>Ga0126371_10004849_pt1 | contig 11892 bp, 6 predicted proteins | sample PanSoiMetaPlot_4_FD_110145 | JGI IMG/M metagenome (GOLD analysis project Ga0126371, IMG submission 110145) | Tropical forest soil microbial communities from Panama - MetaG Plot_4 | ecosystem: Environmental > Terrestrial > Soil > Tropical forest > Bulk soil | place: Panama | collected 2016-02-17
ATCGCTCCGCTGGATCGGATCGCGTCGCGCGCATTGATGGCGAGATTCATCAGCACCTGCTCGAGCTGGATCGGGTCCATGAGCGCTGGCGGAACATCGTCGAGCTCGGTGCGCAGGTCAATCGTGGCCGGAAACGACGAGCGCAGCAGCTTGACCGACTCGCGCACCAGCGGCGCGAGGGCGAGCGGCCGCGGCACGCCGCGGCGCCCGCGACTGAAGGTCAGCATCTGCTGGATCAGGTCTCGGGCACGCTTGCACGACACGCCCGCCTGTTCCAGGTAGGTCGCAGTCTTGGTATCACTCCCCTCCGAGCGTTCCAACGCGAGGGTGACGTAACCCATGATGCTCGTCAGCAGATTGTTGAAGTCATGAGCGATGCCGCCGGTCAGGTGGCCGATCGCCTCCATCTTCTGCGCCTGGCGCAACTGGGCCTCGAGCCGCTCCCGGTCGCGCTCGACTTCGCGGCGCTCCGTGAGGTCGCGGATCATCGCGAGCACGTGCGGCTCGCCGCGATGCTGGATCGGGATCGTGCGTACTTCGACCGGAAACCGCTCGCCGGTCCGGCGGACCGTCTCGAGCTCCTCGTGGCAGCGTTCGCCACGAAGCGTGCGAGCGATGATCTCCTCCTGCCGCTGCCGATGCTCGGCGGTCAGCTCGCGCCCGCGCCCTCCAGCGAGGACCTGCTCGCGGCTGTACCCATACATCCGCTCGTAAGCAGGGTTGACGTCGACCCGCTGCGAACGCGAATTCCATAGCACGAGCGCATCCGCCGATGCGTTGAAGGTCGCGCGGTACTGCTCCTCACTTGCCCGCAGCGCATCTTCCGCTTCTCGGCTCGCGGTGATGTCGCGGATGAATGCCAGAAGGCGCCGCTGTCCGGCAATCGTGGCGGGCTTGAGCCGTATCTCGTGCCACATCAGGTGCCCGTCCTGGTGGCGGGCCCGCCACTCGAAGCGTACCGGCGCATCTGACTTAGCTTCGTCGATCCAGCGCTGGGCTTCGAGCTGCGTATACGGCGGCTCGTTCGAGCTCAAGTCGGCAATGCTGAGACGCCGCAACTCGTCGACGGTATAGCCGAAAACGTCTTCGGCTTTCGGGCTGGCGTCGAGAATCGCTCCAGTTTCCCAGTCGTGCACGAAGATCGGATCCTCGCTCGCGTCGAAGATCGCTCGGTAACTCGCCTCCGAGTCGCGCAATGCGGCAAGGGTCTGGAGACGTTCGATCTCCGCTGTCGCGCGTGCGGCGAAAATCTTGAGCATCGCCTCCGCCATCGCCCGGTCGCGCATCGGACGCCGATCCATGGTGGCGATCAGCCCGAGCGGCTGACCAGCGGAATCGTTGAGAGGCAGCGCGGCATAGCTGTCCATGCCTTTTGCCGCGAAGAGAGTCCCGGCCGGAAACTCCGCGTGTACGCCTTCCCCGACGAACCGGAAGTCCCGTCCGACGACTTGCCGACAGGGCGAGCCTTCGAGGGCATATTCGAAGGTGGCCAACGCCTTGCGATCGAGATAGGCGGCGAGCGTTCGCATGCGCGTCCGGTCGGCATCGGCGTAGACGGCGATCATCGCCACATCGACGGCGAGGATCTCCGAGAGATATCGGACGAGCTCACGGAAGATGCTTTCGCCTTCGGCGCTGGACACGGCGAGCGCTGCCGCGCGCAGCGACTCCTCGCTGCGCTTGCGTTTGGTGATGTCGGTCGCTATGCCGCAGACGCCGTAGGCGGGGCCGCCGTCGTCGACCAGCGGAAACTTGCGCGACAGATAGATCCGCGGGCCGCTTGCCGTTTCGATGGTCTCTTCGAAATCGAGCTCCCTACGTTCGTCGATCACGCGCAGATCGTTGTGCCGGAGCCGGCCGGCCGCCGAGGGAAACAGGTCGCTGTCACACCGACCGACGATCTCTGCCACGGGAATGCCTGTCAGCCGTTCGAACTCGCGATTGACGAAAAGATAGCGTCCCTCGAGGTCCTTTACGAACACCGCCGCCGACGTGTGGTCGACGATCTGCTGCAATTGCGCCTGCACGTCGTGTGCGGCGAAAACGGCTGACGGGTTGGGGGCGACGGTCATCGGCTGTATGGGCGCGAAATGGCGCCGACCGAAGTCTAACCTGTCGAACGGCTGACGCCCAGCGAGGCGGCGCGGCCTGTACCTTAGATGGTGACGCCCTCAAGCTCCGCCATCAGCGTCTGCATCTCGGCCCCGCCGGCCATCATGTCGAGTACCTTGTCCTTGACGATCTCCGTCTTGGCGAATGTGCCCATCGACCGGCCGCGATTGAGCAGCGTGAAGCTGTCGCCCACCGGATAGGCGTGATTCACGTTGTGGGTGATGAAGATGACAGAGATGCCCCTTGCACGCGCCCGGCGGATGAGCTTGAGCACGTTGACGCTCTGGCGCACGCCCAGCGCGGCGGTCGGCTCATCGAGAATCAGCACCCGCGCGCCGAAGTGAATCGCGCGTGCGATCGCGAGGCACTGGCGCTCGCCGCCGCTCATCGTGCTGACGACCTGGTTCGCATCGCGTACCTTGATGCCCATGTCGCCGAGCTTCTCGATGGATGTGCGCCGCGCAAGCTCGTGGTCCATCACGTGGATGGGTCCGAAGAGCTTCCGTCGCGGCTCGCGCCCCATGAAGAAATTGCGTGAAACGCTCATCAGCGGCACCAGCGCGAGGTCCTGATACACCGTCGCGATGCCGATATCGAGCGCTTCGCGCGGCGACTTGAAATGCACCGCCCGGCCGTCGACCCGGTATTCGCCCTTGTCTGGCGGATGCACACCGGCGAGCGTCTTGATGAGCGTGCTCTTGCCCGCCCCGTTGTCGCCGAGCAGGCAGTGAACTTCGCCGCGCTTGAGGCGTAGCGTCACCCCGTTCAGCGCGATCACCGAGCCGAAGAACTTGCTGACGTCTACGAGCTCGAGAATGTAGTCGACGCCGCTCATGGCGCGTCCATCAGTGGCGCCCGAGCGCAATGCGCTTGCGGATGTAGGTGTTGAACAGCACCGCGGCAAGCAGCATGGCGCCGAGGAAGACGCGATACCAGTTGTTGTCGATGCTGGTGTAGCCGATCCCGATCTGCACCACGCCGAAGATGAGCGCACCGATCGACGCGCCGACGACGGAGCCGTAGCCGCCGGAGAGGAGGCAACCCCCGATGACTGCCGCGATGATGGCCTCGAATTCCTTCTGTAGGCCGCGGTCCGCCGCGGCCGAGCCGGCGTCGGCGACCTGCAGCACAGCGAACAGCGCAGAGCACAGCGCGGTGACCACGAACAGGCTCACTTTGACACGCGCTACGGGTACGCCCGTGTTCTTCGCGGCATTGGCATCGCCCCCCACGGCGAGGATCCAGTTGCCGCGCCGCGTGCGCGCCAGCACGAAGCCGCCAATTGCGGTGAGCACCAGCCACCAGACGACTACCTTCGGCACGCCAATGGCGAGTGCGCCGCCGCCGTCGCGCGCTGCGATCCAGCCCCATTGCGCCATGGCGTTGAAGAACCCTGTCAGCACATGCCCGGAGAACAGTGTTGAGAACAGGTAATCGCTGGAAGCGAGATCGCGCAGCGCGACTCCTTCGTTGTTGCTGAGTATCGTCTTGCCGGTGAGCATCGTCGATAGCGCGAGGCTCAAGCCGCGCAGGATGAAATAGAAGGCGAGCGTGACGATGAAGCTGGGCAGCCCAGTGCGGATCACGAGGTACCCGTTCACCGCGCCGAGCGCGGCGCAAAGCGCGAAGGTGAAGAGAGCGGCGACCCACAGTGGCCAGCTCCAGTACAGCGCGGGAATCGCCAGCATCATGCCGGCGAAGCCGATCATCGAGCCGATCGAGAGATCGAACTCGCCGCCGATCATGAGGAGCGCCGCGCCAACGGCGATGATGCCGAGAAACGCAGCGACCGTCGCCCAGTTGACGATGCCTTCGGCGCTGAACATGCCTGAGTCGCCTGCAACGACCAAGAAGACCGCGAAAACGAGCACGGCCCCGGAGATGGAACCGAACTCCGGACGCGACAGGAATCGGCGCAACGGACCGATCTCGCGAACACGCTCGTCGGACGGAGCAGACGGCGCGCTTCCCGTTGCAGCGGGCGTGGAAATATCCGGGCCGGTCATGACGGCCTTGAGGCGCGGCTCAGCGATACTGTCCGGCGTACTTCTCCACCTTGGAGATGTTTTCCTTCGTGACGAAGCCGGGACCCGATGAGATGTGGCGATCGCCATACACCGGCGTCAAGCCGTATTCGGCGAAGCGCTTCTGCGTCTTGGGGTTGGCCTTGACGGCTTCCATGACCTTCTTGAGGTCCGTGGTCTTCATCTGTTTCATCGTCGCGAGCACGGCCACTGGAATGTATCCCTGTAGATAAGGCTGTTGATCGATCGCGAACTGAACGGTGCCGGACTTGATCCCTTTGCTGATGTCATCCGAGAGATCGAAGGTCGCCATCCAGAGCTTGCCAGCCTGGCCTGATTTCTCGAGGGCCTTGATCGTCGGGCTCGCGGACGTGGGCCCAAGTGTCAGCACGCCGTTGGTGTTCGGATTCTGGCGCAGATACGCGGCGACCTTCGATTCGATCGTAGTCGGATCGTCGCCCGAGTCGAGCGTGGACTTCTTGTAATCGACGCCGATCACCTCGGCGAAGCCGCGACAGCGCTCGAAGCTTGCCGGGTTGGTCGCGTAGTGGTTGACGCAGAGGAAGCTCTTCACGCCGGCCGCCTTGGCGCGCTCGCCCGCGCCCTTCCCCGCCGCGTACTCAGGCTGACCGACATGCATGATGGCGCCCAGCTTCTCGCTTTGCTCCACCGTTCCCGAATTGATCGTTATGAGCGGGATCTTCTTGGCGGTGACCTTCCCAATCGCGCCCTGCAGCACGTTGTAGTCGGCGATGGTCACGATCACGCCGTCGTATCCGGCGGCGGAAGCCTGCTCGATCAGTCGCGCCATGTCCGCAAGATCGCCGGAAGGTGGATTGCGGTAGTCCACCTGCACACCGTAATCCTCACCCGCCTGCTTGATGGCGTTCTTGATCGTGTTCCACCATGCATCCGAATCCGGGGCGTGGCTGATCAGGACGTACTTGTCGGCGTGGGCAACACCTGCCGACAGCAGCAGCGCGAGTGCAAATGTCTTCAGGATGAACCTCAACGGCGATGCAGTCATGGAATCCTCCGCGGGAAGCAGGCTGGCAATCATCGTGCGCCTGCGTCAAGGTCGCTCATTCTCGCCCGTTTGACCGGGCCCTACAAGGTCGGTCCGCCCGAGTTGAGATGAGAGCGTTTCAACGAACCGTAAGCGATGCGGTGGGCGACGCCACCCCCCAACCTCCGCCGAGCGATTTGTAGAGCTGCACCACCGTGACGAGGCTGTTGCGCCGTGCCAGTACGAGCAGAAGCTGCGCGGCGTATAGGCTGTTGTCGGCGTCGATTACTTCGAAGTACGACGAGAAGCCGACCTGGTAACGGCGCAGCACGCGCGCGCTCGCATCTTCTAGCGCCTTCACTTGCAATTCCTGCTGCTTGAGTTGCTCGTCGAAGCGCTGTTTGGCGACCAGAGCATCGGAGACCTCGCGAAATGCCTGCGCGACAGTGTTCTGATACAGCAAGAGCGCCTGCTCGGTTCGGGCCTGAGCCGCATCGACCTGATAGCGGTTCTTGTCCGCGTCGATGATCGGTTGCAGCACGCTCGCGCCGATGGCCCAAATTTTTGTCGGCCCGGTGAAGAGTTGCGAAAGCTCCAGACTTTGCCAACCGAAGAGACCAGTGAGCGAGATGTCGGGGTACAGGGCCGCCGTCGCCACGCGCACGCCGGCGGTCGCGCCGGCGAGGTTGGCTTCCGCTTGGCGCACATCGGGCCGACGCTCGAGGAGCGAGGATGGAAGTCCGACCGGCACATCGGGCGGAGCCGGGAGATCCTGCAGGTCGAGGCTTAAACGCTCGATCGGCCCGGGATTCTCGCCCAGCAAGATCCGCAACTCGTTCTCATTTTGTGCAATCTGCCGCCGTAGATCGGCTTCGACTGCTCGCGTCGCGGCGAGGCTCGCTTCGGCGCGACTGACATCGAGGCCTGCGGCGGCGCCGCGCTTGAACTTGCTCTGGGTCAGGTCCACAAACCGCTGCCGGTCCTCCACCGTGCGCACGGTGACGCGCAATTGCTGATCCAAGGCGATCAGATTGAAATACGAGGTCGCCACCGCTCCGACCAGGCTCGCCATCACGCCGTCGTGCGCGTACTCGGTCGCAAGCAGATTCTGCCGGGCGGCATCGCTCAGGCTGGCGAGCCGGCCCCATAGATCGAGCTCGAACGACACCTGGATGTCGGCGGTGAACAAGGCACCGGTCACATAGTCGCCCCCCGAGAACACGCGACCGCGTTGCGCGTCGAACGCCGCGCTGATCTGGGGCAACTGCGCCACGCGCGCAATGCCAGCCAGCGCCCTCGCTTCGCTGATACGCGCCACCGCGATCTTCAGGTCGCGATTCTGGTCGATCGCAACCCTGACCAGCTCGCTCAACGTGGGATCCTTGTATACGTCCCACCACGAGAGATCCGCAAACGACTGCGGCCCCGGCGCTTCGACCTGATCGCGGAACTTGTCGGGGACATCGAGCGCCGGGCGTGAGTACTGCGGCCCGACCGCGCACGCGGCAATCAATGCGGCGACGAGCGGCGCGAGACAATGTCGGATCGTCATCGCGGACCTCCTTCGCTCTCTGCAGGTCGTGCGCCTGAAGCGTCCGGAGATGCGCGCACCTCGTCGTCGCGAAACGGGTTCTTGCGCTCGCTCGTCCGCTGCACGATCACGTAGAAGACCGGAATCACCAGGATGCCGATCATGGTCGCGATCAGCATCCCGCTGACGACCGTCGTGCCGATCGACTCTCTCGCGCCGGCGCCGGCTCCAGTGGCGATCGCGAGGGGGACGGTGCCGAGAATGAAGGCGAAGGAGGTCATCAGGATCGGCCGCAGGCGCAGATACGCGCCCTCCTTCGCCGCCTGGACGATGGAAAGCCCGCGCTCGCGCGCGAGCTTGGCGAATTCGACAATGAGAATGGCGTTCTTTGCCGCGAGGCCGATCAGCATGATCAGCCCGATCTGCGCATACACATTGCTCGCGAAACCGCGCATTGCGAGCCCGGCGAATGCGCCGAGCACGCCGAACGGGATCACCAGCAGGATCGCCACCGGCATCGCCCAGCTCTCGTACAAGGCAGCGAGCACCAGGAATACGAACATCAGCGATAGCGCGAAGATGTACCCCGTCTGGCCACCGGTCTTGTTTTCCTGGTACTGGGCCCCTGTCCATTCGTAGGCATAGCCCGCCGGCAGCGTGCGCGCCAGCTCCTCCATCGCCTGCGCAGCCTGTCCCGAGCTGTAGCCCTGCGCCGGCGCCCCGTTGATGGTCGCGGCCCGGTAAAGGTTGTAGCGCTCGAGGTATTCCGGGCCGCTGATCGATTTCTGTTTCACCAGCGAGCCCAGCGGGATCATGTCGCCATCAGCGTTGCGCACGTAGTAACGGTTGACGTCGCCGGGATCGGCCCGTGCGTACCCTTCGGCCTGCGCCTGCACGCGGAAGGTCCGCCCGAACAGGTTGAAGTCATTGACGTAGTAGCTGCCCATGAACATCTGCAGCGTGAAGAAGACATCTGAGAGGGTGACCCCTAAGGTTTTCACCTTGTCGCGATCGACCTCGTACTCAATCTGCGGCGTGCGGTCGTCGTAGTTGGCGAACACAAAGCCGAGCTCGGGCCTCTTGCGCGCCTCGGCGAGCAGATTCTGCAGCACCTGCGCGAAGCTTCGGGCATCGCCGCCGCCGACGTCCTGCAGAATGAACTCGAACCCTCCGGTCGTACTCAAGCCCCGGATCGGCGGCGGGTTCAGCACGAGCGCATTGGCGTCCTTGATCTCGCGATTGAGGCGCATGTTCAAGGTGCGCAGGATCTCGGGCCCGCTCTGGCCTGGCTTGTGACGCTCTGCCCAGGGTTTGAAGCGCACGAACGTGGTCGAGTTATACGAGGTCGTCAGCCCGGTGAGCAGGTTGAAGCCGACGAGCGATGCCACCCCATCGATGCCAGCAACCTCGTGCGCGATTTTGTTCACCTGGTCGACCGCTGCATTGGTCCGCTCGAGCGAGGCCGCGGGCGGAAGCTGCAGGATGATGAAGAGATAGCCCTGATCCTCGTCGGGAACGAGCCCGGTGGGGCGCGTCTTGATCAGACCGTAGAGCGCCGCGAGCAGCACGAGGAACGTGAGCGCCACCAGCACGGCGTGGCGCGATAGCGTGATGACCGAGCCTGTGTACCGGTTGCGGAACGATTCGAAGAAGCGGTTGAATCCACCAAAGAAGCGCGCGAGCGGACCAGGGTGTTCTTTCTGCGCCGCCGGATGCAGCAGCATCGCGCACAACGCGGGCGTGAGCGTGAGCGCGACGACCGCCGAGAGAAGCACGGAGGTCGCGAGCGTCAGCGCGAACTGCCTGTAGAGCTGGCCGGTGAGGCCGCCCAGAAAGGCGACGGGGACGAATACCGCGGCAAGCGACAGTGCGATGGCCACCACCGGCCCGCCGACGTCGCGCATCGCGGCCTTGGTCGCGTCGACCGGTGTCGAATGCTCGGTGTCGAGACGATGTTGTACAGCCTCGACGACGACGATCGCATCGTCGACCACGATGCCGATCGCGAGCACGATGCCGAACAGGGTCAGCGTATTGATCGAGAACCCGAGGGCGGCGAACGCGGCGAACGTACCGACAAGCGATACTGGCACTGCGAGCATGGGGATGAGTGTCGCGCGCCAGGTCTGCAGGAACAGGAACACGACGAACATGACCAGCAGGAAGGCGACGCCGAGGGTCTTCATCACCTCGCGTAGCGACTCGGTCACAAAGGGAGTGGTGCTGTAGGGAATCGACCACACCATGCCTGGCGGGAAGCGATTGGCGAGCCGCTCCATCGTCTGCCCGACCTGCTTCGCCACGTCGAGCGCGTTGGCGTCCGGTTGCAGGAAGATCCCGATGAATACGCCTGGCACCCCGTTCTCCTGGACATTGATGGTGTAGTCGGCCCCGCCGAGCTCGATGCGCGCCACGTCGCGCAGCCGCACGAGCTGCGTGCCCGGCGCGGAGCGCACAACCATGTTCTCGTATTGCGACACGTCGACGAGCCGGCCCTGGACCGTAACCGCGTACTGCATCTGCTGGCCTGCCGGAACCGGCGGAACTCCGACGCGGCCGGCGGGCGCGACCACGTTCTGCTCCTGCACCACCTTCTGAATATCGGTCGCCGTGACGCCGAGCCGCGCCATCTTGTCGGGGTCGACCCAGATGCGCATGCTGAAATCGCGCGCACCGAAAATGCGTACCAGGCCCACGCCCGGGATGCGGGCGAGCGTGTCCTGCAGATTGAGCAGCGCGTAGTTCGAGAGGAAGGTTGTGTCGTAGCGGCGCTCGGGCGAGGTGAGTGCGAGCACTTCAAGGAAGTCGGTGGACACCTTGCGCACGATCACGCCCTGCCGGATCACGTCGGCCGGAAGCGAGCTGTTCGCCACCGCCAGGCGGTTCTGGACGTCGACCGCATCCAGATCCTGGCTCGTCCCGACGTCGAAGGTGACGACCAGGTTATACGAACCGTCGTTGGCGCTCTTCGAGTCCATATAGAGCATGTTCTTCGCGCCGTTGACCTGCTGCTCGATCGGCGAGGCGACCGATTGGGCGACGACGTCGGCATTCGCGCCTGGAAAGGTTGTCGCAACCTGTACCTGCGGTGGGACGATCTGCGGATACTGCGCGATCGGCAACCCGAAGCCAGCCAGCGCCCCGGCTAGCGTGATGATCAGCGAGATGACGGTCGAGAACACCGGCCGGTCGATGAAGAAGTCGAACATCGCTACTTGGCGGCGGGTTGCTGATTGGCGGCTGGTTGCTGGGTCGCCGCCTGCTGCGCTTTGCCGGGTTCTGCCGGCGCGCTCGTGGCATCCGCCGAAACCACGATCGGCTTCACAGGAGAACCGGCGCGTACCTTGGAGATGCCGTCGACGATAACGAGCTCACCAGGCTCAAGTCCTCGATCGACGATCCAGTCGTTGCCGACGCGGGTCGTGGCGACGATCTGCCTCGATGCGGCCTTGCCGTCCGCGCCGACCACAAAGACCGATTGCGTTCCCAATAGCTCCGTAACCGCCCGCTGCGGCACGCGGATGGCATTGGCGCGTTCACGCGCCGGGATCACGACGCGAACGAACTGTCCCGGCTTTAATGCCCGCTCCGGGTTCGGCACCGAGATGCGAACCTGCAGAGTTCCGTTTCTGGGATCGACGGCTGCATCGACAAAATTGAGCTTGCCGGGATACGGATAGTCGCTGCCGTCGATCAGCTTGACCCGGAAGGAGGCGTCGGCCAACTTCCCTTGACGTCCAAGCAACTGTCGCAACTCGAGGAGCTGCCGCTCGCCCACTACGAAATTGACGTGCATCGGATCGATCGAATAGAGCGTCGTGAGCAGCGTAGTCGAGGCGTTGACGAGCCCCCCAGGGCGAATCTGCGCTCTGCTGACGACGCCATCGCGAGGAGCGCGAATTGTCGTGTAGGTCAGATTGAGCTCCGCCTGGCGCAGCTGCGCGCGCAGCGCCTCGACGTTGGCCGCGTCGCTGCGCTGCTTGGCGAGCGCAGCGTCGTAATCCTGCTGGCTGATCGCCTGGTCGCTGAGCAGCGGTTCCGCCCGCGCGAGATTCTGCTTCGAGTTCTCTAGCGAGGCCTGCGCTTGCGCGAGATTGCCCTTCGCCTGCTCGAGCGCAGCGATATAGGGCAGCTGATCGATGACGAACAGGAGATCGTTGTTCTTTACTGTGGCGCCATCGACATACGCCTGTCGTTCCAGAATGCCCCCGACGCGAGCACGGATCTCGACCGTATCGACGGCTTCTGTCTGTGCCGCATAGTCCTCGAATACCGTGACCGCAGTCGGGGCGACCTTGATCACGGATACGTCGGGCGGAGGCGGCGCGGGCGGGCCGCCCTGTTGTCCGCACCCCGCGAGCGTCCCCAGAGCCAGCATCGAGAGCGCCGCAATCCGCTTCGTCGGACCGAAAAAGACAAACACTTTCTCCATGGCGTCGGGCGCTGGCGTCGGATGAAATGGATGATCGGTGGATGACCTCGTCCGCGGCGCCTAGCTCTTTTCCAGCGCCGCGCGACGACTGCCGGACATCCGCCAGAACGGATTCTATACTTTCGTACTGCTTCGGGTTTCGCCTCTCCCGAGCGGGTAGAATCGGCCGGGCCGGTTGCGTCATCCCTCAGGGAGAACGTCATGTTGACGCACGCAATGTTCGTTTGGCTCGAGACTCGCGTCCGCCATGACACATAAGAAGGGACAACGCGTCTTCGTCTGCGCGTTACGATGAAGCTGCCAAACATCACACCGGGCCGAGTTCTCCTCATCGGACTTGCGACCTGGGCCCTGGTCATGGTTGTTCCCGAGCTGTACCGGGTACTCGGTTCCCTCGGTTCGTTCGGGCTCGCAGCCGATAACGATGGCGTGATCGTCAACGTTGTCGGTCCGTTCGCAAACGCGGCGGACTCCCCCGCCCTCGCCGCCGGCATCTCGCCCGGCGATCGCCTCGATCTGCAGGCGATGCGTTGTGTCCCTCTCGATTCGCCGCGGTGTCGCAGCCTCCTTTCTGTGCTGGGTGGACTGGGCGGCCGACAGATCGTGCTGCCGGGTAGCGAGATCGAGCTCGTGATTCGGCGAGCCGAAGGCGAAGGCACCCGCGTTGTGCGCCTCAAGCCGGTCCGAACCGTACGCGGCTGGGGGGACAGGCTCGTTCTCTTGGCCGACACTGCGGTCGCGATCATCGTGATCCTGATGGCGTTCAGACTCGTCTGGGTCCGCCCTG
>Ga0126371_10004850_pt1 | contig 11890 bp, 9 predicted proteins | sample PanSoiMetaPlot_4_FD_110145 | JGI IMG/M metagenome (GOLD analysis project Ga0126371, IMG submission 110145) | Tropical forest soil microbial communities from Panama - MetaG Plot_4 | ecosystem: Environmental > Terrestrial > Soil > Tropical forest > Bulk soil | place: Panama | collected 2016-02-17
GCCCGCAAAACCGATGCGCCAGCCGGTCATGCAATAGGCCTTCGACACACCGTTGAGCGTGAGCGTGCGCTCGTAGAGCCGCGGCTCGATCTGCGCGGGCGTGAAGAACCGGAAGTCGTCGTAGACCAGGTGCTCGTACATGTCATCGGTGAGCACATGCACATGCGGATGCCGCACCAGCACGTCGGTCAGCGCCTTGAGCTCGGACTTCGTATAGGCCGCGCCGGTCGGGTTCGACGGCGAATTGAGCAGGAGCCACTTGGTCTTCGGCGTGATCGCGCGCTCGAGCGCCTCGCCGCTCATCTTGAAGCCGGACTCCATCGTGGTCTTGACCTCGACCGGCTCACCGCCGGCGAGCATCACCATCTCGGGATAGCTCACCCAATAGGGCGCCGGGATGATCACCTGGTCGCCCGGATTGAGGGTCGCGACGAATGCGTTGTAGAGCACCTGCTTGCCGCCGGTGCCGACGCTGATCTGCGACGGCTTGTAGTCGAGCCCGTTCTCGGCCTTGAACTTGCGGCAGACCGCCTCCTTGAGCTCGGCGATGCCGTCCACGTTGGTGTACTTGGAGGCCTTGCCGTCGCGGATCGCCTTGACCGCAGCTTCCTTGATGTTGTCGGGCGTGTCGAAATCCGGCTCGCCGGCGCCGAGGCCGATGACGTTGCGGCCCGCGAGTTTCAGCGCGCGCGCCTTGTCGGTCACCGCAATGGTGGCTGACGGCTTGATGCGCTTGAGCGATTCCGCAAGAAAGGCCATGACGCTGTCTCCAGGTCGCCCCGCGAGGCCGCCGGGGCGAGCTTTTGTGCACTGCGATGTCCTAATGCCGCAGGCCGAGTCCGGCAAGGGGCGCGGCAGGACGGAATCAATGAATTTCGGTGGAGGGCGGCATCACGCCGGCGTGCGGCGAGCGGCGCTAGCCGACGCCCGGAACATCGAGCCGGTCGAGGTGCGGCAGCAGGAACCGCAGCTTCTCGAACACGGTCGCGATCTGATCGAGCCGCCGCGTGAGCCGCCCGGTCGAGACCAGGTCGCCGGCGCCGGCCCAGCTGTCGGAGACGAGCCGCGCGTCGGCGCTGATGCGCAGGGCGCCGGTCGTGCCGCCGCTTCCGTCGCCGATCGGAACCGGCTGGCCGATGTGGCACAGCGCCGCCGCGATGCCGTGCGAACCCGGCACGACACCGGTGAGGTCGAGGTTGAGCGCCTGGTGCAGCCGGCGCGCCTGCGCGAGCGACAGCAGCCGGCCGGCCGATGTGACCGTGAACGGAAAGATCGTGCGCGCCGCGAACTCGCCATGATCGCGCTCTGGCGCGGCCTCGTCCCCCAGCAGCGCGACCTCCGGGAAGCGCGCGCTGGTCCGGGCGACGGCGGCGGCGAACTCCCTCAACGCCAGGGTGCGAAACAGCTCGGGCACGGCGAAATAGGCGCGCACGTCTTCGAGCGCGGCGGTCCAGCGCAGCAGCTGGCCGAGGTTGTGGCGCGCCGGAAGCTGGTCCCGGATGCGGCCAAACGCGGACGGCCAGTCGTCACGCGCCGCATAGTCGGCGAGCCCCGCCGGGACTTCGGCGATGCGCCCGGCGCGTCCCCACAGCGCCTCCGGCACGATCAGCGCACCGGACAGCGGCGGCCCGGTGAAGAATTTCGAGCCGGTGACCAGAACCAGGAACCCGCGATCGAGATAGGCGCGCAGCCGCCCGCGCGCGAGACGAAGCTGGCAGGCGTCCACCACGACCTGGACATCGCTGGGCGCGACCGCTTGGATTTCATGCAGACACGCGGGGCTGGGCGCGACGGTGCCGAGCTTCGAATGATCCATGACGTGCAGCACGACGCCGTTGCCGGCGCGGATCGCCACCTCGGTCGCGCGCAGGACCTCCGCGTCGATCTCGGATGCCGGCCGCGCGTCGCCTTGCGGATCGCGCGCCACGACAGTGACGGCGGCGCAGCCGAGGCCGGCGATCGCCGTGCCTTTGGCGACCGCCCGCCCGCCCGAGGCGGAGACCGCAAAATGGCGGCCGGACGATGCGGCAGGTACGCCGTTGCCGCTCTCGTCCGCCGCCACCACGATGCTGGTGACCGGTTTGTCGAGCAGGCCGCGGGCGAGAAAGAGCGCCTGCAGCGCACTGTCCGTTCCCGACGGCGACAGGATGACTTCCGCATCGGCCAGGCCAAGTCGGCGGCGCAGCGCGGCGCGCACCTCGTCCGCCATCTGCGCAAAGCGCGACGCGAAGACCCCGCGCCCGCGCGCCTGTTCGAGTTGCTCGAATGCGGCCTGTGCGGCGGCAAAGCCGCGCGACGAGATCGTGCTCGCCGTGGAGGATGACAGGCTGATCTCGTCCGGTTGGGGCAACGGACGACAGCCATAAGGATTGAGCCCGCTTGCGGGATCGAGCGCGAGCCGCGCGTCGCCGCCCGCGATCAATGCCTCGACGAGCGCCGCATCGCCAGCTGCGGCAGGACGCGCCTGGCCCGATCGCAGGGCCTCCAACGAGCGTTTCAACCTCATCGAGGCCGCTTTCGATCCCGAAATCCCTGACGCGCGTCTTACCACCGCCGCCCCAAATATTGGTGAATGCGGCCGCCACGGCGCCGACGTCGAACGATGTTTCAACGATTGGCGAACGAGATTAACGCGGTATTAACGCCACCGGTCGAAACATGGAGCAAATCCGGATCAATCGGCATGTCCTCCCAGATGACCGCGTCACCGAACCTCGATCCCGAGGACTGGGAGGCCTTTCGCGCCGCCAGTCGCCGCGCGCTCGACGACATGATCGATTTTCTCCAGACCGTGCGCGAGCGCCCGGTCTGGCAGCCGGCGCCGCCCGAGGTCCTGCGCGAATTCCGCCAGCCGCTGCCGACCGAGCCCGAAGCGCTCGACGACGTGCTCGCCGACTTCGCGGCGCTGATTCGGCCCTATGCGACCGGCAACCTGCATCCCTTGTTCATGGGCTGGGTGCACGGCGCCGGAACGCCGGTCGGCATGGTCGCCGAGATGCTGGCGGCCGGCCTCAACGCCAATTGCGGCGGGCGCAATCACATCGCCCTCGATGTGGAGCGGCAGATCGCGGCCTGGGCGGCCGGGCTGTTCGGCTTTCCGGCCGACGCGTCCGGCCTGTTCGTCACCGGCACCTCGGCCGCCAACCACCTGGCGCTGCTGGTGGCGCGCAACGCCTGCCTCGGCGACGACGTGCGGCGCGACGGCCTGCGCTGGGCCGGCAACCAGCTCGTCGCCTACACATCGGGCGAGGCGCACGGCTGCATCAAGCAGGCGGTCGAGATGGCCGGCATCGGCTCGCGCTACCTGCGCACGATCGCGGTCGACGACAAGGGCGCGATGCGCACCGACCTGCTCACCGCCGCGATCGCGGCCGACCGCGCCCAGGGCCTGCGGCCATTCCTGGTGGCAGCGACCGCCGGCACGGTCAACACCGGCGCCTTCGACGACCTCGCGGCGATCGGCGATCTCTGCCGCCGCGAGAAGCTCTGGTTCCACGTCGACGGCGCGTTCGGAGCGCTGGTCGCACTCGCGCCGAGCCTGCGTCCGCTCATCGCGGGGATCGAGCGGGCCGATTCGATCGCGTTCGACTTCCACAAGTGGGCGCACGTGCCCTACGACGCCGGCTTCCTGCTCGTGCGCGACGCCGAGCGCCATCGCCGCACGTTCAGCAATCCGGCCGCCTATCTGCACCGCGCGGAGAGCGGCCTTGCGGCCGGCGAGGTGTGGCCGTGCGACCTCGGACCCGACCTGTCGCGCGGATTTCGCGCGCTCAAGACCTGGTTCACGTTTCGCGTCCACGGGGCCGACCGGATTGGCGCCTGCATCGAGCAGACCTGTCGGCTCGCCGGCTACCTCGAGATGCGGCTGATCGAGCAGTCGAACCTGTTCGAGGTCGCGGCGCCCGTTGCGCTCAACATCGTGTGCTTCGGCCTGCGCGGTTCGCCGGACGGCGAGCTCAACAAGGCAATCGTGATGGACCTGCACGAGCGGGGCGTCGCGGCGCCATCGACCACCATCATCGACGGGCGCACCGTCATCCGTGCCGCGATCGTCAACCATCGCACCACCGAGGACGACGTCGATACATTGATGGCCGAACTGCACGAATCGGCGCTGCGCGTCACGCTCAAACAGATGCGGCGGGCCGAGGAACGCAGGCCGGCGCCGGCGCCGGCGCGAGCGGCCGCCGGCTGACGGCCGCGGATATCACATTTCCTTCAGCGATTTCTTGTTGGCCTGGCGCCACGCGGCCGACTTGCGCTTCTGCACCGCCAGGAAATCGACCAATTCGGCATCGAGAACGCCGCGCGCGTCGGCGAGCTGCGGCAGGAACAAGTCGGGCCGCCCGTTCATCTCGACGATGAGCGGTCCGCTGTCGAGGGCCGTCACATCCCAGCCGATCAGGGGAACGTGCTGCATCAGGCGCGCCCCTTCGGTCACCGTCGCGACGATCGCCGACCATTGCGGGATCTCGAAGCCGATCATTGCAGCCCCGGTGTCGGGGTGCCGCTCGTGATAGGTGAGGCCGAGACCGCTGCCCGACAGCACGCGCAGCACCTTTCCCTGCGCGCTGTCGAGTTGCGCCAGCAGATTGCCGCTGCGCCAATAATTGTCCGCCACATTGGCGCCGGCCGGGATCTTCCAGCAGGCGCGAAACACCTTTGGCCCGCTCCCCGAATTGAGCGTCACGATGCGGATCGTCGCCAGGCGGTCGCCGCATAGCGCGCGGATCGCGGCATGCGGCGTCACGAACCGCTGCAGCAGATATCCGCCCGCGTAATGGTGCGTGATGTCGGCCACGAAGGCGTCGAGCGCGATGACGCGGCCGTCGATCGTCTCCAGGCATTGCGACTGCGCCGAGTAGCGCCTGAGCCCGACCGAGCCGAGGCTTTGCAGGCCCTCGGTCGGCTTGCCGAACATCGGATAGAGGCTCTCGTCGGCGAGCACGCGGCGCAGCTCCTGCGCGTTGCGCACCACATGGGTGGCCGTGGTGCCGAGATTCTCGGCATAGACCGCAAGCGCCGGAATGGTCGGGAAACCGTAGGCCGAAAGGTAGCTCGCCATCGCGACCTTGTTGTCGAGCAGACCCCACCATTCGTGGCGAAAGTTGATCTGCTGGTGAAGCTCGACATTGCGGTGCACACCGACCACTTCGCGGCGGTCGGCGCCGGCCCAGAACGCCTCGTCGAACAGCCGCAGCTGGGTGTAGTCCTTGAACGAGACCTTGCCGGGCCCGAATGCCAGGCCGACATAGTCGCGCATGATCTTGAGCGGGCTGGTCTTGCTCTCGGCCACCATCTTGAGCAGCGCGCCGTCGATCGTCTGAGTGACTTGCGGGCGGGCGAGGTCGACCAGCGCTTCCTCACGCTCCGGTTCGGCGGTCTTGCGAAGGGCGGCCGTCGGCATGAGAGAAACTCCGGTTCGGTGGCGGGGTGCGACCCAAGTTCCGCGGATGCGGTTAATCCCGTGTTAAATTCAGTGGCTTTGGGGCTCAGGCGCGTACAATATCCGTCGCAGGGCCGTCGGCCCTCGCGCCGCCAGCGTGACGTGGAGCCGCGCGAGTCGATTGCCCCTTTAGACTCGTGCATGGCAGCAGACTCGTGCATGGCAGCGCCGGCGGCGATCGCCGAAAATGGGCGTTTCATAACCGTTCCGCGTTGCAGCAAATATTCCCGGTTGTGTGCGCTGCGGCAATTCGCTTTCGCTCTTTTGCGGCGGCCTTGGAGCACGCCACGCAACCGCCACGCTTTGCAGGTGAATGCGAATGAGGGCACGATATAGGGTAGACGCGTAGACCCAGTACGGACGGATGAGGATGCTTACGCTCTATTCGATGCGGCGTTCCGGCAATTGCTACAAGGTCCGGCTCGGACTCGCACAGCTCAAGATTCCCTTTCGCCTCGTCGAGATCGACATCCTCAAGGGTGAAAGCCGCACGCCGGACTTCCTCGCCAAGAATCCGAGCGGACACGTGCCGCTGCTCGAGGTGGCGCAGGGCCGCTATCTCGCCGAATCGGGCGCGATCCTCTGGTACATCGCGGGCGGCACGCCGCTCGCGCCCGAGGACCGCATCGATCGCGCCGAAGCCCTGCAGTGGATGTTCTTCGAGCAGCACAGCGTCGAGCCCAATCTCGGCGCGGCGCATTTCTGGCTCGCGCTGGTCAAGGGCGGACGCGAGCTGCAAACCCATGCGTTGGAAGTGTGGATCGAGAACGGCTATCAGGCGCTCGGCGTCATGGAGAAGCATCTCGCGACCCACGAGTTCTTCGCCGCCGGCCGCTACACCATCGCCGACATTGCGCTCTACGCCTACACCCACACGGCGAACGAGAGCGCGTTCGACCTCACCGGATTTCCGTCGATTCGCGCCTGGCTCAAGCGCGTCGCCGACCAGGCCGGGCACGTGCAGATCAACTGGGAGCCGGCGACCATGGCGATCGCCGAGTGACGTCGGCGCGGCGTTAACACTCTCTTAACGGATCGCCACGAAATCGCCGCCGATCCTCAACGGCGGTGCCCAAGTCCGGTCGAAACGCTGCCGGCATCGGCGGCGATTTTTCTTCACTGGAGGGGGAGTGATTCGCAAAAGGCTGCCGCCATGACGCTTGCGACCATCGAGATCGACCAGACCGGTTTTGCACCGCAGCGCCGGGCGCGCGCGCAGGTGCGCCACACCGCCGCGCTCGCCCAGGTCATCACGTCCCTCGCGCTGGCGCTGTCGATCGCGGTCGCGATGACGGCGGTATCGATCGGCATCGCGCGCGCCGACGCGCTCGCCGCCGCGGCCGAGGATCCGACCGCGCGCGTCGCCGCCGCGGTCCTGCTCGCCCTCGTGCTGGTCGCCATCGGCGGACTGACCGCCCTGCTCTCCCAGGCCGAGGCGAACTCCGGCGAATAATCCGTTTAGCGACGACCGGGGGCGGCAGATTCGGCGATATTCCGTCGCGCACCGGTGAACCGGCCGGCGTTTCGCCGCGACCAATACGGCACGTAAGCATTCCCACCCGAGGATCAGCATGCGCGCCGCGACCTTCGCCTCCCGCCTGCCGTTATGGGCGCTGCCTCTCATAGGCCTGCTCGCCGGCCTTCCCGGCCCGGCGCCCGCGGCCGAGAGCATGGAGGCGGTCTACCACAAATGCATCTATCCGGATCTCACGCGGCTCGACGCCGTGATCCGGTTCTGCACGACCGTGATCAAATCCGGCCAGGGCGGCCGCAACGCTCAGTCCTCCGCCCATCTCTCGCGCGGCAACATGTACCGCCGCAAGGGCCAGTACGATCGCGCGCTCGACGATTACGACGAGGCGTTGCGACTCGATCCGATGGATCGCGCGCCGACCCTGACCAGCCGCGGCAATGCCTGGCGCGGCAAGCACGAATACGACCGCGCGATCGCCGACCACACCGAAGCGATCCGCCTCGATCCGGACTATTCGATCGCCTACAGCAACCGCGGCAACGTGTGGAGCGACAAGGGCGAATGGGACAAGGCGATCGCCGATTACGACAAGGCGATCGCGCTCAATCCGAAATATGCCGAGGCCTTCTACAACCGCGGCATCGCCTGGGAAGCCAAGAAGGACCGCGCGCGGGCGCTCGAGGATTATCGCGCCGCCGTCAAGCTGCAGCCGGATTTCACCCGGGCTGTCGAGTCGGTCAAGGAACTGGAAGCGGTGAAGTGACCGGCAGCCGTAGCCCCGGCCGGGCGGATCGGGCAGACTTCGTCTCGCGCGGCGCGGTCCAGCGACGAAACGCAATTTCTGTGACCGACGTCACGTCAAGGAGCCTCATGCCCGTCGCAATTCGACGCTAATCGGGACCTCGTTTTGCGACGCTGCAGCACGATTTGATATCGGGGAGATCGTCCCATGCGCCCTGTTTATTCCGCCTCGCTGTTGGCGGCGGCCGCATTGATCGCGGTCCTGCCGGCGACGGCACAGTCGCAGCTGCCTCGGCCCGGCCAGCTGCCGCCGCCCGGACCGCCACCGGCCGCGCAGCAGCGGCCCGCGCCGGGCGGCCCCGGCGCTCCCGCTGCGCCGCCGCCGGCTCCGGCGCAAGCGCCGATCAAAGCCTACAAGCCGGTCGTGGTGGCGATGCCGGCGCCGTCGAACGATCCGAGCTACGAGACATTCCGCAAGCAACTCGCCGACGTCGCCAACCGCAAGGACCGCGCCGGGCTTGCCAGGCTGACCGTCGCGCAAGGCTTCTTCTGGGATACGGCGAACGGCGACAAGGCCGACAAGAGGAAGCCGGCCATCGCCAACCTGGAGCAGGCGCTCGGCGGCTTCTCGGGCCCGAATGCGCAAGGTTGGGAGGCGCTCGCCTCCGCGGCCACCGACCCGACCCTCGAGCCGCTGCCCGACCACAAGGGCGTGATGTGCGGCCCGGCCGGCCCCAACATCGACGACCAGGCGTTCGAGGCGCTGACCAAGGAGACCGGCACCGATGCCGGCGATTGGGCGTTCCCGGTCGCGCCCAATGTCGAGGTGCGCAGCGCCGGCCAGCCCAACGCGCCGGTGGTGGATAAGCTCGGCATGAGCCTTGTCCGCGTGCTCCCCGAGCAGATGCCGCCGCCCAATGCGCCGAACGCCCAGCCGCCGATGTTCGCGCACGTGGTGCTGCCGTCGGGCCGCACCGGCTACATCGCCATGGAGCAAATCTCGCCGATCGGCTTCGACCAGATCTGCTACCTCAAGGATGCGACCGGCTGGAAGATCATCGGCTACGAGTCGGCCGACTAGCGTGAGCGAGCCGGCCGACCGCGCGGCCGGGCCGCAGCGCATTGTCTGTGCGCGCTGCGGAGCCGCGTTCGGCTGCGATCCCGCCGGCGACTGCTGGTGCCGGCACGAGGATGTCCGCTTGCCGATGCCCGCGGCGGGCGAGCGCTGCCTCTGCCCCGACTGCCTGCGCGCCGCCGCCGAACCGCGTTGACCGCCGCGGCGCGCGGGGTCAGCCGTGCCGCAGCTTGAGGCCGAGGATCACCAGCATCAGCGCCAGGGTGACGAGGCTCGAGGTGATCAGCGGCCAGTCGATCAGCGCGACGCCGTAGACCAGCCAGAACGCCATCCCGAGGGTGAACAGCCCGGTCGCGGGCAGCGAGATCGAGCGCGTCTCGCGCTCACGAATGATCTTCGTGGCCTGGGGCAGCCAGCACAGGGTGGTCAGCACGGCGCCCGCCATGCCGACCGAATCGGTCAGGGTCCAGGTCATTGCCGGGGCGATCTAGCCGCGATTTGCTGACGGCATGTGACAATGGACCGGTCGCACTGAGCTTGGCCCCTCCCGGCTTGCGGGGCAGACGGGGGCCCGCCTCGCACGAGCCCGGGGCTTCCCCCTCCCTTCCCCGCAGCGGAAGAGGAAGAAAAGTGCCATCCTCCGGCCACGAATCGCTCCTACACGCAGCGCCCGTTCATCGACATGTGGCGGCTCGCAACCGCGCCAACCGGCGCGGTGCGCGGCCGTTCGCGTCGTGATCGTGCTAGAAGGTCCGCCATGTTCCGCCGGTTCGAGACGACCCTGAACCCGACCGATGAGCCCGAGCGGCCGGTGCCGCCGCCCGGGCTGATCGCGTTCTATTGGCATTTCGCCCGCCAGGCGAAGGGCCTCCTGGTCGCGCTGTTCGTCATCGAGCTGTTCGTCGCGCTGTTCGACACGGCGGTGCCGTGGTTCATGGGCCGCATCGTCTCCTTCGTCAGCAAGGTCGCGCCGGATCGTTTCCTCGCGACCACCTGGCCGTGGCTCGTCGGCATGGCACTGACCGTGCTCGTCGCGCGGCCCGGGATCGTGTTTGTGCGCTATCTCGTCACCAACCAGGCGATCGCCGGGCCGTTCACCAACCTGGTCCGCTGGCAGAGCCACTGGCACGTGGTGCGGCAGAGCTGGGCGTTCTTCCAGAACGATTTCGCCGGCCGCATCTCCAACCGCGTCATGCAGACCGGCCCGGCGCTGCGCGAGAGCCTCGTCGCGTCCTTCACCGCGGTCTGGTACATCCTGGTCTACGGCTCGACCGCCATCGTGATGACGGCCGCGGCCGACTGGTGGCTCACCACGCCGATCCTCGCCTGGTTCGTCGGCTACGTGGCGCTGCTCGCCTATTTCGTGCCGCGCCTGCGCGACCGCTCGAAGCTCACCTCCGAGGCGCGCTCGCTGATGATGGGCCGGATCGTCGACAGCTACACGAACATCTTGACCGTGAAGCTGTTCGCGCGGCCGCGCGACGAGGACGACTATGTGCGCGACTCGGTCGAGTATCACACCGGCCGCTTCCTCGCGCAGCAGCGGCTGATCACCACCTTCGGCACCATCCTGGCGGTGGTCAACGCGCTGCTCGTGTTCGGCGCAGGCGCGCTCGCGCTCGTGCTGTGGCGCTACGGCAAGGTTGAAATCGGCGCCATCGCGATGGTGCTGCCCCTCGCCTTCCAGCTCACCACCATGTCGCGCTGGATCGCCTTCGCGGTCACCGACATCTTCGAGCAAGTCGGCGTCGTGCAGGAAGGCATGATCACGATCGCGCAGCCGCTGCGCCTGGTCGATCGGCCGGACGCGCGCCCGCTCGCGGTCGCGCACGGCGGGATCGTGTTCGACAACGTGCGCTTCGGCTACGGCCGCGAGGCCGGCGTGCTCGACGGCTTCTCGCTCGCGATCCGCCCGGGCGAGAAGATCGGGCTGGTCGGCCGCTCCGGCGCCGGCAAGTCGACGGTGGTCAACCTGCTGCTGCGCTTCTTCGATCTCGAGGGCGGCCGCATCCTGATCGACGGGCAGGACATCGCCGGCATGACCCAGGAGTCGCTGCGCACCCAGATATCGATGGTGACGCAGGACACCTCGCTGCTGCACCGCTCGATCCGCGACAACATCCGCTACGGCCGACCGCAGGCATCCGAGGCGGAGGTCAAGGAGGCCGCACGGCTCGCGCACGCGGAGGAGTTCATCCCGGAGCTCAGCGACTGGCGCGGGCGGACCGGCTATGACGCGCATGTGGGCGAGCGCGGCGTGAAGCTCTCGGGCGGGCAGCGCCAGCGCATCGCGATCGCGCGCGTGATCCTCAAGAACGCGCCGATCCTGGTGCTGGACGAGGCGACCTCGGCGCTCGACAGCGAGGTCGAGGCGGCGATCCAGGCAAGCCTCGACACGCTGATGGCCGGCAAGACCGTAATCGCGATCGCGCACCGCCTGTCGACCATCGCGCGGATGGATCGGCTGATCGTGCTCGATCACGGTCATATCGTCGAGCAGGGCTCGCACCAGGAGCTCCTGCGGCACGGCGGCCACTACGCGGCGCTGTGGCGGCGCCAGTCCGGCGGCTTCATCGACGCGGAGCCGGAGCCGCGCATCGACGCGGCGGAGTGATCGTTCCGTCGTCATGCCCGCGCTTGTCGCGGGCATGACGGATCGGTTTCAGGCGATCAGCCCGCCCATCGGCTTTAGGTCGCCGCTCCCGGGGAAGACGACATTCGCCAGCGCCTTCTCGTCGACGCGCACGTGGTCGCGCAGCACGCCCTTGAGCACGGCGCGCAGGTCGGTCGTGGGCTTCAGATCGCGGCCCTGATAGAGGTCGGCGTCCTTGAGCCCGGGCCAGTCGGCGATCACGCGGCCGCCTTTGAGCGCGCCGCCGGCGAGCAGCGCGATCGTCGCGGTGCCGTGGTCGGTGCCTTCCGTTCCGTTGATGCGTGCCGTGCGGCCGAACTCGGTCACCACCGCGACCACGGTCTCGCCCCAGGCCGCGCCCATGTTGGTCTCGGCGGCGGCGAGCGCCCCGTCGAGCGCGCCGAGCAGGACCGCGAGCCGGCCGTTGGCGGCGCCCTCGTCCTGATGCGTGTCCCAGCCGTCGAAGGAGAGCGCGCCGATGCGCGGTCCGTCCGGCCGCGCCAAAAAGCTGGCCGCCGCGCC
>Ga0126371_10004851_pt1 | contig 11889 bp, 8 predicted proteins | sample PanSoiMetaPlot_4_FD_110145 | JGI IMG/M metagenome (GOLD analysis project Ga0126371, IMG submission 110145) | Tropical forest soil microbial communities from Panama - MetaG Plot_4 | ecosystem: Environmental > Terrestrial > Soil > Tropical forest > Bulk soil | place: Panama | collected 2016-02-17
ATCCAGAACCTCGAGTTCATCGCGGGACGCCCTGGCGAGTATCGCGGAACTTCGATTTTAAAATGGTCAGAGCTTCAGACTCAGGCCAGGAGACGATTTCAACATGCCTCGCTCGATGCCAATCGCTGCCTGAGCCTGGGGGTTACACCTATCTGCTCATCAAGGTCAACACTGGGATATATCCTTGGTCGCTTATTGAAAAATAGCTTGTTTCCAATGCGCCTAGATGCACATCTGGTTACAATCCGGGCCGCAGGACGGCTGCGGCTGTAAGTGCCAACGCATCGAACGTAGCGTCCCGTGGTAACAGGTTTACTGTTTCACTACGGCGCGCAAGAAAGCGAGAATCGAATTGAGTTCTTGATCATCATAGGACTCAATCACTGTGGCGTGGCGCCAGTTGCTGCCCTCGTCTATACGCACCTTGGCATTTGAAAACGTCCGGCGTACTGGAGGCGGCGATGTGAGGTCGTAGACGATCGCCTCTCCGCTGCTGTTTTTTACAACTTCCGTCGGAAACGTTTCGTTGCCGGAAGTGAAAGTGCGCACTCGAGGCGTTGCTAATCCGCGCAGTTCAGCCACGCTTTCTGGGACCCGGCGCATCTGTTCTGCGATGGCGATTCCATTTCCGTCGAGCTGATGGCATGTTGAACAACGCCCAAAGCCTCGCGTCGCCTCAAAGAAGAGCGCGCGGCCCTTCGCTGCATCGGGAGGTAACGTGCGCATTGCAGCAACCGCGCCTCTGCCTGCTCCTCTCCCGGCGGTCATTGCCTCCACTGAGAGGCCATTCAGACTACCGACGTACGCGACCACTGCATTAAGATCACGGGTTTCCAGCTTGCCTCCAAAACCGGGCATCTCCTTTTCGCCGTTCGTGACTACTTGCCGGATGTATTGTCCGGTAAATCCACGAGCGGCCAGCCTCGGCGCTCCGCCTGCGGCGCCTTTTGAGCCGTGGCAATAGCCCGTCGCGCAAGTATTGGCGAAAACTTCGGATCCGCGCGACACCAATGCATCCTGGCCGTGGCAGACCGCCGACAGTAAGAGGACCCAGGCTCGCTTCATCGCGCCCCCTGCGGCAACGCAAACACGATCAGCGTAGAACCATTCCTGACGTTTTTCGCGTCCGGGAAGACCTCCAGCATAATCCGGCCGACGATCGAACCCCAGCCGGTGGGCGTCGCGATATACTGCCGGCCATTCACGCTGTAAGTGATCGCCGAACCTCGGTGACCCGCGCCGGTTTGGAAGTCCCAGAGTTTATTCCCATTTCTGGCGTCCAGAGCAAAGAATTCGCCTTCCGGATTGCCGGTAAAAATCAAGTCGCCACCGGTGGCCAGGATCGATGCCAGCAGAAAGTATTTGTACGGATAGCTCCAAATCCGTTTCCCCGTCACAGGGTCCCACGCATCGAGATGGCTGCGCGCCGAACCATCGTGCGGAGGGACATGATCCCAATTCCCTGCACTGAATCCGCGGCCTTCCTGCGGCTCCTGTTTACGCGCGATGTAGTTGCTGCACAATTCCAGTCCGGGAGTGTAGATGTACCCGGTGCGCGGCGAAAACGCGTTTTCGTTCCAGCTTTTGCCTCCGCTCGGGCTCGGGCAGATAAACGTCATTCTGTCTTCCACCGGTTCAAGCCGATTCACCCACTTACCATCCTCGGTGATACCAGCGGCGAAGTTGTGATTGTCACTGATCGGATACGCGCCAAGGAACTGTCCATTGGTGCGGTCGAGCACGAACAAGTAGCCGTTCTTGTTAACGTGCAGCAACAGCTTTCGCAGCTGTCCGCGGACTTCCCGGTCCACCAGGACGCACTCATAGGCGGCATCATAGTCCCAAACGTCCTTTGGAACTTCCTGGTAATACCAGCGAAGTTTTCCCGTATCGCCGTCCACAGCGACAACGCTGGCCGAATAGAGATTGGCCCCGTCGGGCCGCTCGCCGACGAATCGGTCGCCCGCGTAAACATCGCCAGCGGCGTTTCCCACCCCCCAGTAAACCAGGTTCAACGCTGGATCAAACGAGCCGGTCATCCATGTCGCGCCGCCTCCGAACTTCCAGCTATCGCCTTTCCAGGTCTCGTGACCTCTTTCACCAGGCCCGGGAATCGTATAGAACCGCCACGCGACCCGGCCGGTATTGGCGTCCAATGCGGTCAGGTAACCACGGAATGCACCGTCGCCTCCCGCGTTGCCGACCACCACCTTATCCTTGAGAAACAGCGGCGCGGAGATGATGCGACATCCGCACTGTGTGGCGTCGTCCATGGCGGTCTTCCAGGCTTCCTTGCCTGTTTTTTGGTCGAGAGCGACTACGTAGTCATCGTGGGTGCCCATGAACACTTTGCCGGCGCCCACGGCTACCCCCTTGCCCTGTCCGCCAGTTCCAGGAGGATAGTTGTATTGCCAGATTAATTTGCCCGTAGCGGCATCGAGTGCGAATATCTGGTCGCGCGACGTTCCAAGGTACAACACCCCGTCCAGCACGATGGGTGTCGATTGCAGCCCATTTTCATAATCGCCGGTTTGAAACATCCACGCTGGCACGAGATTCTTCACATTGGATGTGTTGATCTGGTTTAACCCGCTGTAGCGCCAAGCGTACTGCGTCCCCCCATGGTATGGCCAGTCGTTGCGCGTAGCTCCCTCTTGCGCCAGCGCTACGCCCAGAGCCAGGCAGCAGAACATAAGCCGAATTGACAATGCACACACAGCCGGTATGGCTCTCGAACTCTGGATCATGGCAATAGCATACATCACTTCGAGGACCGCTCTGTCGAGTATCGATCAATAGAGTGCTCCCCAGTTGGGGGATTTCAACTCGATTTCGATCGAACTGTTGAGCGAGAAATGCTGCTGTGTTGCGGCGCTCGCTTACGACAAAGCCACCGATTGTCGTCCAACCGCGTCACCAAATGTTAGGACAGGTGAGGGCGCTCTGCGCCGTATGGTCGATGGAACTAGCCAGCCTGCGGTTTTGACCTACGCCGTTTTCCCGTAAGTAGCGCATTTTGAGCCTGTCCCTCGTTTCCCCGTGTTGCCAGCACACATTGTGGGTCCATCCGGACAATCTGAAGACGAAATTTATCCGCCTTGGGGTTTTGCTGTCGGCGGTACGCTATATGAAGCGCGTATGCGGCTAGGATCTTCCCGACTGCAAGGCTCATTTTAGTGAGGGGAGACATCGGCTTATCGGGAATAGATTGATACTCTTCGTAGAGGGCTTCCAACTCCTGGATGGCAGGCTGATTGATCTGCAGCGGATCAGAGACACTTATATTATCCAGTGCTTGATCAAGCGTGATCCACCGACGGACACTCGGCCGATCGCTCGATTCGCGCAACGCCTCCGCCGTCAAGAATTGCTTTCGTGTGATGGCAGTAAAGAGCTCCCGAATTCCACGGTCTTTGGCTCGCAAAACTAGGCACTGCCCGAGTCGGAACTTCAATAAGGGGTCGCTCCCTATCTGCAACCTACGCTCCAGACTAGTGACCGCCTCGTCAATTCGGCCCAAGTAGTACATCGCACGTGTTTGATCTGCCATGCCCCTCGCATCCGTCGGATCAAGGCGTAGAAGAGCTTCACTTACTCCATACAAGTTCAGCCAATCAGAGCGGAGATGATATGCGCGACACAAGTTCCTCAAAGTACCTTTATCTTCAGGGGCATCATCGAATCGATGAAGCAATCGGTCTATTTCACGATTGAGCCCCATTCTGACCAGAAATGTTTCGCTCGGAACAACACGTTTCTGATTGGGGCCGACGACCATATCCTTCGCGGGAACAATCTTTCGAAAAAAAGTCGTGTTCAAAACCTCGACATGTTTGCATTTCACAAAGAGCTCCAGCGCATTGAGAAATTGGATAGCCGATGCATAGTCGATCTTCCCATGTCGCTTGAGATTGACCACTCGTTGGAACTCGGACAACTGCGCGTCTACTCCTGCAGTGACGGCCTTAACAATCTCCTCGAGATTGCTCAACTCGACTCCGACCTGATTAAGGTTCCAGATGGCACCAATCAGCTCCACCATTTCTCTGGAGTATCTCTGATCCTTACCGTTCAAGAGCTTTCTGCGCCGCAGCTCGTCGAGCCAGCCCGCATGTGGCTCAGGTTGAAGACGCGCAAGGATCTCATCTGCTGACAGTTGGCGGTCACCAGGCCCGTCGGCTATATCCTTCGTTGGAATTGCCGTGCTACGGCGCTGTAGTTCACTCCGGATTTGAATCGGATCGTAGTTAGCCGCGACGAACATCCGAACGATCTCATCAAGAGACAATCGGAACTCGGTCTGAGACTCTTTTATGAGCCGTAGGAGCTGTACAGTTCCAGGTGAGTATAGTGCGTATGTTCGGCTCATTCGCCGAGGCTTAGGAAGCAACCCTTTTCGAAGGTAAAAATGAATGGTCTGCCGTGTCACGCCGGATCGTTGTATGATCACGCGCATACTGATCGGCGCGCTACTTGGACTTGGGCTGCTTGCCACTTCCGCCATATACCACAAGTATATACTTTTCCGGCGGAAACACACCCAGGCACGCTCCTGCTGAGCGTGTCTATCGAGGACGACGGGACTCCACTATACTGTTTGCATGGATCGCGTTCGCAATCAGTTTCTTTTGCTCATGACGCTGGCCTTGCTCTCGGGGGCCTCGGCTGCGATGGCTCAGAGTCTGAAGCTCTATGTGTTCGATACCGGGACTATCCCGGTGGCCAATCCTGTGGGTTTTCATTTGACAAAGGAAGAGGTAGGCGAGACCGACATGATCTGCGCCTCTTATCTGATCGTGCACAAAGGGGGCGCGCGTACGGAGACGCTTGTGTGGGACAGCGGATTGGTGCCGGACGCCGATATCGAGGCAGGCAAGGGCGGAACGAGGGCGACGAAGACTTTGAAGTCGCAGCTAGCCGATGTGGGATTTGCGCCGAAAGACATCACGTATTTTGCGCTTTCTCATATGCATTACGACCATGTGGCGAATGCGAATGCGTTCGCGGCTTCGACGTGGCTAGTGCAGCGGCCGGAGCGCGACGCGATGTTCTCAGACAAACCCGGTACGGCGGTGCGGCCGGGTTTGTATGCCGCGCTCAGAGACGCGAAGACGAAAGTCTTGGATGGCACGGACTACGACGTGTTCGGCGACGGATCTGTAGTGATTAAGGCAGCGTATGGGCACACGGCCGGGCAACAGGTCCTCTTTCTAAGACTGGCGAAGACTGGTCCGGTGATACTCGCTGGGGACTTATATCACTATCAGGCGGAGCGCTTCACTGACAAGGTACCGGGAGTTGAGTTTAGTCGGGAGCAGTCGCTGGCAAGTAGGGCTAAGATCGAGGAGTTCGTCAAGCAGACCGGTGCGCAGTTGTGGATCGAGCACGATTTGGCGCATTTCCGCACGCAGAAGAAGAGCCCGGACTTCTACGAGTAGCGCTGAGCAATCCCCGCTACTTGTTCGACGCTGCGTTCTGCAGCAGGGCGCGAATCTCCGCGGCTGCAGGGTTGGCGCCGCCCCGGCCTCCGTTTCCCGGAATGATTGTCGTGGCTTGGGTAGCCGCGGCATCGGCTGTGGCACTGCCCGTGGCGGCAGCGGGGGCCGGCCTGCCGCGCCCGCCGGTTCCGACTAGATCGATCGGCTTGTGGCCATCGGCGTCGACAAGCTCTGGGTTGGCCCCTTTTTCGAGCAGGTAGCGCACTAGATCAGTCCGTCCGCTCCGGGCTGCGGCATGGAGTGCGGACATGCCCTCTGGACGAGAGGGTGGATAACGGAAGATCCGAAGGGAATAGGTCTTCGTGCCGGCGACCTGCGCATTGACATCCGCACCGTGCTTTACGAGCACGTCTATCAGCGCCAGATTCGGCGCGCCTCCAGGACTAGCAGACGCCCCAGTGCCTGCGTCCCCCCCAACAGTTGCGACGCCCGTCGCAATCAGAAGCGGCGTGAGCCCCATGGCGGCTATTTCGGGGGAAGCGCCTTTATCGAGAAGGGCGCGCACGACCTCTACATCTGCGCCGATGACGGCGCGCATCAGTGGGGTGCAGCCGGTGTTCTGGAAGTATTCGGCGTAACGTCCGATGCGGCCTCCCCTCGTGGGACGGCGCATATTAAGCTGCGAGTTGACGTCGACACCCTTTGACAGCAATGCCTCGATGATCGAAATGCCTGAGACCGGGGCAGGGCCCGAAGTACGCACCGCAACCGGGGTTGCTTCGCGCGCGCGGCCTCCACGGGCCCGGGAAATGTCCGCCTTCCGATCGACAGCAATATAAAGGGCCGTGCGTCCCCACCAATCCCAGACGTTGGGATCCGCGCCCCGATCCATCAACAGTTTGGCGACGTCGTTATGGTCGTTATCAATAGCGAGCATCAGCGGCGTGATGCCCTCCGGAGTCGGCACATTGACATCGGCGCCGGCGTCGAGCATTGCCACGACGCAGTCATAGCAGCCATCCCGGGCCGCATACAGGAGCGCCGTGAATCCCCCGGTCGGACGATAAAGCGAGCGGGGCTCCGATGTAAACTGATCATCCCAGTCGTTGTACAGCGACCGCGGCCTGACATCGGCGTCTTTGGAAAGGAGCAGCTTCACCATCTCGCCCCCGTTCCTGGGCGCCGTGGCGGCCCACATCAGCGCCGTCTGGTTATGGAAGCTTTCCCGCGCGTTCACATTTGCGCCGGCTTTCACCAGCATATCGACAACGGGCATTTCGCCGGTCTTAATCGCCAGCATCAGCGGCGTCTCGCCATCCTGATTGGCAAGATCGGGCTTCGCCCCGGCGTTCAGCAGCGCTTTGACCAGACGGGCGTCGGCCAGACCGGCGGCTTCCCCAAGCGGAGTGGACCCGAACTCATTGGCTACGTCTACGGTCGCCTTCCTGGCGATCAACGCATCGACAACATCATAGTCCAGCCGGTAAACGGCCCAGTGTATGGGGCGCGTGCCATCGGGCTGCGGCTCATTCACATCCGCCCCGGAGCCAATTCTCTCCAGCGCCGCGTTGCGGTTGTTAGCCTGAATCAGGTTCGCCAGAGAATCCTTCTGAGCCTGGGCCCAAAGGGGCGCGGCGGCGCAAAAAACCGCGAGCGTGAGGTGCCTCATGTGTCCCTTTCTTGTCGCGCGATGCTCATTGGATGACGCTCATGTCCAGTTTTTCATGATTGGCCCAGAGACCCTTGACGGCATCATACAGAAACCTGTCCGGATCTTTCCACTTTCGGGTGAGGCCGTTCAGAACGCCCGCCTCCAGCATGTCCTTCGCGCCTTCGCCCTGCAGCGCGTGTTTGAACAGCCGCGCCCGAACCTCCTCCATCATGTCCCGCTCGGCTTTGAATTCGGCTCGCGTCATCACAGCGCCATATGCGGGCACGATCCTGGTCTGTTCGTTGCCGAGCTTCAGCACAAGATCCATCGCATCGACTCGGGCTCCGATCCAGGCACCGGTGAAATAGTCCAGTGAGGGATCGCGGAGCGGCGAGGCGACATCGCCCACCGACAGGACATTCGCATTCTTGAAAAAGACGTACATGTCACCGCCGGTGTGAGCCAGAAGCAGATAACCGTAGTCGATTCGCTCATCTGCGGCCTGCAAAGAGCCGGTGGTCTCGAAAATCTGCGTCGGCCGTGCCGCCTGGGGACGGGCCTTCTGATACCGATTTTCAGCCGGAACCCAATAGTTGGACGACATCCATTCGCGCGTGCGCTCGTGCGCGATGATTTTAGCGCCCGCCGCCGAGAACAACTCATTGTTGCCGGTCTGATCGAGATGGTAGTGTGTGTTGAAGAGCGTTTGCACCTTCGCGCCGCCGGCGAAATCGTTGAGCGCAGCCATTACTCGATCGCCGGATTTTGGAGCGCCGCTGTCGACCAGCACGAGTCCATCACCGCTCGAAAAAGCCAGCACGTTCGCGCCGCCACCATCCACAACCGCCAGTTTGTCGGTCAGCCGGCGAAAGCCTCCCGCGGTCTGCTGTGCTTTGAGAATTTGGGGGAGTCCGCACAGGGGAAGCGCCAGAGCGCCTTGCAAAAGCTGTCTTCGGTTCACTCGGCGATCCACGGCTTCTTTGGCTCCTAGACTTCCGCAATGACGCCGGTGCTATCGCCGAACTTGTCGCGCTCCACCCCCACCTTCTGCAACAGCGTCAGGTGCAGATTGGCGATCGGGGTGCGCTCGGGCAGAACCACGTGCTGTCCGCCTAGTTTCATCCTTCCATTGGCGCCGCCCACTACGATGTTCGGCTCGGGATAGTTATTGTGCAGGTCGCTGTTACTCATGTTGGATCCGTACATGAGGATCGCATGGTCGAGGAGACTTCCCTGCCCGTCCGGAGTCTCCGCCATCTTCTTCAGAAATTCGGCAAACTTCTCCATGTGCCAGGTCTGGATTTTCACCAGCTTGTTCAGCCTTTCCAGATCGTTGGCGTGATGAGAGACTGGGTGGAAGGCATCCGGAACCCCGATGTGGTTGTAGGTCCGGTTGGTGCCTTCCGCCGCCATGATATAGGTCCCTACGCGGGTAAGGTCGGCCTGAAACGCGAGCGCGAGCAGCTCGAACATCAGTTTCACCTGCTCGGGAAAGTCTTCCAGTTCGCCTACGGGGGCCTCGGGAATTTGGAGGGTGCCAAGATTCTTGGAGGCAGCCATTTGCGCACGCCGCTCGATCTCGCGGACGCTGTCCAGGTAGCCGTCGAAAACGGCGCGGTCCGTACCGCCCAGTTCACCCGAAAGCTTTTTTGTCCGATCCAGGAGCAGGTCGAGGATGCTGTTTGTCTGGCGGCCGATCGAAGCCCGTTCCTGGGGCGTGTCGCCTTCGCCGAACAACTGCAAAAAAACCTTGCGCGGATTGTATTCCATCGGGAGGGGCGATTCCGCGTCGCGGAAGGATAGGGTGGTGTACGAGCCGCCTCCGCCCGCCGCCTGCTGCACGACCGTTTCCGAGGACAATTCGAGCGAGGGAAGCGGTGTGTCCTGGCTGATGACCTTCGCCAGCACCTGATCGAGAGTCGTTGCCATGTGGGCGCGGGGGCCGCCGGTGTCCGGACGCGTGGCGCTGAGCCACGTCGCAGCCATCGAATGCACTCCGCCCGCGCAGGCGGCGTTCTCTAGATTGCCAAAAGAGTTCACATACTTCTTGTACGGCTCGAGAGACGCGAGAATCGGGCTGAGCTTGAAATCGGCGCCAGAACCGCTGGATGTCCACTTATCCATTGCCGGTCCGTGCGCGGTGTTGTACATGATTGCGCCATGCGGTATGTAGAAGAAGGCTGCGCGCATCTTCGGTACGGCCGCCGTCTGGGCAAGGGCCGTGCCCGCGGGCACCATCGCTTCCAGAAACGGCAGTCCCAAAGTCACTCCGGCGGCCTTCAAAACCGTCCGGCGAGGAATATGTTTCTTGGTGAGGAACATGTGATCTCCTAACGACCCTCAAATTACCTGGCGGCCGTGCTCTGGACTATTTTTTCCTTCCGAGCGGCTGCCTGACCCTGCTTACGGAATGCATCGCTATTAATGATTCCCAGAACGATGGAAGAAAACTTGTAATTGTCTTTCCCTGCCGCGCGCACAATCGCTCGAACCTGAGGCATGTCGAAATATTCCAGTTGGCGATTGACCGCATACATCATGAGCTTTTCAGTGAACGCGCGTACGAACGTTGATGGCCGATCGGTCAACTGCTCTCTGAGTTCCACGGGACCATGGATCGGGACGCCATTCGGCAGCACGGTGCTGGCATCGATCGGAGCGTTCTCCGCCTGCCGGTCCGTATTTCGCCATTGCCCGATTGCATCGAAATTTTCCAAAGCCAAGCCCGTCGGATCGATGACGCCGTGGCACTGCCTGCAGGTCGCCTTGTCGCGGTGCTGCTCGAGCCGGGCGCGAACCGTTTTCGGCCGCTCGCCAGGAACCTGCGCCAGATTCGTCGCGGCGTTCGGCGGGGGAGGCGCCGGCGGCGTACCCAGCAGCCTGTCGAGGACAAACGCTCCGCGTAAGACCGGAGAAGTGCGGTCGGGATACGATGTCCTCATCAGGATCGCGGCCTTCCCAAGGAGACCAAGTCGTGATTTATCCTCGAGCGTGACCTCCCGGAACTGGCTTCCGGCGACCCCGCTGATGCCGTACAGACGAGCCAAACGGTCGTTGACGAAAGTGTGGTCGGACGTGAGGAGATCCACTACACTGCGGTCCTGCAAAAAGATGTCGCCGACAAACTCCTCCGCTTCCTTCGAAAAATCCTTCCGCAGTTGGTCGCTGAATCCGGGGAAGAGCACGGGATCGGGCCTTAGGGAATCGAGGTCGGCGAGATTCAGCCACTTCATCGCGAAACTGGTGACCAGACTGGAAGCTTTGGGATCGGCCAGCATTCGTCGCATCTGCTTTTCCATGGCTCCCGGTTTGGTCAATCCGCCCGTTGTCGCTAGCGTCAGCAATTCATCGTCGGGACCGGTGTTCCAGAGGAAGAACGAAAGACGCGAAGCCAATTCCAAGTCGGTCAGAGCGAAATCGGTGTTGGGCGACACGCCCCTCGGTCCCCGAATCGCGCGAAACAGGAAGTCCGGGCTTGCCAACACAGCCGTCACGGCCTGCTCGATTCCCCGATCGAAGCTTCCGCCGTTCGCGCGTCCGGCTTCATAGAAAGGCATGAGCCGTGCGACATCGTCCACGGTTGCCAGCCGGCGAAAAGCGCGGCGCGCCAGGTTCTCCACGATCTGTTTCGCACAGGCAGGCTCGCCGGCTTTTTGCGGGTCGCAGACAAAAATGAGCGCGCGGCTGGGCGTACGCGAAACCCCTGTCGGGTTATAAGGCCCGACGATTTCGATGCCGTCGGTCAGGCTCACCATGCGCATCATGTACCCGGCGTATGCCGAGGAGGGAACCACGGGCGAGCCGATATTCTCGTCGGATTCCACACGGGCGTGATCGATGAAACCCACCACGACATCGCGCACCCCGGCCCGCATCTGCACCGGAATCTTCGTAAACCGATCCATGATCTTCGCGCGTCCCGGGGCGCCTTCGCGGTCCATAATTACCCGATCGGCAGGCCCGCCAATCTGTCGGCGGAACGCGATTTTGCCATCGATCATGATGACGAGCGTGCATGCCTCGTCCACCACGCTGGTGAACGAGCCGAGGGAAAGATTCAGGATATTGATCCGGTACTCGCCGTCGGCGGGGAAACTGTGTTTGAACCGCACACCGCCGCGTAGACCCGGCGGCAGCGGCAGATCGGGATCCTGGTTGGCCGCGATTGTGTACTTCGAACTGGAAATACGGGGATCGGGATCGCCAACTGCAAGTTTGGCTACATGACGGGCAGCCGTGATGTACTGGTCGAGGAATGCCGGGGACACGTTCAACGCCGACGCGATGTTATCGAAGCCTTCGACCTGTACGTCCTGCGGCAGCACAGCTTCCGCTTTCACCTCCACACTCACCAAAGCTCTCACCGTTGCGGCATACTCGGTACGGTTCAAGCGCTGGATCGGCACATAGCCGGCTTTGCGGCCTTCCGCGTGCGAGTCGAGGGTGTTCTCCATCCACGCCACGAACGAATCAAGGGTCTTCTGGGGCGGTTGGGGCATGCCGGGCGGCGGCATCAAATGCCCACGGAGCTTGCGCAGGACCTTTTCCCAAGTCCTGGCTTCTTTCGGCGCGGCTTCGAGATCCAGAGATTCAAGGGCAAGACCACCCATCTTCGCGCTAGAGCTGTGGCAGGTGAAGCAATAAGTGCTCAACATGGACCGAAACGAATCCGGTCCCTCCGCGGCAGGCGCACTGCCGCCAGAGGTCTGGCATATCGCTGACGTTCGCGAGAACGCCAGCACAGTCATCATAATCATCAGGCCACGCATCCAAAGGAAAAGCTTCATAAGGTGCAGCTAG
>Ga0126371_10004852_pt1 | contig 11888 bp, 15 predicted proteins | sample PanSoiMetaPlot_4_FD_110145 | JGI IMG/M metagenome (GOLD analysis project Ga0126371, IMG submission 110145) | Tropical forest soil microbial communities from Panama - MetaG Plot_4 | ecosystem: Environmental > Terrestrial > Soil > Tropical forest > Bulk soil | place: Panama | collected 2016-02-17
CGCTAAGCCGCCCGCCAGACCATCCAAGCTACGGTCAGCATTGACGGCAGCATCGTCACTAACATTCCATCCAAGAAATCTTGTGTCATCGATTGCTCCATCGCCACAATGGATTAGTCGAACGTAAATAATCTATCCGAGCCGATTTTGTTCCACAGGTAATGGCTATGCAGCCCAGCTATGTTCTACATACAGAGATTGGGCGTAAAATCTTACCAAAAGGTGATCGGTCACTGGGCCGCCCAGCTTATTGCACCGCAACAATTAAAGCGTCTCGACGATGCCAGCGCTGGCGTCGTCCCCCCCCTTAAGTGAGTTGTGAGACGCGCCAGTTAGTGAAGCAATCTCCAGCTCCGTCAAAAATTGCCCAACACCCCGTGATGCTGGTCAGCCCAATTTTGGATTGCCCATTGACTCGAAGAGAGCGTTTGCGAAGGAGGCAACTATGTTCGGCAAATTTGAAAAGTACGATATTGATCTGATCGGCAACTAACGAACTCGGCGGCGATCGATTGGATTAAGTGACCACCTAATTGGATTTTCGCTCAGCGCGCAATTGATCCGGCAATAGCGGCTGCTCTCTAAAATTTGCTTTCGCGCGGAAGTGCTCGAGGATGAAAACGCGGATCGCCGAGGATAGGTTGCTGTACTGGCGACTCCCGTCGATCTCAGCAATCAATTTCGAAAGCGTCCATCCCTGTTCATTCGCTATTTCGCGCAGATGATCCCAGAAGGCATCTTCAAGGCTGATACTCGTCTTATGTCCGCCAACGACGACAGAACGCTTTACGACTGCAGATTTCATCGGCTCATCCCCGTACAGCCAATCCCGGTAGGGCGAGCAAGGAATAGATGCGGTAGATTTGATTCGGATTTGCTTGCGTACACGCCTTAGGAGGTCTTTCTCTTTGGTCATCGGGATTTCCTGGCGCACACTGCTAGTTGGCGCGAGGTCCGGCGCAATGCTCCCGCCACCGGCCACAAATCGCGGCCGATAGCTGAGAGCGTCGACAATGCCATGATCCTCAGCATCTTCTCTCACACGCAAAAGGTTCTGTGCGTGAGTAAGGCGGCGGAGGTCTGACTGTCTTGTGATTTGTGGCCGAGAATTTGACGATTTCTGCCAAAGCGCCTGTGGTCGCTGCCATTTTGCCAAGCGGTAACAAAAGGGATCGCTGCGAAGGTCGCAGCGATCCCCCTACGATCAGCCGAAATAGGGGACCAACCCTAGTTGCAGTGTTCGGCATCTCGCAGGTTTATGGTGCTCGCAACCCCGCGAACGCGGCTGTGTGACCGATCACAGGCGCTACCGAATTACGCCTTTTTGTGACGGCCAACACACCCGCAAAATCTGCTTCCTTTAGTGTGATTGTGCCGAAGTGAAACTCGCTATTTGCGAGAGTGTTCGCGTCTTCGGGAGGCAACGATGGTCGGTGTTGAAGGGCTCGCTCAAGGCGAGAAATACCAACATTACGCGGAAGAGGCGCACGAAAATGCAAAACGCGCTTCTAGCGAGGGAGATAGGGTCGCCTGGCTGGTAATGGAAAGGAGCTGGCGTAGTCTCCTGCCCTTATTGGACGACCCCGCGAAACCTCATCGTGCAAGAGTATCGGTAAAGATGCCTTTGGTGGGACGCTTGCGGCGCCTTCGTCGCTTGAGGTCGACCCGTCCATCCGGCAAACGCGACGAATAGGCTCACGCCGAGCGGCTGCACAGCATTATCGAATGGATCGCCATGGATCCCCTGCAATGGGCCGAAAAACGCGAACGCCCGGCCAAGCGCTGGGGTGCACTTGCCGGGCGAGGGACAAGCGGGGACTTGTCCTGAGGGGCAATCCCAACGTTACTCATCGTGCACAGCCGCACTACCTATACGAAGATATAATCGAGGTATAAGGGCCGACTAAAGGGCCCTTTTGTCGACACGTTCACGGTCTGGCGACCACGCGTGGTTCTGGAAGCACGAGAGCCAATATCGTTGGGGCCAAATAAACGACGAAGAGAACCGCCAGACCCCAATATCCATCGACCTCAGACTCGCCGACCAGATCGGAAAAAAGAGGAGAGCGTGCGGCAAATGCCAACAGCACTCCGAACCCGATACACAGGCCGGCCATGATTGCTATCTGACCCGGAGTCTGCCGCTCCATGAGTTCACCTGTGCGATCGCTCCCATTCCTGCGCCATCCTAGCAAGCAGAGCAGGACATTGCGAGGAGTGAGCAAACTTCCCAGTCGTCTGGCCACCGCAAAACACAGCGCGCCAAAACCTTAAACTCGAGCATCCCTAAAATTGACTCCGCAGCCGCGTTCGCCGGTGCGATCAGAGCGCCGCTGATGTAGCGACCGCGGTTATAGCCTCGATGCGGAGACGCGTGGGGTCGCGTTCACCTGCGGCAGCCGCCGCCAGGAGACGTGATGCAACCAACGTCTTGCTCGTTTTCGCTCTCTCGTCGGGGCTGAGCGAAGCCCACGCTTCGTCCAGGACGGATTGCAGCAGCTTGAGGGCTTCAGGATCCAGCGCATCCATTTTTCGGCACCTGTTGCTAGATGTCGCCGCTCGCAAGGTATAGCCGGTGTGTTTCTGGCGAGTAATTCACATTCAAGTGTGATCGAGATCGTTCGGCATATCGTTTTCGTAAATGCCGTGATTTCATTGAAGCGCGCAGAGGGTCGGGCTTTCCCGGTGGCCCATGCCTCGGCGCTATGGACCCGACAAAAGCGGCCACAAATGACTTCCGAAGCCTAGTGTGACAACGGTGAACCAGATCACGACCGTAGTGACACCGGCGGCTGTAATGCGGATCCTCTCCCACATTCCATCAGGTTAGCGCTCCCCGTTGCGACGTTCGGCTTATACGTCGGTATATTGCGGTATAGGTCCGGGTGCCGGGCACTCTGACGGCTCAAATGGGAATACCGCGGTAATGCCATTCTGCGGTATTCGGCGGAGGCCAGAGCTACTGCGCGGCGATGGAATTGATCAGCGCATCGAGCAGATCGGCGGCCGATGCGGTCTGACCCTCCCACGAATCAATATCAATGGTGACTATTTTTTTCCGCGGATCGCAGCCGAAGGCGATGCGAAGGTGATGTTTCTGATCCTTCACCCAGAGATTGAGGTCCCCGGTCCAACGGCCCGACTTGAACTCGGCGTCGGTGAAGCCGAACCGTCCGACAATATCGGCGACGCGCTGCTGACACTGCTGAGTCGATGTCACTGAGCTTGGCCAATTCACACCGGCGTAGGCCTCGCGGTAGCTGCGATAGTCGTCAGCTGCTGCCGATGTTACCAGCAACGCCAGGATCAACGTGACGCGCTCGAGCATTCCTCTCTCCCGCCATGAACATACCATCGCAGGGCGAGGGTGATACTGCCAGCGACGTGTCGATTTCGACGAAAGTTAATTCATACATCGTCGCGGTGTGATTTGGCGATACGCATGCGGCGATCTGACCGGGCAACGCAATCAGAAGTGACCGGACTGTCTAGCCGCCCGCATCTTTTCGATCCCTGCGGACAGCTAGTTCTTTTCGCGCTTGCCCGTGTAGGCAATACGCCAAATGGTACCGCCCGTATCGTCGGCGACTAGCAGCGCTCCGTCCTTGGCAACCGCAAGCGCGGCAGGACGTCCCCACACTTCCGCGCGCCGTTCACCTGAGATCCAGAAGCCGGTCGCGAAATTCTCATAGAACCCTTCAGGCCTGCCATTCTTGAACGGCACACGCACGATCTTGTAGCCGACGGGCTCGGAGCGATTCCAAGAACCCTTCAGAGCTACGAATGCGTGACCTTTATATTCGGGCGGGAATTGGTCGCCTTCATAGAAAACAAGATCGAGCACCGAGGAATGTGCCTCGAATAGCAAGTCTGGTGTGATCGCTGCTTGTACCTTGTCGGGCGCCCGTTCGGCGAAGCCAGGCTGCGGATGCTTACCGATATACGCGTAGGGCCATCCGTAGAACCCGCCTTCCTGCACGCGGATAAGATAGTCGGATGGCAACCGATCACCGAGGCCATCGCGTTCTTGCACCAATGCATAGAGATCGCCGCTTTCAGGGTTAAATGCGAGCGCCGTCGGATTACGCGTGCCGGAGGCAAAGGTTGTTTGATTGGAACCATCGGCGTTGAACCGTTGGATGGTCGCCTTCGGCTCGGGCTCGACACCAAGATTACCCGACGAACCTACCCCGACGAACAATGCGCCGGTCTTGGGATCAATCACGAGATCGCGGTTCTGGTGGCCTTGAACGATTCCAAATACGCCCTTTTTGGTGATCATCTTGGCGCCGTAGGCACCCGGCGTCGCTTTACGTTCCTCGGGCGGCACTTCATCAACGCGCTTTGTCTCAGGTCTGCCCGCGCGAAGAGCGCCGAGGATGTGCGGGACGCTCCAGATGCCATCCTGATCAGCCACCAGGATGTTATTGTCTCGCCACGCGAGCCCATATGGTTTGTTCAGATCCTCGACATGACGGTTGATCCATGAGGCGTGTCCGCTGCCGTCGTCCCGCAACAAAGTGAGGTATCCGGCGCTTTGTTCAGCGACCAGAACGTCGCCATTGGGCAAAACAAGAAGCCGTCTCGGATTGACGAGGCCAGTCGCAAACGGTGTCGCTGTAAAGCCCGCCGGAACCTGCGGCACTTGTCCGCTATAAGGGATAATCAGCGACCGATTGGTGACAATCGCGCCGGTCTTCGGCGGCGGCAGTTGGGCGGGGTCGATGTGGAACCGTCGGCCTATCTCGTGCTGGGCCAGAAAATTCAGGGCGAAAATATCCTTGTCGCTTCCCGCTTGCCCACGGGCGTCCTTTTCCTGCGCCTCAACAGAGGGGAACGGGGAAGCAGTGGCGATCAGAGCTGCGACCACAAGGAACGAATGCACTCTCATGCGACTGCCCTTTCCTGACTCTGGCTTAAGGCGCGGTCCGAACCCCGCGCTATCTTTTGTGACGTTTAGGAGAGCGTTATCCCCTTCGTTAGCCTAACAGAAAACATGTTGTGGCGCGGCTCGGTGCCCGTTGATCGCAGACTCGTGATGTTCTGCCCGCGCGGATTGGCTCCCGGAAGCCTGCCAGTGCGGCTAAGTTTCTAACGAAGATTGCGTACCTTCTCCCCTTGCTCCCCTTGGGCTCCGGGGTCGCCTTGCGCGGTCTCTACGCGGACATCGACTTGTGAGAAAACTCGTTTCGGCGTTCACAATGACTTTCTGCGCGACGACCGCTTCCCTCGCTCAGAGCTTGCCAAACTACGGCCCAAACCCGCCGCCGGGCACTGACAGCTTCGGCTAGCCGCCGACCGGCACGCTGCCGCCGGGAGTCTGTCGCTACGCCTATCGCACCTACCCCTACCATCAGCACTGGCGTTATTACGGGCATCGACGGTACCGCCCTGTCGGCAGATACAATTGAGTCGATCCGCTGGACGGACGTGCTCTACCCTTTGGCGGCCGTACTAACCGCTCGCGCGCGCGGGCCGGCGCCGCTCGTGGAACCACGCGCGGTATTTCGCCATCTTCGCGCGCTGGGCCTCCGGCGCATGCAGCCTGCACGTTGCCGCCTCGTCGCTTTTGTCCGGCGCTCCCCACCGCAGCTCGACGCAGTCATTCACGTTGTATGCCATTTCAAGAGAACTCGCACGGTCGATCACGTCTTTGAGCGCAAGGGTCCATTGGGAGCCATCACTGCGTGGATAGGAAAACTTGCGAGCGGAGAGGTCGGACGCCAGCATGCTCTGCAATTCGGCCTTCACCTGGCCGACGCTTTTGTCTTTCGGCATCGCGTAGCGTTCGGGACGCCGCGCAACGCGATCCGGGAATCCGCGGACCACATCAATCGCGATCAACAAACGCAAATCGCGCGCCGGCGTCGCAAAATCTTCCCACGCACCCGACGTCTCGAAGATCGCAGCGCCATCCGGCATGCTGGCTTCGCCGCGGCCGGTCTGTTGAAATTTTCGTCCATTTTCGACCGACGTCACGCGCGCCTTCACCTGTTCTTCGAGCGACGTGATCGCCTCCTGCATCGCACGCAAGGGATCAAGCGGCGCAGGCGACATCACATCATCCATTCGATCGTAAAAGGCTTCGATCCCAAGCTTTGTCTGCTCGAGTGAAAAGTCTCCGTATTGCGGATTTTTCGCGATTTCGTCGTTGGTCAGACGTCGCAGGCCGCCGTTGCTGTCGCGTACAATCGGCCGGAAGCGCTTGAACCCAGGGCTCCCGAGCGCGGGATCTTGCACAAACAGGAAATTCCCGCGCCAGAAACGCTTGCGCGCAACGGTACCGTCCGGCTGCGCGTCGACGGCGAAGAAGACGCCCGCAGCATCGGTCGTTTGCGACACGCGTCGCGCGAGAACCAGAACATGTCCGAACGGGTCGACATATACGGTTCCCGGGCGCAGCGTCTCCTGCGTCAAAGGGACAGGGTAGTAATCGGTGTTGTTGTCGCTCGCCAGCGTTCGGCCGGATCCGGAATGGACGGCGTCTCCGGCAGTCCGCAAATACCGAGCAAACGACGCCGCAAGCCCTGGCCGTTTCGTTGCAGGTTCGCTCGACGTAGTGCCTTCGTTCGCTGAGGGATGCGCGCCTTCAAGATTCTGAATGCTGAACCATTGGTAGCACTTCGGCGGCTGGCCGCCGCCACCACGCGAGCACTTCGCGTACCCGAAAGGCAGTCCCATCTTGAACGCAAAGTATGCCCTCAAAAAGTACGGTAGGTCGGCGCAGTCCGGGCGAATGACGAGTCCCATCGAGTCTTCGCCAAGCCCGAGATGGTTGAAGAGGATATTGCGCGATCGATCGCGCAGCACTTCATGCAGCGCAGGCCACGACGGCGCCGCATCGAGCGGCGCGTCGAACAGCTTCTCGATCCAAGCAGAATACAGATTTTCTGTTCCGCGATTCCACGTATTGCGTAGAGGCCAAGCGCTCGCCGATGTCGCCGTCGGCCGCGGCGGCTCGTCACCGCGCACGACGATTTCGCGGGTAAAGCTGCAACCAGTCGTCGCGCGGTCGCGCGTGAGATTCACGTGCCACGTTCCCGCCGCCGGCGCTGCAACTTCGGCGGACCAGAAATACGGTGGCCCACCATGCCGGTCACGCGATTTGGCCGCTACGCTCCCGTCGGGAGCGATGAGCGAAAGCTCGCCAGCGAGCGGTTTCTCAACGGCGACGATGACGCGCAATGGCGCGCCCTTCCACGGCACCATTGGAGAAGGCAAGACTGCGATTTCGGCCGCGTCTTCACAGGCTCCGGAGGAGCCCTGGGCTCGCGACTCGTCTGCAGAGGAGAGAAAGACGAAAAATGCACCCGCCACCAGCAATGAAGCTGTTATGGCCGATCTCAACTGACGTGCTAGAAACAATTGAATCCCCTTCCCGTTCCCCCAAGCCAGTAGACCGCACGATACCGGATGGATAGCCATCAGTCAGCGGGTACTCAACTGATTCTTCAACTCCTGGCCTGCACCGGAAAATCGGTTCCCGGCTCGCACGCAGGTCTGATATAACCATGACGGGCATCGTTCCAGGCAGAAATACGCGCGCTGCGCGATTTTTCCAAATCTATCCGCGGCGCGAAGGCGAAGGCTGCTGGTAATATTTGCACCTGCAGAAGCTCCCACCTGCTTGGCGCGATGATGGGATAGACAGGCCCATGACCGACGAAACAAAAAGGCGCACAGACGCAATCCAACGGGCCGCTGAATGCCGCGGAAGAGCAGCTCAATATGAGGCTCTTGCTAATGAAGCGAAGCTGCGTGGCAATTTTGAAATGAGCACGCAGTTCGCCAGCAGCGCCGCCGCAGAATGGCTGGAGGCGCGCCGCCTCGAAGAGAGCGCCGGCAGGTCGGGTGATTAGGTCGACGTCCGCGCCGGTCAGCTCGTCGATCATGCTGCCGTCCCAAAATTTTCTGCGCGCTGGCTCTACTTGAGGCGCTGCACACGGGCGGCCATATCTGGGATGAGGCGTATCCGGTAGGTGTGGCTGTCGCATTGGAGAACCCAGACGGCTTCGTCGGGCTTCGAACGTGCCCTATCCCTCCGCGCACTGACCGCCTTCGCACAATGATAGCCTTGATCGCGAATTTGAGCGGCCAGCAAATCGGACGTGGTTTCCTGCGCGGAAACAGCTGATAGCGCGGCCGTACAAATTGCTACCGGCAGGACGGCGGTACGCAAGGTCCGAAGGCGGTTGAAATCCATTTCAGGCCCCCAATAACCGGACGCCGGGAGGCGTCAGCGCTATTTCACCTCCACTTGAGGGCAAAAGCAAACATCAACCGCCGCGATCTAAATATTGGCTAAGGGCCGGGACAGAAATACAGCGCGGTGCATATTGATTGCGTAAAGGGATCTGCTTTTGCGTTCCACGCGCCAGCCGCGGCTTCAAGCATATCATCATGGATCTCGGGGAAATTTTCTTCATTCTGATCGCTGGTCATGTCGTCCATGACACCGACCCTCGCGTTCATGGGTGGCGGACCACGCTGGCTTACGAGCGGCAGTACCAATAAGAGCGCCGTCCCAATCCTCCAGTCATCGCATACGAGCTATATTTCATTTGCAGCAGCTTTAGTTTTTTGGCGCTGTCGTATTCTTGTTTGACAACGGCAACGCATCCCCTCCGGGGAGGCTGCACTGCATTCATCGATGAATCGGACAATGCAACCGAAGCCACCGCAATGGCGCCCGTGCAAGCTCCAGCAAAAGCAATGAGGTATCTCCGCTTCATCGGACTCACCTCTTGAGCGGACACCTTGTGGTTTTGGAATGTGCGCTCGTGTGGTGCAAAACGGCTGTGATGTAACTCACAGAATGGCTGTATTTTTTGCCCCCATCTGGCCGGCTCCGAACCCTGTTCTTAGGGGCACGCTTTTCTCTCCATGCTTTCCGCACTGGCAACCCAAGGGGCGGGATGTATGCTTGCCTACAAAAGAACCGGTCAGGGAGAGGACGATGAGAAAGCGATGGATGGCAGCCGCGCTCCTGGCATTTGTGGGAATGAGCGAGGCGCAGGCGCAGGACTATCCGACGAGACCGGTGACAGTGATCGTGCCGTTCGCAGCTGGCGGGCCTGCCGATGTCACAGGTCGGATCGTGGCGGACATTTTCTCCCGCTATCTTGGCCAGCAGTTCGTGGTCGAAAATGTCGGGGGCGCCGGCGGGACGCTAGGTTCGCTCCGCGCCGCGCGCGCCGCTCCCGACGGCTACACGATCATCTCCGGCCACATGGGCACACATGCCGCAGCGCCAATATTCTATCCCAACCTCGGCTATGACCCGGAGAAGGATTTCGAGCCGATCGGATTGATCGCCGAGCAGCCGGAGCTCCTCGCGGTCCGCAAGGACTTTCCCGCGAACAATCTGAAGGAGTTTATCGCCTACGCAAAAGCCAACGAGAGCAAGCTCAATATGGGGCACGCCGGAGTTGGCTCGGTGTCCTACGTTGGCTGTCTCCTCCTAAACTCTGCCATCGGCATCAAGCCGACGATGGTACCATTCACCGGAACGGCGCCGGTCATGAACGCAATTCTCGGCGGTCAGGTGGACTACGATTGCGACCCGGTGCTTGGACCGTTACCGCACGTTCAGGCAGGCACTGTCAAAGCGCTTGCCATAGCCACAAAGAAGCGGAGCCCACTGCTTCCGAACGTGCCAACCTCGTACGAGCAGGGTCTGCCCGAATTCGACTGCGCGCCCTTCTATGCTGTGTTTGCGCCCAAAGGGACACCCCAACCCATCATTAACAAGCTCGCTGAAGCCCTGAACAAGGGTCTCAACGAGGACGTCGTGCAGAAACGCCTGGCCGACCTGGGCGCCGAAATCGCGGAGCCGGACCGGCGCGGACCAAAGGCGCTAGGCGACCTGGTGAGAAGCGAGGTCGCGCGGCTGACGCCAATCCTGAAGGCGGCAACGGCCAAATAGGTCAACCTTGTGACCTGGCTCCGAGTTGACGGCCAAAATTGACGGCTCGCAGCCCCGGTTTCGCGATCCACCCTTTTGTGATGGTGAACACAGCCCTTTGGAACCTCGCCGCATATTTTAGCTACTTGGAAAAAGCACAAGGCGTACGGAGAAAACAATGCTCGGTTTGGAATTTTTCGGACTGACCTTGGTGTCACTGCTGTTTACGGCAGCGCAGTTCTGCGGGTTGCTGGAAATGGCCAAAGCCTAAGAGTTTAGGTACGACAATATGCGGATCGCGCCATGGGCGTGCTGGTGATCAAGTGTCCCAATACCGGCCGGCAGTTTTCGACCGGCATCCACGTCGACAAGGAAACGCTGGCGCGCGTTCCGCAGGAATTTACTCACACGCGTTGCCCGCATTGCAATTTGCAGCATTCGTGGTTGCCACGAGAAGCCCAATTGGTCGATGCAATCCCCCCGACCGAGTGGATCGAAAACCAGACCAAACGCTAGGGCGATCGATGTCGACCGTGCCGTCAGGGCAGCGGCAACTCTACCGGAAGGTCTTTCATCGTGGTGGGCTGCGCGATATGCAAACCAAAGATGGACTTTTGCCCCGTCGGGGCCAACGGATCGGCCAACATCTTGCCCGGCCCGACCATAAGTTTGAATGCGACAACGCTCGTGAGTGCGGCAACGGCTATAATTTCAAATTTGCTACGCATTACGGCCTCGCGCCGAGCACATAAAAAAGTATGGGCGAGGCTTGCTACAACACGGAAGTTACCAGTTGCTTAAGCCTTCCGCAGCGGGGCGCTTATGCGGTAAGCAGCTAAGATGACGTCCCTCACCAGCCCGCTCACCACCGATCTCTACGAACTCAACATGGTCCAGGCCTATCTGGACCGTGGCGAAGACAAAGAGGCCGTCTTTGAATTCTTCGTAAGGCGGTTGCCGGTGCGCCGCGGCTTTCTGCTCGCCGCCGGGCTGGAAGATACCCTCGCCTATCTCGAAACGCTCCAGTTCACATCCTCCGAAATTGACTGGCTCAAAAGCACGGGACGCTTTCGTGCCAATTTTCTCGATTATCTCGCCGACTTTCGCTTTAGCGGTGACGTCCACGCAATTGCGGAGGGCACCGTGTGTTTTCCGAACGAGCCGCTGATCCGCGTCACGGCGCCGCTACCCGTCGCGCAGCTCATCGAAACGCGGCTGATCAACATTCTGCATTTTCAGACCATGGTCGCCTCGAAGGCTGCGCGCATGGTTTTGGCGGCACCTGGGAAAATTCTCTCGGATTTCGGCTTGCGGACCGCGCACGGCGCGGAGGCGGGCCTGTTCTCCGCACGCGCGAGTTACATCGCCGGATTCTCGAGCGCCGCCAACGTGCTCGCCGCAGAGCGCTATGGAATCCCGATCGTAGGCACGATGGCGCACTCTTTCGTGCAGGTGCATGACGACGAGATGACCGCGTTTGAGAATTTTGCACACTCTCGGCCCGAAGGCGTTGTTCTGCTAATCGACACATACGACACCGAAGCTGGCGCACGTAAAGTGGTGCAACTCGCGCCGAAGCTCAAAGCTGATGGCATCGCTATCCGTGGCATCCGCATCGACAGCGGTGACCTCGCGACCATGGCGACAAAAGTGCGCGGCATTCTCGACGCCGGCGGCCTCAAGGACGTCATCATCCTGGTGAGCGGCGGAATCAACGAAGACGTGTTGCAGGTGATGACGGCAACGAAAGTGCCAATCGATGGATTTGGTATCGGCGTCAACTTGGACGCCTCGATCGATGCGCCCTCGCTCGATTGTGCTTATAAACTCCAACAGTATGCCGGCAAGCCCCGGCGCAAGCTTTCGGAGGGCAAGGTCACGTGGCCAGGAAGCAAGCAGGTCTGGCGTACCTACGGCGACGATCAGCGGATGCGTGGGGACATCGTGTCTCTCGCCACAGACAGTCAGCCCGGCGAACCTCTCA
>Ga0126371_10004853_pt1 | contig 11888 bp, 11 predicted proteins | sample PanSoiMetaPlot_4_FD_110145 | JGI IMG/M metagenome (GOLD analysis project Ga0126371, IMG submission 110145) | Tropical forest soil microbial communities from Panama - MetaG Plot_4 | ecosystem: Environmental > Terrestrial > Soil > Tropical forest > Bulk soil | place: Panama | collected 2016-02-17
CGTCTTCAAGCCAAGTGCGAGATCGACGACGTAGCTTTGTACGAAATCCCGGTCTCTGAACAGCTCGTGGGCGGGCCGGCCGTGATCGCGCTCCAGCCAGAGCCCGCAGCAGAGGCGCTCGAAACATCCGTGCGATCCGCACAGGCACTCCGGGCCGTCCGGGCGAATCGTGAGGTGGCCGATTTCACCGGCGTAGGAATCGGCGCCCCGATAGATGTTGTCACCGTCGAGCACGAGGCCGCCGCCGATGCCGGTGGACAGCGTCATATAGAACAGAGGCCGGTAGCCACGTCCCGCGCCGTATAAAGCTTCGCCCAGCGCGCCGGCATTGGCGTCGTTATCGATAACCGGACGCACGCCCGCGATCTTCTCGATCACCGACGCGAGGTCGAAGCCCGCCCATCCACCAACGTGAGTGGACTGCACCACGCGCTGCGCCGGAAAATCGACGGGGCCACCGAATCCCACCGCGCAACGATCAATCGGATGACAAGCCCGCCAGTCTTTCAGGATCGCCGCGATTTGCTCGAGCATCGAGGTGGGGCCGCCGTCGCGATTGGTGGGGCGGGTGGCGCGTTCGACAATCCGGCCGGACTGGTCAAAAAGGGCCAGGCTGAGCTTGGTGCCGCCGATATCGATCGCAAGCGTATTCATGAACACGCGCGGCTCAGGCCTCAAAGAGCATCGACATTAGCTGGTCCCGACAGAGGAAGTTGGGGACGATATAGTCGGCTCCGACGCCGATCAGGCGTTTGCGTTTCCACTCGTCCACGTTCGCGCAGGCTGGCTCTTCGCTCGCGACACCCACGGCGACTCCACCGACATTCTTGACCTCTTCGATCTCCACGTAACCGTCGCCGAAGACGAGGAAGTGCCGGCCCTCTATCCCGTCTGCCGACGAAAGAATGCGCTGGATCAGGATCGCTTTCGAAAAGCTTTTGTAGTCGTCCTGGGCGCCGTAAACGCCGCCATCGAAATATTGCGTTAAACCGAGCAGGCGCGCTTCCTCCTTCATGAAAACCTCGTCCGTGCCGCTGGCTAGGTACATCTTCATACCGCGATAGCGAAGCTGTTCGAGCAGCGCCCGCGATCCGGGCACTAGGAAATCTTCCGGATCGGCCTGGCCCGAACGCAGAGCTTCCACGCGATTTTTGATTTTCACCCAGAGGCGGTCGAGGTACATCTGTTTGTACTGGGGCGCGGTCAATGCGCGTCCGCCGCGCGCCTCGATTGCATCCACAAACGCCATCATCTGGTAGATGGTCTCTTTGCCGGTGAGCTTCCAAACCAGCTCGTCCACTACGCGAGTCAATTCCTCTTCCGATTCGCCGGTTTTGAGATCCAGGAGGATCTCCACCATCATGGGAACCATCACCTGGATCCATCCTGAGCGGATCAGCGAGAGCGTTCCATCGAAATCGAACAACACTACGCGAGTATCGCGGGCGGAAGCGCCCGGCCTTATATTTTCAACCATTCTTTTCCATTGTAGGAGTGGAGCGATATTCGCGCGGGCCGCCGGTAGAATGAAGGTTGGTTTCGCCTGCCCGCCAAGTCGCATTCGACGTGCTTCTGAGGGTGAACGGCGGCAGCTACGCAGGCGATGTGCTCCGCGAGCGCTCGGTCACGCTCAGCTCGCGCGACGCCGGCTTGGCGGAGGCCATCGTTTTCGGTTGCCTGCGCTATCAGCTTCCCCTCGATTTCCTGATCCGCCGGCATGCCCAGGCGCGTCTCGATCCGGAGGTCCGGATCGCGCTGCGCATGGGCGTCTATCAGTTACGATACCTCGACCGCATTCCGCCTCACGCCGCTGTGAGCGAGAGCGTGGAACTAGTGAAGGGGGCAGGGAAACGGTCCGCCGCGGGGTTGACAAATGCAGTGCTGCGAAAAACCGGCCGCGAACCGGTGATCTGGCCCGATCGAGCAACCGAGCTGTCCACACCGTCCTGGCTGCTCGAGCGCTGGGACCGGCAATTCGGGGTCGAGACAGCGATTGGCATCGCCCAAGAGTTCCTCAAGCCCGTAGAGAAGCATCTGGCCGAGACAGGTCGGATCCAGGACGTCGGAGCCCAGTCCGTGGTGCCGTTCCTCGATCTCCATCCCGGCGAGAGCTTTCTCGACCTGTGCGCTGCGCCCGGCAACAAGACCGCCCAAGCAATTGCGGCCGGGGCCGATACGGTTGCCTGCGACGTCCACTGGCACCGGCTGAAACAGCTCGCAGGTCTGAACTGCCGCCGGGTTGTGCTGGACGGCACTCAGCCACTACCCTTTCGCGGACAGTTCGACAAGATCCTTGTGGACGCCCCGTGCTCAGGGACCGGGACGCTGGGACGCAATCCCGAGATCAAGTGGCGCTTGAAGCCGAAAGATCTGCAAGCTCTGCATTTGAGGCAGGTGGCGTTGCTTAGGAGCGCGCTGAAGCACCTGCACCCTGGCGGACGCCTGGTCTATTCGACTTGTTCGCTCGAGGATGAGGAAAACGGCCAAGTGATCGAGGCGGTTCCCGGCGACTGGCAAGTCTTCCAGCGGCTCCCCGGGCGCGACCCCGGCGATGGCTTCTTTATTGGCGTGCTACTATCGCCTAAGGGTGTTCCGGGTTAGGGAGAATGATCGAAATCCTTCCATCCATCCTGGCGGCCGATTTTGCGCGCCTAGGCGAAGAAATCGCGCAGGTTGAACGAGCCGGGGCATCGCTGCTGCATGTCGATGTGATGGATGGGCATTTCGTGCCCAACATCAGTATTGGCATTCCGGTCGTCGAGTCCATCCGAAAAATCACCAGGTTAAAGCTCGACGTTCACCTGATGATTTCGGACGCCGACACCTATGCTACCGACTTCATCGCGGCCGGCGCGGATTATGTTCTGGTTCATCAGGAAACGTGCCCGCACCTCGACCGTACGCTGCGCCTGATCCGAGACCAGGGCGCCTGTGCTGGCGTCGTTCTGAATCCTGCGACGCCAATTTCGTTCCTGAACGAAGTGCTCTATCTGGTGGATCACGTGCTTATCATGAGCGTCAATCCTGGTTTCGGCGGACAGAAATTCATCCCGAACGCGCTACACAAGGTTCGGGATTTGGCTTGGAAACGCAAGGAGTTGGGGCTGAACTTCCATATCGAAATCGATGGCGGGGTGGGGTTGGAGAACGCCGCCGAGATCGTGCGGGCCGGGTGTGAATGGCTGGTAGCAGGGTCGTCGATTTTTCACACTCCCGATCCGGGCCAGGCATTCTCGGAGTTGCAAAAAGCGGCCCGGGAGGCGGTCCTCGTTAAGGTCTAATGGGTTCGAGATTAGGGTAAGCTTGTAGGGTAAATATGGCTCGATACATCTTTCTTGTAACGTTGTTGGCGGGGTTGCTGAGCTCGTGCGGCTTCAAGCGGCACAAGTACGACGATCCCATAACCAAAGACACCAAGCAGCCGGACAAGGTTCTCTACGACCGGGCGATCAACGACATCGAACACGGGCGTTTTGAAATCGCGCGCATCACCCTCAACACGCTGATCAATACTTATGATCAGAGCGAGTTCATGGCCAAGTCCAAGCTGGCCATCGCTGATAGCTGGTTCCGCGAGGGCGGAGCATCGGGGCTGGCGCAAGCCGAAGCCGAGTACAAAGATTTCATTCTGTTCTATCCGACCATGGAAGAAGCTGCCGAATCGCAGCAGAAAATCTGCATGATTCACTATCGGCAGATGGAGAAGTCGGATCGGGATGCCAACCAAGCCCTGCGCGCTGAAGACGAATGCCGCACGCTGATCACCCAGTTTCCAAATAGCACGTTCGTTCCGGCGACGCAGCAGCTCCTTCGTAATATTCAGGAATCGCTCGCCGAGGGCGAGTTTATGGTGGGTTCGTTTTATCTAAAACGCGGCGACAATTCAGCGGCAAGCAGCCGGTTCAACCATTTAGTTGAACAATACCCGCTCTACAGCAGGGCCGATGAAGCCCTATGGGATCTGGGCCAGACCTATGAGCGCCTCGACGGGAAGACCGGCAACCGTTTCCGAAAGCAGGCCGGCGATGCATACGAGAAGATCGTCCGGGATTATCCGCTGAGTGGTTTCGCCGATGACGCCAAGAAGCGCCTGAAGGATATGGAACTGCCGGTTCCAGAAGCCGATCCCGCGGCTGTCGCGCGGATGCAGTGGGAAAAGGACAATAAGCAGAAAGCCGGGATGATTTCGCGAAGCACTGGATTCCTGCGGCGCAGTCCTGACATGAGCGACGCAGCGCGATCCGGGGCGCCTGCTATGACGAACGTCAAGCCACCGGTACCGCCGAGCATTCCGGTGACTGCGGCAGCGGGCGGGCCGACGGGTGTCACGGATGTGACCGCGACTCAGGTTACGGGACCTTCAGCGCTCGATTCCAAGCCGGATGCACGAACCGGCGAGACCGGTGCGGCATCCGAGGCTAAACCGGATGCGTCGGCAAACGGAGCCGCCACGACAACGGATAGCGGCAAGGCGCAAACCACTTCAACGAGCGACACTAAGAAAAAGAAGAAAGAGAAGAAACCTAAGCAGCAGCCTGCGGCGGTTCCTGGAAACCCGGCGACGCAACCGGCGTCCACTACGACTTCCACCACCGACAGCAAGCCCTGATGAGCCGTATCCTGCTCGCCGACGATAGCCCACACGCGCAACGGATGGGCGAGCGGATCTTGCGGGAAGAAGGCTTCGAAGTGGTCAGCCTCACCGATGGGGAGGCGGCTCTCAAGCGTCTGAGCGACGTCGATCCTGACCTGATCATCGCCGACGTGTTTCTGCCCGCGAAGTCGGGCATGGATCTTTGCCGTCACGTCAAAACGGATTTGAAGTTCCGGCATGTGCGTGTCGTCCTGACAGCCGGACTGCTCGAACCGTTCGACGAGGACGAGGCCAAGCGGGCGGGCTGCGACGCGATCCTGAAGAAGCCGTTCGAGGCTTCGAAGCTCGTTCAGACCATCCAGCCGCTGGTGAAGGAAGCGCAGCTTGCGCGCGGGCTCTTCGCAGAGGTTCTAGCATCTGCGGCCGCGGCGCCCGCGCCCGAACCTCAACCGGCGCCTCCTCCGCCACCGCCCGACCCAGAACGAGTGCGCGCTGCCATCACCTTGGCGCTCGACGCTGCGCTGCCCGCCATGATCCAGGAAATCACCGAGCGAGTCCTGATAGCATTGGGTCATTGAGCCTGTCTCAATACCAACATGCCCGATAATACTTTCGACGTTGTGTCTAAGATTGACCTGGCGGAAGTGAACAACGCCATCCAGCAGGCGGTTAAGGAAGTGCAAACCCGCTACGATTTGAAGGATTCCAAATCTCACATTGAGCTCAACGAGAAGGATCACAAGATTGTCCTTGCGAGCGTTGACGAGTTCAAACTGAAGGCCGTCAATGATGTGCTGGAGCAGAAACTCGTCAAGCGCAAGGTGCCGTTGAAGGGCCTGACGTTCGGTGCGGTGACGCCCGCTGCAGGGTCGACTGTGCGGCAGGAGATTAGTTTGCAGCAGGGGATTCCGATCGAAAAAGCCCGTGACATCGTCAAGCTGATCAAGGACAGCAAGAAGAAGGTGCAGGCGTCGATCCAGGGCGATCTGGTGCGCGTCGCGGGGAAGGATCGGGACACCTTGCAAGACGTGATCGCGCTGCTGCGCGGCCACGACTTCGGCATCGACATGCAGTTCACCAATTACCGCAGCAACTGATGCCGCGGCGGATTGAATCACTCTTCATCCCTGGTCCCGCCGGCAAGTTGGAGGCGCTGCTCGAGGAACCCGAGGATGCGGCGCCGCGCGAAGCCGCGTTGGTCTGTCATCCGCATCCGCAGCATGGTGGGACCATGCACAACAAAGTGGTCTATCGGATCGCGCGGGCGATGCGGCGTGCCGGATGCGTGGTGCTGCGGTTCAACTATCGCGGCGTGAATTTAAGCGAGGGCAAGTACGATGATGGTGTCGGCGAGACTGAGGACGCCCGCGCAGCGTTGGCGTTCCTGCGGGGGCGGTATCCCAATTTGCCATTTTCGATGGCTGGATTCTCGTTCGGGTCACGGATTATTCTGCGGCTCGGCTGCGAAATCCCCGGCGCGCGTCAGTTGGTGGCCGTCGGATTCCCGGCCGCGATGCCGAAGAGCGCCGGACTTGGCGAGTGTACCGTCCTGCGCGTGTTCATCATCAGCCGGAACGACGAATTTTGCCCGCTCCCGGCGATGGAGGAATACTTCGCCTCGCTGCCCGAGCCAAAGCGACTCATATGGATCGAGGCCGAGGATCACTTCTTCGCGGGCGCGTTGGATGAGCTAGAGGCAAAAATGGTGCAAATAGCTATGCCGCTGAAGTCTTACACGCCATTTGGTCGATCAACAGCGGAAAGCTGAGACAGTTTGAGAGGCTCACCAACGAAGCACTCTTGCATTCACTCGAACCCGGGCAGCCCGGCAGCCTTAAAGCGCGCCCTGACGGCACTCTCCTCGATGGACATCATCGAGTGGAAGTGCTGCGGGCGCGGGGTGTCAATGTTGATGTCCTCCCGAGGGAGATCGTGCACAAGAGTAATCTAGAGGGTGAGTAGTCGGATGTCCACCGAAATCTATCGAATCGAAGGCCCGTGGCGAGGAACTCTTGGTATCTCTGCTCATCCCCGCGGTGGGGACTGGCTGGAAGACGAGATCAAAAGCTGGCGGGGCGCCGGATTCGATGTCATCGTGTCGCTGCTAACTCCAGCTGAGATCGAGGAAATGGACTTGAGTGGGGAGGCAGATTACGCCCGCGCGGCGCAACTGGAGTTTATCTCGTTTCCCATCGAGGATCGCAGTGTTCCACGATCCCGTGAGTCGGGCTTGAAGCTGATCGAGCAGCTTGAATCCCGCTTGGCCCGAGGAAAAAACGTCAACGTCCATTGCAGACAGGGGGTCGGCCGGTCCGCTCTGATCGCGGCCGGTCTCCTGATCGGAAGAGGCGTACCGAGCCCCGAAGCGGTCGCCAGAATTAGCACAGCGAGGCACGTGACGGTTCCGGAAACGCCCGAGCAACGTGACTGGATCCGGTCGTTGGTTCCTACGGCGCATCCGACGGTGTCATAACTGGCGGCAGTGGACAACCTGCGATCCCATTTGCTATTGTTATAAAAGCGTTTCACGCTAAGATTTCAATACTCAGTGGGAGGCAGGGGTCTTCGGTCTTTGCCGTCTGCACCAATGAGGAGATATGCCAGGTAAGAAGTTTCAAGCTGCGTCTAAACAGGTCGAGCCCCGCGCCTATCACCTGAACGAAGCGGTTCCGCTGGTTCAAAAGATTAAGTTCGCCAAATTCGACGAGACTGTTGAACTCCACCTGCGCCTCGGTGTTGATCCTAAGCACGCTGACCAGATGGTCCGCGGCACCGTCGTTCTGCCAAACGGCCTCGGCAAATCAAAGAAAGTTCTCGTCATCGCCTCCGGCGACAAGCAGCGCGAGGCTCAGGAAGCTGGTGCCGATTTCGTTGGCGGCGAGGACATGGTCGCGAAGATCCAAGGCGAAAACTGGACCGATTACGATGCTGTGATCGCTACGCCCGACATGATGCGGTCGGTCGGTAAGCTCGGCAAAGTGCTCGGCCCGCGCGGTCTGATGCCGAACCCTAAGACTGGCACGGTGACCACGGACATCGCGCAGGCGGTGAAAGAGGTAAAAGCCGGTAAGGTTGAATTTCGCGTCGACAAGACGGGCGTGATCCACGTGCCGGTGGGCAAGATCAGCTTTGAAACGCCGAAGCTGGTCGAAAACGCGTCGAGCCTCATCCAGGCCGTGATCAAGGCGAAACCCGCGGCGGCCAAGGGCAAGTACGTCAAGAGCGTCACGATCTGCTCCACCATGGGGCCGGGCGTGCATCTCGACGTCACCACCTACAACGCCAAACAGGCTTAGTCCGCCAAGGAGTCAGCACATGAAGAAGAAATCGGAAAAAGAAAAAGATCTCGAAGCGCTCAAAAAGGATTTTGAGAGCGCCAACAATATCTTCCTGACGGGCTTTGAGAAGCTGACCGTTCAACAGGATTTCGAGCTTCGCAAGACGATCCGGGGCGCAGGGGCGAACTACAAGGTTGTGAAGAACAACCTCGCTCAGAAAGCCGCCGAGGGCACGCCGGCCGCAGGACTCATGAAAGATCTCGCGGGCATGACTTCGATGGCCTACACCTCGAAGGACCCGGTGGCGCTGGCGAAAGCGCTCACTGCGTACGCGAAGAACAACCCGGCGTTCACGTTCAAGGCGGGCCTGGTGGAAGGCCGCGTCATTGAAGTGATATCGATTCAGGATCTGGCGACGATGCCGTCGCGCGAAGAGATTCTGGCAAAAGTTTTGTTTTTGATTCAAGCCTCGGCGCAGCGCCTGGTCACTGCCCTGGGCGGGGTGGGACGCAATCTCGCGGTGGTAGTGGACCAGGGCGTCAAAGAGAACAAGTTTTCACAATAAGGGAGCAAGAAAATGGCGGACATCAACGCGATCGCGGAACAGATTCAAGGGCTGTCGCTGCTCGAAGCGGCTCAGCTTGTCAAGGTACTCGAAGAAAAGCTGGGCGTTTCGGCCGCGGCTGCTGCAGTAGCAGTGGCTCCTGCGGGAGGCGGCGGTGGCGCTGCGGCGGCTCCGGCGGCCGAAGAGAAGACCGAGTTCAACGTGATCCTTACCTCGGCCGGCTCGAACAAGATCAACGTGATCAAAGCCGTTCGCGAAGTCACGAGCCTCGGTCTCAAAGAAGCCAAGGATCTGGTGGACGGCGCGCCCAAACCGATCAAAGAGGGCGTGAACAAGGAAGAAGCCGAGGCGATCAAGAAGAAATTCACGGAGGCCGGCGCAACGGTAGAAGTGAAGTAAGTTACTTCTTTCTGTTAACTTTACGGGCGGCGAATCGCACTGTTCGGGGGCAGCTCTGAGCAATTCGAGTGCCGCCGAAGCGGACCGCATTTGACGAAGTGTCTGCGGTCTGCTACATTGTTATTGACAAAGGCCGGAGACCGACCCGAAATTCTTCTTGTGAACCTAATTTCCTCTGGAATGGGTGTGCCATCCCTCAGAGCAGGCACCTGGCTTTGCCATGCTCGTTTTTTCCCCACTCGGAGTGCATGGCTCGGGTCTTCTGGCGATCTGATATTCTCCCGTTTTCCTTCGATCCACCGTCGAGTCTCGGCTGCGGCCCCGAGATGAGGCGGCGCGAAACGTTGGAAGCGGGCGTTTCTTCTTCTGTTGAGTTGCGAGGCCATTGCCCGCAGCAGTAATTCGCCGCAGGAGTGAAAATGGAAAATCTGCAAAACGGCGCAACGCGCGAGCGAGTCGATTTTTCCCGGATCAAGACTTCAATCCCGATCCCGAATCTTATCGAAGTTCAAAAGAAATCTTACGAGCGGTTCCTGCAAATGGACCTGCTGCCTGGCGAGCGCGAGGACACCGGTCTTCAGAGCGTGTTTAACTCGGTGTTCCCGATCTCCGACTTCCGGGGATTGAGCCAGCTTGAGTTTGTCGACTACGCCATCGGCAACTGGGAATGCAAGTGCGGCAACCTTAAGGGACTCCACCATCTGCGCTCCACCTGCCGGAATCCGAGCTGCGGTGGGACTATCCAGACCGATCCGTTCCATGTCGGCGATGTGTTGTGCCACCGCTGTGGAACGTTCAACAAGAATATTGTCACCTTCTGCAACCGCTGCGGCGATCCGGTGGGCTTGCAGTTGAAGTACGACGTGGCCGAGTGCGAAGAGCGCGGCATGACCTACGCGGCGCCGCTCAAGGTCACCATCCGATTAACCGTGTACGACAAAGATGCCGAGACGGGCGTGAAGTCTGTTCGCGACATCAAAGAGCAGGAGGTCTTCTTCGGTGAAATTCCGCTGATGACCGACAACGGCACCTTCATCATCAACGGCACCGAACGCGTCATCGTTTCGCAGTTGCACCGCTCGCCTGGCGTGTTCTTCGAGCGCGTTCCGGCGCAAGGATACTTCCTTGGCAAGATCATTCCCTATCGCGGAAGCTGGGTCGAGTTCGAGTACGACAACAAAAACCTCCTGTATGTGCGCATCGATCGCAAACGGAAGTTCTATGGCACGGTGTTTCTGCGCGCGCTCGGCCTGAAGACCGATTCGGAAATCCTGAGGGCGTTCTACAACGTCAGCGAAGTCGTCATCAAAGGGGAGAAGCTGTTCTGGAAAGTCTCGGACAGCCTGATCGGCTTGAAGCTCTCTAAGGCGATCGGCACCAAGAACGAGACCGTCGTCCCGCAGGGCCGAAAGATCACCAAGTCGCTGTACGAAGCGATCCAGAAGGCCAAGATCGAGCAAGTCGAAATCGACCGCACCGATCTGCAAGGCGCATTTATCGCTGCTGACGTGATCGACATGTCCACGGGCGAAGTGCTGGTGGAGGCGAATCACGAGCTGACCAACATCGAGAAGCTTCAGCAGAACGGCATCACGTCGTTTGAAGTTTTCTTCCCGGAGCGTGACGACGCCGGCAACGTGATTTCGGTCACTTTGAAGAAAGATCCGGTGAAGAGCCAGAACGATGCCCTGCTCGAAATCTATCGCAAGCTGCGCCCGGGCGATCCGCCGACGCTCGACACCGCTACCCAGCTCTTCCAGGGTATGTTCTTCGACCCGCGCAAGTACGACTTCTCGCGCGTGGGCCGCATGAAGTTCAACATCAAGCTGTATGACAAGATCGACGAATCTCCGCTCGACAAACGCACGCTCGATCAAAAAGACTTCATCGACACCATCAAATACCTGCTGAAGCTGCGCCGTGGTATCGGCGCGGTGGACGATATCGATCATCTGGGCAACCGCCGCGTCCGCGCGGTTGGTGAGCTGCTCGAAAACCAGTTCCGCATTGGATTGGTCCGCATGGAGCGAGCGATCAAAGAAAAGATGTCGGTCTACCAGGAAATGTCGACGGCGATGCCACACGACCTGGTGAATGCCAAACCGGTGATGGCGGCCATCCGCGAATTTTTCGGATCGAGCCAGCTATCGCAGTTCATGGATCAGACCAATCCGCTCTCGGAGATCACGCACAAGCGGCGTCTTTCGGCTCTTGGACCGGGCGGTCTTTCTCGTGAAAGAGCAGGCTTCGAAGTTCGCGACGTGCACCCCACCCACTACGGACGCATCTGCCCGATTGAGACACCGGAAGGTCCGAACATCGGTCTGATTTCATCACTGTCCTGCTTTGCGCGCATAAACGAGTACGGCTTCATCGAAAGCCCGTACCGGCGCGTTGTAAAGGGATCGGTGGTGGATGAAGTCAAGATCCTCAATCCGGGAGACACGGAGTACAAAGTCGGCGATGTCCTCACCCGCACGGAATCAGAAAAGGCGAATCGCGACCTAGCTGCAAAAAAGCAGACGATGGAGCTCGAAGCGCACTGCGACTACCTTTCGGCCTGGGAAGAAGACAAGTACATCATCGCGCAGGCCAACGTGCAGCTCGATGAAAAAGGCCACATCGTAAACGATCTAGTAAATGCTCGCCAGGCAGGCAACTTTGTCCTGAAGCATCGCGACGAGATCGAGTACATGGACGTGAGTCCGAAGCAACTCGTCTCTGTGGCTGCCAGTTTGATTCCATTCCTTGAAAACGACGACGCCAACCGCGCGTTGATGGGATCGAACATGCAACGCCAGGCGGTGCCGCTGCTGCGCGCGGAAACGCCGTTCGTCGGAACCGGTATGGAGCGCGTGACCGCGCGCGATTCGGGCGCGGTTGTAATTTGCAAGCGCTCAGGCGTGGTCGACTCGGTCGACTCCGAACGTATCATCGTTCGAGTGGAGGGCGGTGGCGCTCACGAAGGCCAGCTTTCCCGTGAAGTCGGCGCCGACATCTACCAGCTCACCAAGTTCAAGCGATCGAACCAGAACACCTGCATTAGTCAGAA
>Ga0126371_10004854_pt1 | contig 11887 bp, 10 predicted proteins | sample PanSoiMetaPlot_4_FD_110145 | JGI IMG/M metagenome (GOLD analysis project Ga0126371, IMG submission 110145) | Tropical forest soil microbial communities from Panama - MetaG Plot_4 | ecosystem: Environmental > Terrestrial > Soil > Tropical forest > Bulk soil | place: Panama | collected 2016-02-17
GGCCACCCGCGCCGTCTTGTTGGCCACGGCGTAGAAGATCGGCGTGGGCGTGGGCGTGGGCGCGGGCGTGGGGGTGGGGGTCGGCGTCGGAGTGGGGGTCGGCGTCGGGGTGGGGGTCGGCGTGGGCGTGGGCGTGGGCGTGGGCGTCGGCGTGGGCGTCGGCGTGGGCGTCGGGGTCGGGGTGCTCAGATAGGCGAGCGGCCCGATGGTCCCGTTGAGGGGATTCCCCAGGGCATCCGTCGTGAGCGGATCGCCCGAGTAGGTCGCCCCCTGCAAGGCGATGTTGTGGGGGATGTACCCGGCCAGCACCCAGTTGATCAGGCCCTTGGTCGCGTCGCCGCCGACCGCCGAGATCAGGCCGGGATTCGCCAGCAGCGCGGCGAGCGCCGCGGCCCCGGTGGCCGCCCCGCCGTTGACGGCCGCATTCCAGGACCCCGACCATCGCCAGGTCGCGTCGGCGAACTGGGGATCGGCGATGATGTCCCCCTGGCCGAGCTGGGGACAGGTGCCCGTCCCCGGGTCGGTGGCATTCGAGATCTTCAGATTGTAATATCCGTTCACGGCCGAATCCGTGGCGGCGCCGGCGTCATACTGCACCGAGCCGGTCGAGGGATTCAGGAAGGCGTTGTGCCCGGCCACCGTCACCGCATCGAGCGTGAACGTCGAGCTGGGGTACTCGATCACCGCCAGCGACAGGTTCCCCGCCGCCGGGGCATAGACGATATTGCCTCGCACCGACGCGAAGACCCCGGCGCCGGCCGCCGCGGCGTATTTGCCCATGAGCGCCAGCGGCCCATACGCCGCGCACGGGCCCCAGGCCAGGTTGTGCTCGATCACATGGCCCGTGTAGCCGGCCGCCGCGAACAATCCCCCCGAGGCCAGCCGGTCGCCGGCCGCCGGCAGCACCAGGCAGTTCTTCACGGTCACGGCATTGCCGTCGGGCCATACCCAGATGTCCGACAGCGCGCCGCCGGCGCCGCCGGCCTGGTCGAAGACGCACCCCGTGATCGTCGTCCCGGCCTCCATCAGGACGAACGTATAGGTATTGTCGTCCAGGATCATGAAGTAATTGGAGCGATTCGACCCCAGCGAGTTGACCGAGTTCGCCGCCCCGCGGTTCACGACGTTGCCGGCGAAATAGGCGTCGGAGGGCCAGGGCGTCGGATTGCCGTGCCCGATCCATTGCAGGCATCCGCCGAAGACGTTGCCGGTCAGCTTGAGCCCCTGCACGGCATCGATGATGACCAGGCCGTCGAAGGCCGAATTCGTGATCGCCTGGTTGGTGGTGGTCGGGACATTGGCGATGTTGAACCACGCCGTGGTCGTGTTGCCGAACGCCGTGGTGGCGATCGAGCTTTGCATCAGGTTCGAGTCCCAGACGAAGTTGCCGGTGTAAGGCGTGGTCTGCTCGGCCAGGATGATGAAGTTGCAATCGGTGAAGGTGCAGTGCTGGATCGTCGTGGGGTCGGTGGCGTGGCCGAAGACCGTGTTATCCATGTAGACGAGCAGGCCGTAATTCGACGCATTGCCCAGGTGCGAGAACTCGGCGAACGTGCAGGTGATCGGGCCGCCCAGGACCGTGCAGGCCGTGGGCAGCGTGCCGGCCGGCACGGTGTAGGCATTGTGCCCGCCCCGGGTCAGGTCGGTCCCGAAGACGACGTGGTTGCCGCCGGCGGTGTCGGGCCAGCTCCCCGAATTGGTCGCCCCGTCGAGCACGATCCGGCAGGCGTTGGACAGGTTGATCACGTAGGTCCCGCCCGACGGCGGGTCGAACAGGACCGACGTGCCCTGGCCGCATTGCAGGGTCGAGTAGGCGGCATTCATCGCCGCCTGGCCGGTCATGGTCAGGTCGCCGCGGAGCCGGAGCTTGACCCCGGTATCCACGATCAGCTTCGTCTCGACCGTCTGGCTCGTCGTGCCGATCGTGAGCGCCGGCGTGCCGCCGGTGCCGGGGTCGCTGCCGACGATGAGTTGGCCCGCGGTCATGGCGGCCGTGTCGGCGTGCACCGTGTCGCCGGCGGCGATCGTCACGGTGTCGGTGCCGGCCGAGGGGATGGTGCCCCCCTGCCACGTCGAGCCGGCGGACCAGGGGCCGCCGCCGGTGCCGTTGGAGGTGCGCGCCGCCATCTAGCGTCCTCGCCCGCCCAGGGCACGGGCCTCGCGGTCGATCCCCAGCGCGATCTCGCGGACCAGCAGCTCGCGGGCCTGCGGCTCGCGGGAATGCAGCGCCCGCCTGACGAAGCGGCGGCCGGGCATCTTGCGGACCCCGCCCGAGCCCCGATGGCGCGGGAGCGGCACATAGCCCGCCACCCGCTTGCCCTCGCGGATCCGCTTGCCGAGCGTATAGCCCGCTTCCTGGAGATAGCCGTACCACGCCCGTTTCACCGCGGCACCGGCGGACGCCGGGCCGCCCGCCTGCCCGACCAGCACGGCGACGGCGACCGTGCCCCGCTTCGAGCCGCGCGGCCCCTTGGACGCCCGTACCTTCAGCGTCGATTTCAGGAGGCCGCTCGCCACCGGTACATGCGCCGCGATCTCGTCGCGGAACAGCTTGGCCGCCTTGCGCTCGGCCCGGCGGATCACCTTGCGCGCCACCCGCGGCTCGAGCTCCTTGAAGGCCCGCGCCACCTCGGGCACGCCCTCGATCACCAGCCCGACCTTCGTCGCCATCAGAGGGTGAGGATCCGCATCTGGAGCCGGGCCGTCACGGTGTTCGTCACGTACATCGCCGTCACGGCCCCGGCGAAGGGGCAGGGGTGGATCGACTGGATATCCCAGAGGATCGGCACGTTGGCGGTCACCGCGATCGTGTCCTGCGGCGTGCTCGCCGAGTTGGTCTTGATCGTCAGATTCTGATTGCTGTAGATTTCGATGGCTTGCAGGTCGCCGGCCGCCGAGCCGGCGGCGCCGAAGCTCACCGAATAGAGCTGGTCGGTCCCCGCGCCCAGCACCTGGTCGGGCGCCTGCGCATTGTTGCCGGCGACCGCATACGAGCCCGACAGCGGCTGCGTGCCCTGGCTGCTGGTCACGCCCTTGGTCAGGGTGAAATAGATGTTGGTGGCCATCTTGGGATGACAAGGTGAAAAGGTGACAAGGTGACAAGGTGACTTCGGATGACGAGGTGACGGGGATCGGGTCGGATCGGATTGGTCACCTTGTCATCTCGTCACCTTGTCACCTTGTCATCCGAGTCATAGCGCCCCTCCCTGCTGGATCTCCTGGACGGTGACCTCGTACCAGCGGTGCCGCTCCTCGACGTTGGTCACCTGGACCACGTTGAAGACGCGCGACCCGTAGAGCAGCCGGCTGGTCGGATCGATCGCGACCGTCGGCCCCAGATATCGCATCGTGATCATATGAGTGGCCTCGGCCTTGACCTGCTTGGCCACGATCGCCTCCCGCCCGGCCAGCGGCCGGACCGACGCCGAGAACGTGCCGACGGTCGTCCAGGCGGGCACCGGCTGGCGGAAGGCATCGAACGCCTCCGGGCCGGGATTCTGGAGCGTCACGACCTGGCGGAGCCGGCCGCATTGATAGGCTTTCACGGCGCCCGCCCCCCCGCCGCGAACAGCGGCAGCTCATCGGGGAGGCAATGCGGCGAGAACCAGATCCGCTCCCGCCGCGCGTTGGGGTTGTCGTGGGCGGTCGATTGCGAGCCGTAGCCGCCCCGGGCCTTCCAGGCCCATTCCGCCCAGGTCCCGGGCATGGCATGCTCGCCCTCATAGCCGCACAGGGCGATTCGCAGGCGAGGATCGCCGCCGTTGGCCTCGGCCCATTCGCGGACGGCATGCGCGACGGTCAGTGAATCCTCGGCATAGAGCCTCGCGCGGCCATGGCCGAGGTCCCTCCAGGCCGTGTCCGCATAGGGCGGGTCGAGGAAGACGGCCGTGAGCCCTTGCTTGACGGTGACGGTCGGCCCGCAGACTCGCGTCCAGTCGCCACAGCAAACCCGCACCCGCCGCAGCCGGGCGCAGAGCCCTGCGAAGTAGTCGAGCAGGGCAGTGGGCCGGTCGGCGGTCGATCCCTCCCCGTCGTCAAGCCCGGCGTCGCCGGGGTGGACCAGCCGGCGGTTGACCCCCAGCCCGGCGTTGCCCAGGTGGACCCGCTTGCGGTTGACCCCTCGCCCGGCGTCGCCCAGGTGGACCCGCTTGCGGTTGACCCCTCGCCCGGCGTCGCCCAGGTGGACCCGCTTGCGGTTGACCCCGCACCCGGCGTCGCCCAGGTGGACCAGCTGGCGATGGCCCCGGTCGTCCTCGACCACACCCCACGGGCCCCGCTCGCCGTCGGAGCACCAGCCCGAGCCGATCCAGCAGCATTGCCCCCACACCCACCACCCGGCCACCTTGGCATCGAAATACTCGGGATCACCCTCGAGCCGGGCCGTGAGCGTGTCTCGTCGCCCTTTGAGCCAGACGTGCCGGGCGTGCAGGTCGTTCTCGTTCACGGGCCAGTCGGCCCACCGCGCCACCTCGTGCGGGGCGGCGGCGACCGCCCGCCGGAAGTTGCAGACGAACCCGTCGGCATCGTTCACGGTCTCGGTCCCGCGCCGCCGGCCGGGCCGGAGCATCAGCATCGCCAGCGATCCCATGAAGGGCTCGACATAGTTATCCACCGCCCCGAACCGGGCCCAGACCTCGGCCGCGACCGTGGACTTGCCGCCGAACCGGGGGAACGGCGGCCGGTAGTCGCGGGCCTTCAAGAATAGTTCCCGTGTTCGGACGCGGCCAGGAGCGAATCCACCGTATCCTGGAGCCGGGCGGGCACCTGGCCGATCACCACGTGCTCGCGGTTCTCGTACCAGTGGGCGACCAGCATCAGGATGGCCACCTTGATGTTCTCGGGCACGGCCTGGTAGTCATTGCCATAGCCATAGATCGCGCGGATATTGATGCAATCGAGGACGGGCCGCGGGATCGGCCAGGTCATGCCGTATTGCGGCTGGACCCGCGACGGGCCCGCGATGGCCGAGCCCGGCGCCACCGATTCGGCCAGGTAATCCGCCGGCGGGATCGTGATCCAGGACCCGTCGAAGCCCTGATACTTGATGTAGCTCACCGACAGCAGCGGCGCCAGCTGGAGATTGAGGATGCCGGTGTTCGAATTGGGCAGCCAGTAGGGGATCGGGCCCATCACCGCCTGCGCCCTCACGACCCGATTGTAATAGCCCCCCAGCCAGGGCCAGTTGTCGGCCCAGTAGTCGGCCGTGGTGGCGATCAGGCACTGGCCCAGCATGGTCTCCACGGTGCGCCGGGCCGCGACGATGAAGGAGGCGACCCGCGGGTCCTCGTCGGTCCGCTCCACCCGGGCATGCTGCTTGGCCTGCGCCACCGTGACCGGCTCGTTGCCCACCGAGAGCGCCACGGCGGATCCGCCCGCGTTCGCCGGCTGCGTCAGGGTGAGTTGATTGGCCGAGTCCACCGACTGCACCAGGGTATCGGGCGCGATCCCGGGCCCGGCGACGATCGCGCCCGGCAGCACGCCCGCCGTGGTCGCCAGCCCGGCGACGACCGCCTGTCCCGCGGTGAGCGTGCCGGCCAGGGCCAGCGCCGGGCCGGAGACGATCTGATGGCGGAACATCGGGTCAGGCCTTGGGCCGTCGTTCGGCCTTCTCGGCGTGGGCCTGGGCCGCCGCCTGGGCCGCCGCCGCGGCGTTCTCGGCGATCACCTCCGACCGGCCCCTGGCGACCGGCCGGGCCGTCGGCACCGCGCCCTCCTTGGCCACCGCCGCCGCGCCCGTCTTCAAGAGCTCCTTGGCGCGCTCGCCGTCGACTTCCACCACGTCGCCCAGGGCGTGGACATGCCCCTCGACCAGCAGGTTGCCGCGGAGCAGGACCAACTTCTGATTCGGCAGCATGGGTCGACGCTCCGATGATTACGTTGTGATCATATCGTTGATATAAGCGAATGACTGGAAGTGACGGAACTCGATGTCCAGGTCCTGCAGGACCACGATCCGGATGGTGCCGGCCGGGCCGCCGGTGTAGGGGTCGACCAGGGTGTCGACCCCGGTCCAGAACGCCAGCATGCACTCGGCCCAGTTGCCGAAGATCACCGCCGAGAGCGCCGTGCCGGTGCCCTTGGTCAGGTTGGACGGGATGAGGTTGGTGGCATACGCCTCGTGCTCGTTGACCGTGGCGCCATCCTGCCAGACCATGATCGGCACATAGCTGGTCTGCGCCAGGCCCTGCTTGGGCGTCATCTTGAGGGTCGAGCGGCCGGCGGGGCTGGTGACGTAGGCGAGGCTGCCGATGTCGGCATTGGCCTTGGCCAGCAGCTCCTCGAGCTGGATCATCGCCTGGTAGCTGGGATTGCCGCCGTTGGTGCCCAGGGGCACCACCTGCGTGAACCCGCCGCCGGTGAGGATGCCGGTGGGCTGGGGCGAGCCGGTGCCGCTGTACGCCGCCTGCTCGATGCCGCGGGCCAGGATCGCGGTGAGGTCCTGGCGGATGAACTCCTCGGGGTCGATCGAGAGCTGCTCGAGGAACCGCCGCGACATGTCGGTGAAGGCGCCGACCGTCTTGGGGGTGAAGAGCACCTGGTCGATCGTCTGGGCCGTGGTGGCGACCGAGCCCGACTCGGCCACCCAGGTCACCGTGCCGATCCCGCTCTGGCGGGGCAGGGCGAAATTGCCGTGCATCTCGGTGAGATAGGTGGCGCCCATCTGGTCGAGGACCATCCGGGCGCGGAGGTACTCGATCCAGGTCGTATCCCACCGGGTGAGCACGGCGCCGGCCGCCGCCGTGGTGTCGTCGATCCGCCGCTCCACGCCGTCCGCCGGCGGGCGGGTGCGGTCGACCGGCGGCCGGAAGGGTCGGCCGCCGACCTTGTGATTGCGATGGACATTCCACCGCATCGCCAGGTTGGTCGGGATGAAGAAGCTGCCGACCGGCTTCTTGCCGATCCGGCCCTCGATCTCGTCGGACGTCTCCTTCTCGAGCCCGTCCAGGGGTTGTTTCTTGCCGAGCAGCGTGAACGCCCGGCAGAGCGAATAGGCGTGCTTGCCGCGGGCCTGCTCGAGCTCATGGGGCAGCGGCTGGCCGGCCCGGCGCACGTCCTCCTCGGTCATCCGGGCATTGGCCTCGAATCGTTCGATCGACGAGATCGTCTCGGCCAGCCGCTTGGCCTCGGCGAAGACCTCATCCGATCGCCTCTGCTCGTCGGCCGAGAACGGCCGCTTCTCGGCCTCGACGCGGTCGGCGAGCTCGCGCTGCTCATCCATCAGCTCGGCGTGCCGCGCTCTCAGGTCACAGGTGCGGATCATGGCGAACCTCCCACGGGGGCGGGCAGCACGCGGGCCTGCTCGATTCGGACGCGGAAACGGAAATGGGACAGGGCGGGATCGGGCGGGAGGACCCCGGGCGATGCCGGGGGAGGCGGCGGCGGCTCGCGGCGCAGCGCCGCGAGCGACCGCATCGCCACCGAGGTATCGTCATAGGCCGGGAAGGCGACCGGGCCGACGTCGAACAGGTCGCGGATATGCACGAGCGTCCGCGTGGGCGGGTCGGTCTTCTGATCCCAGCTCTCCTCGTCGCAGACGAACGAGAAGCTCATGCCGTCCATGTCGCCGCGGCGGACCGATTCGGCGGTATCGCGACCGAGCTGGGTCTCGGGCAAGTCCACCTCGATCCGCAGGCCCAGTTCATCCTCGGTCATCCGCAGCGTGCCCGATTTGGCCCGGCCGATCAGCAGGTTCGAGTCGTGATTCACCAGCGCCCGCACGTCCTGGGCCTTGCAATCGCGGAAGGCGCCGGGCGCGATCTTCTCGCGGAACCAGCCGAGGTCGACCGAAAGCTTGTCGAAGACCGCCGCATAACCGACCAGCATGCCGGGCGCGTCGTCATCGTCGTCATCGTCGTCGTCGTCGCCGTCGTCGTCGCCGGCGCCGTCGCCCCGGCCGTTGCGCCGGCGGCGGCGCCTCCGGAGCTCGACGCCGGCCATCAGGGTGCGGCGCTCGCGGTCAGTTTCGCGCGGCGAGGTCGAGCCCATGCGACGCTCCATTCTGGCCCGCCTTCGGGGCGGGTGACGGCGATGGCGACGGCGACGGCGACGGCGATGGCGCAGCCGGTTGCTGGCCGATCTGGTCGAGCGGGAGATACTGGCCCTGGACCACGTACAGGTCGCCGCCCTTGTCGGGGCCGATCGGGTCCATCCCCTCGGCGATCCGGATGTCGTCGGCCGACAGGGCCCCGGTGTTCCGCATCACCTGGTAGTAGGCCGTGCGAGTCGCCGTGTTGGCCCGCCTGAGGTGGGCGAAGTTATGCATCCAGCAGAGGCCCCGCTCGCGCTCGGCCGCGAACAGCAGCTTGTTGTCCAGCTCGGCCTCGGCGGCGATGGCCCAGCCCAGCAGGGTCGTCTGCTCGTACTGCGCGTTGGCCTCCTCGGTCGAGTTCAGGTGCGCCTCGGAGAAGTCGCCGAGCCGGTGCGGCGGCAGCCGGAACATCCGGGCCACCTCGAGCACCTGGAACCGGCGGGTCTCGAGGAACTGGGCATCCTCGAGCGGCATGGTGATCCCGCCCTTCCAGCTCATCCCCTCGGGCAGGATGGCCAGGTGATGGGCATTCTTCGTCCCCTGGTGCACCTGATAGAAGGCCTCCCGCAACGCCTGCTGCCCGGCCGCGCTCGCCTTCTTGGGGGTCTCGATGATGCCGAACGGGACCGCACCGTTGCCGAAGAATGACCCCCCGAATTCCTCGGCCGCGATCGTCAATCCGATCCCCGCGCGACACATGTGGATGACCGAGTAACCCACCAGGCCGTCGAAGCCCAGCCCGGCGAAGTGCAGCACGTCCTCGGGCCGGAGCTTGCGGTCGACGTCGGTGAGCTGATAGTACAGGGGCCCCGTCCCCGACTCCCGCCGCGGCTGCGTGGTCGCCGGGTTGAGCGGATAGAGCCGGACCGGCTGGCCCCGCCCGTTGCGGATGATCTCGACGTAGCCATTGCCCCAGAGCAGCACGTGGCCGATCACCGCCTGTCGGAGGCGGAACGCATTGCCCTCCTCGTTGGGCGCCAGCGCGAACAGGTCGTTGGCCGCGACCTCGGGCGCGGGCACGCGGGCGTATCGGCCGGCCCGGCGATAGGTCGACAGGGGCAGCGAGGCCAGGTCGGTCGCGATGACGTCGATGGCGTTGAACACCGGCGTGGCATTGAGCGCCGTCTGGGGCGTCACGATCACGCCCGACGTGACCGGCGAGCCGATCAGGAACCCCGACGGCTGGGGCGGACGCCCCTGCCGCGACGACCGCGAGGCCGCCCGGGGCATCCGCTTCACCAGCTCGGAACCGTATCGTTTCATCGGATCGGATCAGATGATGATGATCGGATCGGCCACGGGATCCCACTCGCCGGCGTCCGCGCCCCCCGCCCCCAGCGCCGCCACCGCGTTGACCAGCGCCGCCATCGCGTCGATCTTGCGACGACTCTTGCGCTTGGATAACTTTATGTTGCCGGCCGCGTCCTGCTCGGCCACGGCGTTGGCCGCGTGCCAGCGGGCGATCGGGTTGCCGCCGTGGCGGAGCCGGCGCGCCCGGATCAGCCGCCGCAATTCCTTGGTCGGCGCCGACAGCGACAGGTAGCCCTGGCGGATCGTCTCCACCGGCAGGCCGTCCTGCTCCCTCAGCTCGATCGACAGCCCGGTGGCGTTGTACGGGTCGACCAGGAGCGCCGCCAGCTCCCGGCCGGCCGCGAGGTCGACGATCGCCCGGCGGATCCAGGCGTAATCGATCACGCTCCCCGGGGTGAGCTCGATCCAGCCCCGCTCGGCCCAGGCCCGGTAGGGCACGCCATGCCGCCGCTCGAGGGCGACGATGTTATCCGCCGGCAGCCAGAACTTCCAGCGGACGTCGACCCCCTCCTCGGGGTCGCCGGCCAGATAGCAGAGTGCGGAGAGGTCGTCGCCGTCCGAGAGGTCGAGCCCGGCATGGATCGGCCCGCCCTCGTCGACCGGGGCCGCGGCGCAGGCATCCCACTCGGCCAGGTCGATGAACGCCGCATCGGCCCGGGTCACGATGTTGAGCCGGAGCCGGGCGAAATTGGCCCAGCGCGACGGGTCGGGGCGGGCCTCGGCCAGCTCGCGGGCGAAGTCCTCCTCGCGGATCGTCACCCCCAGCGAGGGATTGGCCTTGCGCCAGGTCGCCGGGTCCTCGGGGTCGTCGCCCGGCATCGCCCGGTAGATGACGCCCAGGTGCGAGGCGTCGGGGATGATCCCGGCCGCGACCTTCTCGGAATAGTCGCGCTGCTCCCACCACGGGCCGGTCTCGTCCTCGCCCGCCGTGGTGATCGCGATCCGCAGCGGCTGCTCGCGGGCGACCGACGCATAGGCGAAGATGTCCCACATCTCGCGGGTCTTCTGGCGATGCAGCTCGTCGAAGATCACCGCCGAGGCGTTGACCCCGTCCTTGCTGGCGACGTCGGCCGAGTTGGCCCGGATCACGCCCTTGCCCTTGGGGTCCACGATCCGCTTCCGCGAATCGATCACCTCCAATCGCCCCGCCAGCTCGGGCGATTGCTCCACCATCCGCTTCGCCTCGTCGAACACGATCGATGCCTGATCCCGATCGACGGCGTTCAGGTGCACCTCGGGCGAGCCCTCGCCGTCGGCCAGGAGCAGGTAGACGGCGAGGGCCGCGACCAGGCTCGATTTCCCGTTCTTCTTGGCGATCTCCAGGTAGCTGGTCCGGAATCGCCGCTTGCCGTCGGGCCGCCGCCAGCCGAACAGCCGCATCAGGTAATCGCGCTGCCAGTCGATCAGCCGGAACGGCTCGCCCGCCCATCGGCCGGTCGACAGCCGACAGAACCCCTCGATGAAGCCGCACGCGAACCGGCCGGCGGACTCGTCGAATCGGCAGCCCTCGGCCAGGGCCGATCCGTCGGACGCGTCGCGGCAATCCGCCGTCACGTCGTCACCATGGCCGTGCACTTCTGGAAGCTGTTCGCCCGCAACACCTGGACATCCACCTCCTGATACGCATAAAGACCGTAGAATCCTGACTGCGTGATCACATAAGGATTGAATAGGACATCGACGGCATCGAACAGGTTGACCGCCAGGTCCCGCCAGTCGCCGAAGACCAGCGCCGACAGGCCCGTCCCCGTGCCCTTGGTGCCGTTGCTCGGGCAATTGGTGCTCACCATCGCCCGCGCGCCGATCACGGTGTCGAGCTCGTCGTCCCAGACCGGCCGCCCGGAGGTGCCGGAGAACGCGCCCGAGATGTCCGTCCGCCGCAACTTGCTCCGGCCGTTGGGCGACGTCAGCCAGCCCATCGCCGCGTCGGCCGGCGCGTCGGCGTTCAGGTTGGCCGCCGCCTGCTCCATGTCGCAGATGTCGAAATAGGTCGGTGCGCCGCCGTTGCCGGTGTCGGCGGTGAGCACGAAGGTCGGCACGGCCGCCGTGGACAGCAGGCCGATGGGCTGATTCGCGGCCCCGGTGCCGGCGATCGCCGCCGCGTCGACCGCCACGGCGATCGATTTCGCCAGGTCATCCCAGAGCCACTCGAGGAACCCGGGCGCCCCCTGGTGCGTCATCCACCGCGACACCCCCGTCTGGACCGCGATGGTATGCGGCGTGAACACCGCGGAGCCCACCGTCAGGTTGGTCGCAGCCCCCGGCGACGACCCCTCCGCGACCCACGCGGTGCCATGGGGGGCGGTCTGCACGGGCACCTGGACCTTGCCCGCTTCGTCCGAGAACGTCACCACCCGGCCGCCCAGGGCCGCGACGACCAGCTTGGCCCGCAGGACGTCGATGAAGAGCCGCGGCGGGAACACGGTCGCCACGGCGCCGGCGCCGGCCGTGGTGTCGTCGATCCGATGCTCCACGATCGGCGCATGCAGGGGCAGATACCAGCCCCGCGCCTGCCGGCCCCGGCGCCGCGCGATCTCGTCGGAGACC
>Ga0126371_10004855_pt1 | contig 11887 bp, 11 predicted proteins | sample PanSoiMetaPlot_4_FD_110145 | JGI IMG/M metagenome (GOLD analysis project Ga0126371, IMG submission 110145) | Tropical forest soil microbial communities from Panama - MetaG Plot_4 | ecosystem: Environmental > Terrestrial > Soil > Tropical forest > Bulk soil | place: Panama | collected 2016-02-17
AGCCGCACGCTCGAACACATCACGGGATGGAGTGCTTTTGAGCTACCCCTCAAGGTTGAGTTGGGGATACCACGCAGGAGGAAGGCATCGCCAATTATTGGAAGCTGACCTGCCCCAATGCCTTTCGACATAAGGGTAACTCCCGGTTAGTCGCATTACCGGAAACTTGGGTACTAGTGTTGTGTCCCGGAAATAGCTTTGCATGATCTGATGTCGTAAGCTCAGCGGCTTCAATGACAAGGCTCCAGCACATTGGCTAGGAATTTACGGGACAGCACACTAGTTCCACTTCTTTGCCGAGACCCGCATCGTTCGTGCTATCGGTAGAGTCCGTCAGTGTCAATGAAGTTTGGCCGATATCGTTGGTCATGAGCTTTGCCCTGATTCTTCCATCGATATCCAAGAGCCGAAACTCATTCGCCTCGACAACCTTGTTCGTCTTGGCTTGGCCGCTGACGAAGAACACCGAGGCGAAGATGAGTACGACAAGCCCTAGTTTTTTCATGCGGCGATTTTCTGTTTCCAGCCTTTCAAGTCGGGCGCTAACGTCTTGAATGTCCATTACGGACCTCCGTAGCCGGGTAACTACACGGGTAGGTATATCACAGACTACCCGGCAATGACTGGAGTGTTAGCCGCGGCGATCAACGCGCCAAGCAGGATCGCGCAGGCGACTGAGCGGCTGTCTGTCAAAATTCCTAGTTCCCGCAAAAACCTTCAAGTCGTATTTTATTTTGCAATTCTGGCGGCGGGATGTGTCTGGGCTGGTTTTAACGCATCCCCCGCCTCCTCAAAAACATTGCGCGTAAAATTCGGGCGCCCGAGAAGTGTTTGAGACAAGCTCCTGTCGCGCCGGATGTGGAACGTTTTGGAACGTAAGCGCCGATTGGAGGGTTTGTAACTGATTGAAAAGATGGTGCCGGGGGCCAGAATCGAACTGGCTACGCCCGCCTTTTCAGGGCGGCGCTCTACCAATGAGCTACCCCGGCAGTGTGACTTTAGTAGTTTAGAGTCGGCTTGCAGTGGTGTCAATTCGCTTGGCGCGCACGCGCGCAAGCAGGTGCAGCATCATCCCGCCAAGCAAAGCGAACCAGCCATAGGCTTGGCCGCTCAGGACAAACGCGGCTAGCGTGCCCGTCCCAACAATGAAATGGAGCCGCTGCGTGGCGGAGAATTGCGGCGATTCTAGTAGAAACCTACGCCCGAGACTCTTTTCAGGTAATCCGCTAAAATGTTTGTATGACAACAACGAACGTGAAATCCGCCGACCTTATTTCTGAAGTCGACGCCCTGGCAAAATCTGCCACTTCCGCCGAAGGGCTCATGAAATCTATCGTTGCCCTTCTCCACGAGAAGCTTACCAAGTACAACTGGGTAGGCTTTTACATGCTCGAAAAGGAAGGCGGCAACGCACTTGTGCTTGGCCCATTCAAGGGCACTATGACGCCGCACACGCGCATACCCCTGAACCAGGGCATCTGCGGGGCGGCGGCATCCAGCGGGAAAACCATCGTCGTGGGCGACGTTAATGCGGACCCGCGTTACCTGGCTTGCTCCATCGAAACAAAGTCCGAAATCGTAGTTCCGGTGTTCGTGCGAGGCAAGGTTGCGGGAGAATTGGACATCGACTCGCACTTCCGTGCGGCATTCGGCGCCGAAGATCGCAAACTGTGCGAACACGCGGCGGCGGTGCTGGGAAAATTTCTCGAAGCGCACGCACGATAGGCCATCGAGAACAGGGAAGCCGGATGCCGGAAAACGCGTTCGCAAGACGATCATGTCTACGGTATCGTTGCCGACACCGGCGAGCAAGGCGCGCTTTCTTCTCCTTGTGAATTCACCGCGGTCACGTGATAGGTATAACTTTCACCTGCCGTCACCAGGCTGTCCACATAGCTCGTGTCTGACATAGGGCTTGCGTTCAGTTTCGAATAGGTCGTGCTCGACTGCAGCGCCCGGTAGACGTTGTATCCAACAATTCCGGAAGAGGTGCTGGCCGTCCAGTGCAAACTTACCGAATAAGCTCCAGCAGCGACGCCAGCGCCGGCCACGACGATCTTCGTGGGAGAATTTGAAGCATTGCTCGTCACGGTCACAGAGCCGCTCAGGGTCTCCGTTTTCGACGGCGTGAAAGTCACATTCAACGTGGCTGTCTGTCCGGAAGCAATTGTGGCTCCGCTGACGCCGCCCCCGGTCGTCAGGTTCACACCCGAAACGCTTACGCCGGAAACTGTCACGCTGGAGTTTCCTGTATTCTCCAGCTTCACGGAGAGCGTTTCCGATTTTCCCGTGGTTACGCTGCCGAAGTTCAGGCTGGCCGGCGCTGCCGAAAGCGTCCGCGTGTCCGCGACTCCCGCCCCGGTCATCGCCAGAGCCACGTTCCCCGAGACGTTGTTGGTGAACGCGACGCTGCCCGATGCGGAACCCGTAGCCGTGGCTGAGAATCTTACGGTGCAGTTTACGCTCTGCCCCACCGCCAAGGTGATCGGGTAGGTCAAACTGCATAGCTTGAACTCCGATCCACCGGTCAATTTCGCACCGGAAATCGTCATGCTCGTTGTGCCGGTATTTTTTAATTGCTCAGTCTGGGAAACCGTGGTGCCGAGGGGCACGCTGCCGAAATTCACGGTTTCCGGCGTTATCGTCAGCGCTCCCCTCACCCCCGTTCCGGTCAGGGCAAAATACACCAGGCTGTTGGTAGCATTGCTGCCAAACACCACTCGTCCGCTGATTGTTCCTAGCGTCAGCGGTGCAAATTTCACCGTAAAGGTGAGATGGGCTCCGGGCGACAACGTTAGAGGCAAGGTGAGGCCGCTGAAGCTGTACATGTTGGCTTGTAAGCTTTCTTTACGGAAGGCAACGCTGGCCGTTCCCGTGTTGGTGATGGTCACGGAGATGCTCTTTGTGGTTCCCACCTGCACGTTACCGAAATTCGCTGCTGAGGGCTAAAAGCTAGGGTGCCGGCCGCCGCATGCGCGCCGCTTGCCGTTATGGCGGCGAGGCCGGTCAGCAATGCGCAGGCAAGCAGGCTTGCATATCGGTGCCTCTTGGTTTCGCCGCGTTGCGAATAGTTTGGGAAGAACTTCCTTCGATGAAGCCCTGATTGTTTGCGGTGGAAAGAAAAATCAAAACGAATGGCCCGTGGCCCGTTTGCCTGGTTCATTTCCCAAAGCTACGAAATGGGAATGGTGGTGCGCTACTGCCCAACGGAGAAAAATATGTTCAGGGCCCTAACCCGGACGCCGTCGGAATTGGCGTACTGGCCTTTCGGCCAGGGGCCGAGTATCTACGGGCCATTTAAGGAATCAAAAGTCGCCGCAAGCGCAAGCCGTCGTTTATTGTTCGCGGTCGTCGAATTCTTTCATCCAGTCGCGGCCTTTGAGGACTTCGCGCGGCCGGGTGCCGTCGGGCGGGCCGACGATGCCATCTTTTTCCATCAAATCGATCAGGTGCGCGGCCCGGCCATAGCCGATGCGCAAGCGGCGCTGCAGCGTGGACGTAGAAGCGCGGCCCATTTCGCAGCAAATGCGGATGGCATCCTGGTACAGGTCATCGTCCACCTCATCGTCGCCGCCGGCCGCGGATTCCGCGCTAGTGGCGCCGGCGGTCTTCGATGAACCGCCGCCGCTGGTCTTCCCGTCTTCGTCCTTTGGCGCCTCGAGCAGCGCTTCGTTGTACTTTGCCTGCGCCTGCTGGCGCCAGAAATCGCACACGCCGGTAATCTCGTCCTCCGTCACCAGCGGACCGTGAATGCGGTGCAGGCGCGCGGAGCCGGCAGGCAAGTAGAGCATGTCACCCTTGCCAAGCAGAGACTCCGAGCCGTTGGAGTCGAGAATCGTCCGCGAGTCCACTTTGCTGGCTACGCGGAAGGAGATGCGGGCGGGGAAGTTCGCCTTGATCAAGCCGGTGATCACATCGACCGACGGGCGTTGCGTGGCAAGGATGAGGTGGATGCCCACGGCGCGAGCCATCTGCGCGAGACGCGTGATGGATTCTTCCACGTTATTGGTGTCCACCATCATGAGGTCGGCCAACTCGTCAATGATGATGATCAGGTAGGGAAGCGGCTTGTGCTCGCTCTCCTCCGTGCTTTCGAACAAGGAGAGTGACTGGTTCTTTTGGAAGGTGCGATTGTACTGGTCAATGTTGCGGACGCCGCGCTGCGCGAGCAGCTTGAGGCGGTTTTCCATTTCGCGCGTAGCGTTGCGCAATACGTTCGAAGCCACCTTCGGATCGGTCACCACCGGCGCGATCAGGTGGGGAATGCCTTCGTATAAGTTCAGTTCCAGGCGCTTCGGGTCCACCAGCACCATCTTTACTTCGTCGGGCGTCGCCTTATAGAGGATCGACATCATCAGCGAGTTGATGAAGACGCTCTTGCCCGTGCCCGTCGAGCCTGCGATCAAGAGGTGGGGCATGGAAGCGAGATCGGTGACGCGGATCCGCCCGTGCAGATCGCGGCCCATAGCCAGAGTAAGCTTGCTCGGCGAATTCATGAATTCTTGCGCCTCGATAATTTCGCGCAGGGCGATGGTCTGCCGGCGGTCGTTGGGAACTTCAATGCCGACGGTGGACTTGCCGGGAATGCGCTCGATCAGGATGGATTCCGCTTGCAGAGCAAGGCACAAGTCTTCGGTCAGACCGATAATGCGGCTGTACTTGATGCCTGCCTCGGGTTTGAACTCGAACGTGGTCACCACCGGCCCGGGATTGATTTGCGTCACGCGGCCTTCCACGTCGAACTCGTGGCATTTTTCTTCAATGGCGCGTGCGCGGTATTTCAGTTCGTCTTCGTCGAGCTTATGGGTGCCTTCGCCCTGCACGAGCAGGCTGATGGGCGGAAGCTTGTAGTTCGCGTTGCCCTTGGCGATCTTGGGTTCCGCTTTCTTCGCCTTCTCACCCCTTTCGGGGCTCAGCACCATGATGGGCGCCTTGTGCCCGGGCTCTTTCTCCCCTTCATCGTTCTTCTCTGCAACCGTGGCGGCTTTTTTCCGGTTGAAGATGTCACTCAAATCATCCAGCTTGATGCTCTTCGCTTCTTCCTTATCAACCTCCGGCCTGCCGACTAATTGAGGCGGCACCGGACGCCGGCCGGCGATGCGGCGTTCTTCCACTTCACGGCGCATGCGTTCCTGGTGGCGTTCCTCGCGCCAATCCTGCCAGCGCGCCCGCGCGCGCTGCAGAATGCCCAGCTTTTCAATCTTGCCCAATGGCCCCTTGTTGCTGCTGGCCCACGCGTGCGCCCCGCTGAACGAAAAACTCGTGGTCATAAATAGGGCCACGACAAACACCGCCAGCGCCACCAGCACCGCACCCGCCGTATTGAATCCGCTGCGCAGTCCGTGAGACACCAGTGCGCCCAGCACACCTCCTGCCGGCACTGCTCCACGCACCTCCGGAATGAATGTGGCCATGGAAAGCAGGGAAGGGAGAGACAACATCAGTAGCACATATCCCGTTAGCGTCGCCGCCTGCGAGTCCACCGCCTGGCTCCGGAACCATCGCCAGCCCAGGATTCCCAGTGCCACCGGCAGCAGAAATGCCGCGAAACCAAAAACCTGGAATCCCAGGTCGGAGGCGTACGCCCCCACGGGTCCCATCCAATTATGGGTCAGGTGGTCGTCGCCACTCGAGGCACTCACATTGAAGGCGGCATCCCTCGGCGAATACGAAATTAAGGCCAATCCGATCAAGATCGCTGCCATAATGCACAAAAAACCAATCAGCTCATTGAGCCGTTTATTTTCCGTTGGTGTCAGGAAGCGCACGAGAGTCTCCTCAGCTAGGCCTCCCTTGGAGGCCATGCCCGCCGCGGCGGGCTTTTGGGGAAGGCTGAGTGTTCGCGAGCACAATTATCCACTTGTGTCGCCGGGCAGGACACGGCGCTGTGGCGCCCTGCTCCAGAGGAACGCCCAAATCATAACAAACCGCGCGCCCAGCACAAGTCCCCGGGGCCTGATGTTTCCAAGGCCGAAACTAACGAGGGTCGAGGCCAGAACACCAATTCCTTCCTGGCGAGTCTTACAAACGTTCGCCCATAATCAAATATCAGATAAATCCGGATGGCTCAGTTTCGAACGTCAAGCTCCTGCGCACTTCGGGAGTGGAGGATATTGACCGCACGTTGCTGGCAGCCATCTCCAACGGGAAACAAACCGCGCCCCGGGTGCGGGATAGTAGAAACGCAAATAGGGAGTTTGATCGATTGGAATTAGGGGCGTGAGGATTTTCTTTTCTTCGTTCTTTTCTCGCCATTCGCCACTTCTTCACTTCATGTACGTCATGATCCAGAAGCCCGTCGCCGTACTGATAAACCAGGCCACCAAAGTGATCTTGAAGGTCTGCGAAAACGCCCGCAAGCTGTCCACTTTCACCTTGCAGATCATGGACAGCTCGTACACCTGATCGGTGACATTGCGAAGCATCTCCTCTTCATTAGCGTGGAGCATCGCCTCGTAATACGCGGTGCTGCTCTCATACCGCACCACGTGCTCGTAATAGAGCAGCTCACGTCCGTCTCTTGGCTTGGCGTGATGGCGAGCGATGCGCGGCATGAGGACGTGGGAAATCAGGTACAGCGCCCAGACAAAGCCAACCGCAAAGATCGCATAGCTCAGCGCGTACAGGCCGCTGGCCACGTCTTGTGCCAACCGCGCCCAGCGCAAGTCGGGCAACACTTCTTTTCCGAGCGGAATGGTGCTGGCCCCGAAAAACAGGAGGAACGTCACCAGGTATCCGGCCTTCAAATCTGCGGCGCGGATGATCGCCTGCTGGTCCTCGAAGTTCTTCCATGCAAAGGCGACGCGATCCTCCATCAACACCAAGGGTCTCTCGCTCACGCGCTTCTCTCCTCGATCACAGAACGCTCAGGGCGGGCCGCGATCACATCAACCTCCCGCCGTGGCGCCCGGTGGCCTCAAATAACCCCAGGACATTGGTCATGCTGAAGAGTTCGCGAATCTGCCGGCTCGCGTTTATGACTTCCAGCTTGCATCCGCGTGTGCGGGCCGAAACATGCAGTGTCACTACCGCCCCCAGGCCGGAACTGTCCATCATCGGCACTTCCTTCAGGTCCAGCACAATCCGGCTCTTCTTCCCGCATGCCTGCAGCATCTCCTGCTTCAGCAACGGCACATTTTCGACCGTTAGCCTGCCAAAGCACTCCACCACCCACCCGTCTTTCGTTTCGCTCCGCTGCACGCGAAATCCGCGCGCAGAACTTGCGGCATCGTGTCCCGGCATTCCGCCCTCCGTCGCTGCAATCCTCTGTGGCCTTCGTGTTAGGCGTTGTACCTCATTTCTACCAGTTTTTGTAGTGGCACGGGCACTTGAAACCTGAGGGTGCGTCTTACGAACACAAAGGCCTCGATCCTCTTCCTCTTCTCTGTGACCTCTGTGCTCTTTCTCTGCGATCTTTGTGGTAAATCCGTCCTCCTCCGTTAAACTAATCTCCACATGCGCCGCAAAATCTTCTGGATTCTTTTCATCTGTCTGGGGCTTATCGCGGATTTCCTGCTGCCCCTGTTTTGGGGCCTTGTCGCCACGATTCCCATCCTTGCGGTCAGTTGGTGGGTGGCCTACCGCAGCGACTGGTTCTCCGACTAGGCCGCATACAATCCTCAAACTGTGCGGAAAAGAAAATGCCAGGTGACATCCACGCCCGCGTGCACCAGCGCCGAAGCGAAGATCGAGCCGGTCTTTCGCCACGTCCACCCATAGAACAAGCCTGCAATCGCGGCCAAGATTACGTACTTCCAGTTCGGAAATCCAAGATTCGTGATGTGCGACATCCCGAATAGCATCGAAGCCGTCCACCACCCCGCAAACTCGCTCTTCGACGCCCGCGCTAGATAATTTTGCAGCAGGCCGCGAAACAACAATTCCTCCGGCCAAGCGGTAAAGACGAGAATTCCGAGTGAGCCCACGAGCACGCCGGCCCACTGGCCCATGTGAGGCGCAAAGGCGATGAACTGCATCTGTATGCCCAACGGGATGGCCACACAGCCGAAGGCTGCGAAGCTTCCGAAGACGTATAGTCCCCAGCGATTACCCCAGCCGATCGAATAGCCGACCCCCTTCAGACGGCGCGCCAGGAGGAATGTCGCCAGGGCCACGTCTACCGCCATCAGTATGGTGAACACATAGGCCAACCGCCCACCGGGATACGACCACATCCAGTGGGTTGGCCCGAATTTTACAAATACCCATACGCCCGCAATGGTCAGGAAATCGCGCCAACTGCCCGCTGCCGCGCCCGTCGATGAAGCCAGCCCGAGCGGCACGAAGATGAAGGCCGCCATCGCTGATGCGCGTTGCACGGCGAACGTGCCGGTCCCCACGAGGTACAGGACAAAGTTCACGAACAGCAGAGCGCCAAGCAGAAATGCTCCGCCCACACCGAATCTTGCCGCCAAGCCATCCGCAACCTCACGAGCCGCAAACGAGAGCATCACCAGGAGCAGAATCGCAAACGCGGTCAGTGTGATGGCAAAAGCGCGGCCTCCATAACCCTGCCAAACCGCATAGAACGCCGCGCCCACACAAATGCCCGCCCAAATTCCCAGCACCGCCCAGATGTTAAGTTGCCTCATCTACGGGTTGTCTCCCCAGATCGACCAAACACCATGTAGCGTTCTACGCTATCGGCAAATAACGGAAACTCCCTCTTCACCATTTTCGCTTGTTGGGATTCTCGCCACTCGCCACTTCTTGTCATTTGCTGCTATCCTCTCTGATTACAGACTACCGGTTACTGATTACTCCAAGAATGCAGCGCCTTACTTACATTGACTGGATGCGCGGGCTCGCCTGCGTCCTGATGTTCCAGACGCATTGCTATGATTCCTGGCTGCGGCCCGACCAGCGTGACTCCGCTCTTTTCCATTGGTCGCAACTCGGCGGCACGCTTCCGGCTCCGCTCTTTATCTTTGTCGCCGGACTTTCCATGGCTCTTGTAACCGAGCGCCTCCGCGAAAAGGGCATCGCGCGGAATGCCATCCTGAAACAAACCGCGATGCGCGGCGCGGAAATCTTTGCGCTGGGTTTGCTCTTCCGCGTGCAGGAATTTGTTCTCGGCTACCGCGCAGCGCCCTGGACCGACCTCTTCCGCGTGGACGTGCTCAACATCCTCGGCCTCTCGATGATCCTCCTAGCCGTCCTTTGCTGGCTCACCGCCGCGCCCGAAATCACCGCCGCCCGTGCGCGCAGCATCGCCGGAGGGTGTGCCGCCGCCGCGCTGGTGGCCGTGCTGACCCCGCCACTGTGGACCACGTGGCGGCCGCGGTTCCTTCCGTGGCAGCTCGAGTCCTACATCAACGGCGTGCACATCTTTGACAAACCGCAGCCGTGGCTCTTTCCTCTTTTTCCGTGGGCGGCATTTGCCTTTGCAGGACTTGCCGTGGGCTTCCTGATCTTCTCGCCCTTCGCGCGTCGCCGCGAGGGACTCTTCTTTTTTCTCCTCGGTCTTTCCGGTGTCGCCGTGAGCTACCTGTCGCGGCTCCTCGACGCTTCGCCCGTGCGGCTCTACGCCGTCTATGATTACTGGCACTCCAGCCCCGATTTTCTGCTCATGCGCTGCGGTATTCTGCTGATCATTCTCTTTCTTGTTTATGCCTGGTGTCGGTGGGGTTTTGTGCAAATCGGCTTTAGCCCGATCACCCAGTTGGGCAACACTTCACTGTTGGTTTATTGGGTGCACATCGAGTTTGTTTACGGTGGCATGTCCATCCTGCCCAAGCGCGCTTGTTCGATCCCCAAAGCGACGCTTGGCTTGTTGGCTATATTCCTGGCGATGCTGGCGCTCTCTCTCCTGCGCACACGCTACAAGAAGGGCAGGGTCAAGGTTTTGCGGCCTGCGGCGGTGGAGCCGGCTTCGGCGCCGGCAACTTGATGATTTTTTCGTCGCGTCCGGCCAGGCCGTACTCTTCGCGCGCGATCTTCCGGATAGTTTCAGGGTCGCTTTTCAAATCCTGCACATTCTGCTGCAGCTGACTGTTTTCCTTGTTAAGCTTTTCCAGATCCTGGCGGACCTTTTGAATCTCCTGCTGCTTTTGCTTCATGGCCAGGTAGCCGTGGGTGCCGAAAATATCGTGCACCAGCAATAGAGCGACGAAGACGCCCATCAGGTGTGGCGCGTAATGCAGCAATTTGTCGGTTAGTTTCTTCTGCTCGATCATCAATCTTTCAGGATCCAGTCCGAAGCCTCTTTCAGCAGCTTTTTCGTCGCCGCTTCGCTCTCCGCTTCCACGTAGAGGCGCAGCAGAGGCTCCGTGCCGCTCAGCCGCAAGAGCATCCAGGATCCGTCTCCGAAAACGAATTTTGCTCCATCGGTGCGGTCCACCGATACAACTTTTCTTCCCAGTAGTGTCGAAGCGTCCACGGACGCCCTTTTCACGGCGTTTGCCTTCTGTTCGTCGGTCAGGCGCAGGTTCTCGCGCACGGGATGAAACTCGCGCCCGAGTTTCTTGAACATCGCCGCGATCTGTTCGCGAATGGAAGCACAGCGTGCCGCGGTCATCTCCGCAACCAGCAGGCACGCCAGGATGCCGTCCTTTTCCGGCACGTGCCCGCGAATGGTCAACCCGGCGCTCTCCTCGCCGCCGAGCGCAATTTTGTCTTCGCGAATCAGTTGGCCGATGTACTTGAAGCCCACCGGCGTCTGGTAAGTCGTCTGCCGATGCAGGCTTGCCACGGCATCCACCATCTGGGTAGTAGCGACACTGCGCGCCGCGGGCATCTTCCAGCCGCGGGTATCCACAAGATAGTCGTAGACCAGTGCAAGAATCAGGTTTGGCTGAATCCAGGTGCCGTCGCTGTCCACGATCCCGAAGCGGTCCGCGTCGCCATCGGTGGCCAGCCCGACCATTGCCGAGCTGTCCTTCACCGCCTGGCCGAGCGGCGCGAGATTGTTTTCATCCACGTCGGGCCCGCCCCCGCCGAACAGGCAGTCGCGCTCTGTGCGGCGTGGCGTGACCGCAATGCCATGATCGGCGAGTGCCTTGTCCAGATAACCCGCACCGGCGCCGTGCAGCCCGTCGGTCACCACCTTCTTCTTCGCTTTCTTGATGATGTCGAAACGCACGAGTTCGTTGAGCCGCTTGAGGTAATCGGCCTTCAGGTTGACCTTTTCACCGGTGTCTTTCTTTCCGTGAGCTTCGTGCCTGGCGCTTCCCGCCGCGGCTCCTTCCTTGGCCAGAATCTTGGCCACGCGGGCTTCGATGTCCTTGGTGACCTCAGGTAGGGCCGGACCGGCATCGGAACTCGAAAATTTCAGGCCGTGGTATTGCGCAGGATTGTGGCTGGCGGTGAAGTTGATGCCGCCGTCGAGTTTGCGTCGCTGGATTTCGTAGGCGATCGCGGGCGTGGGAGTGAAAGCCTCGCAAAGCAACGTGTGGATGCCGTGCTGCTGAAGAATTTCCACAGCGAGAGCGGAAAACTCCTCGGAATAAAACCGTGTATCGTAGCCGACCAGGACCGTCGGGTGCTTCTTCTTGTTCGTCAAATGCTGGGCAATCGCGCGAACCGCCAGCCGCACATTGGCGAACGTAAAATCGTCGGCAATTAGCCCGCGCCACCCGCTGGTCCCGAACTTGATCGGCGTCGCTATCTGCCGTGTAGCCATAGGCGACATTCTACCGCAATCCATCTTTCTTCAACGCGACTGAGCACCAGGACTTGTGGTGCCGTGCCCCAGTTTGTAAGGGTGGGTCTTATGGTCAGAGGGCAAGCAGTCTCTCTTGTGGCTGTTTCTTGTTTGTGCTGTCTGCGCTTCTCAGTGTTCTTTGTGATCCATCTTTCTCTTCCGCGTATTTCCATTACAATGTGTTTTCACACTACCATGCCCAGCCCATTGCGCCTCGTCCTTGTCACCTGTTCTTCCATCAACGAA
>Ga0126371_10004856_pt1 | contig 11886 bp, 10 predicted proteins | sample PanSoiMetaPlot_4_FD_110145 | JGI IMG/M metagenome (GOLD analysis project Ga0126371, IMG submission 110145) | Tropical forest soil microbial communities from Panama - MetaG Plot_4 | ecosystem: Environmental > Terrestrial > Soil > Tropical forest > Bulk soil | place: Panama | collected 2016-02-17
GATTGAAAGCCGGCGACGTGATCATGAAAGTGGATGGCGTGGAAGTGAGAACGGTAGATGAACTGCGTCAGCAGCTCAGAGAAAAACGGGAGAAGAAGAGCGTGCCGCTGATCGTAGTGCGCAACGGCTCGCAGGTGACGATTAATGTGACGCTGGAGCATCCGCCGGTGGAACCGGCGGTGCGAGTGCGCAGCGCGGCGTTATAAAGCTGAACTGGGAGTGAATTTTGCGAGGCCCGGAGGGAAACTTCCGGGCCTGATTTTTTTGCGTACACGAGGTCGCGGCTTACTGGCGGATGATTTCGGCGTTGGAGCTGGGGACGGAGATTTTCTCGAGGTGGTTGCCATTGAGGTACAAAATGATCTCTAGATCCTGGCTTCGGACGCGGAGGCGATTGAAGTTCTTGCCGCCCGAGTTTTCCGGGTCGAGTGCCTCGACTGTGATGGTGCCGGGTGTTAGTTCCTGCGGAATGAGGACAGAAAAAGTCTGCACGCCTTTCGCAGACCAGTCGTACAGAGCGGCCAGGATCGCGTACTGGTAATAAAGGTTGTCGTCAAGAATGGCCACGTTTGACGATTTGAAGAAAAACTGCTGCGTGTAGGGCTGCGAGCCGTTGACTTGTAGGTGAATGGTAGCGGTGCCCGCGCTGAAATCAACTGAGGCAGAAGATTTCTTGGAGCCGGTTACGGTGGTCCATTCGTAATGCGCGGGAGCGCCCGCAGCTGTGAGTTGCAGCTGGGAAGTGATGCGGGTTTCGGGGCCGTTCCCGGATTTTACAGTGGCGTTGCCGCGCGCGAGCCAGCCTCCTGCCGAGCCGGAGATTTCAAACTCCTCGGAGCCGACTTCTTTTCCAGCAACTGTGTCGCGGAATTTGCCTTTTTGCGCGCTAAGAGATGCGTCTGTGTCGCGAATCGCTGTAACGGATTTTGCGGATCGCGGAACCGCGGCAACTGGCGAGAAGAGGATGGCGGACCCAAGCACAGCGGCGAATGTGTATTGGCGCGTCATCGCGGGACGCCTTCCATAATATTTAGAGAGATTATCGATTGCACGACGCGGAGAGGCTCAGCAAAGCTTTCGACACGATGTTCAGCGAGTTGATAGAAAGGCAGGCGTTCAGTGTACAACTGACGAAAGCTGGCCTCATCTTTGAAAAGCGGGCGGTCAGTAATGTGCGAGCAGCGCTGAAGCAGCTCTTCTACTGGACAATCAAGCCAAACAACGGCGCAGCCAGCCTGCTTTAGGATCTCGACATTCACGGCGCGCGCCATAGTACCGCCGCCAAGCGAAATAACGGTGGGCTTTCCCGCGCTGGAAGCTTCGCCAAGAATGCGCCGGAGCTCTTCGTGCTCGGCTTCGCGAAAAGCGGGTTCGCCGAGCTGAGAAAAGATCGTTGGAATGGGAAGACCGGCGCGGTCGACGATGCGTTTGTCGAGATCAATGTGTATCCAGCCTGTTTGGCGCGCGAGCAGCCGAGCCACTGTGGATTTGCCGCATCCCATGAATCCCGTGAGAGCGATCAAACGGCGGCTGGCGCGAACGGAAGGCGACACGGATGGTATTGGGGCGCCTCGATGGATGGGATGAAGTGCGTCAGTCACGCTTGTGAATATTGATTATACCATTGAAAGAAGACAATTCGAGTTTAGCGCGGCCCTGATTGAAACTGCCAAACAGGCCGCGAGCGAACGAAGGAATACGGCGATTGGGACGCCGCGCAGGAACGAGCTTGGCCTGGTTGTCGACTTTTCCGTAGAAGGAAGTGGCGTCAACGTCAAAGGAATCGGTGGGCGAAAAGCTAACGTTGATGGGGCCGCTGTAATTCTTCAGGCGGTAAACGCCGTTGGCGAGGAAATCGCCGTCGAGCAAAATGCTGCCGGTGGAAGTCTGAGCGAAAATATAAGAGCTGTGGTCGTCTACGAGGCGAATATCGCCGCTGATGGAATGGATCTCAATGCGGCCGGTGCAGCGCATGCATTGAAAGCCGCCGCCGACAGTCTGAACAACGACGTAGCCGCCGACGTCTTCAGCCTCGATGCCGGCAGCGACTGTTTCAAGGCTCATATCACCGAGGATTTTCGAGATGCTGACCGTGCCGGAATCGCTGTGGATCTGAAGTTCGGAATCTTCGGGAACGGTAATGACGTAGTTGGCGCGAAGCTCATCGGGGGAGATGTCATCGGCAATCAGATGAGTGACTACGTCAACGCGATTGCCGACCTGCTCAGCGTCGACCTCGACTTTGGGGCTGTTATGGTCGGCGACGACCATGACAGTGGGCTTATCCCACGAAGATATGATGACTTTGCCGCTGGGGTTATGAAGGGTGATGAGCGGATGGGATTGGACGGTGAATTGCTTTTCCAAATGGTGGGCCAGAACGGGCGAAGCGAAGAGCAGCAGAGCCGCACAGCTTCCGGCGAGGCGCCAGGAGCGTTTGGAAAATTCCGAACAGGCCAGTGAACCGTTGAGCTGGAGTTGCATTTACCGTCCCTCGCTATCTGCCGCCGCGGCCAAAAGATCTGCTTTCTGCTGGTAAGCGCTGTACAGGTAGTCGCGCATCATTTCATTTTGAGGATCCTGACGCACGCCTTTTTCACACAGAGAAATCATGTTGTCAACAATGGCGAGGTTATGATTCAGGGTGGCAGTGATATCGTTGCCCGGCGCTTGCAGCGCGGGGAGCGTTTTCCTCTCGGCAGAGCCCAGTTCAGTGGCGACAGGTGTGATAGCGTCCTGCGCATTGGCGAGCCAGAGAGACTGCTGCTCGGCGGAATGCACGCTGTTCATGTGAAAGCCAAGAGCAGCGGCTGCGATAATCAAGAACGAGAGATAGGCGCCAGCCAGTGCGGGACGAAACGCGGTTGCGGGAAAAAGCCGTTCGAGAAAACTCTTTTTGGGCTGGCGAATGAGCCCTTCTTTTTCCAATTGGGACTTGATGGCCGGCCAAATTCGCGCAGGCGGTTCTTCTTCAAGAAGGAGATGGGCGGAATTGCGAATCGACTCGAGGTCGGTGATGAGAGCGCGGCAGGCGGGACATCCCGCAAGGTGAGCGATAGCCGCTGGATTGCGATCCCCCTCCAACCATTCACTGCTGAACAGCCAGAAGTCCTTGCAATGCATCGCCGCCATGACGTTCAATCCTTGCCCGCAGCGTCCTTGAAAGCCTGGCGCTCGTCGCGGGCTCGCTGCCGTTCCACTTCGTGAAGAAGGTCCCTGAGTCTCATACGTGCTTTGTGCAGTTGCGATTTGGAATTGCCGATAGAGCAGCCCATGATATGAGCAATCTCATTGTGCTCGTAGCCTTGCACGTCATGCAAAACAAAAACCGCTTTGTAGCCCGCCGGCAACTGATCAATCGCGCGTTGCAAATTGACGCGGTCGATAGAACCGCTCAGACCCAGATCGGGCGCGCCAAAATCCTTTCGCGGGCCGCCGCTCTCTTCGTCGGGTTCGGTAACTTCCTCGAGAGAAGTTTCCGAACCGGTCTTTTTCCGGAGGCGCATCAGAACGACATTGACCGCCAGCCGGTGCAGCCAGGTGGAAAATGCAGACTCACCCCGAAAAGTGCTGATTTTCCGAAATAGCTGCAGAAAGGCCTCTTGCGTCAGGTCCTCTGCTTCGGCGGTATTTCCGACCATGCGCAAACAGAGAGAATACACGCGACGATGATGGAGCTGATAGAGCCGCTCAAAAGCCGCCGCATCGCCCTGCTGTGCCAGCCGGATCGCATCCGCTTCCGGCAATTCGCCGTTTTCGATTCGCCTCGTTCGGGCCACGATACCCAACGCGGCGTACCTGATTCTCCGATGCGCCGCCTACTCCAGAAGTTGTCCTTAGATGTTCCTGAGATGCATCGGTAACACAACCGAAGTCCCAAGCGCGGCGCTCTCCCGAGGGGAGAGGCCCCCACAAGCCTGACTATTCTCTTCGGAAATCGCCTGCACGTCTACCGAGGAGCAGCGGAAGTTCGACGTTCTGATCGTTCGAGCGGAGTTGATGTGAGGGAAGCGTTCAATTCCACTTCAAACGAGGCCAGAGAGACCTCGGGAATCGCTAGGAGAAATGATTTGAAAACGACGACGGTTTCGCGCAGGCAGGTGTTAACGTCGTAATGGACCTCATCAAGGCAATCCCAGGAGGCACGCGGATTGGATTCTAACGAAAGGGCCTCGCATGCACGACGAAAAGTATCGGCCAAATTGGGAGTCATGATTTCAAGGACGCGCAATTTGTGCAAGAAGCGGGAGCGGCTTCCGAAAAGAATGCGATGCGTAAGCTGGTTCCATTGGGCGCTTTGTCGAGCGTAGTCGCCGCGGTAGAAGGCCGGATTCAATGGCGCCACGGCCGGCGGGCAGGCCAAATGCCGGCCAGCTTTGGCCAGCATGCGGCACACGGCAGCGAGTGGTTCGGTTAAGTTTCCAACTGTGCCCGAAGCGATTTCGGCGCATTGTCGCGCACGAATGAGCTTTCCGTCGGCGCGCAGAGCGAATGCCTCGTCGAGAGCGACAGAAAAGATCGAATAGGCGTTTTCCCACTGGCGGACGATGGCGTCGAAGAGTTCTTTTTTGCTGGCAGGCAGACGTGCAGACCAGTCTTCGCGTACCGAACCACGAGCAACCGCAGATTTGCGCTCTTTTGTTCCAAACACGATGATCCCAACCGTCGCGGTCATTATACCAGAAGATGCAAGCGGCGGCTTTCTTGACGATGCGCGAAGGCGGTGGATATACTGCGAAACGTCTTCGGGAAAGAGGAACCGCTTGGAATTCGAGCCGCGCGACCAGTTTATCCAAAGACAAAGAAAACTTGAGCGGATTGCCGAGTTGGGATTCGAGCCGCATCCGCACGAGTTCGAATGGAAGCAAACGGCGGCGGAAATTGTGGCGAGCTACGGCGGGAGCACCGCCGAGGAATTGCAAAAAAACCCTGTGAACGTCCGCGTGCCAGGGCGGATTTTGACGCTGCGGCTGCACGGGAAGGCGGGATTCGCGCACATTCAGGGAGACGGTAAACGGCTGCAGATTTACGTCAAGCTGGACGCGGTCGGCGACCGCGCGTTTCGGCTTTTTCAGCTGCTGGACATGGGCGACATCATCGGCGTCTCGGGGCACCTGTTTCGCACAAAAACAAATGAACTGACGGTGTGGGTGGAACAGTTGACGCTGCTGACGAAAGCGCTGCTGCCTTTGCCGGAAAAGTGGCACGGGCTGGCGGATGTGGAATTGCGTTACCGGCGGCGATATCTGGATTTGATCGCCAACGATCATGCGCGCGAAGTTTTTTTGCGGCGAGCGCAGATAATTCGCTACATCCGCAAATTTTTTGACGAGCGGAATTACTTAGAAGTGGAAACGCCGATGATGCATCCGATTCTGGGGGGCGCAACGGCGCGGCCGTTTGTGACGCGGCACAATACGTTCGACGTGGATTTTTATATGCGCATCGCGCCGGAACTGTATTTGAAGCGGTTGGTGGTGGGCGGCCTGGACCGCGTTTACGAGATTAACCGCAACTTCCGCAACGAAGGAATCGACGCGATTCACACGCCAGAATTCACCATGTTGGAGTTTTATCAAGCATACAGCGACTATCGCGAACTGATGGCGTTAACCGAAGCGTTGTTCCACGGCTTGGTGAAGGATGTTTGTGGGAGCGCGAGAGTCAAGTATGGGGAGCATGAAATTGATTTTGGGCATTTTGAGTCGCTTTCGATGCGCGAGGCCATTGTGAAATTCTGGCCGAAGGAAGCGGGTGAGGCGCCGAGTGTTGCAGAGCTGGCGGCGAGCGGCGGGGCCAAACGAGCGGCGGAGCGATTCAATGCGTTCGCGCAAAAAAAGAATATAGATGTGATTGAGGGAGTGGACCAGTTGTCCGCAGGTGAATTAATCGGCGCGCTTTTCGAGGCGGTGGCGGAGGAAAACTTAATTCAGCCGACGTTCATTTACGATTTTCCAGTGGAAATTTCGCCTCTTTCAAAAAGGCGAGCTGACGATCCTTCAATTGCCGAGCGCTTTGAGCTATTCATCGAAGGCATGGAATTGGCGAATGGGTTTTCGGAATTGAACGACCCGGCGGATCAGGAGCAGCGTTTTCGCGCGCAGGTTGAAGCGGGCGGCGCAGAAATGCCCAAAGAAGTGGATATGGATTACATTCGCGCGCTGGCGCATGGATTGCCGCCGACGGCGGGCGAAGGCGTCGGCATTGACCGGCTGGTCATGCTGCTGACGGATTCGCATTCGATCCGCGAAGTGATTCTGTTCCCCACGCTGCGTCCGCAGAAGGATGCGGAAACGGAAGCTGCCGTAGAGCACGAACTACAAAACAAAGAACAAAAATGAATTTCGAATGGATGGTGGCGCGGCGGTACTTGCGATCGAAGCACAAGCCGCCGGTGCTGCGTCTTGTGACGATTTTGTCCGTAGTCGGTGTCGCTGCGGGAGTCGCTACGCTGGTGATTGCGCTGTCGATGAATACGGGATTCAGCGATGCGATTCGCAATCGGCTGCTGATTGTCACCGCGCACATCAATCTGAAACCAAACGGAACCGACGGCATTCGCGATTATCAGGCTTTGATGGCGCGCGTGGCGAAGACGCCGGGCGTGAAGTACGTGACGCCGGCCGTGTACAACACGGTGCTGCTTACTGCGCACAACAATGCCAGAGGGATCGTGCTGAAAGGCGTTAATCCCGTATTAGAAGAACAGGCTGACGCGGCGTTGAGGCATATTGTCGAGGGAAGCGACAGTTTTGTAGCGGACTCTTTTGGAATTCCTGGGATTCTTATCGGACGAATTCTTGCGACCGATTTCGATTTCAAGGTGGGCGATTATTTGACGGTGACAAGTCCGCAAGGCAGTTTGACGCCATTTGGAATGCTGCCGCGCTCGCAGAGATTCCGCGTGAACGGAATTTTTGATTCGGGATTTTACGATTACGACGCGAATTGGACGTTCGTCAATATGCAGGCGGCGCAGAAGCTGGCGGGCATCGGCGACGTAGTAAGCGAGCTGGAAATTCGCGTGAGTGATTTGAATCGGACAGACCAGATAGCGTCGGCAATAGCGAAAGAGGCAGGGCCTGCGTACCGCACTACCACTTGGATGGATGAAAATCGCGCGCTCTTTCGAGCCATGAGTTTAGAGAAATTGGTGACCGCCATCTTTATCGGGCTGATTACGTTTGTGGCCGGGCTGAACATTCTCGTGGTGCTGGCGATGACCGTGACGGAGAAAGCGCACGACATCGCCGTGCTCATGACATTGGGTGCGCGGCGTTTGCAAGTGAGGAATATTTTTGTATTGCAAGGTTTTCTCGTGGGCGCAGCAGGCACGGGAATTGGTCTTGCGGCGGGATATACGCTCTCATGGATTTTAAACCGCTGGCAATTGGTGCGGCTGAATCCGGAGATTTACGCCGTGCCGTACGTTCCATTTCGCTCGAATGGATGGGATGCTGTGTGGATTACCGCGGCAGCGCTGGCGATCTGCACCGCGGCGACGATTTATCCGGCGAAGTCCGCCTCGGGCACTCGGCCAGTGGAGATTCTGCGCGCGGAGTAGGCTTTTCGAAAGAGTCACGCGATTTCGAGCAACTTTGGCTGCAAAATTCCCCTCAGATATACATCAGGGTTTTTCGGAAGCATGCCGGAATGTTGCCGTATGGCGGTAGTAAGAGAGTCCTGTTACGACCGTTGTTGTTGGTTCGCGCGACGCACGGAGCAATGAGCGAGAGGAATGGCTGCGTGCTACAATGGACGAGAAGAGTGGGAAAAGTTGCACTCATAATGTGCAATTTATTCGCCGCGTCTGGAGAGAGGCGAGATAAGTTAGGCCTAAGTTAAACATTTTAAGCAGTTAATGGCCGCATGGTTCGGCATGGGAATTGACTGGAACCGTTCAGCGGTAACGAGAGTCAAACAAGCAGCGAGGCAGCGAGACGGAGTATGGCACTGAGCGTTGCAGGGACGGCTGAGGAACGAGAAGCGCTAGTACCGCCGCGTGCGCGTGTGGCGCTGGTTCGCGGCGAGAGATTGCGCAAAGTTTTCCGCTCGGGCGGCGCAGACGTCGTAGCGCTTGATAATGTGACGCTGGCGGTTGAATCGGGCGAGATGGTCGCGCTGGTCGGACCGTCCGGCTCCGGAAAAAGTACGCTACTGCATCTGCTGGCTGCGCTGGACACGCCAACAAGCGGTACAGTATACTTCGCCGGAAATTCCATAGCGTCGCTGAATGAAAATGAGCTGGAGGATTTTCGCAGCAAGGCGGTGGGGTTTGTCTGGCAGAGGCACCAGCTTCTTACCGACTTTACCGCCGTCGAAAATGTGGCAATGCCGTTGTTGATTCGAGGAGAGGCAGGAGGCACGGCACTGGAAACGGCGCGCGCGTGGCTCGTAGAGGTAGGACTTGCCGACCGGGCGCAGCATCGTTCCAGCGAACTCTCCGGCGGGGAACAGCAGCGGGTGGCAATTGCCCGGGCCCTGGTGACTCAGCCGAAGTTGCTCCTGGCTGACGAGCCGACCGGCGATTTAGACGAGCGAAATACGGAGTCGATATTCGAACTCATGCAGCGCTTGCACCGGTCTCATCATCTGACTTCGATTCTAGCAACCCACAACTTTTCTTTGGCGAAGCGCGCGGACCGCGTGCTGGCGCTGGAGCACGGTTTGTTGATGTCCGATGATGCACAGCCAGCGGAACGCTTTTCGGGGCGCGCCGCGAACATGGAGCCTCGAGCTCCGGAAGGGCGCGGGTGACGCGTGTTTGAACGGTACACGGAAAAAGCACGTCGCGTGATTTTCTTCGCGCGGTATGAGGCCAGCCAGTACGGCAGCCCGTACATCGAGACGGAGCATCTGCTGCTCGGTTTGCTGCGCGAAGACAAAGGACTGGCGAATCGTTTTCTGCGCACGCATGGCTCGATTGAATCCATCCGCAAAGAGATCGAGACGCGCATCACTGTGCGCGAACGCATCTCCACATCCGTGGAAGTGCCGCTCAGCCAGGAGTGCCGTCGAATTTTGAACTATGCCGCGGAAGAGGCCGAACGGCTGAATCATAAACACGTCGGTACGGAGCATCTGTTGCTCGGAATTTTGCGCGAAGAAAAATCGTTCGGCGCGGAAATTTTGCAGGAACGCGGCTTGCGCCTCTCCGGCGTGCGCGAGGAATTGCAGCGGAGCGCTGGCGAAAAGGTTCCGGTCAACCGCCCGAAAGAAACATCTTTGCTGGCGGAGTTCAGCCGCGATTTGACGCAGGCGGCCATGGATGGGCAGCTCGATCCGCTCGTCGGGCGCGATCGCGAATTGGAGCGTGCGATTCAGATTCTTTGCCGGCGCACAAAGAACAATCCGGTGCTGATTGGCGAGCCGGGCGTCGGGAAAACGGCCATTGTCGAAGGTCTGGCGCAGAGGATTGCGGATGGAGATGTGCCGCCGTTCCTCGCGGACAAGCGCATTTTGTCGCTGGATTTGTCCTTGATTGTTGCTGGCACGAAGTACCGCGGGCAGTTCGAAGAGCGGCTCAAGACCATCATGAAGGAATTGATGGAGAGCCAGAACGCGATCGTGTTTATCGACGAGCTGCATACCCTCGTGGGAGCCGGTTCCGCGGAAGGTTCGCTCGACGCGGCGAACATTCTGAAGCCGGCGCTGAGCCGCGGCGAGATTCAGTGTATTGGAGCGACCACGCCGGGGGAGTACCGCAAGTCGGTGGAGAAGGATCGCTCGCTCGAGCGCAGATTCCAGTCGGTGAAAGTCTCCGCGCCGAGCGAGGACGAAGCGATTCGCGTGCTGCAAGGCGTGCGCGACCGTTACGAGAAATTCCACGCGGTTTCTTATACGGACGAGGCGATTCAATACGCGGTTTACCTCTCGAACCGCTACATTCCCGATCGCTTCCTTCCAGATAAGGCCATCGACCTCATTGACGAATCCGGCGCGCGCGTGAAGCTGCGCCAGGCCATGCTGCCGGAAGAGGTCTCCGAAGCGCAGAAGCGCGTGAAGTTCATCACCCACCGGATGGAGACGGCAATCTCGAATCATGAATTCGAGAAGGCGCGTTTCTACTCGGAAGAGGAGCGCAAGGAAAAAGAAAATCTGCGAACGCTTCGCGAAAAACTGAAAATTGACGACTCCGCAACCGGCACAGTGACACGCGACGATATCGAAGAAGTTGTAGCGCGATGGACGGGCGTCGCAGTTACTTCGATTAAAGAGGACGAGCAGCAGAAGTTGCTGCGCATCGAAGAAGAATTGCACAAGCGCGTCATCAGTCAGGATAAGGCGATTACCGCGCTGGCGCGCGCGATTCGCCGCAGCCGTGCCGGGTTGAAGGCGCCAGGACGGCCCGTGGGGTGCTTCCTTTTCCTTGGACCAACCGGCGTCGGCAAGACGGAAGTGGCGCGGCGGCTTGCGGAGTTTCTCTTCGGCAGCGAAAAGTCGCTTATCCGCTTCGACATGTCGGAGTACATGGAGAAGCACTCGGTATCGAAGCTGATTGGCGCGCCTCCGGGATACGTCGGTTACGAGGAAGGCGGGCAACTGACCGAGCGCGTTCGGCGGACTCCATATTCAATTATCTTGCTGGATGAAATCGAGAAGGCGCATCCGGATGTTTACAACATCCTGCTGCAAGTGTTTGAGGATGGGCAATTGACGGATGGGCTCGGCAACACCGTGGACTTCCGCAACACCATCATTATCATGACTTCAAACATCGGCGCGCGCGCGCTGCACAAACAGGCGACCATGGGATTCGGCAGCGAGTCGCAGAACAAGACTCTCGATGACGTTGTCATGAACGAAGTGAAGCGGGTGTTCAATCCGGAGTTTTTGAACCGGCTCGATGAAGTAATTTTGTTCAACGCGCTGACGGACGAAGATCTCCTGCGCATCATTGATTTGCTGGTGAGCCAAATCAATGACACGCTGGTGCACCGGCAGGTGCAGATTCAGATGACGCCCGAAGCGCGGCAGTGGATTCTGGAGAAAACCTGCACGGACCGCAATTACGGAGCGCGGCCGCTGCGGCGCGCTCTTCAGAAATACGTGGAAGATCCGTTGTCCGAGGCGCTGATTCAGGGCGGGCTGCAGCGCCCGGCGATTATGGAAGTTTATCTCACACCTGATGGGCTGGGATTCCGTCCCGTTGTAGAAGCAACCCCAGTGGCCCACTAAAGAATCCTACACGCGCGAGTCAGACCAAAGGGGTAGGTCTGACGGGGGAGCACACAATATTCGAAGGCGGAGCGCGGCTTTGACCACCCAGGTCAAAGCTGCACAGAGGAAATCTTGCCTGCACGCTGCGTCCCTGATTATGGCATGCGCGTGCTTTGTTTTCTTGTGCGCGCGCCGCACTCGCGCGCAAACCTCTCCGGAACCGCAGAAACCAGCCACTTCACAGCAGCCGGTGATCGAGCGAATTGAGTTTGTGGGCAACCGCCGCGTGCAGCGCGAGACGTTAATGTCGGACATTTTCTCGCGGCCGGGCGATCCGTACAGCGTGGATGCGGTGCGGCGCGATTTCAGGGCGTTGTGGAACACGCAATTTTTCGAGGACATCCGGGTGGAAGTGGAAGACAGCCCGGACATGCCGAACGGGAAAATTCTGGTGTTTTACGTGACCGAGCGGCCCACAATTCGCAACATTCATTACAAAGGGAATAAGTCAGTTTCGGAATCCGACATTCTCGATGCGTTCAAAGACCGCAAAGTAGACTTGACGGTGGAGAGCCGCTTCGACCCGACGAAAGTGAAGCGCGCCGAAGTGGTGATTCAGGAATTGCTCGCCGAACACGGCCACATGTACGCCATCGTGAAGCCGACGTACGAGAAAATTCCAGCCACGAATTCCATCAGCCTGACTTTCAATATTGATGAAGGGCC
>Ga0126371_10004857_pt1 | contig 11885 bp, 7 predicted proteins | sample PanSoiMetaPlot_4_FD_110145 | JGI IMG/M metagenome (GOLD analysis project Ga0126371, IMG submission 110145) | Tropical forest soil microbial communities from Panama - MetaG Plot_4 | ecosystem: Environmental > Terrestrial > Soil > Tropical forest > Bulk soil | place: Panama | collected 2016-02-17
GCCAAAGGCAGTCGCCACGACCGCGGCGAAAAGGCCAATGGCAACGGCGGGCCAGAGAAAGCAGAAGTAGAACCGGGGATGCGCGGCACCAACCACTTGGTGCTGCTATGCGAGACGCCGGAAGGCTATCACAATTTAGTCAAGCTGGTCTCCGCGGGCTTCCTCGAAGGCTTCTATTACAAGCCGCGCATTGACCACGAACTGCTCTCGAAACACAGCAAGGGCTTGATCGCCCTTTCTGCCTGCCTTCGCGGCGTGGTTACCGAGGCCCTGGCGGAGCAGAAGTACGCACAGGCTCGCGAGAACGCCTACCGTCTGCGGGATATTTTCGGCAAGGGCAATTTCTTTCTTGAGATCCAGGACCAGGGCATTGAGATCGAGAAGCGCGTGAACCCCGAACTCGTTCGTCTCTCGAAGGAAACCGGTATTCCGCTGGTGGCCACAAACGATTGCCATTATCTGCACCACGAAGATGCGCACGCTCAGGAAGTCTTGCTGTGCATTCAGACCGGCAAGACCATGGGCGACGCGAACCGCATGAAGTTTGCGACCGACCAGTTCTACTTCAAGAGCGCCGCGGAGATGGCGCAAGTTTTTGGCGAGATCCCCGATGCCCTGAGCCGTACGGTAGACATCGCCGCGCGCTGCAACGTGAAGATTGAGCGCATCTCGAATCCATTTCCGGAATTTCAGGTTCCCACCGGCTACGACTCCGCAAGCTATTTTGAAAAGGTCGTGCGCGAAGGCTTCGCGGCGCGCGTGCCCCACCTCGAGCGCCTGGCGAAGGAAGGATTCCTGCGGAATCCCATGGCCGAGTATGAACGCCGCCTGACCTCCGAAATCGAGATGATCAAGAAGATGCGCTATGAGGGTTACTTCCTGATCGTCTGGGACTTCATTCATTACGCACGAGCACAGGGCGTGCCCGTGGGGCCGGGGCGCGGATCGGCGGCCGGCAGCCTGGTGAGTTACGCGCTGCGCATCACGGACGTGGACCCGCTGCAATACAACCTGCTCTTCGAGCGCTTCCTGAACCCCGAGCGCGTGTCCATGCCAGACATTGACATTGATTTCTGCATGCGGCGTCGAGGGGAGCTCATTGACTACGTCACGCACAAATACGGCCGGGAGAACGTGGCGCAAATCATCACCTTTGGAACCATGGCGGCAAAGGCGGCGGTGAAAGACGTTGGTCGGGCAATGAACATTCCGTACGGGGAAGTCGACCGGCTCGCGAAGCTGATTCCCAATACGCTGGGGATTGAGCTGAAGGACGCCCTGGAACAAGCGCCGCAATTGAAAGCCGCGATCAATTCGGATGAAAACCTGAAGGAACTGATGGCCGTGGCGCTGCGGCTCGAGGGATTGTCGCGCCATGCATCCACGCATGCGGCCGGCGTGGTGATTTCTCCGCGCCCGCTCTCGGAAATCGTCCCACTTTACAAGACAAATCGCGATGAAATCACCACGCAATTCGACATGAATGCACTGGAGCGCGTCGGGCTACTGAAGATGGATTTTCTCGGCCTGACGACGCTCACCGTTCTGCACGACAGTGTGCGCATGGTGGAGCAAAACCGCGGCGTGAGGCTGGATATCGACAACCTGACGCTGGAGGACGAAGAAACGTACAAGCTTTTTGGCCGCGCCGACACCACCGCAATTTTCCAGTTTGAATCCCACGGCATGCGCGACATTCTCCGCCGCTACCAGCCGACGCGCATCGAAGACCTCACCGCGCTGAACGCGCTCTATCGCCCCGGCCCGATTCAGGGCGGCATGATCGATGACTTCATCAACCGCAAGCACGGGAAGACCAAAGTCACCTTCGAACTCCCGCAGCTGAAAGACATTCTCGAGGAAACCTACGGAGTCATCCTTTACCAGGAACAGGTAATGCAAATCGCCAACCGGCTGGCCAGTTTTTCGCTGGGCGAAGCGGACATTCTGCGCCGGGCGATGGGCAAGAAAAAGAAAGAAGAAATGGCGGCGCAGCGCGCGAAGTTCATCGCCGGTTGTGCGGCAAACAAGATTCCCGACAAGAAAGCCGAAAAGATTTTCAACCTGATGGAGGAATTTGCCGGCTACGGGTTCAACAAGTCGCACTCTTCCGCCTATGCGCTGCTGGCGTACCAGACGGCTTATCTGAAAACGCACTATCCGGTGGAGTTCATGGCCGCGCTGCTCACTTCCGAGGCCGGCAGCACCGAAAAAGTAGTGAAATACATCAACGAAGCGCGCGGGATGAGCATCTCGATTCTTCCTCCGGACGTAAACGAAAGCGATCTGTACTTTACACCGGTGGGTGAAGCCATTCGATTTGGTCTCGCGGCCATCAAGAATGTCGGCGAAAACACGGCCAAGGCGATTCGCGAGTCGCGGTTAGCGCAGGGCGAGTTCAAATCGCTCTACGATTTCTGCGAGCGCATCGAATCGCGTTTTCTGAACAAGCGTGTTTTCGAAAGCCTGATCAAGTCCGGGGCCCTCGATTCGCTTGGGCCGCGTGAGTCACTGCTTGCAACGGTGGATGAAGCTCTCGCCACTTTGCAGCGTGCCTCTCGCATGCGCGAATCGGGGCAGCATGGCTTGTTTATGGCCGCCGCCGCGCCCGCGCCAATCCCATTCGAGCTACACGAAGCGGAGCCGTCGAGCGAGGAAGAGCGTCTCGCCAGCGAATACGCCATGCTGGGATTTTACGTTTCCGGGCATCCGCTGGCAAAATACGCTTCGCGCCTGACCGATTTGAAAGTAGTATCGCTCGACCAGGTGGAAGGCCAGCGCAGCGGAAAGGAAATCACCATCGCGGCGCTGATTGTCAGCTGCCGCCCCATGCGCTCACGGAAAGGGGCGCGCTGGGCCATTTTCACGATTCAGGACATGACCGGGATTCAGGAGTTGCTGGCCTTCCCCGAAAGTTTTGCCCGGCTCGAGCAAATGCTGAAACCCGGCAGACCGTTGCTCATGAAAGTTCGCGTGCAGGTGGAGGAAGCCGGAACCCGCCTTTCGCTCGAAGAGGCCCGGCTGCTCCAGGATATTGCCGACCGGCCGGCCAATGGTGAATTTCGCGTGCGCCTGGATTTGCGGACACTGAGTGAGCAGGCGATGGATCAATTGGACGCCCTGATGGCTGATTCGCCGGGAAGCTGTCCGGTGGTATTTGATTTGTGCCGCCCGGACGGCTCGGTGGCGGTTATGCGCTCGCAGCAGCGTGTCAATCCCTCACCCGAATTGGTAGAGGCGATCCGGCAGGTCTGCGGTGATCATGCCGTGGCTTCGGTGGGAGCATGAGAACGAAAGAAAAAGGCAACGTCAAAAAACAGCAGGCCGCGCGCCAGCACGCGATCGAGCATCTCGAGAAAGACGTCGAAGAATTGCGGAGCTGGTCAGGCAACGGGGAAGAGGACTCCGATCTCGAACGCCTCCGCCAGCAAGTCGCCGAGCTGCGGCGCGAGTTTTACACGCATCTGGGGCCCTGGCAGCGCGCGCAAATCGCCCGGCACCAGCAGCGCCCGTACACCCTGGACTATGTGAATTATCTCTTCACCGACTTCATGGAGCTACACGGCGATCGCGCCTTCGCCGACGACAAGGCCATTGTTGCCGGGCTCGCGAAATACCATGGTCGGCCGGTGGCAGTGGTGGGCCACCAAAAAGGACGCGACACCAAGCAGCGCCTGGCGCGCAACTTCGGTCAGCCGAAGCCGGAGGGTTACCGCAAAGCGCTGCGCGTCATGCAACTTGCTGCCAAGTTTGGGAGGCCGATTCTCAGCTTTGTCGACACGCAAGGCGCGTACCCGGGGATCGATGCGGAAGAACGCGGGCAGGGCGAAGCGATCGCCAGGAATCTGCGCGAAATGGCGCGGTTGCCCGTGCCGATCATCGTGACCGTAACGGGGGAAGGAGGCTCGGGTGGCGCGCTGGCAATTGCCGTCGGCGACAAAGTGAACATCCTCGAAAACAGCTTCTACTCGGTGATTTCGCCGGAAGGTTGCGCCTCAATTATTTGGCGCGACGCGACGAAGGCGGAAACCGCGGCGGCGGCCATGAAGATTACCGCGAAGGATTTGAAAGACCTGGGAATCGTGGACGAAATTGTCCCAGAACCCGACTGCGGGGCGCACACGGATCACGAAGGGGCGGCTCGCTTGCTGGACGACGTCCTCGACCGGCAGCTAGTGGCGCTCACGAATGAGCCCATCCGCGAATTGCTTTCGGCGCGGTATGAGAAATTCCGCAAAATGGGGCAATTCTTCGATCTGCCGAACGGTTAGCGCCACCAGGTTACGCCGTCGGTCTCCTAGCAATCGGCAGCGGCGTAAAGCCGTGGCTACGCCCCCCTCCCCCGCACCGATTAACCTGAACACTTCGCTTTTTGACCCCGTAGCACATTGGAAACGCGCGCGTGGAGCGTCGTTGTGCCCTCCGGTGCTGCGTTCTACTCTGTGGAGGCGCTCACCCGGGCGAGACGTAGCGAGTAAGAGCTAGTGGGCCAGCCACGTCGATGGGAAGAACCTTAGAGGTTGTTTGTGACAAACCTTGCGGTTCAACTTAGGACTTGGCGAAGTCCATGGAGAACAGGAACCGTCATGTCGGAGCCCTTCCGTCCATATGAAAAGCTGGTTGACATCGTCATCTTTGGAAAGAAGTTTCAGGTGCCGGAGCGAAATTCGCTGCTGCGCTGCTTCCAATTCCTCAGCCCGGAAACCATTCCCTACGGGCGTTTCTGCTGGAATCAGGATTGTCAGTATTGCCGCGTGACCTGCCAATTGCCCGATGACGACGAGCCGCGTGAGATGCTCAGCTGCAAATTCATTGTCATGCCGGGCATGGAAGTTCTCGAGATGAGCCAGGAATTGAAGTGGTGCCTGCGCGCGAAGCTGCCCACCGACCTGCCGGTTTCGTCTTAAGAACGAAGCGGCCGCACTCGTAGGTGTGACTCCCTGGTCCCTTCTTGGCCTGAGGATCCCAAAACCGGCACCCCCCGCAATGTAATCCTTTGGATCAGAAGCTCCTGTTGTTGTAACGAGCCGTCTCCGCTCTGGAGACAAAAACGACCCCCAAAGGCGTCTTTCCCTTTGAATCTCGACGAGATCCCGCCGGGTGACGAAGGGCAAGCGGAAGCTAGTCGGTGCGCAGCGCCTGCATGACATCGACGCGGGCAGCGCGGGCTGCGGGCAAGGCGGATGCGATGACCGCGGCGCCAAGAAGCACAAAAGCCGCGCCGACAATCGGAAACGCGCTGGGCAGAACTAGGTCAGGAAAATAGCGCTCCGCAAAATGGGCAAGCCAGTAACCGCCGAGTCCGCCTGCAACGACTCCCACAACGGCCATGATCACGCCTTCCCCAATGACTCCGGCAAGCAGGCGCTTCGGTGGGGAGCCCAGAGCGAGGCGAATCCCGAACTCGCGCGTGCGAGCGCTGACGGAAAAGGCCAGCACACCGGCCACGCCGACCAGCGCGATAGTGAGTGCCACGCCCGCAAAGATGCCGAAGACGACGGTATTCAAGCGATCCGGCGTCAGGACTTCGGCGCGAATGTCTTCGAGAGTGGCGGCCTTCTCGACGGGCTGCTCCGGGGACATCCCACGAATGATTCTCGTGGCCGCAGTCACGAGCGAATACGGATTTACGCTCGTGTGAATGAAAAGGCGTCCCCCAAACATTGGACCATGGTTAAAGGTGCTGTAAATCGTGAGAGTGGGCTGCGGAACGACATGTTCGTCATCAATATCGGCGGTGACGCCGATGATGCGTAACTGTTCGCTCCTGAACCCAGGGAGGAATTTCAACACGGGGTCCGTCCAATACACATGGCGGCCGACAGCGTCTTGACCGGGGAACATACGCTTGGCCAGACTCTCGCTGACAACGGTGATCGGCTCTTTCGATTGAGTGTCGAGGTCGTCGAAATCGCGGCCCGCGATTATGGGAACGCCAAGGGCGGCAAAGTAACCAGGTGAGATGACCCGGAAGTGAGCGCGGGGATCATTTTCGATGCTAGAGACGTGGCCATCTCCCGAGAATTGAAGCCTAGGGTCGGCCTGGGCGTCGCGCCAAGGAGCAGACATGCCGTATGCGGTCTTGGTGACGCCGGGCAGGGCATCAACGCGGCGGATTGTTTCCTTGTAGAAATCCACAACTTGCTGCGGAGTTTTTTGATAGGACATCACGGGAACGTTGATGGCCAGGACGTGACGCGTATCCATGCCCGTCTGCGCGGTCTGCATGGCGATGAGAGTTTTGAGAAGCATGCTGGCACCGGCGAGAAGCATGAAGGAGGCGGCAATCTGAACGACGGCGAAGGCGCGCAGGCGGCGATTGGTGCTTCCTGTGATGCGCACGCTGCCGGTGGCGAGTCCAGGAGATTGCGAAACATTGGCGCTGGGCAGGCGAGGAACGTAGGCGAGGAGGACCGCTGCAATGATTGCGAGCCCCGCGCCAACCCAAAGCACACTCGAGTCGACGGTGAGATGCAGAGCGCGAACGGAAAACTTGGAGGCGTAGCGAGACAGGATTTCGAGGAGCGGACGAGCGATCATCACGCCAAGCGTGGCTCCGGCGATGCAAAGGACGAGGCTTTCGGCCAGCAGGGTACGCCGCAAGGCGCCGGAGCCGGCGCCGAGGGCCGCGCGAATGGTGAGCTCGCCTTCGCGGCGAACGGTGCGTGCGAGGATGAGATTGGCGGCGTTGGAGCAGGCAATGATGAAGACGAGGGCAGAGGCCCCGAGAAGAACGAGCAGGATTGAGCGAGCATCGGAGGTGATCTGGTCGCGGAGGAGCCTTGCGTCAACCCGGAAATCCGCGTTGGTGGGGTAAGCTTCGTGGTGATCCTTCTTCATCGTCGCGTAGACCGATTGCAGCTCCGTGCGAGCCTGTTCGAGAGTGGCACCGGGGGCGAGGCGGCCGAAGAGCTCAGTCATGCGATGAACGCGGCCGGTAACCATGGTGGCGTCGAGGTGGTGCGCGCTCATAACTACATTGGCGATAATTTGTGTATCTGTGGGGTAGGGGAGGGAGGGTTCGAGGACGCCGATGATCGTGGCTGTGCGGGAATCAAAGCTGTCGAGACGAATCTGCTTGCCTATGACAGAACGATCCTTCCCGCCAGCAGTCGCCCAGAAAGGATAAGTGAGGACAACGACGCCGGCGGCTTTGGGACCGTCATCTTGAGGCCCGATGAGACGGCCAAGAACAGGGTGAAGGCCGACCGTCCCGAAATAGTTGCCACCGACGACGGCGGACTGGATTTCGCGCGGTTCACCTAGGCCGATGATAGTCATGCCAATGGCAGAGAAATCGCCAAATTCGCTGACGGAGTGGATGCTGGCTTTGAAGTCCTGGATTTCGGGGACGGACCAGGCAACCTCACCCGGCCCAAGGCCGGGAGCCTTTTGCTCAATGTAGATGAGGTGGCCTTCGTCGTCGTTGACGAGCGGACGAAGAAGGACGCCGCGCACGAGGCTGAAAATAGCGGTGTTGGCGCCGATGCCCAGGGCAAGCGTGACAACAACGGTCGTCGAAAGGCCTTTGGCGCGCATCAAGGAGCGGAAAGCAAGCCGCAAATCCTGAACGAAAAGAGTCAGTGCATGCATCGGTCACCCTTTACTCGAACTGCAGATTTCTCTATCACCAAGAACTCTGCGAGAAGAGAGATTTTCACCGCATAGCCCGAAGAAGGCAAGCCTGTCGACGGGAAGCGCAGGACGCAATGTGACCTTGCAATGTCAACCGGCCTGGCTCCATAGTCCATGGTGTCGCCTCCTGGAGGCACGTAAAGCTATAACGTGGCAGGCGGCGTTCTGTTTCAGGAACCAGTAGACCGGCACAGACAAGGTGGAAGGCCTACCGCCGGTGGCTGTATAGTGGGTTCTGCTAGCGGCCTAGGTCGAAGGATGATTGTGTCGAACTCCGATCTGCGGTGCGACGGGTGCGGGCAAGCGGCGTCGGCTGAGCATATGGCGCGAAGGCTCCGGCGGCTCGAATGGGCCACGCGTTATCGGCCCGTGCACATCCACACACTTTTACTTAGCGCCGTTGCTCCACGCGATGACGCAGAGTTTCTCTACGCGCCGCGTGACGAATTCCGTGGAGAGGCAGCCGATGTGCTGAGAGCTGTGGGGATTTCCACTCGGGGAAAAACGCCGGCGGACATTCATGGAGAATTTCAGGCTGCTGGATTCTTTCTGACGCATCTCTTGGAGTGCCCGGTGGAGACGGTGGAGCAGCGGGTGGTGTGCGAAGGGCAGACCGCGTACAAGGCACCGGATAGAGCGACTTTGCTGCGTGAACATCTCCCGTCGGTCGTGTCCCGAATCCGGCGTTCCCTCAAACCGAGGCGTGTGCTCGTGGTCACCGAAGTCCCTCCGGCGGTCGTCGAGGATATTGTTTCGAGCGATTTGGGCTGTCCAACTGTCTTGGACGAGGGGAGGCCATTTCAACTTAGTCCGTCGACCGCAGCAATGAGTATTTCCCGGTTCCAGCAGATCCTCTCGGAGGGGGAGCGGAGGCCTGAACGATAGTACAGCGTCGGACCTGCGCAGATCCTGTACTTCACGGCAAGACAAGGAGATACGACGTCTCTTTTGGCTGTGGTAGAATCGGACGAGAAGAAATCATATGAAAAAACAAGCGAAGTTTGGCGTCGGCATCGGAATCATCGTAGTAGCACTAGGGTTTCTCGCCTGGCTCGGGTACGGCGAGAGCAAAACCTATTACCACACGATAGCCGAGCTCCAGACCTTGAGCGGATCGGCGAGAACGCAACGCATGCGCGTCGCCGGTACCGTGGAGGAAGGAAGTATCCGTCACCTTTCCGGGCGCATCGATTTCGTGCTCGAAGGCGAAGGGAAGGCCCTTCCGGTTACCTACATTGGCAGCGATCCCTTGCCGGACACCTTTGTGGGCAAGGCGCAAGCCCTCGTCGAAGGCCGCCCCGGCCCGGACGGCCGTTTTGTGGCGGAGCACGTTCAGGCCAAATGCGCCTCCAAATACGAAGCTGCTCCTGGGGGAGATAACAAGGGCGCCGCCGCAAGTTCTACGCCGCGAAGCAGTATGTAACAGACCCGGGACGACCGGGGGAGGGTCGCTGTGGATGTATTCGGTTCCTTTGCGCTTCTTCTAGCCTTTGTGTGCGCCGTGTACGCCGTTGTTGGGGGCATCGCGGCGATTATCACGCGCCATCCGCTCCTGGTTAAAAGCACGCGCCAGGCAGGAATGGCTACCTGTGGCCTGATCTTCCTTGCGACGTTTAGCCTCGAATACCTGTTTTTCACCGACAATTTTTCGGTTTCGTATGTGGTGTCGCACAGCAACCGGGACCTACCGACGTTCTACAAAATTGCGGCCCTGTGGTCAGGGATGGAAGGCTCGCTGCTGTTTTGGAGCTTCCTGCTGGCGATCTACGTTCTCTCGGTCCTGATTACCTACCGCAACAAGAATGGCGAGTTGATGCCGTACGTTGGCGTGGTCATGGCTGGTGTGCAACTCTTCTTTCTGACGCTGAACAATTTTGTGGAAAGCCCGTTCAAGGCGCTGGCCGCGCCCGGGGCGGGTGGCGTGATGAGCTTCATCACGCGAGCAGACGGCAACGGATTGAACCCGCTCCTGCAATACCCGGAAATGGTGATTCATCCGCCGAATCTGTATTCCGGTTATACCGGCTTCACGATTCCGTTTGCGTTTGCACTTGGCGCGTTGCTGGCGCGCTACCCAGGGGAGAAGTGGATCCACTTGACTCGCAAGTGGACGATGATTGCCTGGATGTTCCAGTCGGCTGGAATCCTTCTCGGCGCGCACTGGGCGTACGCGGTGCTGGGCTGGGGCGGATACTGGGGCTGGGATCCCGTGGAAAATGCCTCGTTGCTGCCCTGGCTAACCGGCACGGCGTTCCTGCATTCGGTGATGATGCAGGAAAAGCGCGGAATGATGAAAGTTTGGAACGTGTGGCTGGTCTTTTGCACCTTCTTGTTATGCATGCTCGGCACTTTCCTGACGCGCAGCGGCGTGGTCAGCTCCGTGCACGCCTTCGCGCAGTCGAACATCGGGCCGTGGTTTGTTGCGTTTATGGGCATCACGCTGGCGGTTTGTTTGGGCGCGTATTTGAAGAACCGCGATTACCTGGCGAGCGAAAACCAGCTGGATTCGGTGATTTCGCGCGAGTCGAGCTTCCTGTTTAACAATTTACTCTTCCTGGTGGCGTGCATCGCCGTGCTTTCCGGCACGCTTTTTCCGGTGTTCTCGGAGTGGTTCACCGGCAACCGCATCAGCGTCGGCGCGCCGTACTTCAATCGAGTGAATATTCCCGTCGGGTTGTTGATTCTGTTCCTGACAGGCGTCGGGCCGCTGCTGGCGTGGAGAAAAACCTCCCGGGAAAGCCTGAAGCGGAATTTTGGCTGGCCTCTGCTCACTGGCCTTGCGGTAGGCGCAGTGGCTTTCATCTTCGGATTCCGCGCATTCTATTCGCTGACGAGCTTGATCCTGTGCGTCTTCGTGGCCGCCACGATTTTGCTCGAATTCTACCGGGGCGCCAAGGTGATTCGCGCGCGGTCGGGCGCTTCCTTTGCCGCCTGCGCGATTGACCTGACCATGCGCAACACCCGCCGCTACGGGGGCTACATCATTCACATCGGCATGGTCTTCGTATTTCTCGGGTTGGCCGGGGCGGCCTTCAATCGCGACGTGCAAAAAAGCATGCAAGTGGGCGAGTCGATGCACATCGGGCCGTACACGCTGGTTCTGCAGACCACCGACACGAAGCCGGAAAAGAATTACACGGCGCAACGCCTGCTGGTCGAAGTGCTCCACGGCAACCAGCCGATGATGATGCTGTTTCCCGAGAAACGGCAGTTTCTCACCAACAAAGAGAACGGCACGATGGTGGCCATCTATTCGACGTTGAAGGAAGACTTGTACGTCGTGTTCGCCGGAACCGACCCCGACTCGCAGTTGCCGGTGATCCACGCGTTTCTCAATCCGCTGGTGAAATGGATTTGGTTTGGCGGGGTCACGGTGGTGTTTGGAACGCTGATCGCGCTGCTGCCGAATCGCCGATCAGTGCTCGTGCTGGCGCCCGCGCGAGCACCTTCGCCAGTCGAGCCTCTGCCGCACGGCGTGACCGCGTCGCCCATTCTGCGAGAGGGCCATGACTAAAGGGAGTACTGCCGTTGCAACGTTCGCTTTGCTCGGGCTGGCGACATGGCCCTTGATTGTTCCCGTTGGGGCCCAGCAGTTCTCCGACCGTGCCAAGGAAATCGGCTCGCAACTCAAATGCATGTGTGGCTCATGCAGCATGACGGCGGCGGGCTGTTCGCATCCGGGCGGCGAATTTTCCGGCCCATGCCCGACGGCGAAGGGGATGTTGCAGCAAGTCGATCAGCATGCCGCCAAGGGCGAAACTGACGAGCAGATTGTGCAAGCGTTCGTGCAGGAATATGGAACCACGGTGTACGCCGAGCCCCCGAAATCGGGGTTCAGTCTCGTGGCCTGGGTCATGCCGACGGTCTATCTGGTGTTCGGCGCGCTGGTGGTGATTTTCGTGATTTCGCGGTGGGTGAGGAAGAACGTGTCGGAACCCGCGGGCCACGCCGCTACGGCAAAGGCCATTTCGCCGGAACTTCTGGAACGCGCCAAAAGGCTGGCGGAGCGCGAGACGGAGGATTGAGCCGTGGCGGAGACTCCTGCTTTCGCTGCCATGCTGGCCGCCTCGGGAGACTGGGCGGTTCTCGGAGCCTGCCTGATGCTGGCCGCAGCCGTGACGCTGTTCATTTTCTACATTCAGCCGGATGGTTCGGATCTTGCGCCGCGCCGCACGAGGTTGGATCAGTTGCTCGAACGGCGCGATACGATCTACGACAATCTGCGGGATTTGCGTTTTGAATACCGCTCC
>Ga0126371_10004858_pt1 | contig 11885 bp, 15 predicted proteins | sample PanSoiMetaPlot_4_FD_110145 | JGI IMG/M metagenome (GOLD analysis project Ga0126371, IMG submission 110145) | Tropical forest soil microbial communities from Panama - MetaG Plot_4 | ecosystem: Environmental > Terrestrial > Soil > Tropical forest > Bulk soil | place: Panama | collected 2016-02-17
CCAGGACTCGCCGCGTTCGGTTGCGGCGCGGCGAAATGTCAAGGTGTCGTCACTGCAGGCTCGCCGACGGGACAGCGATGCCGAAGCCGCCGTCACCGAATAATCACGTTTGCGGAGTTTGCCATGGCGATCACCAAGAAGACCATAAAGATCAAGCAGGTCGGCAGCCCGATTCGTCGCTGTCACGACCAGCGGGAGACCCTTATCGGTCTCGGACTCAATCGCATCGGTCGTGTCAAAGAGTTGCAGGACACGCCATCGGCGCGGGGGATGATCGCCAAAGTCGCGCATCTCGTGTGCGTGGTTGAGGAAAAGTAGGGAGCCTGGGGCCGTCGGCGTCCCGCGCGCCGCCAACCTATTATCCCCTGCGCCGGGGAGGGTGAGGAAAAGCGGGCGGTATGTCCGCGGCCCGTCACATTACAAGGACATGTGTCATGAAGCTCAATGAGATTTCCGACAATTCGGGGGCCCGCCAAACGCGCATGCGCGTCGGCCGTGGCATCGGGTCCGGGAAAGGCAAGACCGGTGGCCGTGGCGGCAAGGGCCAGACCGCGCGCGCCGGCGTGCGGATCAAGGGCTTTGAGGGCGGCCAGATGCCGCTGCATCGGCGACTGCCGAAGCGCGGTTTCAACAATATATTCGCTCGTGAACTCAATGTGGTGAACCTCGACCGCGTCCAGGCAGCGATCGAGCGGGGGGTGCTCGACGCCCAGGACACGATCGACGTAGAGGCTCTGGTCCGCGGGGGGGTACTGCGGCGTGCCAAGGATGGCGTTCGCCTGCTCGGCAGGGGTGAAATCAAGATGCCCCTCCAGTTTGCCGTTCACAGTGCATCCAAATCCGCCATTGCGATGGTGGAGAAGGCCGGCGGATCGATTAACATACTCGCGCAGAAAAAAGACGTCGTGGCAGACACGGGAGCGGCGACATGAGGCCGGTCTTGCGAAGCATCTGCATCGTTTCCATTTTCCTGGGGGTGGATAACCCCGCCGACAAGGTGCGATAGCCAGGACATCGTGGGCGTTCGGGAGCCAGGACAATGGTCTCTGCAGCAGAACAGTTGGCAGCCAATCTCAACTTCTCGGCGCTTGCCAAGGCTGAGGAACTGAAAAAGCGGATCTGGTTCACGCTCGGCGCACTCCTTGTCTATCGGCTCGGCACCTACATACCGTTGCCTGGCATCGATCCTGCTGCCTGGGAGCAGATCTTTCGGACCAATTCGGGCGGCATTCTCGGCATATTCAATATGTTCGCCGGCGGTGGTATTCACCGCATGGCGATTTTTGCCCTCAATATCATGCCTTACATCTCCGCCTCGATCATCATCCAGTTGATGACGACGGTGTCGCCCGAACTGGAGCGGCTCAAGAAGGAGGGAGAGCAGGGTCGCAAGGTCATGAACCAGTACACCCGGTATCTCACCGTCGGGCTGGCGGCGGTTCAATCCTATGGCATCAGCGTCGGGCTGGAAGGTTTTGGTCAGACCGTTGCAGAGCCGGGCTTCTTCTTTCGCGTTTCGACCGTGATCACGCTGACCGGCGGTACCATGTTCTTGATGTGGCTTGGCGAGCAGGTCACCTCGCGCGGCATCGGCAACGGCATTTCGCTGATCATCCTGTCAGGTATTGTGGCCGAGCTTCCGTCGGCGATCGCCGGTACGCTCGAACTCGGCCGCCAGGGCGCACTGTCGACCGGGCTGATCCTGGTCGTCGTTGCGATGGCCATCGCAGTGATCGGCTTCATCGTCTTCATGGAGCGAGCCCAACGGCGCCTGCTTATCCAATATCCCAAGCGTCAGGTCGGCAACCGTATGTTCGAGGGCCAGTCTTCGCATCTGCCGCTGAAGCTCAATACTTCGGGCGTCATCCCGCCGATCTTCGCGTCCTCGCTGTTGCTGCTGCCAACCACCGTTGCAAACTTCAATGCCGGCCGGATTCCCGACTGGCTTGCCGCCATCACAGCCCAGCTCGGTCACGGGCGGCCGTTGTTCCTCGTGCTTTATGTGGCGTTGATCGTCTTTTTCGCGTTCTTCTACACGGCAATCGTGTTCAATCCGACTGAAACCGCTGAAAACCTCAAGAAGCACGGCGGCTTCATCCCGGGAATCCGGCCGGGCGAGCGAACCGCTGAGTATATCGACTATGTGCTGTCGCGCATCACGGTGATCGGTGCCGCATATCTTGCGATTGTCTGCGTCTTGCCGGAAATCCTGATTTCCTACGCGGCGGTGCCGTTCTATTTCGGCGGTACTTCGCTGTTGATCGTGGTCAGCGTGACCATGGATACGGTCGCGCAAATCCAGGGCTACCTCCTGGCGCACCAATACGAGGGTCTGATCAAACGATCGAAGCTGCGGGGCCGCCGCAGATAATAATGGGCAGGGCCGCGGGGGCCGGCCTGTGAATATGGGGGCTAACGCGCATGAGGTTGATTTTGTTGGGCCCACCGGGGGCGGGAAAGGGCACCCAGGCGCAGCGCCTGGTGGAGCGGCTTAAGATCGTTCAGCTATCGACTGGCGAGATGCTGCGCGCGGCCGTGAAGGCGGCGACGCCGGTCGGCCTCAAGGCGCAAGACGTCATGGCGCGCGGCGAACTCGTGCCTGACGATGTCGTGGTGGCGATCGTGGCGGATCGTATTGAGGAGCCCGATGCGCGCAACGGCTTTATTCTTGATGGTTTCCCCCGCACGGTGCCCCAGGCCGAGGCTCTCGACCGTATGTTGGAGCAAAAGGGACTAGCCCTTGACGCTGTGATCGAGCTTAAGGTCGATGAGGATATCCTGCTCAAGCGGATCGAAAGCCGGATCGCCGAAATGACCGCCCGCGGCGAGCCGCTGCGGCCCGATGACAACGCGCGAAGCCTCAGGAAACGCTTGGATGCCTACCGGGTCCAAACCGCACCCCTCACCGGCTACTATACCTGCAAGGGTGTGCTCAAGACGATAGATGGGATGGCGCCGGTCGAAAAGGTCAGCGCTGATATCGCGGCGATGTTGGATCAGGATTCCGACGGAGCGACGGTGATGGCGGCGCGGCGTCGGCAGGTAGCGCCGCGTACGGCTGCTGCCCGCAAGACGGCGCAGCGTCGAAGTCTCCGCCAGCCGGCCGGACGGGCCGTTGTGGCCCGCACTGCTGCCGCCAAATCCGCCGCAAAGCCGGCTGCGACTGCCAGCCGGAGGGCAAAGCCCAAGTCTGCGGTGCCGCCCTTGGTGACGACCGTGTCGGCGGGGACAGAAACCAGCAAAAAGAGCGCCAGAGCCGGCGTCAAAGTTGTCGCCAAACGAGGAAGCAAGGCCCCCACGAAGCCGGACCGGCCGACTGGCGGAAAAACCCGTCCGGGAGCCAAGAAACGCGGGCGAAGAGGTTGACGGACAGCCACGGAGACCGTAAATACTCCACACGCAGTCAAAGAATTCTTTAACGACGCCCTGTTTTGAGGGAGGCGTCGCGTTCGTGCGTACGTCACGCTGAATTTGGTGCGGTTACGATTGTGTCATGTTCGCGCGAACGTTGCAGTGGAAATCGGAAACATGATCGCGTTGGCCGACGCGAAAATCGGCAACAGGAGTAATGGCTTTGGCCCGTATCGCTGGAGTTAACATTCCGACTAACAAACGGGTCCTGATCGGGCTTCAATATATTCATGGCATCGGCGGCGCCAAGGCGCGAGAAATCATGAATAAGGTGGGCATTCCGGATCAGCGGCGGGTTTCGCAGCTCACCGACCAGGAGGTTCTTCAGATCCGTGAAGTGATCGACCGCGACTACCTTGTCGAAGGTGATCTACGGCGCGAGACTGCGATGAATATCAAGCGACTGATGGACCTCGGCTCCTATCGGGGTCTGCGGCACCGGCGCGGCCTTCCGGTCCGTGGCCAGCGCACCCACACCAACGCGCGGACTCGCAAAGGTCCCGCCAAGGCGATCGCCGGCAAGAAAAAGTGATTGCGAGCATATGAGGCTCGCAACGGCGGGCCGCGAAAGGGTCAAGAATGGCTAAAGAAACTGTCCGCGTCCGGCGACGGGAACGCAAGAACATTGCCTCCGGTGTTGCCCACGTAAACGCATCGTTCAATAACACCATGATCACGATCACCGACGCCCAGGGCAATGCAATCGCGTGGTCGTCTGCGGGCACCATGGGTTTCAAGGGGTCGCGTAAGTCGACGCCATACGCTGCCCAAGTGGCGGGCGAGGATGTTGCGCGTAAGGCCCAGGAACACGGCATGCGCACCCTTGAGGTTGAAGTGGCAGGTCCGGGTTCGGGCCGTGAGTCAGCGTTGCGTGCTTTGCAGGCAGCGGGCTTCACCATTACGTCGATCCGCGATGTGACGCCGATCCCGCATAATGGTTGCCGGCCACGCAAGCGCCGGCGTGTGTAAGTTCTTTCGGCGGGCGTTTTGCGCTGCGCCGATTTTTCCCATGAAGCGGCGTTGGTTGCGCCAACAGCGCGCGTGCTGCTCAACGCGATGGGTGATGAAGTGACGATCCAGAAGAACTGGCAGGAACTAATCAGACCGAACAAGCTTCACGCGACTCCCGGGCCGGATCCGAAGCGTTCCGCTACCGTGGTGGCCGAGCCGCTTGAACGCGGCTTTGGATTGACCCTCGGCAATGCGTTGCGGCGTATCCTGTTGTCCTCTCTGCAGGGGGCAAGCGTGCTGTCTGTGCACATCGACGGCGTCCTCCACGAATTTTCCTCGATCGCCGGCGTGCGCGAGGATGTGACCGACATCATCCTCAATATCAAGGACATTGCCATCAAGATGCAGGGCGACGGTCCCAAACGCATGGTGGTGAAAAAGTCCGGCCCGACGCTCGTCACCGCGGGCGATATCCAGACCGTTGGCGACATCGTGATTCTCAATCCGCAGCTTGTACTGTGCCATCTCGACGAGGGCGCCGAGATCCGGATGGAATTCACCGTCAGTACTGGCAAGGGCTACGTGCCGTCGGAGCGCAATCGCCCGGAGGATGCACCGATCGGATTGATCCCGGTCGACAGCCTGTATTCGCCGGTGAAGAAGGTCTCCTACCGCGTCGAGAACACGCGTGAGGGCCAAATTCTCGACTACGACAAGCTCACGCTGCAGATCGAGACCAATGGTGCGGTGACGCCGGAAGACGCGCTCGCCTATGCGGCGCGCATCCTCCAGGACCAGCTCAACGTGTTCGTCAACTTCGAGGAGCCCCGCAAGGAAATCGGCATCGCCGAGGCGATTCCGGACCTTGCCTTCAATCCCGCCTTCCTTAAGAAAGTCGATGAACTCGAGCTCTCGGTGCGCTCGGCCAACTGTCTAAAGAACGACAACATCGTCTATATAGGCGATCTTGTTCAGAAGACCGAAGGCGAAATGCTGCGGACTCCGAATTTCGGTCGCAAGTCCCTCAACGAGATCAAGGAAGTGCTTGCCCAGATGGGCCTCCATCTCGGCATGGAAGTGCCGGGCTGGCCGCCCGAGAATATCGACGAGCTGGCCAAGCGGTTCGAGGACCATTATTGATGGTGAGATTCGGTCAGATTGCCCCTGTGATGCTTGATCGGGTAATCCCGTATCCCCCGGTCGGTGGTTACTAGATCGCCCGGTCAGGGCCTCGACAGGTGTTCAGCCGGGCGATGACAGCGCAGGGACAACTGATCGAAAAAATGGTTCAGAGTGCGGGGAAAACGGAGTCACGACGATGCGTCACGGCAAGGTCTATCGCAAGTTCAATCGCACGGCCGAGCATCGTCGGGCCATGTTTGCCAACATGTGCGTGGCGTTGATCAAGCACGAGCAGATCATGACGACGCTGCCGAAGGCCAAGGACCTTCGCCCCGTTGTCGAGAAGCTGGTCACCCTCGGCAAGCGCGGCGGGCTCCATGCACGGCGCCAGGCGATCGCCGAAATCCGTGACGTCGGCATGGTGAAGAAGCTGTTTGACGTGCTGGGTCCCCGTTACAAGGAGCGGAACGGCGGCTACACCCGCATCGTAAAGGCAGGCTTCCGCTATGGGGACAACGCCCCCGTTGCGGTGATCGAATTCGTTGACCGCGATGTTGCCGCCAAGGGGCTTGATTCTGGACCGGGCGAGGGGAAGGCCGCGGAAGCGACAACACCGGCGGCGGCCTGATCTTCGGGTCGGGATGATGTAGGGGCGATCCTTGTGGTCGCCCTGTTCCCGGCGGACGTAATCGACAGTTTCACCGATCTAGTCAGGGTCGCCGGGACAAGCCCGGCGACGACAGCCGGATGCGGCTCGAAACGATCGAATCGGTTCGCCGACACGATCGCGGCCCCGAAACGAGGCGAGCATCGCGAGACCTGGAATGGCCGCCAGGGCCGCAAGCGTCTCTTCAAAATTTGCTTGCTGTGCTGGTCAACTGCAATTTGCATTGGTGCATCTAGGCCGAACTTTACCCATTCTCAGGCCAAGTTATTGATTTTCTTACACACGGCTCCTTTTTGTAGTTATAATAATTTTTTGATTTTCGACTTGACACTGGCGTGGGTTCGCGAATCCTTCGAATCAACGGAGACAAAATCCACACTCGAACACCGTACGCTCCATACTCGGAAACCACTTCCGAAGATTGTAGTCAGTACTCGATTGGATAATCGAGTCATTAGAATCGCTTACGTCGTCAGCGGGTAAAGTTCGGTCTAGGGGGCATATGGCCTCACGCTTATGCTCCGTGCGGCTTTCTGCCAGTCCGTGAACACGCCGGGAGAAGCCCGTGAGCACTTTGTGCACGGTGTCGTCTACCTTTACCTCGGGTTTTTGAAATGAACCCTTCGCTGCTTTGGATGCGACGCCACGGGAATCCAATCGCCCGCTCCGATCGGGGATGATCGTGCAGAAATCGGGAACCGATGCGTCAACGCGGAGCTTGCTGCAGCAAGTAGGTGGAACGCCCGCGCTCCCGCCTCCTTCGCAAGCTCCGCTCGGGGTGCACGCGATCACATAGTCATTATGATTCGGTTGGACCTTCGATCGCCCTCCGGCCCGCGCCGGTGATCCTGATACGGACAATTTCGATCGTGCTGCTGCCTTCACTCACAGTTTCGGCTTGTACGTCCGCGAGTCCGTCGCGGACAAGGCTGACCAGCATGGCGAGCGTGAAGCCGTGTGCGACCCAGAGCAACCTGGGGCATCCGCTGCCCTGTGATTTATTCAGCATTTCGAGCGCGCGGCGCTGTTCCGCGCTGAGGGGGGGCACTGCCATTTGCTTGCCCGTCAGGCTCTCTCGCTCCGGCCGCTGTTTACAGTTCGGCTGGACGTCTACACCGCACCTGCACGCCACGCGGCCCGAACGCGGTCACCCGGACGCTCCGCCCGTGCCTCAACATCCAGCACGCCTCGTGGCGGCACAGAAAACCAACAACCGGAGCCGCGATCGGGTTCCAATTTTTGGCGCGCAAGGCTCGCGATTAGCAAGTATCCGCCGCCGACACGGAAGACGCCACCAATCACACCGTGTGCGATAGTCGCTTCCGTTACCGCTGCCGTTTGCTCGTTTTCTTACGCGCCACGCTTGCGGGCGCCGCGGTCTTTATTTTGGAAGCTTGTGCGCCAGAATCTCGAGCTTGGAAATCTCGGGCGTTTTGGCAAACAGGTCGCCGGCTCTGACTTTCTCCATCAAGGCGGCCGCCACCTTGCCGTTGAGATGCGCATCGCGTCCCGCCTCGTCGTCGAACGTGTCGAAGATGGCGAAGGACGACCGTCCCGATTGAATGGCGAACCACGAGATCGTGCCCGCTTCGGCATTCACCAAGGGCAACGCCGAACGCAGAAAATCCGCGACCTCTCTTTCTTTGCCCGGCTTCGCCTCCAGTGGAACATACAGAGCAAATTTCGTCACTTTGTCCTCCTCTGGCGGTGCATCAGCTGCGCCAACTTTCCACCAGCCCTAACCGCAACAACCTGTCTGAGAGGTTCCCAAGGTTGACCCAGAAGGTATCACGATTCCACTGCATCTACCGTCCGACGAGGTAAATGCCTTCGTCCATCTCCTTAAGGCATGATCCGGACGTGAGACGCCTGCGCTCCTATTTCGCAATCTCCGCGCGCTGATTATCCGGCGTCACCTCGAAGGCGAAGTGAAAAGCCGGCAGGTCCTCGCCCGGATGGTCGTCCGCAAAAGTGAGCTGCGGGATGCGAAAATTATTCGGCCGCGTCTCGGTGCCTTTGTAGATGCCGGGATAGAGGTCGATATAGTGCATGCCGGGCGCGCCGGTCGCCTTCATGAAAATCTCGATATCGCCCTGGCTGTTGAAGGCGCAGACGTATCCCGTGTAATTGTTGTCGTAGACCACGTGATAGATGTTGGCAGTCTCCGTCCAGCCGCCACCCTTGAGATGGATCGTGAATGTGGTGCCGACCGGTCCGCGCGTCACGTCTATAGGCAACGCCGTGGGTTTGACCCAGTAGCTGCCGAATTTCTTCCCCGAACCGGTGTTCACCCAAAGTCCGTGCGTGCCACCGAGATCGTCCGGCGTAGTGAAGCGGAATTCGATGCGCCCCGACGCGTCGGCCTGGCTCTCGGCGATCACCCTGGATAATTCCTCCCAGTTCGTGCGTCCCGGCTGTTCGGCGCCGGGGCCCATCATCCGATTGCCGACGACCCGGGTCCAGTTGAGCTGGTAGTTCTTGCCCGCCTCCAGGCCTTCGCCGCGCACCAAAGCGGGCTCGCCGACACCGGAGAATTGCGGTGACGCCACCAGTTCGCCCTGCGGCGGCAGAACGCGCACGACCTTCTGCGCCTGCTGCGCCGGAGGCGCCGGCATCACCGGCGCGCCGTCCGTGACGGTAAACTGGAACGCAAAGCGCGGCCGGCCCGGTGCCGGATTCTGCTCCGGATTGCGATAGGGAAACGTCAGTTCGCCGTGCATCACCTCGATGACATGGGCGCCCGGGCCGCCGGTCGCCGGTATCGTGAAGCTCGCCGCGCCTTTGGTGGTAACGGATGAAATCCAGCCGGTGAAGTTGTTATCGTAGACCACGTCCCAGGAGTTGTAGAGCGGGCGGTAACCGATGCCCTTGACGTCGACCTTGATTGGCGTGCCCACCGGCCCGCTTTTCGGAGAAATCTCGACGGTCATGTCAAGGTTGAAGGCGACTTGGGTAAACAATCGGGAACCCTGCTGCAGCACAATGTCATGCATGAAGCCGTAGTCGTCCGGCGCAATGAAATTAACCGAGAGGTGTCCGGACTGATCCGCTCTGGCCCGGGCGATCTCGTAGGCGACCGGTGTGAATTCGCGGCCGTGGTACTCGGCGTCGGCCACTTTCCAGGCGCCGGAGGCAGTGATCCACACCAGCTGGAATTCCTGGTCGGGCGGCAGGCCCTCGGCCGTAAGGGTTACGGGCGCTCCGGCCGGCGCATGGGTCGGAGCTACATCGAGCCGCCCGACATAACCGCCGGACGGCTCCCCGACCTCGACTTCCGGCCCAAGGACAGCAGCAGGTGCTGCGGCCGCCGGCATTTGGGAGATCAGCGCCAGCGATACCAGCGCACACGACAACCCGGCCAGCCGGCCGCTGCCAAAGCTCATCGACAACCTCTTGAAGTTGTTATTTTTTCATTTCCGGTTCGCCGGCCACGATCATTAACTGGGTGGTCGCGCGGTTGAACGGCTTCCATTCGACCGTAGAGCCGTCGTTCATGGTGGCAATGACCTTGTAGCCGATCGAGCCGGTCGGATGGTCGGCCGGAATGGCCCAGAAGAACGACCAGAAATAATCGGTCGGCGGGGCGCCGTGAGACTTATAGGCGGCCGGCAACCGCTCGCCGTTGCCAAGTTCTACGACAAGGCTCTTGAGCACTTTGTCGTCGGCCACTTGGCCGTTCGGCTGCAGCACGCGAATGCGGAACGCCACCGCTTCTTTGCGCTTGAACTGGTTGACCAGGACGCAGAACGGGCCGGCCTGGTCAGGGAGCGCGTGGCGGACAATGTCGCCTTCGAAGAACAGCTTTCCGGGCGGCTGGGACTGCTGGCCCTGAGCTTGAGCCTCTGCGCCGGAAGCAAAACCGAGCGTCGCGACGGCCAATGCAACAGCGGAGACGGTGATGGTTTTCATTTGAGGGCGCCCTTTCCAACCTGCCAAAGACGTTATCGGGATGCATTCGCATCGTTATTTTGATTGAGCATAGCTGTTTTTTGGTCGGGCTGAAAGGGGGGTGGGACTGATGAGCGGGGGAGCATGTCCCGGTGACATTGACGCGGCTGCTCACCTCTCCCCGCTTGTGGGGTCCTTCGACAATTGCTCAGGAGGTCCGCCCCGCTCAGGAGCGACCGTCGGGGGCGCCCACAAGGGTCGCCCCTACAGCATTTCCGCCGTAGGGGCGACCCTTGTGGTCGCCCCTAAACGGGTGAGGTGGATGGGTGAAGGGACCTCTCGCGAGCATGAGCCTGTTGTCCGACCGGGTTGATACCTGACATTTCGAACCGGGCTGATACCTGACACTATTCTTGATGCGTTCTGTTGTCACCCGCCGTTTCCTGCGCGACGCGGAGCCGCGCACGCGGCGGAGCAAAGCGCAGGAAACGGCGGGTGCGATCGATTGTACCGAGATCGCGCCCGCCGAAGCGCACGATGTGGCTGCCGTTTTCGTGCTCGGCGAGCCCGACGAGTTCACCGACCAAAGCCTCCCCGACGAAGACAAGTTCGCCGCGCCACTTGATGGCCCCGGAAGTTCCGACACGGCGGACCTCATGGTGAGCGTCGTACCACGGATCATCGAATCGTTTGGGCAATTTTATCCGAGAGGGTTGCCAGAACTTAGCCGGCGGCTCCTGATCAAGAGCCTCATGCGGACGCTCCTCGTTGTAGTGCTGACGGAAGCGATCGAAGCGATGCTGCTGTTCAGCGACTGTCGATGCTGCGGGCTTCGATGTCTCGGCCTTGAGTGTGCGGTGCATGCGCTCATGCCTGCCGTTGTCCTGCGGGCTCGACGGCGGAATGTAGCGGGGCTCTATGCCGAGTTTAAGCCACCATACCGACAGGCTCGAAAGCCCACCGGCGCCGGTTGAGCCGAACGGCGATCCGTTGTCGGATCGTATCGCCGATGGCAGGCCAACTTTATTGAATACGCGCTCCATCGCGCATTTCACGCCCACTGTCGTCGGCGCGACGATGCGGACTTCGATAAGGTAACGGCTCGCCGCGTCCGTGATCGTCAGAGGATCGCAGCGCGTACCATCAAGCGTGCGGAACCAACCCTTGAAATCGATCGACCATTCGTCGTTGGCAACGGTGGCAGGCACCACGATCTCGCCCTGAGCGATGGGGCGACGACGGCGGCGACGCTCTTCGACCAGGCCGGCTCGCTTGAGGATATCGCCGATCGTCGAGGCCGCTGGCCAGCTGACGTCCGACACATTGGTTTCCAGCCATTTCTTGATCTTCTTCGGACCGAAGAATGGGAACCTACGCCGCGCGGCGACAATCCCCTTGATCAGTCGAGCCCGCGTCGCGTGCGGACACCGCTCCACCGCGTGGCTCAGGTCCTCAAACCAATGATCTTCGCCACTTTCACGACGACGCTTCCAAACGTAGAATGTTTCGCGGCTGATGCCGTACCGCCGACAAAGATCAGATACCGAAAAAACCCCCGTATCGTAGTCCCGAAACAATCCAACTCGTTCTTCCATAGGACAGGTCTCCTTGAAAGGCATCGCTCGAATCTCCCCGATCCAAGCGATGACCTTGACCTGTCAGGTATCAACCCAGTCTAAACTGTCAGGAATCAGCCCAGTTTGTACCGAAAGGCCCCCTCACCCCGACCCTCTCCCCGCAAGCGGGGAGAGGGAGAAGAGGTTGAGCTGTCAAAAATCCGGCTTGTCCGCCTGTGGGATCGGAAACAGATTCTTGCCGAAATGATCGCCGTTGTTCTCGGCACATA
>Ga0126371_10004859_pt1 | contig 11884 bp, 10 predicted proteins | sample PanSoiMetaPlot_4_FD_110145 | JGI IMG/M metagenome (GOLD analysis project Ga0126371, IMG submission 110145) | Tropical forest soil microbial communities from Panama - MetaG Plot_4 | ecosystem: Environmental > Terrestrial > Soil > Tropical forest > Bulk soil | place: Panama | collected 2016-02-17
CTCGGCGGCGCTTTCGGTCTAAACGATGAAGGAGCGGTTGTGCTGCAGCGGCAGGATCGCGAACGGGCCGGCGGGAAGGAAGTGCTCCTCGGCGCGGCCATGATGTGGCCGCTCGTGCGCGACCGTCGTGACGATCGCGGACTGATCGTAGGACCAGCCGACCGAGCGGATGCCGGCGCGCTCGCGGATTGCCGAGCGCGCGCCATCGGCCGCGGCCAGCAGTTTTGCGCGGACGGCGCCGCCCGACGCGAGCCGCACCGTGACGCCGGACGCATCGGCGGAAAAATCCGCGACCGCGTCGGGTCGCAGGCGCACCCCGTCGGCCTTCGCCTTGTCGACCAGCGCGACCAACACGTCGCGGTTCTCGACCATATGGGCGAACGGCTCGCCCGGCTGCACCTCGCCCGCGAAGGTCAGGAAGGTCGGGCGCACCGCGTCGTCGAGCTTGGAGTCGGTGATCACCATGTCGAGGATCGGCTCGGCGTTCGGCGCGACCGCGTCCCAGACACCGAGCGCCTCGAACAGGCGGCGCGCCGCGGCCGCGATCGCCGTGGCCCGCCCATCGGCAGGCGGGCGGGCGAGCGCCGGATCGGCGACCGCGACCGAAAAGCTTTCGCCGAGCGCCTGGCGCAGCGCCAGCGCGAGCGCGAGGCCGGCGAAGCCGGCACCGCCGATCAGCACGTCGACGCGATCGTCGGCCTGACCTTGATCCCGATCCTGGCCTTCGGCCATCACTCACCTTCGGCTTGCCCGCTCGACCGGCGGGGTTCACCAGAATAGCATTCCCGGCGTCACTCGGCAGCGGAGCGGTCTCGATGAATCCGGCAGTACGCGAGCTTCTCGACATCCTCGATCTCGAGCCGCTCGAGGTGAACCTGTTTCGCGGCCGCTCGCCGCAGTCGCGCTGGCAGCGCGTGTTTGGCGGCCAGGTGATCGGCCAGGCGCTGGTCGCGGCCTGCCGCACCGTCGAGGCGGTGGCGCAGCGCCCGCCCCACTCGCTGCACGCCTATTTCCTGCTCGCCGGCGATCCGAAAGTGCCGATCATCTACGAGGTCGATCGCATCCGCGACGGCAAGAGCTTCACCACCCGTCGCGTGGTCGCCATCCAGCACGGGCACGCCATTTTCTCCATGTCCGTGTCGTTCCACGGTGACGAGCCCGGCTTCTCGCACCAGGCCGCGATGCCGGACGTGCCGCGCCCCGACAGCCTGCCGAACGAGGCCGAGGTGCGTAAAACGCTGATGGCCGCGATGCCGGAGCCGGTGCGGCGCTACTACGAGCGCGAGCGGCCGATCGAGCTGCGCCCCGTCGAGCTCGACCGCTACCGCGGCAAGGCGATCCCGGAGGGAAAATTCCATGTGTGGATGCGGGCGATCGACCGCCTGCCCGACGAGCCCGCCATCCATCAGTGCGTGCTCGCCTACGCGTCCGACATGATGCTGCTCGACGCCTCCACGATCCCGCACGGCCGCACCTTGTTCGAGCCCACGATCATGGCGGCAAGCCTCGACCACGCCATGTGGTTCCACCGCCCGTTCCGCGCCGACGACTGGCTGCTCTACGCCCAGGACAGCCCGAGCGCCGGCGGCGCCCGCGGCTTTGCGCGCGGGATGATCTTTGCGGCGGACGGAACGCTGGTCGCCTCGGTGGCGCAGGAGGGCCTGGTGCGGGAAAAGCGCGGGACAAAGTGAGGAAGGCAATGCAGTCGGGCTCCCTCCCCCGCAAGTGGGGGAGAGGACGCAAGAGCCGCCAGCTCAGAACGCAACTCTATTCCCTCACCTCCCGAAAGCCTGTAAGCAATTCCCCGGGCGTCGCCGGGACGCCGGGCTGCGGAAGCGGCGCGACAAGCGCGCCTCCTGCGGCCCGCGATCGTTTGCGACCGGCGCCACCGCGGGGAAGCCGGTCATGAAGCTCATCATCGCGATCATCAAGCCGTTCAAGCTCGACGAGGTGCGCGAGGCGGTCAGCCGTCTCGGCATCAGCGGCATGACGGTGTCGGAAGTCAAAGGCTACGGCCGCCAGAAGGGCCACATGGAGATCTACCGCGGCGCCGAGTACGTGGTGAATTTCCTGCCCAAGGTGCGCATCGAGGTCGCGGTGCCGTCCGAGCAGGCCGACCGCGTGATCGAGGCGATGACCACATCGGCGCGCACCGGCCAGATCGGCGACGGCAAGGTCTTCGTGATGCCGCTCGACCACGCGGTGCGCATCCGCACCGGCGAAACCGACAGCGACGCGTTGTGATCGGAATGCGGATGAACGTGCGGATGCGGGGGCCGCTCGGAACCGGCTTGGCGCTGTCGCTGCTGGCAACGCCGGCGTTTGCGCAAGGACAGAAAATCGACGGCGCCGATACGGCCTGGATGATCGTCGCGACCGGCATCGTGCTGATGATGACCTTGCCGGGGCTCGCGCTCTTCTACGCCGGCATGGTGCGCAAGAAGAACGTGCTCGCCACCATGGCGCAGAGCCTCGCCGCGACCGCCCTCGTGTCGATCCTGTGGGTGATCGTCGGCTACAGCCTCGCGTTCAGCGGCAGCGGCGCGCTGATCGGCAACCTCGACCGCGTCTTCCTGCACGGCGTCGGAATGGATTCGATCAGCCCGCTCGCGCCGACCATCCCCGAGGCGCTGTTCATGCTCTACCAGATGACGTTTGCGATCATCACGGTGGCGCTGGTGGCGGGCTCGGTCGCGGACCGCATGCGGTTCTCGGCATTCCTGGCGTTCTCGGCGCTGTGGCTGCTCGTCGTCTACGTGCCGATCGCGCACTGGGTATGGGGCAACGGCTTCCTCGGCGCCGCCGGCCTGCTCGATTTCGCGGGCGGCACCGTGGTGCACGTCAATGCCGGCATCGCCGGGCTCGTGGCCGCGCTGGTGCTCGGCGCGCGCCGCGGCTACGGCTCGGAGAACCTCGCGCCGTTCGATCTCTCGATGGCGGTGGTCGGCACCGGGCTTCTGTGGATCGGCTGGTTCGGCTTCAACGGCGGCTCGGCGCTCGGCGCCAACGCGCGCGCCGTCATGGCGATCACGGCGACGCATCTTGCGGCTTGCGCGGGCGCGCTCACCTGGACGGCGCTCGAGTGGAAGCTGCGCGGCAAGCCCTCGGTGCTCGGCATGATCTCGGGCGCGGTCGCCGGGCTCGGCACCATCACGCCCGCCTCCGGCTTCGTCCTGCCGTGGCACGGCCTCGTCATCGGCATGGTCGCGGGCGCGGTCTGCTACTGGGCCTGCACGGCGGTGAAGCTGCGCTTCAAGTACGACGACTCGCTCGACGTCTTCGGCGTGCACGGCATCGGCGGCGTGACCGGCACGCTGCTGTGCGGCGTCTTCGCAGCGGCCGCAGTCTCGGTCTCGCCCGCGACCCCGAAGGGCCTGCCGGGCCTGCTCGAAGGCCATCCGATGCAGCTCTTGATCCAGCTTCTCGGCGTCGCCGTCACCGCGCTGTGGTGCGGGCTCGCGACCTATGGCCTGCTGCGTTTGGTCGGTGCCCTGTTCCCGCTGCGCGCCTCGCCCGAGGACGAGGTGATCGGGCTCGACGTGTCGCTGCATGGCGAGGCACTGCAGTAGCCGCTAACTTCTTGAGAACAAGGTGATTTTGTAACGGCCCGCACCAGTGCTGCGGATCGGGCCCTGTTTTTCAGCCTACGCCCGGCGCCGCTGCCTCCTTTTTGAGCAGGCTTGGCCCTTCTTCTGCGCAGAATCCTTGCCCCCGCGTCAGGCGCACCGGCTCCCCTTTCGAAAGCCATTCGGCCCCAAAGACTTACCGCAAAGCCGGGTTTGGCACGGACCTTGAAGCTAGGGCCCGGCAACGCGCGTGTGCTCTCGCCCACGCGCCTGCATCACTTGCCCGATCTGTGCGTTCAGAGCGGGCCACAGGGGGATCAAACCCATGAAAATCGTCATGGCCATCATCAAGCCTTTCAAGCTCGACGAGGTCCGCGACGCTCTGACAGCGGTTGGCGTGCACGGAATGACCGTCACCGAAGTCAAAGGGTACGGGCGTCAGAAGGGCCACACTGAAATCTATCGCGGCACCGAATATGCCGTGAGCTTCCTGCCCAAGATGAAGATCGAGGTCGCGGTTGCGGCCGACCAGGTCGACAAGGTCGTCGATGCGATCACCGGCGCCGCCAAGACCGGCCAGATCGGCGACGGCAAGATCTTCGTCCACAGCCTCGAGCAAGCCGTCCGCATCCGCACGGGTGAAACCGACGCGGCGGCGCTCTGAGCCAGCCTCTCACAGGAGTCAAACGATGAAAGCCAAGAAGCTTACCCGTGCGGGCATACTCGCTCTCGCGTTGACGGCGCTCGCCGGCCTCGGCCTCGCGACGGCGCCGATGTTCGGCCACACGACTGCGTATGCGCAGGCGCAAGCGCCGGCCCCTGCTCCGGCACCCGCGCCGGCAGCGCCCCCCGCCGCGGCGCCAGCCGCTCCCGCGGCTGCGGCACCCGCCGCCGCGCCCACGCCGCCCGCCTGCGACGCCAAGGTGCAGACCAAGTGCACCGTGAACACCGGCGACACCGCCTGGATGCTCACCTCGGTCGCGCTCGTCCTCATGATGACGATACCGGGTCTCGGCCTGTTCTACGGCGGCATGGTTCGCAAGAAGAACGTCGGCGACACCATCATGACCAGCTTCGCGATCACCTGCCTGATCACGATCCTCTGGATGGTGTGCACCTACAGCCTCGCCTTCCGCAGCGGCTCGGCGTTCATCGGCGGGCTCGACCGCATGTTCCTCAAGGACATCCTGAGCGACATCTCCAACAACACCGGCAATCCGAGCTCGCTCGCGCCGACGATCCCGGAGACCGTCTACATCTGCTTCCAGCTCACCTTCGCGATCATCACGCCGGCGCTGATCGCCGGTGCGTTCGCGGAGCGCATGAAGTTCTCGGCCATGCTCTGGTTCATCGGCCTGTGGGCGATCTTCGTCTACTCGCCGGTCGCCCACTGGGTATGGGGGCCGGACGGCATCTTCAGCGCCGCCAACACCAACGACAAGGGTGACTTCGTCGGCTGGGCCAAGGTCCTCGACTTCGCCGGCGGCACCGTCGTGCACGTCAACTCCGGCACCGCCGGCCTTGCGGCCTGCATCATGCTCGGTCGGCGCCGCGACAGCGGACCGGCGCACAACATGGTCCTGACCTTCATCGGCGCCGGATTGCTGTGGGTCGGCTGGTTCGGCTTCAACGCCGGCTCCGCCGTCACGGCCAACATGCAGGCCGGCATGGCCATGCTGGTGACGCAGATCGCGACCGCCGCGGCCGGCTTCACCTGGATGCTGGTCGAGTGGGGGCTCCGCGGCAAGCCGACGGTCATCGGCATCTGCACCGGCGCCGTCGCGGGCCTCGTCGCCATCACACCGGCCTCGGGCTTCGTCGGCCCGGTCGGCGCGCTGGTGATCGGCATCGCGGCCGGCGTCGTCTGCTACTGGGGCGTCACCGGCCTCAAGCACATGTTCGGCTACGACGACGCGCTCGACGCCTTCGGCGTGCATGCGGTCGGCGGCGCCACCGGTGCGATCCTCACGGGCGTGTTCGCGGTCGAGCAGTTCGGCGGCACCAAGGGCCTGCTCGAGGGCAACGCCATGCAGCTGGTCAACCAGTTCATCGGCGTCGGCACGGTGTTCATCTACGACCTCGTCGTGTCGCTGATCATCCTCAAGGTCATCGACCTGGTGATCGGGCTGCGCGTGAAGGACGAGGTGGAGCGCGAAGGCCTCGACCTCGCGCTGCACGGCGAGACCGTGCAGTAGAGCGAGGCGAGCATGATCCCGAAAAGTGGGAACCGGTCTTCGGAAAAGATCATGCTCCAGCAATAAGCGATACGGTTGGGGCGGATACCCGGCAAACCCGCCCCGTCCGTTGCGGAGGCCCTGGCGCAAGCCAGGGCCTCTTGTTTTTGCGCGCAGCTTCTCGGCGCATCTTGGTTGAAGGCGCGCCTGTAAAATACAGGCGATTTACAAGCGGCCGAGACTTGGACGGCCGAGACCTGGAGTGGCCGCCAAGTCGCCGACCTCCGGGCCTTTGGCTTCGTTCGTTCCTCCGACGGCAGGCCCGCCAAAAAGAACAATGGATCTGCAATGGAAATTCGCCCTCATCTGCAATGTAAGGCCTTGCGCAGACGAGAGAAAAGCCGCCGGCGCATCAGCAATGGAAAAGCAATGAAAGAACAATGCGCCGAGCTCTAAAAGCAATGAGCTATTCAACCGGAGGTCCGCACACCTCTCGCTCGGCAACAAAAAACTCAACCGTGTGCCGGCGGCGGGGCGGCAGGCACACAAAACCAAGACTAGGATTTATGCCATCGCCGATGTGAGCCGCGACGGCAAGAAAAAACACCCGTTTTCCCCGCCTCAGTTGCCGGCGTCCGAGCACGCTTCGGCAGATTGCATTTTGAGAAAGATCGGAAAGATTAGGCCTTGTGGACTACAGGAACGCATCCTCGACCTCGGCAACTTCTCGCGGTGGGAAGCGCTTGTTTCCCGGCCCGGGCGTGCATGCCCTTCGGCCTGGACGTTATCCCTGTATCGTCTACTACTGGGTCGGCCGGGAGGAGGTCTCGATCGTTCACATCATGCATGCGGCCCGATTTTTCCGCGAGGAGAACGCGGGCAGATGTAGAGACAGGGGCACCTTCCCGGGTGCGTTTGCATTCCTACGAAACCTTCCCAAGGGCAGCTAGCTCGAGGTTCAACATGAAGATCGGGAAAAGCCTTCTCCTCGGCTCGGCGGCGGTCCTCGTCGCGGTTGTCGGTGCGCAGGCCGCCGATCTTCCGGTAAAGGCCAAGCCCGTCGAATACGTGAGGGTCTGCAGCCTGTACGGAGCTGGCTTCTGGTATGTTCCGGGGACGGACACCTGCCTGCAGATCGGCTCCTTCATACGGGAGGAAGTAGGTTGGAATGAATCCGGTGGGATCGCGATCGGCCTGAACGCCCTGGGCGGCCAGTTCACCCGGACCGACACGAGCCAGCTCGGCTTCCGCACCCGTGCGGCCATCAGGGTCGATCTTCGCACCCAGACCGAGTACGGCACATTGCGGTCGTTCCTCGTCGGGGGGTTCGAGACGACGGGCGCGACAGGCGGTGCGCCGGGCAACGACGTTGTGTTCTTCGGCCGCGGCTTCGTGCAATTCGCGGGCTTCACGGCGGGCCGCATCCGGTCGTTCTTCGACATCAACTCGCCGTCTGTTTATGCGTATTTGCAACAGCCGGCCAACGGAGACTCCGACTACAACTTCCGCGGTCTGTGGGGCATCGCCTACACGGCGCAATTCGGCAACGGCGTGAGCGCCTCGATCTCGTTCGAGGACGGCGGCTCCTCGTCGCAGGGCAACAGCGCGGGCCAGATCCGCGGCCGTGGCGACCGCGTCGTCAACCTGTCGATGGGCAGCCAATTTGGCCTCGGCACGACCTCGTACGACAACGGCGGCTGGATCTTCCCGGACGTGATCGGCGCTCTCCGGATCGACCAGGTCTGGGGCTATGCGCAGGTGTCGGCGGCGTTGCACAACGCGAACCCCGGCTACTATCAGACCGGCGGCGCCGCGCTCGCGGCGGGCATTCAGAACAATGGCCATCCAGACGACGCGCGGGGCTTCGCGGTGTCGGCCGGCTTCACGCTCAACGACGTGCTCGGCTGGAAGGGCGACACCTTCAGCGTGCAGGCGACTTACTCGGAAGCCGCCTCGAGCTACCCGACGCCGCCGGCCGCGTACCAGCTCTACGGCTCGGGCAATAACGCGGGCTTCGGCTGGTTCTCGGACGGCGTGTTCGTGACCGGCTCGAACGTCGAGTTGACCACCGTCTGGAGCATCAACGGTGGCTTCCAGCACTTCTGGAGTCCGCGGTGGAGAACCTCGCTCTACGGCGGCTACCTCGAGGTCGACTACGACGGCGCCGCGACGACGTTTATTTGCGGCGCCAGCGCCGGCGGCGCGGTCGCGGCTCCCGTCGGTGTCGCGATGACGGCGGTCTCCAACTGCAACCCGAACTTCTCGCTCTGGAACGTCGGTTCGCGCACGCAGTGGAACCCGCATCCCGACCTCGACGTCGGTGTGGACGTGATGTGGAATCACCTGAACACGGCGTTTGCCGGGACCGCAGTTCTCGCGGCCAACGGCGCGCGCCCGGGCGGTCTCTACAACATCAACGACCAGGACGTCGTGAGCGCCGTCTTCCGCATCCAGCGGAACTTCCTGCCATGACCGCCTGATCGACACGCCGAGGGAAATCGGTGCGAAGCGCGCTCTCGCTAGGAATGAGGCCCGCGAGCAGACGGCCCTATTCGATGTAGGGGTGGGGGTTGGCGCCCGTGCGCGGCCGCTCCACCGACCAGCGATCAATTCACGCGTCGTTGCGCCTTGATGCGACGGCACCGCGCAACGGTTGAAGCGCCGCGCCGGGTGACCCGCGACGTCGGAGCCAAGCTTTGCCGGCACGAAAGGCGCGCCGGAGCAGCCCGCGACAATAAAGGGCTCGGGCACACTGCGCGGTCGACCAGATCTCGGCAAATGATCTTTCGTTCAGGTGAGACATCGCAACCTCCTGGCTCATACGCGAGGCTGATCAGGCCGAGTGGGTCGATTGTTGTGTCCGTGGGGCGCTCGTCGACAGCCATTGGCCGATGAGGCCGGTCTTGCCGCCCGCGAAGTACGCGAGCGCCACGATCTGCAGAAAAAGGTTGAGCGCGAACGCGGTCTTGTAGGCGATCGCGGGATGGTGCCCGCTCATGGCGGCCCAATGCCCGATCACGAGGCCGATGCCGCTCTGGATCACGCAGGCGCCGCCGATGTGCAGGATGTTGAGCGCCGCGTTCGCCTGGCCGGCGATCTCCTTGGGGAAATATTCGGCGAGCGTCGCGTAGCTCAGCACGGTCGCGCCGCCGACCGCCGCGATCACGCCCCACATCAGGTCGGACGGGATCGGCACGCCCGCGATCAAGGCGATCTGCGCCGCGATGAACCCGCAGGCCGCGACGGCGAGCAGGGTTTGCGGCCGCACCCCGCGGCGGCGCAGGCGATCGGCGCCAATGCCGAAGATCAGCGCGCCCGCGCAAAGCGCGACGCCCATGATGAAGAGATGGCGGACGACGTGGACCTGGTCGAGTCGCTCGACGTCTGCGAGCCACGGGGCGGCCCACAGGCCCTGCAGCGCCCAGGCGGTGCCGATGCACGTCGCCGAGAGCGGCGCGATGCGCCAGAATTTGCCGTCGGTGTAGATCGCCTTCAGCGCGCGCAGCCCGAGCGCGCCGCTGGCCGGGCGAACCGTCATCTCGGGGACCGCGACATGGATCAGCACCGCGCTCGCCACGGTCACGGCCGCGAGCAGCGCGAACAGGCCGCGCCAGCCCATCCAGTCGACAACGAGCGCGGCCGGCGTCGTCGCGGTCAGCGCGCCGAGCGCACCGATCATGACGAAACAGCCGTTGACCAGCGCGACCCGCTCCTTGGGAAACCAAAGCACCACGGCCTTGAGGCCGGCCATGAACGCTGCCGCCACCCCTGCCCCGATCATCGCGCGGGCGATCAGCAGCGCCGTGAGGCTGTGGCCGGTGGCGAACAGCGCCGCGCCGGCGGCCGCGATCAGCATCAGGATGCTTTGCACCCGGCGCGGGCCGTAGCGGTCGAGCGCCACCCCGAGGGGAAGCTGCAGGATCGCGAAGGTGAGGAAGTAGGCCGAGGTCAACAGCCCGAGGTCGGCGGTGCCGAGCCCGAGATCGGCGGTGAGCTCACCGGCGATCACCGCATTGATCGTTCGAAAGAGGTACGACAGGTAGTACCCGAATACGAAGGGGGCGAACACGAGAACAATGGCGCGCCATCGCGGCATGGTGCAGCTCCTTTCTTCGTTCGTTCGTTCGGTCGGTGCCGAGACGTCGACACTTAGGGGGAAGCCGCTGCGCACGACGTGTGAAAGCGCACAGCCGGAGCGTGGCGAGCTTGGAAACCAGGAAGAGTTGGCGTCCCCGGCGCGGTCGCCCGATCTCGGCGCACGTGCCGCACCCGGCGCGGCGCGCGGGTCGGCTCGCTAGGGTGCGATCATCCAGGCGTCGAACAGAGGGGCCTGGGCATAGATGGAAGCGCCCATCAGGCAGGCGGCAATCACGCCGAGGACGAGGGCTATCCTCCAAAGATTTGGCTTTTCGCGATGGGCGTCGGCACTGTCCGGAGTGCCAGCTCGAACGTTCACGGTTGTGCTCATGTGGTCCTCCATCCGATGCACTGCGATCTGCGCAGGAGGAAGCCTGGAGCCGGTCAGGACAAATGTCGTGAAGAGATTCCGAAAAAGCTCCGAAACGTCGGCGTGCCGAGGTCGACTTCGGGATGGCCACCAGCTACCGCTTCGGCCCGCTGGTCGAGGCCGAATGGTCCGGCATGGCTATCGAGGACAGCAACCGCGCGGTCCAAATCGCAACCCTGTGTCGAGCATTCGGCCTCGTCGCGCTATTCCGCAGCCGCCGCGGCCCGGCGCAATCCATCCAAATAAAATTGCCGCTGGTCGGGAACCCGCCAGTGTTCGGTGCTTGGAATGAGAACCGGCGTGACTTGCATCAGCTTCGTGACGATCCCGCGCGCATCCTCCAGCCGCCCCAGATGGGCGTAGCAGGCGGCGAGCAACCGGAGGCACGGGCCCCAGGTCGGATATTCCTTCAAAGAGACTTGCAGCATGCCGGCCGCGACGTCCAAACGTCGCGCGAAAAAATGGGCGGTCGCGATGCCGAACATCGCCGGGCTGCGGCGCAGGGGATTGAGGCGCAAAGACCTTTCGAAGTGCTCGATCGCAAGATCAGGTTGTCCGGCCCAAAGCCGCAACCAGCCGCTCCGTGTCCATCCGATCGCAAAACTTGGATTCAGCTCAAGCGCACGATCCATAAGGGAGATGGCCGGGCCGATATCGGGCTCGAGATAACCGAGGACATAGGCGACGTCGCCCAGGACACACGCATCGTCGCGGGCGGCTCGAAGCGCACGACCGGCAAGACGGAGGCCCTCGTCCCGGCTCTGCGTGCGGTTACTCGCCCAGCCGCTCCCGTCGAGCACGATGCGGCAAATGGCGGCCGTCGATAAAGCCGAGGCGTAATCCGGGTCGCGCGCGATCGCCTGCTCGAGCAGATCAAGTGCCCGCAATATTCGCTCTTTCTCCCAAGTCATCAGGCTCGCGCGCGCGCGCAGAAAGAGGTCATAGGTAGTGAGATCGGTGGTTGGACGATCGGCCGAACGGCGAAGCTCGGCTGCTTCCAGCGTTGGTTCGATCACTCCGGCAACGCTCGACGCGATGTCGTCCTGAAGCTGGAAAACGTCCTGCAAGGGCCGGTCAAATCGTTCCGCCCAGAGATTGGCCCCGCTCGCGGCATCGATCAGTTGAGCCGCAATGCGCACGCGGTCGCCTGCCCGGCGGACCGACCCCTCGAGCACGTATCGCACGCCGACCTCATGTGCGACCTGCCTCACGCTGACCGACCCCTTGTAACCCGCAGTCGAGTTTCGATCGATCACAAACAGCCACTTGATGCGGCTCAACGCCGTTATGATTTCCTCGACCATCCCGTCGACGAAATAGTCCTGATCAGGGGCGGCGCTCATGTTCTGAAATGGCAAGACAGCAATCGAAGGCTTGTCGGGAAGCGGCAGTGCTGGGGCCGGTATCGATGGCATCGAAACGGGCCGCAAGATCATATCATTGCCGAACCTGCCCTCGCCGCCGCATTTGGTCATGGTAACCGCCTACGGCCGCGCTGAGGTAATGAAGAAGGCGGAGAATACCGGCTTCGAGAATGTACTGATCAAACCGGTAACGCCCTCGATACTCTTTGACTCGGTGACGGAGTGCCTGGCAACAGAGAAGCAGGCCACATCGCGAGCTCAAGCGCCCCCCGC
>Ga0126371_10004860_pt1 | contig 11884 bp, 8 predicted proteins | sample PanSoiMetaPlot_4_FD_110145 | JGI IMG/M metagenome (GOLD analysis project Ga0126371, IMG submission 110145) | Tropical forest soil microbial communities from Panama - MetaG Plot_4 | ecosystem: Environmental > Terrestrial > Soil > Tropical forest > Bulk soil | place: Panama | collected 2016-02-17
CGGCCGGCCATGGACAATGTCATCAACGATCCGCCGGTCTACGACCTGCTTGCTCCAACCATAGGCGTTGAGCGGGCGGAGCGCAGCAAGAGCGGCAGGGGTTTCGTCGTCACTGAAGCCGGCACCGCCATCGCCATAGGTCGCGGCAGAAGAAGCGTAGATGAGGGGCGTCGAATTCGCAGCGCACCACTCCCAGAGGTCCAGCGTCAAACGGATGTTGTTTGCAACGAACCGGTCGACATCGGTTTCGGTCGTCGAGGAGATTGCCGCCATGTGGACGATCGCCGCCACCTCATCGCCGTGACGGCTGAGCCATTGCGGCAGCATGTCGGGCCGCAGGACATCGTGGAGCTGAGCCCTGGCGAGGTTGCGCCATTTTTCGCCCGTCCGCACAAGATCCGAGATCACGACGCGTGAACCCGCCTCGGCGAGATCGCGGACGATATGCGATCCGATAAACCCAGCGCCCCCGGTCACGACGATTATATCGTCGTGCGACAATTCAGAGATCCCGAACTGACCCATTCCTCGCGCAAAAATCATCGGATCACCCGCGCGACGCCTATTATCGCACGCGGCCTGGATAAGCCAGCTTCTTGCTATTGATTAACCGAGCCCTTTACGACAATGCCAGTGATTACGGGTCCCGTGATGGTGTTCAGAAGGGTAAAGAACTTCTGCAGTTCGTTCAACCTGGCGTTGGCAACGTAAATCACATCCTTGTCTTCGACGGGAAACTGCTGCGCGAGGAAGTAGGCATTGGCATTGCTCATATCGAGGCGGTAGACGACAGGCGAGTTGCGGTCAGGCCCCGTGGCCAATTGCGGAGCATTGACCGCGCTTACCACGGCAGGCGGCTCGAACCGGAAAAGGAACACCCCCGCCGGATCTGAGCGCAGATCCTGCAAACCGCCGGCTTTGGCAAGCGCTTCGACGAGTGTTATCCGCTCCGCGTTGAAGCTGACTTCCGCGTTCTGCCCGGTTGCTCCGAGGACCGAGAAGGTTTGCGGTACGCGAACCAACGTCAGCACGTCCCCCGGCTGCGTGTAGATGTTCTCTGCCGGGTCCGACACCAGCCTCTCCATCGGAAGCGTCACGGTAACGCCGTTTCGGGACAGCCGGACAAAGGTCTCATAGACCGGCGATTTCACCCCTCCGGCGAGAGCGATCAGATCGAGAAGCCGGTCGCCATTGACCGAAAGAGGCACCCGCGCTCCGTTGACGACCTCGCCCGAGACGGTCGCGGCATTCGTTACGCTTTTCGCGATTGTCACAATGACTTGTGGCTCGATCGCCTTTTCGGCCAGCCGGTGCTCGATCTCCCGTTGGACGTCGACCGTCGATCTCCCGGCGACAGGCACGCGCCCGGCGAATGGCACGCTGATCCCGCCGTCCCGGCCGACGACCTGTTCCGGGATCGTGACGTTTCGCGAACCAGGGGAAACACCTGCAATCGGGGACGTCCCGAAAAGCCCTCCGCCGGCGGCTTCCCATATCGAAATGATAACCGTGTCGCCGATACCGATCGTCGGCGCCGGCGGCTTGCCGTCCTTCCCAAAGCGTCGGCGGAAGCTCTCAGCCGGTTGCGCCAGCAAGGCCGCGACGACGTTGGCATCTACGTCGACGACGTCGTAGCGGATCTGGTTGTCCTGAACACCTTGGTCGATGACTTGGCCGGTTGTCGGCCCGGCAGTCGGCAGATAACCGCATGCAACAAGCCCCGTGGCCGCGACGCAAACGGAGACAATCGTGAATTTCATCGACGCGGCATGGTGACCGCCTGACTAGGCATGCCGAGTAAGCTAAACCACCTGCAGCTGTGTCGCGATCAGGCGCGATGCGTAAACCCCCATCCAGCCGCTCGGGTCAAGCCAGCCCTTTTCATTCCGCGGCGGCCGGATGGCGCGAATATGGGCGTCGGTAATCTCGGACAAGTCTTTGATCGGACGCGGCGGGTCGAACTCGGTTGACCAGAAGAAGCGCGCGGCGCCGCCGACCTCATGCTTGGCGATGAGGCAATTGGGCGCACCCCCAGCCCGGTTGTAGAGCCCTACTGCGGAGTAGCTTTCCTGATGGCTGACCATCATCACGCCTTCCGTGCCGGGAAAGGCGTATTTCATCGCCGAGAACCAGCGGCATAATGCCGCCAGCTCCTCTTCGGTGAATTCGTATCTGGTCGGCGAATGCTCCGTGTCCGTCGCCGAGAGCGTGCCTTGCACCCTAAGCGGGAAAGGCACAACGTTCGTCTGCTTCGACACCTGTCCCCTCATCCCCATTTAGGCCGCACGGCCTCCATACTCCCCCGAACGTCGGACGTGCGTCCATGAGCCGTCAATCGCCCTACTCTGGCACCGAGCCGTGAACCAGATTGGCGAGCTTTTGCCTAGTACTTATCGATTCCGGGCCGATACAGAGCGCGTCCTTAATTCCTCTCAAAGAATACTATTTGTAAGCAGTTTCGAGTCAATCGACCCTCTCGCGGCTGCGCGGATTTCCAACCGGGTGTATCAATGGGGCAACAGTGGCAAAAAGGCGACAGCTTTTAAACTCGCGGTTTGGCACAGAATGGCATCAAGCAGTTGACCGGCAGATGAGCTTCTGTTAAGCATCGCTAATGCATTGCGAGAATTACGAGCTTCGACTTACCTGCTCGGCGTCCTGATCGGGCGTCGAGTTCGCTCGTTTCCGTTCCCAACAGGGAACCCACTCGCGGTCATTAGCCCCCCAATGTTTCCAATCCGATTATCCAAAAGATTTGCTGTGATCGGCACACTCGTGACGGCGGCCAAGCTGGTGGTCCGTTCGCGACTTAGCAGCGGCCGGCGCCACTGATACCCGGCCGGAGTCCGTTTCCCGATCCCGATCACATGGCCATCATATTGATGGCGAGCCTTGCGCCAGGAGCTTTTCGATGTCCGGTATGCCAATCCATAAGTATCACGCCTTTCCGCCTATCGATTTACCTGACCGACGCTGGCCGGGGCAGGTCATCGACCGCGCGCCGCTGTGGTGCAGCGTCGATCTGCGCGACGGCAATCAAGCGCTGGTCGAGCCGATGGGGCCGGACCGCAAGCGCCGCATGTTCGACCTGTTAGTGAAGCTTGGTTTCAAGGAGATCGAGGTCGGTTTCCCCTCGGCCTCCGAGACCGATTTCATGTTTATTCGCGAACTCATCAAGCAGCAGCTGGTGCCCGAAGACGTCACGATCCAGGTGCTGACCCAGGCGCGCCCCGAACTGATCGAGCGCAGCTTCGGGGCGATCCGCGGCGCGCGGCGGGCGATCATGCATCTCTACAATTCGACCTCGACATTGCAGCGCCGCGTCGTGTTCGGTCTCGACAAGCCGGGGATTGTCGATATCGCGGTGAACGGCGCGAGGCTCATTCGCGATCTCTCCGCGGCGATGCCGGAGACTGAAATCGTCTACCAGTATTCCCCCGAGAGCTTCACCGGGACCGAACTCGATTTCGCGGTCGAGATCTGCGAAGCGGTGATGGATGTCTGGCAGCCGACTCCCGACAAGAAGACGATCCTCAACCTCCCGGCCACCGTCGAGATGGCGACGCCGAATGTCTATGCCGACCAGATCGAATGGTTCGGCCGCAATATCCGCGATCGCGACTGCATTACGTTGAGTGTCCATCCGCACAATGACCGCGGCACGGCGGTGGCGGCCACCGAGCTGGCGGTCATGGCCGGCGCCGAGCGGGTCGAAGGTACGCTCTTCGGCAATGGCGAGCGCACCGGCAATGTCGATGTCATGACTTTGGCGCTAAACCTGTTCGGCCAGGGGATCGACCCGGGGCTTGTCATCACCGACATCGACGAGATCGTCCGCACCGTCGAGCACTGCAACCAATTGCCGGTTCATCCGCGCCATCCCTATGCTGGCGAGCTCGTCTACACCGCGTTCTCCGGCTCGCATCAGGATGCGATAAAGAAAGGCTTCGAGGCCCTTGCCAAGCGCAATGACGATTTGTGGGAAGTGCCGTATCTGCCGATCGACCCAAAGGATCTCGGCCGCACTTACGAGGCGGTCATCCGGGTCAACAGCCAGTCCGGCAAGGGCGGCGTCGCTTACGTGCTCAAAACCGATTATGGGCTCGACCTGCCGCGCGGCCTGCAGATCGAGTTTTCGAAGCGCGTGCAGGAAGTCACCGACCGCACCGGGAAGGAGGTAACGAGCGCCGAGATCTGGTCGCTGTTCGAGAAGACCTATCTGCAGGGCGGCATCCGGCTAATCGACTATAGCCTGTTGCCGGAGCCGCGGCCGGGCGAACGCCGCATTGCCGCAACGATCGCGATCGACGGCGCCGAGCGCCGGATCGAGGGCGCCGGCAACGGGCCGATCGCCGCTTTTGTCGACGCGCTCAGGGGCGATTGCGGGATCGAGCTGACCCTTCTCGACTACCACGAGGACGCGGTCGGGGCTGGTGCCGACGCGCAAGCGGCCGCCTATGTCCAGATCCGAGAGAACGGCGCGGGCACGCTGTACGGCGCCGGCATGGACAGCGATATCGTCACCGCGTCATTAAAGGCAGTGGCCAGTGCCGCGGCCCGGGCCACCCAACGTCTAGCCGCAAAATAGCGGCGGTTTTTCGGCGATCAAGCGACCCGGTCGCCCTGCCTGATCTCGACCGTGCGGTTGTCGACGGCGGGCAGCATGCGGCCCGGGTCGCGGGTCACGACGACGTCGAGTACGGTCGGGCGGGTGCGCTCGACGAGGCTCTCGCGCAATGCCGCGCCGAGCCCGTCGGGATCCTCGATGCGGATGCCTTGGCAGCCCATTGCGCCGGCGATCGCCGCGTAATCCATCTCGACCAGATCCGAGGATTGATAGCGGCCGCGGAACATCGCGTGCTGCAGCGCCTTGACATAGCCGGAGGCGGCATTGTTGACGACGACAATTGTCAGCCGGACACAAGCCCGGCGCGCGGTTTCGAGCTCGCCGAGCATCATGTTGAAGCCGCCATCGCCGGTGATCGCGACGACGGGCGTCGACGGCGCCGCCAGCGCCGCCCCGATCCCGCCCGGCAGGCCGTAGCCGATCGAAGCGAGGCCGCGGTCCGGGATGAAATGCCGCCCCGGTGACTTCGTGTCATAGAGCAACCCGGTCCAATGACCCGCAAACCCGCCATCGGCGACGAGGAGGCTGTCAGCCGGCAATGCGGTGTTGAGCTCGCGGCAAAGGCGGGCCATGTGGATCGGCCGCTCGGTGGAATCGAGCCGCGGCGCCGCCTCCTCGCGCCATACCGCCATGCGGGTCGGGATCTCGGCGACATAGCCGGCTCGCGCCTCGCGGGCGCGCCTCGTCTCGTCGGCGAGCGCTTCGCCGAGATCCTCGAGCCCGGCCCTCGCGTCGCCCCATAGCGCGACGGCCGCCGGCCGGCAGCGTCCGATCTCCTCGGCGAGAATGTCGAGATGGATGAGCGGCACGGTCTCCGGCGGCAACGCATAGCGCTTCGTCGCGATCTCGCCGAGCTTGCAGCCGACGACGAGCAGGCAGTCGGACGCCTCGATCAATTCATTGGCGATCCGCGAATAGCGGCCGAACAGTCCGACCGAGAGCGGATGCATGCAGGCGATCCCGCCCTTGCCGCTCATCGTATGCGCGACCGGGATCGATTGCGCCTCCGCCAGCGCAAGGAGCGCCTCGTACCCCGCCGACAGATGAATTCCGCCGCCGGCCAGGATCAGCGGGCGCTTGGCGCGCGCGATCAGCGCCGCGGCGCGCGCAATGTCGGCACGGTCGGGGCGTATGCGGCGCGCCGGAACGCTCAGCGTCGTCGGGTCGATCGCGAAATCCTCGGCGGCGAAATCGTGCTCGCCATGGCAAACATCCTCCGGCACATCGAGCAGCACCGGCCCAGGCCGGCCGGAGGTCGCAACCGCGAAGGCGCGGCGCAGCAATTCCGGAATGCGACTGGTCAGCTCGACCCGGATCAATTCCTTGACCGCTGGGCGCAAGATCTCGGCCTGACGGCATTCCTGCGTCATGTTCTTCCAGGAATGTGCGCGGTTCGTATCGCCAGCGAGTGCGATCATCGGCGTCCCGGCATTCAGCGCCTCGATCAATCCGGTCACGAGGTTCGTGGCGCCCGGTCCGAGCGTGCCGTCGCACACGCCGGGTCGATTCGTGACCCGCGCATAGGCGTCGGCGGCAAACGCGCCGCAGCGCTCGTCATTGATCAGAAAGTGCCGCATGCCGAGCTGCGCCAGCGCGTCATAAAACGGCAGCAGCTGGAACCCGCCCATTCCGAACATCGGGCCGACCTCGGCGAGGCGCAGCATCTCGGCCAATGCGCGTCCGCCATTCATGCGTCCCGATGGACGGTTGCTCATGGGTGCCCGGTCGCTCATGACTTTCTCCACCGTTCGGCCGCCGCGCGACGGATGATCGCGACAAACTCGCGCGCGCTCATGCCTGCAGCGATGCCGCAGGCCGCCGCGCGCGAATTCACGCGCGTCAGGATACCATCCTCATAGGTCGAACGCGCATCGCCGATCCGGGCGCTCACCGCAGCAACGGTCCCTGCGCCAATGCCGCGAGCGTCGAGCGCCGGCAATCGCGTCACGCCGGCCTCATCTATCCCGATCCCGGCGTCGTTGAACAACGCCGCGAGCGTGTCGATTTTCAGCGCGGTGTCCAGCCTGCCGCCGAGCAAGCCGCCATGCGAGCCGGTTGCGACGATGGTCCCGGCATGCGCGGTGCCGACCAGCGACGCCGAGTCGAGAGCCCACAATACCGGTGCCTCCGAGATCAACAGAAACGCACCTTCGCGGGCCGGGGGAGGCTCGCGCGCGGCCGGTGCGGCTCGCTGCAGCGCTGCGGCGGCGTCCCGGCATGCCACTCCGGGCCGGCAGCCGAGCGCGAGCGCGGGCTCGTTCGCATGCGTGATGACGCCGCGCGCGATCATGTCCGCGCCGTCGCCGATCCGCGCGGTATCGTGTCCGACGGCGGCTGCGGGAACGCCTTGTTCCGCCAGATAGGCGAGCCCCGCTATGCCCGCCGCATCCCGCCCGACGCCGGCATCGTTGAAGACAGCGGCCGCGACGCCCAGCTTTGCGGCGAGATAGGCCGCGTAGATGCCGCCGTGCGAGCCGTTGATGACGACCGCGCCCGCCGCCTCGCCACCGATGCGCGTGATGCTATCGGCGGTCAGAACCGGTGGTAGCTCATTCGTGCGCAATTGCTTCTCCGCGAGAAAGTCATCCCATGATGCCGAAAAAACCGGCGATAGGCCAAGGCGGCCGAGACATCCCGGGGAGAGCTGGCGCGTTTACTGCCGTTGGCTGGCGGCGCCGGCGCGCTCGGCTGCTTGTTGCCGATAGTATTCCCGCTGTTTCTCGCGCCAAGCCGCCCGCTCTTGGGGATCGAGCTGGCCGTCGTGATTGGCGTCGATCTGGTCGAAGCGATCGTGATAGAGCTGGTCGAGCTCCTCGGCGGGCATTGCCGCCAGCCGGTCGTAATAGGCCTTGCGCCGCTCGAGGCTCGCCTTCTCGGCCGCGGACAGGCCCGGCGCCGCGAGCCGGTGTGCGAGCCGCGCCTGGCGCTGCTGCAGATCGCGCATGCGGAACTCGCGATATTGGTCAAAGGTGATCATTTCCTCCGCGGCCGTGGGTTCGGGGGTTCGCTGCGCGGCGGCGGGCCTTTGCCACCAAGCCCCTGCGAGCAGAGCGGCCGCAGCCGCGGCAATCATCCATCGTCTCATCGTGATCTCCTAACGTTCGTCGCCCCCGGAGCTCCTAGTGAACAAAACGTGATCAGATTTGGCAAGAAAAAAACGCGCTCAAACAACACAGACTGCGGTTCAGGCGAAGAGGCGCTCCTGATCAAGCCCGTCGTAGAGATGCGCGACGAACTCGCCATAGCCGTTCCATTTGAGGGTCGGCACGCGCTCATTGGTGCCGATCAGCCGCTCCGTCGCCTGGCTCCAGCGCGGATGCGGGACCTCCGGGTTGACGTTTGCCCAGAAGCCGTACTCGTTGCCCTGCACGGTTTCCCAAAAGGACACCGGCCGCTTTTCGGTGAACGTGAAATGCACAATCGACTTGACCGATTTGAACCCGTATTTCCATGGCAGGACCAGCCGCAAAGGTGCGCCGTTCTGCTTGGGAGCGGGTTTCCCGTACATGCCGGTAGCGAGGAACGCCAGCTCGTTGCCCGCCTCGGCCATCGTGACACCTTCGACATAGGGCCAAGGGTACCAGAACTCCTTCTGGCCGGGTGCCGTCTTGGGGTCGAGAAAGGTTTCCATCTGGAGGTATTTCGCCGAGCCCAATGGCTTTGCAAAATCGAGGAACGCCGCCATTGGGAAGCCGCTCCACGGCACCGCTATCGACCAGGCTTCGACGCACCGATGACGGTAGAGCCGCTCTTCCAGCGACATTTTTTTCAAGAGGTCGTCGATGTCGACCGTCATCGGCTTTTCGACGAGCCCATCGATCTTGATCGTCCAAGGCCTGATCTTCAGCGCTTGAGCCTCGGCCGCGATCGATTTCTGTGAACCGAACTCGTAAAAGTTGTTGTAGGCCGTCACCAGCTTCTCGTCGGTCATCTGCCGATCGAGAGTGTAACGCGGGTTGCGCTTTGCTGGATAAAGACCCGCCGACGAATCTTCCTGCTCCGCGGCGAGGGCGGCATCGAGCATTGGAGCGCCGATCGGGCCGGCGGCGATCGCCTTGATGAGTTCCCGACGCCCAAAAAAGACCGTCTCGGGCGTCGCCTCACTGTCGCGAAGCTCCCAGCCTCTCTTACGCCGGATCACCATGGCAAAACCTCAGGCCGTTGCGATCGAGAATTTGGATCACCGGCGCCCGGTGCCAAGTCACGGTTTCGCGATTGAACCTACTGCGCGGCGTCTGCCGTCCGCGAGGCGAGCACCTTCTCGGCCGGTCTTCCAGTCAATTCCTGCATATGGTCGAAGTGATGAGCGAAGCTGCCTACGCCCATCGTCAGCGACCGCAGTTCGACGATCAGATCGTGAAGCTCGCTTTGCGGCAGGTTCGCGCTGACCACGTCCCAGCCCGGCCAGTCGGGCTTCGCGTCATAGCCGAGAATCTGGCCCCGCCGCCCCGAGACGAGCCGCTGCACCCGGGCGGTGAAGGCATTGGGTACCGAGATCTCGACCAGATTGATCGGCTCGAGCAGGATCGGCTCGCATTTCGGCAACGCCTCTTGGATCGCTTGCCGCCCGGCGGTGTGAAATGCCTGGTCTGAGCTGTCGACGGTATGGAACTGACCGGTGATCAAGTTGACTGTAACGTCGACGACAGGAAAGCCGATCGGTCCCCGGCGCAGCGCCTCGACGACCCCTTCCTCGACCGCGGGGATGTAATTGCGCGGGATCGCGCCGCCGACGACGCTGTCGGTAAAGCTGAAACCGGAGCCCCGCGGTACCGGCTTGATCTCGATCGTGACGTCGGCGAACTGGCCGTGCCCGCCACTTTGGCGCTTGAACCGGGAATGCTGCTGGCTGCCGCGCCGGATCGTCTCCTTATAGGGGACCGCGGCGCGCCTGCCGCTGACCGCGAGGTTGTGCCGGTTGCGCAGCCGGTCGATCGCAATCTGCAGGTGGATGTCGCCCTGCCCCCACAACACCATCTCCTGCGTATCGGCATTCTGCTCCAGCTCGAGGGTGGGGTCTTCCTCGATCAGCTTGCCGATGGCGCCGGTCAGCTTCACATCGTCCTGACGCCGCTCGGAGGTGATCGCCAAGCCAAAGACCGGCTGAAGGCGCTCCGGCTGCGGCAATGGATTGGCCTTGCCGGACGGCGTCAAAACGGCGCCGGTCGCGATGTACTCCATACGCGTCAGCCCGACGACCTCGCCCGCCCGCGCCGATGGGGTCTTCTCCTGCTGCGCGCCGACCAGGCGGAGGACGCCGGCGACGCGGCTGCCATTGAGCACCATCCCTTCCGAGATCGTGCCGCGCCACACCCGCGCCAGCGAGAGCTTGCCGGTGTGCGGCAGATGGTAGGTCTTGAAAACCTGCGCCAAAGGCTCGCCCTCAGTGGCGATACCGAGACGTTCCGCCGTCTCCTGCGGTGCCGGCGCCTCGTGACGCAGCGCCTTCCACAGCCGCCGAATTCCGTGGTCCGCGAGCGCCGAGCCAAGAAACACCGGCACGACCTGCGCGGCTTTCATCGCGCGCGTCAGATGGCGGTAAATCTCTTCTTTCGGGGGTTCGACTTCCTCGAGCAGCTGCTCGAGCAGCGCGTCGTCGAAATCGGCCAGCTTTTCGATCAGCGCGGTACGAGTGGCCCGCTCCTGATCCCAAAAATCATCGGGGACTTGGATCAGGTCGGAAGGCTGACCCGGCCGGTAGCGGTAGGCGCGTTCGCTCACCAGATCAACATAGCCGGTAATCTCGCCGTCGGAACCACGCAAAGGTACCTGGCGCAGCACGAGCGGGCGCTCGGAGACCGATTGCAGAGCCGCCAAGAGATCCCGCACCCGCGCATTCGCGGTGTCCATCTTGTTGATGAAGATCATGTGCGGGATCTTGTGGCGATCGAGAAACCGCAAGAGGGCGCTGATCGTGAGCGCCCGCTCGACCTCCGGCTCGACGACGACGACCGCGACATCGCTCGCCAGCAACGCCCCCTGTGCCTCATAAAGCAGCTCGACCGAGCCGGGGCAGTCGAGGATCGTCCAAGGATCTCCGAGGTAAGTCGCGTTCGCGACATTCAGCTCGGTAGACATTTGCCGGGCACGCGCCTCCGGGGTGTGATCTCCAACCGAATTGCCGTCGCGCACGCTGCCGCGGCGGCTAGTATTGCCGCTCGCATGCAGCAAGGCTTCGAGCAGCGTCGTCTTGCCCGACAGATACGGTCCGATCAGCGCCGCGCAACGCGGAGCTGCGGCAGAATTCGCCATAGGCGCCTCCATCCTCTTGGTAGCCGCCGCCGAGAGCCAGAACGAGAGTCCGACGGCACCTCTAATCTCTCCCCGATCGTTGCCCTCCGGCCACCGGGATGGCAATCGAAATTTACAGGAGTGTGACCTTGCAGCGGCCGTCCGGTAGCAGCACGCGAATACTACGCAACCAGCGCGCGGCAGGCGCGATCGATGCGCATGCACGCGTCACGCAGTACCTCGGTCGAGGTCGAGTACGAGACACGGAAATGCGGCGACAGACCAAAGGCGGCACCGTGCACGGCGGCGACTCCCTCCACCTCCAACAGGTAGCGGACGAAATCTTCGTCATTCTCGATCGTCCGCCCGGCCGGGGTGCGCCTGCCGATAGCCCCGGCGCAAGAGGGATAGACGTAAAATGCGCCTTCGGGGCGGGGGCAGAACAGGCCGGGCACCCGGTTCAGCATATCGACGACGAGGTCCCGCCGCTCTTTGAAACTGCGGTTATGGACCGGGATGAAATCTTGCGGCCCAGTGAGCGCCTCGATCGCCGCCGCTTGGCTGATCGAGCAGGGATTCGCGGTCGAATTCGACTGGATAGCGCCGATCGCCTTGATGAGGGCCTTGGGACCGCCGCCATAGCCGATCCGCCAACCGGTCATGCAATAGGTCTTCGAGACGCCATTGACGGTCAGCGTGCGCTCGTAGAGGCGAGGCTCGACTTGCGCGATCGTCTTGAATTCGAAGTCGTCATAGACGAGGTGTTCGTACATGTCGTCTGTCATCACCCAGACGTGCGGGTGTTGCAGCAAGACCTCGATGACCCGTTTCAATTCTGCTTCGATATATGCGGCGCCACTGGGGTTCGACGGCGAATTGAGGATCAGCCATTTCGTCCGGGGTGTGATCGCCGCATCGAGATCCTCGGGCCGCATTTTGAAGCCGTTGTTCTGCGGGCACGGCACCGGGACCGGTGTCCCCTCGCACAACAGCACCATCTCGGGGTAGGAGACCCAGAACGGCGCC
>Ga0126371_10004861_pt1 | contig 11881 bp, 14 predicted proteins | sample PanSoiMetaPlot_4_FD_110145 | JGI IMG/M metagenome (GOLD analysis project Ga0126371, IMG submission 110145) | Tropical forest soil microbial communities from Panama - MetaG Plot_4 | ecosystem: Environmental > Terrestrial > Soil > Tropical forest > Bulk soil | place: Panama | collected 2016-02-17
ATCAGGATGGCTGTGGGATCGAGCCGGCTGCGAATCTTTCGGCAGTTGGTGACCGAGTCCGTGCTGGTGGCAGTGATTGGGGGAATCGCCGCGATGTTTGTGGCACGCGTCGCATTGCGCTTTTTGACTCAGTGGCGTCCGCCGACAGAGTTCCCCCTTCAGATAGCGGTCAACCCGGACACAACCGTCTACATGTTCGCACTGTTTGTCGCTACCTTGACCGGAGTGTTGCTGGGATTGCTGCCCGCACGCCAGGTATGGAACACGGATCCCAACCAGACGCTGCGAGGAGGCGGGTCCTCGCCCTTCCTTTCGCGCCGGTGGACCATGCGCGATGTTCTGCTTGGAGTCCAGATTGCTTTGTGCTGTCTATTGGTCACCGCCTCGCTGGTCTCGCTCCGCGGACTTGTGCGCGCGTTTCGCATGCCCATCGGATTCAATCAGCAGGACGTGACGCTCGCCATGTTCGATCTTCATCTGGCGCGTTACACCGACGACAACCTTCCTATTGCACAGCGGCAGTTGCTCGAGCGGGTTTCCCGCTTACCGGGTGTAGCGGCCGCGGCCTATTCAAATTCCACGCCACTTTCTCTCGATGAGTCGGAGACCGATGTTTACCCGGAAAACGTTCACGAGTTTCGCCCCACGAACGTGATGTTCAATGCCAATTACTACAGCGTTTCGCCGGGATATTTCCGTACCGCGGGAACGCGGCTGCTGGCAGGACGCGAATTTAGCTGGAACGACGATCAGCATGCGCCGGAAGTTGCGATGGTCAACGAAACCTTCGCGCGGCGCTTGTTCGGCACGGACTCGCCTATCGGGAGATACTTCAACACCGGCATGAGCCATCGAATACAAGTGGTCGGCGTAGTTGAGGATGGAAAGTATGTCTTCCTCGCGGAAGAGCCCAGCCCGGTAATCTTCTTCCCCATTCTGCAGGTGAAGAACAGTTCGACCGTGCTGCTGGTTCGCTCGCCTCGTGCCTCATCCGAGATGGTCCCCGCCGTTCGCAGGGCTGTGAACGAGTTCGACCCCAGCATTCCTGTCTTCGGCATTCGCAGTTGGGCTGATGCGCTTGCCATTGCGTTGTTTCCTGCGCGTGCAGCCACGATCGCACTAGGAGTATTCGGCGTACTGGCGCTGATGTTGGCCGTCACCGGGATGTTCGGTCTGGCTTCGTACTCGGTGAGCAAGCGGTTGCGCGAGTTGGGCATTCGGATAGCGTTGGGAGCACAGACGCAGGACATAATGCGCAGTGCTCTCGGCCGAACTGCGATGTTGCTAATCGTGGGATCGGCTGCCGGTTTAATGCTGGGCATCGCCGCTACCCGCGTGCTGGCCATGATCGTGTACCAAGCGAGTGCGCTGGATCCAGTGGTCTTGCTCGGTGTGCTGGCAACGATGGCCCTCGTTGGCATCATCTCTGCTTCCCTGCCAGCGAGGCGAGCGTTGACTGTCAATCCGGCGAGGCTACTGCGAGAGGAGTAGGAAAAAAGCGGCTGGAACGGGGCATGCGGGCACCATATTTGCCAACTTCAGGCAATGCGCCACCAGGCGCGCCGGCCTGGCGTATACCACTGCTGCTGTCAAACATATCGGTGCCCAAATGGGCGGCAGAAGCCTTTGTCACCAAGCGCTCGATGGGCCGGGCACCGGTCCCGGTGTATTGTCAATGCATGTTACCGATCCCGTTCCCGAGAGCACTTGCAGTCGTCGCCGTGTTGGCAGGGCTCGCAACTCAGAGCATGAAAGCGCAAACTACGCCGTCATTTTCAAAGCCGGAATCGCCGAAACCGAAGCCGGAGGAAACCGAGGTCTGGTCGCCCGAGCCACCGATCGTCACGCCGGGCGCCACCTGCGGCGCGCCTCCGTCCGACGCCCTCATCTTGTTCGACGGCAGGAATCTCGATGAATGGGTTTCTGCGCAAGACCACTCACCCGCACAGTGGCTCGTTGCCGACGGAGTGATGACTGTCAACAAGTCCGCCGGCAACATCGAGACCAGGCGGAAGTTTAAGAACTACCAACTGCACATCGAGTGGCGGGTTCCCGAAAACATCGCCGGATCAGGTCAGGCGCGCGGAAACAGCGGCGTGTTCCTCGCCTCCACCGGCCCGAAAGACGCCGGATACGAATTGCAGGTGCTCGACTCCTACAACAACAAGACCTACGTGAACGGACAGGCTGGCGCAATCTATAAGCAATCGCCGCCGCTGGTGAATGCGAATCGCAAGCCCGGTGAATGGCAGAGCTATGACGTTGTATGGACCGCGCCCACCTTCAACTCTGATGGCTCACTCAAAACGCCCGCTTATGTGACCGCCTTCTTCAATAGCGTCCTCATCCAAAACCATTTCGAGTTGAAAGGCGAAACGCTCTACATCGGCAAGCCGTTCTACAAAGCATTCGACGGAGCGCCCATCAAACTTCAGGCGCACGGCGACAAGAGCGAGCCCATCAGTTTTCGCAATATTTGGGTCCGGGAGCTCAAATAGCAATTAGCCATTAGTGTCCGATTAGAAGTCCAATAACCGTACCTGGTTAGGGTTCTCGCTTTGTTCGGGAAGCGGGTAGTTGAGCGAAAAAGCTTGATTTGTGGCACACATCGAAGATGCGTGCACAAGGCAGACTTCCCCATGTCTCCGCGATTTCCGGTGCTTTCCTGGACCGAGACTCAGCTCGCCCAGTCTCTCGCGGGTGCAGGACGCCTGCACAGCCGAAAAACCGTTTTGCATGCTTGGGGTTTACCTCGGGGGTTTAAGCACGGGCGTATTTCAACGTGTTGAGGCACTCTTCGACTCTTCAGCGCAGGCTTTGAAGTCGTACCCTGACGCAAGACAGTGGGTAGACAAGTTTTTCAGCGAGGCTTTCTCAGGCCACCTTCTTCGCCGCAGCCGCCAGCGGCCCAAACTCTTCCGCCAGCCGATGTAATGCTTGCGCGACAAACTCTCCAGCCAGCGGTCTTCCGTGTCCTGGAAACACGATCCTCGGCTCCAGCTCGGCCAATCGCTGTACCGACCTCCCCGCGTGCTCCCAGTTCGAGGTGAAGTAGCTTGGTGGCCCATGCAACTCCGGCCGTTGCGCCAGTGCCACTTCGAAGAACGACTCCGGCTTCGTCGTGCAAAATGCATCTCCCACGATCAGCGCGCGGTCTTCAGGGCGATAGAACGACACGTGGCCCGGGGAATGCCCAGGGGTATGCAGAACCTGCCATCCTGGAAGTTGCGCCAACGCGCTGATCCCACCACCATCAGCGGGCAGCTCGCGAAGCCAGTCACTCAGGTTCACCGGCCCTCGCGGATACAGCGGCGACACCAACGACATCAGTCCCCCGCCCACATCGACATCCGGCGCCGGATACTCACTAATTCCCGTGAGGTAGGGAAATTCCATCGGATGCGCGTAGATCGGCACATCCCATTCGCGCGCCAACTCACCGGCTGCACTTACATGGTCGAAATGCCCATGTGTGAGCACAATTGCATTGGGAGGCCAGTTGAAGTGCTTCTCCGCCCAATGGCGAATCAGGCGGGCCGTAAACGGTAGCGCCGCATCAACCAGTGTCCACGAACTGTCGAGATGGGTTACGGCGAACACGTTGACGAATGCCAGCCGCAACCCGCGTATTCCATCGGCTACGTGGTCCAGGGAAATCACCTGCTCTTTCGCGATCTGCAACGTATCCATTTGGATTTCAAGTTCATCATAGGATGCCCAACTCGCCGGCGATGTTTCCTCGCGCATGGCAAAGGCCTGTTGGAGTCATGTTTCCCCAGATTTCGGAGATGCGACCCCAAAAGTATCTTGCGAACTGCGAAGCACAACGCCGAGCAAGCTAGGTTAGGGGCAATACGACTGCCCGAGGACGTTGATCTGCGTGGTAACATCGAAATTTGGGCCAATTTTTGCCAGGGTCCCAGGGGTCTACACAGCGGTGCGCATCCTTTTCATCGGCGACATTTTCGGACGGCCCGGGCGCACCATCGTTCACGAACGCTTGCCCGAGCTACAGAAACAGTACAGCGTTGAGCTAACCATCGCCAACGGCGAGAATGCCGCCGGGGGTTTCGGCATCACACCGCAAATTGCCGAAGAGCTGTTCGAACTCGGTATCGACGTGATCACCACCGGCAACCATGTCTGGGACAAGCGCGAGATCATTGACTACATGAACTCAGCCAACGGCAATGAGGCGTCGTTGGCAAGGCGGGTCCTGCGTCCGGCGAACTATCCCGCTGGCACTCCGGGCTACGGGTGGTATCAGGGACGCACGCGTAGCGGAGTGGATTATGCAGTCATCAACGTGCAAGGAAGGGTGTTCATGGCGAACAATGACGATCCGTTTCGCGGGGCCGATGAGTTGCTGAAGCAAATCACGGCAAAGGTCGTGGTTGTGGATTTGCACGCCGAAGCCACGTCGGAGAAGGTCGCGTTGGGCTGGCATCTCGACGGCCGTGTGACCGCAGTGTTGGGCACGCACACGCATGTCCCGACGGCGGACGAGCAAGTGCTGCCGCGAGGGACGGCAGTGCAAACCGATGTCGGCATGACCGGGCCATTTGACGGTGTAATCGGGGTGCAGAAGGAGCTCATCCTGCAGAAATTTCTGACCAACATGCCGTCGCGCTTTGAGCCCGCGTCGGACGATGTCCGCCTCTGCGCCGCAGTGATCGAGTGCGATGGGGCGACGGGAAAAGCCAGCAGGATAGAGCGGATTATGCTGAGGCATAGGTGATGCTGCAACTAGCAACTAGCAGCTAGCTTGTCTGTAGTTCGTAATTAGTCATTCGTGATTACTTGATAAAACGGGATTTTGGGTGCTTCCGCAGTCGGCTTCAGCTTGGGCGCGGATTGCAGCGGTCGCGAGCGACGAAGTACGTCTGTAGCACCGTTCAATGAGGGCCAGAGCTAATTGCAAGTTGCAGCTGATTGCTAGCTGCTAATTGCTTTTCTTATGTCCCACTCCGACGAACTCTTCATGGAGGAAGCCCTGCGCGAGGCGCAGCGGGCGCACGCGCTCGGAGAAGTTCCGGTGGGCGCCGTGGTGGTGCGTGACGGCCACATTGTGGGACGTGGCTGCAACCGCCCTATTGTCGAACGCGATCCGACAGCCCATGCAGAGATGCAGGCCCTTCGCGAGGCCGGACATGTTGTCGGCAACTACCGCCTGCTGGATTGCGACCTTTACGTGACCGTCGAGCCCTGCGCCATGTGTGCCGGAGCGATTACCCACGCGCGAGTCCGCCGCCTGATCTACGGTGCCGAAGACCCCAAGGCAGGCGCCGTGCACTCGATGCTGCAAGTGCTGAACCATCCCAAGTTGAATCACCAGGTGGAAGTGACCGGCGGCGTGTTGGCAGCGAGGTGTATGGACCTGTTGCAGACATTCTTTCGTAACCGGCGATAGAGAGTCGGGCTTTTGTTAAACTAAGAGGACCGGCAGCCTCGGCCGGGCACAACCGCTGCGCAGAGGTGCGTGAGTGGTTGAAACGATCCGCCTCGAAAGCGGACATACTTCCTTGCGCTAATTGATTCTAAAAGAGTTATCTTACCGCTGAACCCGCCATTTACCGTATATTCCGCGAATTCTGCGCGACGAGAGATTCGCGGCGCGAGCCCTACAGCTTTTTCAGTCCAGCCAGAGTGGAACTCCCTTTTCATTAGCCTACGATCTCAAACCGAAGAGCTTCCGCCAGGCAGAAAGAAGTCCTTTCATGTCGGACAAAACGATTTGGCGATCCACAGCGTCGCTATGTCACTGTACTTGCGGATGCACGACGTTTTTGAAGACCCACTGGTTCTGATCTGAGTCGAGCGAGAGCCCCTGTGTGCAGTGTTCACGCGCCGCAGTAGCGGTACTACATGCCCCTGGCAACGCAACAAACTGGATCGAAGGGCAGGCTGCTGGCTATCAGATTCCACACGCCTCACCCGCAAAATCCTCCACTGATTTTCGCCTACCTAGGTAGAGACGGTTACCTAATCGGAAAAGAAGACGGAGGAGAGAAAAGAGGATATGAAGAGAACAACTTTGAGCGGGTTTTTTCTGTCAGTGGTCTTCGCGCTCGCTTTGCCGGCGGGCGCGCAAGTTCATTTCACAGTCATTGATCTGGGAACGCTTCCCGGGGGCAACATCAGTAACGCTTACGGAGTGAATGACCAAGGCCAAGTGGTGGGAGTCAGCACCGGAAGCCCCTCTGTGACTCATGCATTCTTGTGGACAATGAGCACAGGCATGAAGGATCTGGGTACCCTCGGTGGCAACGTCAGCTGGGCCCAGGCGATCAATGACTCAGTCCAGATCGTGGGGCAGGCCGAGACGAATCACGCCACCGCGGATGCCTTCTTCGGGAAAAAAGGTATCAAGAAGGATCTCGGTTCATTAGGAGGAGGTAGTTCACAGGCGAATGCCATCAACTTCAACTCGCTAACCAAGACTTTTACCCAAATTGCAGGATGGTCTGTTGCCAGTGACAATTCCTATCACGCCGTCACATGGGACCCCAGCTTTAATATCTTGGACCTGGGGACGCTTGGCGGCACCAGCAGCTTCGCCTTCGGAAACAACTGCAAGGGACAGGTAGTCGGTTCCGCAGCCAGGTTGGACGGCAGCTTCGATGCGTTTCTCTGGGACTCGGCGATCGGGATTCAAGACCTAGGCGCGCTGGGAGGCACCATGGCCCAAGCCATCGCGATCAACTGCTCCGGAACGATTGTAGGTTCGTCAACACTGGCGGGCGACGTGCAAACCGATGCCTTCGTGTACGCAAATTTCACCATGTCGGATCTGGGTGGTCTCGGTGGCAGTTTCACTCAAGCCAATGCAATCAACGATGTCGGGCTGATTGTAGGCTCCTCGCGAACCCCTGGGGACGCCGACACGCATGCTGTCATCTGGACTGCGAATGGCGGAATAACGGATCTCAATCTGCTCATCCCGGCCAATTCGGGTTGGGATTTGCAGGGAGCGAACTCCATCAGCAACAACGGCAAAATTGCTGGAGCCGGAATTATCAAAGGACAACAGCATGCGTTCCTTCTGATCCCGCAGTAATCGACCGTTGAGGGCGGCAACGCTCCAACGATGGGCGTTTGAACCAAGTTGAGCACAAGGCCGGCCCCAACGCCGTGATGTCGGTGCCTAACGCAGAGACCAATCTCGGCCTCCTGTGCACGAACCCAACCGAGAGCGGCGCAACGTTTGTATGTAATCCGTAGGGCTCAAGAACGGAGTGCAGTACAGTTCGGCGAGAGACCGGCCCTCTCGTCAGGCGAAGAGCCGGCAGTGGACAACCCGCACGCGTGAGTCGTCCACTGCCCACAGATTCAGGCAATAACCGGTGACGACGAGCGATGGATCTGATTTTGGATTCGACAAGGTGGAGCAGGGACACGGAAATGGTCTCGGACCAAGCCCTGTATGAAAAGTGGGCTACGGACTTAATTTTGGCCGCGTTGGTCGATGGTTCGTTCTTGGCTTCTGGTAGCAATGCACCAAGCCTTACCAACGATAGCCTCGCGAGACTAGCAGCAGGATGCGTCTCCGAGGGTCTGATCCTGCGCATCATCGACGTCTACCACGGCGACTACGAAATTTCCTGCGCCGACCTGGCAGCTCTGCGGAACTACGGTCTCGGTGACAGGGTCATTGAAGCGATCGTGTGGAAAGCACTTGCGACCAAATCGGCGTGAAGCACTGCGATCCTGGAGATTCCCGGAGAGATTCGCCGAAAAATGCGACTCCAAGATTCCGAAGGATGATGGAGAAAGTCATGCAGTACGAAAGTCTATTCAGTGAAGACGCGGCGAACTCCAGATACGCGACCGATTCGACCGTATTTCCACGCTTAACCCGTTTCCCTGCCTTCTCCAAAGCCAGGCCCATCTCCTGGAAACCCTCGATCGCAACCGCGGCGAGAATCCCTCGCGGCTTCCAAAATGAGCGTACAAGACGGGTTGGCTGTATGAAATTTCGTCGGATAGCCGCCGAACGGTTACCTCACTGACGACGATTGGCTCGCCGTTCTCAACCTGAATCTAATTCGGCGGTCCGTTCCACCCGTGCCGTCCTCCCCTACATGCAGCAGCAGAAGTGGGGCGGGATCATCAACATTTCCAGCGAGTCCGGAACGCAGCCTGATGCTTTCATACCGCACTACAGTGCTTCCGAGGCGGCCATGAATAATCTGACCAAGAGCCTCTCTAAGGCTTACGGCACGGATGGCATTCTTGTGAACACGGTGTCTCCGGCGTTCATCATGACGACCCTAGTTGCGGAAATGATAGCAACGGTGGCGAGGGGACGAAGCGTCACACCGCAGGAGGCGCAAGCGCAATTTCTTGCAAACACTCGCCCGCACATTGAATTAAGGCGCCCTGGACGAATTGAAGCGCGCGCGTGATGCAGTCCCAGTAACCGACAGAGCCGATGTCAGTCCAAGGTCCCAGCCGGGACAACGTGTCTTTCACATCCATCGAATTAATTACGCAGCCACCTAAGACCCGTTAGGTCGTTGTAAATGTTTTTCAACTCCACCTGAAAAAGGCCGGCGTCTACCATAGCTATTTTTGAAGTTGTGTCGAGTTGAGGTATAACGCCCATCCCGTGCTTTTGAAGAACTCCGCCAAGTCGCAGGCACAAGGACGGCTTATCGGGAATCGTGGCTCGCTGACGCCCTGCGTCCCATGGCGTGTCATTGAGGACGATGCCGGAGGGGCAGCGATCGTACTGCCGTAAGCGTTCGCGGCGACTGGCACGAGGTAATCATTCGCGTTCTGAACGAGCCACGAGTAAACCTAGCATATTTCACAGCCCCCTGCTGGCCCAGCTCACTCCGCGCTGCATAAGCGCTCGTGCTTCTGGGATGTCCCACTCCTCCGGAGCGTGACCGATCGCACTATAGAAGACGCGGCCACGTCCCCAGCGGCGTTTCCACGCCACCGGCATAACGGTTCCGGCAATCCACGGACACGGCTCAGCACTGAAGGTGGTGGTCGCCAGGACCTCATTGTCGGGCGCAACGAGCATGTAGTACTGCTCAGAGCGCACCTGGAAATCGCTGAAGCCCGAGGTGATAGGATCCGTTCGCGATGTGATATGGACTGTGTATTCCACCATGTCGCCGGGGTGGGCTGTGAACGATCCGCCAAGCAGGAAATGAAAGTTAGGATTGCTCCGGAAGGCGTCCGCGGTGCCGTGAAAGCCCACCAACCCTGTTCCTTCCTCTATAGCTCGCAGCACTCCTTGCTCTTGTTTCCAGGTGAGTTCTCCCTGGGTCCACACTGGAAGAATCAGATCGCGTTGATTGAGGTTCGATGATTCCAGAACCGCCAGGTCGGGCGTGATCTCCACGTCGAAGCCATCGAAGAGGCAATCTTTGGCGAGAGCGGCAAACCGTTCTGGCTGGTGTCCAGGCCAGCCGCCGTACAAAATCAAGGCGTTCGGCATAGAGTGCTCCAATTAGGCCCTAGGGCGATAAGAAAGTTCCACACGATTCCCGTCGGGATCGAGGATCACGCTCTCGTAGTAGCCGTCGCCGGTCATGTGAGGTCTCTCAAGAACAGCGCACCCAGCGGTTTCGAGCGTGGCGGTCAACTGGTCGATTTCCCCGGCTGAATCGGGGGCGAAGGCGATGTGAATGAAGCCGGTGAATTGGCGGTGAATATCATCGAGGCTGCGAGGTACAGAAGGCATCTGCATGATCTCGAGACGTGATCCGCTGGCGAAGGCGATGAAGTAGGAAGCAAAGTCCTTAGATGGATTTTCGTACCGCGGTCCAGCGACGCCATTGAAATGGTGAACATAAAAATCCTTGAGTCGCTCAAGCTGGGTGGTCCAAAGCGCAATGTGTTCGAGAGCGATCACGAGCAGAATCCTTTCGTACAAAACAACACTAACGACTTTATCGGCGAAGCAGCCTATCCCATACTAATTCGTCGGGAGATCCTAGCGGAGTGGCGTACGTACGACAAATAGAACGGAGCAACGAATTCCGACAATGACCCCGATCAGGCTTCGGAATCCAGAAGGCCGTAGGCACTGCTTTCTACCGCAGCATCTTGCGTGAGTACAGGTGTTGCCTCGCAGCTTCTCGACACATGGCCAGGAGGAGTTAAGACAGAAGGAAATGCAGGTGGTGCTCGGGCACGAGGACAGCCGCACGACTGCGGAGATTTACACCCAGACGGTGGACGCGACAGTGATGCAGCGGGTCAATGCCGTCGCCAACCGGTTATTAGGAATTGACGCGCCACTCGCCTCAGACCGCAAACAGTAGCTACGGTCGTTGCTGCCTGTGGCAGAATTCCTACGTGGAATCCCGTCCGGAGGACATTGCTCTTCACAATCTGCAAATTGCGGAAACCGTTGCTCGCGTCCGTTCTGTGGTTTCTCCGCAGGAGTGGAGAATTCTTTGGTTGGTTGCTAACAATGCAGATTACGAAGCCGTGCAAGAGCGGAAGGAGTCAATACGTCTGCGCTAAAGGAAAGGATCCACCGATGCAGGATTCGCCTCAAGCATCTTGCGGCGTAGAACTCGTGCAGCCGGCCGCCCGTTCACCCGGTGGGTCGCGCGCTGCACCACTTAAGGGCATACGGCAGCACGAACAAGTACAGGCCGGTGACAAACTGCAAGGCGGGCGTGGCCACCGCCAAGGGGCCCAACCTGGCGGCGTACGTGCCCTGTACTACGGCAAAGATGTTGACAATGATGCCGCCGTAAAGACCATGGACAGTCAGCGGTGCGTCTGCCGAACCCGTTTGTTCCAGTTCTATGGAACCTCCTTTCAAGAAAAGCCTCGGCCTTGCTCCATCGGGCAAGGCCTCGATACGAGAAGCTGAGGACTTGGGGCTCTGCTAAACTGGTCTTGGCTCCGCGGCGCGGAGAGGTGGCCGAGTGGCTGAAGGCACCTGCCTCGAAAGCAGGCATACTCGTAAGGGTATCGGGAGTTCGAATCTCCCCCTCTCCGCCATCACATAAACCTCCCTGAATTTTGAACAATTTTGAACATGAACTCGAGAACGGGCGCTGATTCTAAGCGCCTTACGGCGATGTACGTCTCGCCTCGAAAGCGGACATACCTGAAAGGGTATCGGGGGTTCAAATCCCTCCCTCTCCGCCATATGCCTCTTCGACGTGTTTCCACAATTCTGCGCGGAAGGCTTCCAGGATCCCCGGGCACGGACCGCTTACCACAATCGGAGAAGAGCGGGAGACAAATCCGTTTCTAGCTGGGTAGTTCGCCTGTCGTTTAAGATATCGCTATAGCTTTTTACCGATTGCGCATGCCCTTCACGCTTTCTCACGCCGCCGCTTCGCTGCCGTTTCGCCGGTTCAAACCAATCTGGCCTGCACTGGTGATCGGAACTTTCGCGCCTGACCTGCAATATTTCGTTTTTCTTTCAGACAAGGATCGGAGCGGTCACCACTTCCCTGATGTGCTGCTGTTTACGCTGCCCCTTGCCCTTCTGGTGCTGTGGTTGTTCGAGTGGGTGGTGAAGGGGCCGGCCATTGAACTCTTGCCCAGCGGCTGGCAACGGAGGCTCCAGAACAAGACGGCGCCTCTGTCGTTCTGGCGCTGGCGGCAGTTCGGGAGGATCGTGTTCTGGGTCGCATTGGGCGCTCTGACGCATCTCGCCTGGGACCAATTCACGCATCCGTATACACGCACCGCAGCGTATTGGCCGCTGCTCAAAACCCACTTCACCCTGCCTTTCTGGCACCCCATGCCATTGGCAGGGCTCCTGCAAGACGCCAGCACCATCCTAGGCGCCCTGGCTTTGTGCGTCTGGTGCGCGGCCTGGTATAGCCGGACGCCCCCAGCATCCGAGACGACCGCTGCGGAGCTTTCGCCCCTAACCAAGCTTTCCGTCGTCTCG
>Ga0126371_10004863_pt1 | contig 11879 bp, 7 predicted proteins | sample PanSoiMetaPlot_4_FD_110145 | JGI IMG/M metagenome (GOLD analysis project Ga0126371, IMG submission 110145) | Tropical forest soil microbial communities from Panama - MetaG Plot_4 | ecosystem: Environmental > Terrestrial > Soil > Tropical forest > Bulk soil | place: Panama | collected 2016-02-17
ATATGCCGTGTGGCGTGCAGGCCACCCCCTCGCTGCGCCCGCTAGCGCGGGGAACGTTGCACGACGTGGTCCCGCCGGCGGTCTGGGTCGTGGCGCCGGCCTAGGCCCCGTACCGGTCGTCGTGGGAGCGGTCAAGCGCTCGAGAATCCCTGTCTATCTCAACGGTTTGGGAAACGTAACCGCCTTCTATACCGTCACCGTCAAGTCGCGCGTCGATGGCCAAATCATGAAGGTTGATTTTAATGAAGGTGACCTGGTTAAGGAAGGTCAAATCCTGTTCGAAATTGATCCCCGGCCTTTTCAGGTCCAACTCGAAGTAACCCAGGGTACTCTGGCTCGAGATCAGGCTATTTTGAACGAAGCGCGAATCGATCTTGAGCGCTATAAGGCCGCTTACGCAAAAAACGCAATTGCCAAGCAGCAGGTCGATGACGAGGAGCAAGTCGTCTTGCAAAATGAGGGTACCGTAAAGCAAGACACGGCAAACGTTGACAGCGCTAAGTTGCAACTGACCTACGCAAAGGTCACTGCACCGATTACCGGTGTTCTAGGTTTGCGGCTTGTTGATCCCGGCAACATAGTTCATGCTGCCGACCCAAACGGTATGATCGTTATCACCCAGCTTCAGCCCATTGCCGTGCTGTTTACTATTCCTGAGGACAGCCTGCCGCAGGTTACCCAAAAAATACGAGCGGGCACCCATTTGCCTGTCGATGCATATAACCGTGACAACTCCAAAAAACTGGCTTCCGGCAAGTTGATGACTTTGGATAACCAGATCGATAGCACAACAGGGACTTCCAAGCTGAAGGCCGTTTTCGACAACACGGACAACGCCCTCTTCCCACAGCAATTCGTGAACATGCGCCTGCTAGTCGACACGCTAGAGGACGAACTTATAGTGCCGAACGTCGCCGTCCAGACCGGCCAACAGGGCTCCTTCGTTTATGTTGTCGATGATCGCTCGCGCGTGCATCTGAAAACCGTTCACGTGGGGATATCAACCGACACCTCAACTGATATTCTCAGTGGCATATCCGAGGGGGACCGCGTGGTGGTCGACGGCACCGACAGGCTGGTCGAGGGGGCTCAGGTTAGAGTCCGTCAGCCGGGAGATCTCGATAATTCCCCGGGCCCTGATGGCGGAGCTCGTGGCGGGCGCGGCGGATTCAGAAGAGGAGCTGGCGGCCCAAACAATGATGGTATCCAATTCAGAGGTGGCAACGGTGCACCAACGACTGGTGATGGCCAGTCACAAGGCCGAGGCTCCAACGCAAATCGAGCCGACGCGTTTCGAAAGGGAGAAGGCACACCAACGAGCCCTGACGTGCAACCACGGCGAGGTGCCAGCGGGCCCAATCAGGGTCATGGTCAGTTCAGAACACGTGAACGCAATTCCAGTAGGGGACAAGAGGGGAGCTCTCCCCAATGAGTCCCTCGCGAATCTTTATTTCAAGGCCCGTAGCAACCTCTCTGATGATGGCGGGTGTGATTCTCATTGGCGTTGTGGCTTTCCGCCAGCTACCGATTTCCGCTTTGCCTCAGGTGGACTACCCCACCATCCAGGTTCAGACGTTTTATCCTGGTGCCAGCCCCGAAGTGGTCACCTCCTCCATCACTGCTCCTCTTGAAAAGCAGTTCGGTCAAGTGCCCGGCCTCACTCAGATGACCTCAATCAGCTCTTTCGGTAGTTCGCTCGTCACGCTTCAGTTTTCGTTGGATCTCAATATCGACATAGCCGAGCAGGAAGTTCAGGCTGCTATTAATGCCGCCACTACTTTTCTTCCCCCGAATCTCCCGGTGCCCCCGGTTTACAGCAAAACTAATCCTGCCGACGCGCCGATTTTAACTCTGGCTCTTACCTCTTCAACGATGCCCCTGCCGAAAGTCGAAGAGCTCGCCGAAACTCGCATCGCGCAGAGGATTTCGCAGTTGAAAGGCGTAGGTTTGGTGAGCATCAGTGGTGGACAGCGCCCGGCCGTCCGCGTCCTGGCCAATCCCACTGCGCTCGCATCCTATGGTCTCAGTCTTGAAACTCTGCGGACCGCGCTTAGCAGCGCGAATGTCAACCAGGCCAAGGGCAATTTCGACGGCCCTGATCAAGCCTGGGCCATCAATGACAACGACCAGCTTCAGGCCGGAGCGCAGTACGGGCCAATCATCATTGCCTATCGCAGCGGCGCGCCTGTGCGCGTCAGAGATGTCGCTACAGTCATAGACGGAGCCGAGAACAACAAACTCGCCGCCTGGATAAACGACCAGCGCGCCATTGTTTTAAATATTCAGCGCCAGCCGGGCACAAATATTATCAATGTCGTTGATACCGTCCAGGCCGTTCTTCCTCAGATCGAGGCTTCGCTGCCTCAAGGGGTTTCTGTTCAGATCGTCAGCGACCGCACCACTACCATCCGCGCATCGGTCAAGGACGTCGAATTCGAACTCATCCTCACCACGGCGCTTGTGGTCATGGTCATTTTTCTATTTCTGCGCAGCTCTTCAGCCACCATCATTCCGGGCGTTGCCGTGCCTCTTTCGCTGGTGGGCACCTTTGCTGTCATGTACTTGCTCGGGTACAGCCTGGACAATCTTTCGCTCATGGCCCTCACCATCTCCACCGGCTTCGTCGTCGACGACGCCATCGTTATGCTCGAAAACATTTCGCGATATATCGAAATGGGCGATTCGCCAATGGAGGCCGCACTCAGGGGATCAGCTGAGATCGGATTCACCATCGTTTCCCTGACCGTATCGCTGATTGCCGTATTGATTCCGCTGCTCTTCATGGCCGATATCGTAGGGCGACTCTTCCGCGAGTTTGCTGTTACGCTCGCAGTAACGATCATATTTTCTGCATTCGTTTCTCTCACACTCACTCCAATGATGGCCGCTCGGATTCTCAAGCATCATCCGCAATCTGCGCAGGGCAAGTTGTACCGTTGGTCGGAGTGGTGCTTCGCTAAGACTATCGAACAGTATGGCAAGATGGTTCGCTTGGTTCTGCGTCATCAGCCGCTGACCTTATTCATTGCCGCCGCTACGCTGGCTCTTACCGTCTATCTCTACGTTATTGTCCCGAAGGGATTTTTCCCCGTGCAAGACACGGGTACTATTTTAGGAATTTCCCAGGCGCCCGAAACAGTGTCGTTTTCGGCGATGTCCAGACTGCAGCAGGACCTCGCGCAAGTCATCCGCCAGGATCCCGCGGTTGAAAATCTGACTTCGTTCATCGGCGCTGATGGTGTGAACACAACAATGAATAGCGGCCGTATTCAGATCACGCTGAAGCCGCTTGATCAGCGTGCCGGCGTATCGGCGGTGGATGTGATCCGCAGGCTCGAGCCGAAGCTGCAACAAGTGCCTGGAATCGAGCTCTACATGCAACCCGTGCAGGATCTCACGGTAGAAGATCGCATCAGCAGAACTCAATATCAGTATTCGCTCGATGCTCCCGACAAATCGTTGCTGGATCAGTGGGCGCCGCGCCTCTTGGAACGGATGAAACAGCTTCCCGAGCTGCGCGATGTCGCGAGCGATCAGCAAAACAACGGAACCGGATTGATGATCAATATCGATCGCGATACAGCGGGCAGGCTTGGCATTACTCCACAGAATATCGATGACGCTCTTTACGACGCTTTCGGCCAGAGACAGATATCGACCATTTATACGCAGACCAATCAGTTCCACGTAATTCTCGAAGTGGCGCCGCAATATCAACAGGACGTATCCGGCCTGAGAGACATGTATGTGCCCACAGGTGCGGCTTCGGCCAATCTCGCGTCGACCATCGCGTTAGCAGGAACCAATGCTGCTCTCACCGGCGCCGCGGCCATCGTTCCTGCGCCTCTCAACGAGCTGGTGAAGGTCTCAAACATTCCTTCCCCGATCACTATTAACCACCAAAGCCAATTTCCTGTGGTAACTCTTTCCTTCAATTTGGCCCCGGGGGCATCGCTCGGTAGCGCCGTCCAGCATATTAAACATGTTGCGCAGGATCTGGGTATGCCGGCGAGTGTCGAAACCAGCTTCCAGGGAACAGCGCGCGCTTTCGAGTCTTCTTCAGCAAATGAGCTAACTCTGATCCTCGCGGCCATTGTCACTGTATACATCGTTCTTGGCATGCTCTATGAAAGTTTTATCCATCCGGTAACTATCCTCTCAACGCTCCCGTCGGCCGGAGTCGGCGCCATCCTCGCGTTGGTGCTGTTTAAGAAGGATTTGGATGTTATTGCCTTGATTGGCATCATTCTTCTGATCGGTATCGTTAAGAAGAACGCGATCATGATGATTGATTTCGCGCTCGAAGCGGAGCGTCAGGAAGGGAAGACACCAGAGGAAGCCATCTACCAGGCGTGCCTCCTGCGCTTCCGCCCCATCATGATGACCACGATGGCCGCACTGCTCGGAGCCGTGCCGCTCGCCTTCGGTACCGGCGTTGGTTCCGAATTGAGGACTCCGTTAGGGATTTGCATTATCGGTGGGCTGCTCGTCAGTCAGGTCATGACGCTGTTTACTACGCCCGTCATTTATTTGTTTTTTGGGCGGATCGCATCTTTGGTCCGTGGGAGTCGCAGTTCGGAAGAAAGCGAACAGCTTTCCTCGGTACCTATATAGAAGTCTATGAGTATTTCCACACCGTTTATTCGACGTCCTGTTGCCACTACTCTCCTCATGGTGGCCATGACCCTCGCCGGGGGCATTGCCTACACGCTATTGCCGGTCTCCGCGTTGCCTGAAGTTGATTTCCCAACGATCACAGTCAACGCCACGCTCCCGGGAGCAAGCCCCGCGGTGATGGCAGCGTCCGTCGCGACGCCACTTGAAAAGCAATTCACGCGTATCGCGGGTGTTACTGAAATGACCTCCAACAGTTCAGTGGGGTCGGCGCAGGTAACGCTCCAGTTCGATTTGAACCGCGACATTAATGCGGCTGCCCGCGAAGTGCAAGCCGCCATCAACTCTTCGGCCGGAACTCTCCCTTCGAATCTTCCATCCCTTCCGAAATACCGAAAGATTAATCCGGCCGATCAGCCAATTTTGCTCATGACCCTCGAATCGGATGTCGTACCCAGACCGCAGTTGTACGACATTGCGTCCTCCGTATTTGCCCAACGACTGTCGCAAGTCAAAGGCGTCGGCCAGGTTCAGGTCGGTGGTAGCTCTTTACCTGCAGTTCGCGTTGAAGTTAACCCGCAGCCGCTCTCGAATTACAATGTCGGTCTCGACCAGATCGGCGCCTTCCTCCAAAATGCCAATTCCAATCGGCCTAAAGGATCTTTTGCCAATTCAGAGGTCCAGACTGCCATTTATGCTAGCGATCAGCTCTTTGCTGCCAAAGATTACAAAGATTTGGTTGTTGTATTTCGCAAGGGGGCTCCCGTCCGTCTTTCTGACCTTGGCCGCGTCATCGATGGAAATGAAGATGTGCGGAACCTCGGTATTGTAAACGGCAACCCAATGGTTCAAATCCAGATCAACCGCCAGCCAAATGCAAATGTTGTGGACACAGTGGCACGTATAAAGGCCTTGATACCACAGTTTGAGGCTCAGCTTCCGCCAACGGTTCGCTTCAAGATCGCAAGTGATCGCACCATCACCACACGCGATTCCATGAGAGATGCCCAGCGCAACATGATCGTCTCCGTTGGATTGGTGGTTTTGGTGGTTTTCATCTTTCTTCGCAGTGGTTGGTCGACGTTTATTCCTAGCGTCGCCGTGCCGGTCTCGATTGTCGCCACGTTCGGCGTGATGTACCTGATGGGCTACACTCTGGACAATCTTTCTCTGATGGCGCTCACCATAGCCACTGGGTTCGTAGTTGACGATGCGATTGTTGTACTCGAAAACATTACGCGCCACCTCGAAAGTGGCATGAAGCCAATGCAAGCAGCGCTCAAGGGCGCAGCGGAAACTGGTTTCACCGTGTTGTCAATGAGCATTTCACTTATCGCCGTCTTTATTCCGATTTTGATGATGAGTGGGGTGGTTGGGCGTCTGTTCCGAGAATTCGCCGTGATTCTTTCGGCCGCCATCGCCATCTCCATGATCGTTTCCGTCACCGTAACACCCATGCTATGCGCCTGGTTGCTTAAGGAGCGCCGCTTCTACGGAACCGCCGCCGACACGGAGGGCGACAGATTCTTCAAATGGGTACGTTCGACATATGCAGCGGCGCTCGACGTCGTCTTGGATCATCCGGCCGCCGTTCTGCTGACCATATTAGTGACCCTGACGGTCAACGTTTACCTCTATGTGAAGGTCCCGAAGGGTTTTTTCCCGCAACAGGATACTGGTCGTTTAGGTGGTGCGGTCGTCGGTGAGCAACACATCTCTTACCAGGCTCTTGTGGAGAAGGCCAAGTGGTTTGAGGAGCAGGTCCGCAGGGATCCGGACGTTGAAACCGTAACGATGGTAGCCGGCACGAGCGGCGGCGGATTTGGTGGGAACTCTGCGTTTATCAACGTTCAACTTAAGCCGGTAGGTGTTCGCAAGGCCACCTCAGACCAGGTAATCGCCCGTCTTCGTCGCCAGACTGCCGGTATGCCTGGCGCAAACATGTTTCTGCAGAATGCCCAGGATGTACGCATTGGGGGCAGGCAGGGCAACGCCCAATATCAGTATACGTTGCAGGCACCGGATTTTGAGTCTCTGGCAGAATGGGGGCCGAAAGTTCTGAATCGACTCTCCGTGCTGCCCGAGATTGCCGACGTCAGCTCCGACCAGCAGAATTCCGGGTTGTCGTCCAACGTGATCATTGACCGCGATACAGCATCTCGACTCGGCCTCACAGCCCAAGCTGTGGACGCTGCACTCTATGACGCTTTTGGCCAGCGGCAGGTCTCGGTTATGTACAAATCGATTAACCAATACCATGTCGTTCTGGCCCTGCAACAGCAATGGTGGGAAAATCCGGACTTCTTGAAGACAATCTACGTACAAACTCCCAGGGGCAGCGATGTACCTTTGTCGACGTTTACGTACTTCACACAAGGAATTACTCCTATCAGGCTGCCTCATCAGGGGCAATTTCCCGCAACGACGCTTTCTTTCAACCTTGCGGAAAACGTTCCCCTTAGTGACGCCGTGGTTGCCATCAACCGTGCAGAAGTGGAGATGGGGCTGCCCGCCAACATCACGGGGAAGTTCGCCGGCACCGCACGCGCCTATGAGGAAGCGCTTAAGAATCAACCTATCCTCATTGGGACGGCGCTGCTCGCTGTCTATATCGTGCTGGGAATGTTGTACGAAAGCCTCGTTCACCCGTTGACTATCATCTCAACGCTTCCCTCGGCGGGCGTGGGAGCGCTGGTGGCCATGGTTCTCTTCAAGAGCGATCTCGACATTGTGGGCATGATCGGAATTATCCTGCTGATTGGCATTGTAAAGAAAAACGCGATCATGATGATCGATTTCGCCCTCGCGGCCGAGCGGAACGAAGGAATGAATTCCCGGGATGCAATTTACCAAGCCTGTATGCTGCGGTTCCGGCCGATCATGATGACAACAATGTGCGCGCTTCTCGGTGGAATGCCCATGGCTCTCGGCTGGGGCGCTGGAGCCGAGTTACGAAGGCCACTCGGAATTGCCATTGTGGGCGGACTCGTGGTCAGCCAGATGTTGACTTTATTCACCACGCCCGTGATTTATCTCTATCTTGATCAGCTCCGCAAGCGTTTCACTTGGAAGCAGTCTAGCTATCGCCATCGGCCTGGCTTTCTGGTTCCAGGCGGTGCGGAACCACGGTAACCGTGGGTAGTGTGATAGTGATTGTCTGACTTAAGCGAGAAACTAAGCACGTCAGTACGATTTTATCCCCTCAGCCCGCATTGCTCCGGCGCAATTTCGTGTGCTAGTTTGGTGGCCACATTATGGCGGATTGTGCTGCACGTCCGGCAATGGCGAGCCAGGGCATCGACACCATCGTTCCCCGGCACAGCGCGCTAATCCGCCTGACCCACTGGATCAACGCCATCAGCTTCCTGATGCTGCTAGTAAGTGGTGTGGCCATTCTCTTGGCACAGCCAGCACTTTTTTGGGGTGAAACGGGATTTTTCGGCGATCCATCTTTGATCAATCTCCCGATGGCCCAAAACGAGGCACAGTCAGGCTGGGGGAGAAGTCTTCATTTCCTCGGTGCATGGATTTGGATATTAAACGGAGGTATCTACGTTCTTTCCGGCCTATTGACGCTTCACTTCCACCGCGACTTCCTTCCCGAGCGGAACCAGCTCGCCTGGAGAACGCTCCGCGAGGTGCTCTCGAATCAATTACTGTTCAAAAGACCGAATATCGAAGAGTTCTATACGTACAACATAATCCAGCGCCTGGCCTACCTGACGGCCACCTTTCTTTTGGCCCCACTGACGATCCTGTCCGGCTTGGCGATGTCACCGGGCCTCGTAGCCGTGGTGCCGGCATTGGTCGAAGTCTTTGGTGGGCATCAGTCAGCGCGCACGGTCCATTTCTTTGCGATGAGCCTATTGGTTGTCTTCCTTATCGTTCATGTCGCAATGGTGAGCCTGCGAGGGTTCCTTCCAAGGATGCGCGCCATGATAACGGGGCGCACCTCGGCCTGATCGGGACTTACATGAACGATGGAACAACGCGCCGCAAGTTGATCAAGAGAGCGTTGGGAGCCTCTGCGCTTGCTTTTGCCGGTGGTGTAGGGGCCGTGCTGGCCAGGCGCTACGGACTGATTCCGCCCGACAGTGGCGGATTGTATGGTATAGGCGAAACTCTGACCTATGCGAGCCAACGAGTGCTGCTTTCTCGCCAAAATTTCGCGCGCGAATTCAGCCGCAGTCAGATTTCCAAGAATTTCCGAGGTTTTGGCACGGTGATGCCGGACTATGAACCCTATTTTTTTAGCATGATTCAAGGTTTCAGCGATTGGCGCCTGGTTGTCGATGGATTGGTCACGAAGCGCGTTAGGCTCTCTCTCTCGGAAATCAAGCAGCTCCCTTCGCGTACGCAGGTTACTGAACACATTTGCGAAGAAGGGTGGTCGGCTATCGCAGAATGGACAGGCGCCCCTCTTTCCTCTGTGCTGAATGCTGCCGGCGTACGACCCGAGGCAAGATATGTCCTGTTCGTTTGTGTCGATCGGCATTGGGGCAGCCTCGATATGGCAGATGCCCTTCACCCGCAAACTCTCTTGGCTTATCGGATGAACGGCCAGGATCTTCCTGTGGCCCACGGCGCCCCGGTACGTCTGCGTGTCGAACGGCAACTTGGCTATAAGAGCCTGAAGTACGTCGGACGCATCACTGTGACCGACACTCTGAAGGGGATTGGTAAAGGCCTGGGTGGCTCAGACCCGGACGCCGGCTATTCGTGGTATGCCGGAATTTGAAGCGATTTCGCGAATGAAGGGGCCGCTCTTCCGAAGTACCATCCCGATTCCACCCGTAGGGTGATTGCGCAGTCCCCTATAAGCTGTATATTTACGTGGACAGCAAAAGACTTAAATCGCCGTTGTTTTGTTTGTCTTTTGAAAAATAAGCTGCCTCCACGCTCTAGCAAAATCGGTTGGGGTCTGCATTTTTATTTTCTCTTTGATGCCGACCCTGGCGCAGCATCTTGTGTTTTGCTTTCTTCTCTAACTACCTTTTCAAGCAGATATTCGATTTGTCCGTTCAGCGAACGGTGCTCACTTTGAGCCATCTCATTGAGTTTCTTTTTCAAGCTAGATGAAATCCTGAGTAGGAATCGGACCCTTTCTTCACTCATGGGCTAGGCTGCTTGCACCTCACGGCCCCTTGACTTCGTGATATCATTACAATATTATAGCAATATCGTAATGATATCCGCGCAGATAGCGCCGTCAATGGAGCTCTAAATGTCTAGAACTAACAGCGCTTCTCTGATACGTGACAATTGTCGGCTCGTCAAGAAACTCTATCCTGAACTGCCCCCCTTTGAGTTAAGGGCTCTGATTCATATAACACGAGCGCTTCGACTTTCTCTGTCAAATGGCGAAATCCTGCGGTTACAAGGCAGGTGGTACGTCACACATGCGGGGCTACTCCGCGTAGCGACTCGCGGACGCTGTCACGGCATTAGCACAACACTGTTACAGTCGCAGTCCGATGCTATCGGCAAGCGATGGGTGTTTAAGGCTACAGTTTACAAATCCCAGAACGCGAGGGGATTTGTTGGTTATGGGGACGCCGATCCCTCCAACGTATCGCCTGCAGTCCGCGGCGCGGAGATGCGTGTCGCCGAAACCCGCGCCGTGAATCGCGCCCTCCGAAAAGCCTACGGAATAGGCCTGTGCTCCGTTGAGGAACTTGGCTGGTCACCGAAGCCGTCTGAAACCTTCCAGTCGAATCAGGCGAAGCCTTTCAACGTCGCGAGCAACGGCCATCGCAATCCCCAGCCTCGCCTGCGGGACCAACTCTGCCTGCTAATCCGCCAGCACAACCTCGATCCGAATCTGGTCAAGACGTACGCCGCCTATTTCTGCGGCACGGAAACGATCAAAGAAGCCAGCCGGGATCTTGTCGAATCCTTTATCTCTCATCTGGCGGCTTCTGCCAAAGAAGACCTTGACGGCCTGATCTGCAAGCTCAATTCCTTTGCTCAACCCGTGGAGGTGCGGCAATGAAACGACGGATTCCGGGCCTCCATTCGACTCAACCGGCCGATGCTCCGCTCGAAGGGCTATTCCTCGTACGCGTGGAATGGGCTTCCTACCGCTGGAATTTACAGAAGGCTTACCTCAGTGTCCGTTTTGTGGTTCTCGAACCGAAGGGCTTCCAGAATCGCTCATTCTCCGGCCGCTTTTACAGCACCGAACGCGCGCTCTGGAGACTGAATTGGTTCTTGCGGGATTTTGGCTATGATCCAGATCTCCTCTCCCAGGATCAGGTCGATGAAAAAGCACTCATTAATCTACGCGGGGTGATACGGACCTCTCACCGCACTCTGATGGGACGGATTTACCAGAATCTGGAAGCATTTGCTCCTGCTGCCGATTGGGAGGAGCTCTCCTCGGGAGCGACCGAGCGTCAGCCGGAAGGAAGCACACGTGGTTTATAGCCACACCCAAATCAGCCAATACCTTCGTTGCCCGCGGAGTTATCGCTACCGGTATCTCGACGGATGGCGGGAAAAGGATATCCGGGCAGCGATGATTTTCGGCCGATGCTTTGAAAACGCCGTTGGCGCCTATTTCGTTGGGAAGGACTGCACCGAGTTCTTCTTCAAAGAGTGGCAGGTCTATCGAGACACTCCGTTCCAATATCGGAAGGGAGAATCCTGGGATCGGCTGCTGCATCAGGGAGTTCACCTGCTTGAAAAATTCGTCCGCGACGATCGGATTCGCATTCGGTCTCCCAAAGAGAATCTGCAACTCAAAAAGACACGGCCGCTCTCAGCGGGCAACGAGTTTGTGGCTTTCATCGACGCGATCGGAAAGCTTGATGGCAAGCGGTGTCTGATCGATTGGAAGACCACGACGAGCCGCTATACGGAGTCACCCGAAGGGCTACTGTCTCTTGATCCGCAGCTAACCTGCTATTCCTGGATCACCGGAATCGCTGATGTCGCTCTGGTCGTCTTTGTGCGGAAGCATCTTCCTGAGATTCAGTATCTGAAAGCAACGATTTCGGAAGGGCAGCGACAGGCATTCGGGCGCCTAGTTGAAACAACGATTGCCCAGCTCGAAGCGGGTCATTTGGAGCCTCACAGCGGCATTCGATTCCCGCAGAACGGTTGTGTGAGCTGCCCCCATCTGGGTCTCTGCCTCAATAATCAGCAATTGATTGAATCGAACCTTATCCGTCGGCCGGGAGCGAGTGCCCTTGATTGGCTTGACGACCTTGTGGACTAACGGATTACCGATGGTAGCGCCGAAACTCAATCGCCGCCGGGCGCTA
>Ga0126371_10004864_pt1 | contig 11878 bp, 11 predicted proteins | sample PanSoiMetaPlot_4_FD_110145 | JGI IMG/M metagenome (GOLD analysis project Ga0126371, IMG submission 110145) | Tropical forest soil microbial communities from Panama - MetaG Plot_4 | ecosystem: Environmental > Terrestrial > Soil > Tropical forest > Bulk soil | place: Panama | collected 2016-02-17
CGAGCGCGCCGATGCCGGCGGCCGCAATTGCAGCGAGCCGAGCGAGCCGCCTGAAGAGCGCCAGATTCGCGATCATCGACTGGTCTTGCAAATCGGAATAGCCCCCTTCATCTCTTATCGTCCGGTGAGTGGGGGCAGGTGGGTGCGAGCGGCGTCACACTCAGCTGTAGTAGGCCGAGCGAAGCTCGGCAACAATGACTCGGCCCGAAGCGCAAAGGCGGCGGTGAGGCCGGTGAGTCCCCCACGGATGACATCGTGCGGCCTCAAGGGCGATATCTCACGCCGGCGACGCTACGGGCCGGTCTCGAACAGGCTACCGTTCTCGCGTGAATGTCAGATGCAGATATCGTGAAGGCGGCCTTGTGGGCCGCAAAGACGTCGGTCCTTAGGCGCCGATTAACGTATCGGGTCGTGACCCCAATTCTTCAGAGAGTGGGCCCAGCGGCTCGTCGCGGCGTTCTTGCGAGGGCGCTGGGCGACGTGGCGGCGTACGAATCCGACGACGGTCCGCATGTGCATGATATCCCAGTCTGTGAGGCGGTCGGTCTTTGTCCGAAGGATCTCGACGATGCGACGGCCGGATCGATGCCCGACGGATTCTTCGTTTGCGCTATCGCGCCAGCCGACCCGATTCGACTCATCGGTTTCCAGCCACGCTGCGAGCTCGCGCGCGCTCATGTTCACGACTTGCTCGAAGTCTCGGACGATGCGCTTGCGATCGGCGCGGACGCGGTCGACCGCTCGCGCGTAGCCTGTTTTCATCGGTCGCATCGGCGCAGGTTGCGCCGCCCGGCGTCCGGCACCTTGTCGTTAAGGCAATTATTCACTTTGCAAACCACACGCGCCATAGTCCGCCAATGATTGCGGTCACGCCGACCAATGAGACCGCTAACAAGATAATCGCTACGGGAAGATCAGAACGGAGAAATTCCCCAATAGCGGCAAGCAAGAAAATCGTGGTTACAACAATCGCGACTATGCGTTCGGTCGCTCCCGATAACATCGTAAACCATCTAACCATACTCGTCACCTGCGCTTCTTCTTGGTTCCTTTGCTTGCCGCTATCTTCGGATGCTTCGAACGTTCGCGAGATTCTGTAGGAATCTGCAAGAACGCGTCGAGCGCGTCGTCAAGAGCCAAGGGTATCTTTAATGGCCCGGGTCGCTTCTGCGATGCCCTTGATGTTTTCGGCGGTTTTTTGCGCACGAACGATGTGCCTCCGTAAGTCCTGATACTTGAGGCGACGGCCTTCAGCCGCTTTAAGCGCGAACTGCGCTCGTAGGTCGTCGGAGACCTGGCGGTTCGAGTACCTGAAATCAAACTCCGCAAGGTATCGCTGTAGATGGTCTGGGCTTACGTGGTGGTAGACGCCGTAGATGCCGCGCTTCAAGATCGAGAAGAAGCCTTCTACTGTGTTCGTGTGCGCCGCACCGCGAACGTACTCGCCCGCGGCGTGGTTAACCATTTCGTGGGTGGCGAATCGCTTGTGGACGTTCTTGTAGCCGGGGTAGCTATCGGTAAATAGCTGTGCGTCCGTATCGACGTTCTGCGCGAGCTTCGTCTTGAGGTTCGCGGCGGTTGCACGGTCGATCTTGAACGAACGGGCCACGCCTTGACGCTCGACCATCGAGAACACGGGGACCTTGGTCGTGCTATGCTTGCCGTCGCGTCGATTGGACTTGCCGCCGACATACGTTTCGTCCGCTTCGACTATGCCCTTGAGTTTGTCGAGAAAGATCGGGTGCGTCATAGCATAGCGGATTCTGTGCGCCATGAACCAAGCCGACCGATACGATACGCCAAGCATCCGGTGTAGCTGGTGTGCGCTCATGCCCTTCTTTGAGGCGCACATAAGGTGCATGGCATTGAGCCACTTGTGAAGCGGTATGTGGCTGTCCTCGAAGATCGAACCGACCGTCACCGTAAATTGCTTGCGGCAGGTGCCTTCTTTGCACTTATAAAGGCCCTTGCGTCCGGGTCGCTTGGAATCGGGTTTCGGTTCAAGTTTATACCCGCCGATGCAACCGCAATGCGGGCAGTAGACGCCGTTTCGCCAACGGATATTCTCAAGGTGACTTCGTGCTGTATCATCGTCGACAAACAATACGGGGTTCATATCTTAGTCCTTCGGTCCGATTCTGACGATAGCGGGCGATACCGCCGTGGTCGTTGTCATCGCAGTTGATACGCTGTACCCGACCGACTCTATTACAGGTTTAGGATCATTGGGTTTATGTAACCAAAATCCGACTTTTCCGAGCCTTATCGACTTGGAAGGTTTGTTCGGATATTGGCAGATGCAATCAACCTTGACGGTGTAGTGTCCATAATCTTTAAACGGAGGCGGGTCGAGCTTGCCTTCTTTGTCGAGGTTAAATAGAACCGGCATGAGCAGGTAACTATTAGTTCTTCGAGGTCCTGGTATGAACGGGGCATACAACGGGTCGAAAAATTGCTGTTCGGGTAGAATTTGGTCATAAACAACGGTAGCGCGGATTGTATATCGCTCTGCTGTAGATAGCCTTGACGCCCGGGCCCTCACATAGAGGTAACACAGACCACGCGGGCACTTACCAAAAAAATCCGTTCCGCCAACACCGATCATGTCGAATTGATCATTGACACGCGGCTTGATCGAATCGCACAAAGCAATAGCCTCTAGTGCGACCTCTTGTTCTGGTGCTCGCCGTGGCATATCAATGACCTTATAGGGCGGTGCCCAGGCCGACGGCGTGGGCTTGTGCGTATGGCGCCTCACGCCACACCACCATCATACCGCCGTTCACTTGGGTTTGTCAAGTGAACAATTGCCGTCGTTAAACCTGACATGATGTGTCAGGTATCGCGTGTTACTCTCTGGACGACTATCGAAGCACCAGCCGCTTATGAGGAGTTGTCAGATGATCACTGGAGTCGACCTGTTCGGTTTCACCGTTCGCGACAAGGCGAAGACGGTCGCATTCTATCGCGAGGTGTTGGGTCTCACGCCGACCGAGGAAGACGAGCAGGGAGCCGAGTTCACATTCCCCGACGGCACGACGTTCGGTATCTACCAGCCGCCGGGAGGCGATCTTCCGCTGGGCGGCGGTGTCATGTTCGCCGTCGATGATGCGCAGAAGGCGACCGAGCACTTTCGGTCGCGCGGGGCGAAGCTGAGCGACGTCATGGAGAGTAATGTCTGCTTCATGTCGCTCGGCAATGATCCGGAAGGCAATCAATTCATGATCCATCAGCGTAAGACAAAAGACTAAGTCTTAATCCGTCGTTCTTAACGGACGATTAGACGCCCATAATCTTTGCGGAGTACCTTTGCACGTGGCGCTCGCTATCTACGCGGCGCCACGAACCGCACATGAGAGGACATCCGCAATGATTTTAAGGTTTGGTGCGCTGCGCGCGGCGTTGGTCGCGGGCCTCGCGTTGACCATCGCGCTCGCTTGCCCGGCGGTCGCAGAAACTTCGGGATCGATAGTCGGTGCCGTCGTCAATGTTTCGACCGGCGCGCCGATCGCAGCTGCGCGAGTCGAGCTCGACGGCGTGGGCCAGCCTCAGGTCGTCATCAGCCGCCCGGACGGCTCGTTTTCCTTCGATTCGCTCGTCGCCGGCACGTACACGATCAAGGCGACGGCGACCGGCTATGAGTCTTTCAGAACCGCGCCGTTCGCGCTCGCTTCTGGGCAGGACCTGACCTCGACGATTTATCTGCAAGCCGTGACGACGACCAGCATCACGTCGCTCGCACACATCACAGTTCGAGGCAAAGCTGAGTTGAACACCGCGCCGGCGAGCACGGCTACGATCACCTCGAAAGATTTCGTCGCGAATGGCCAGACGCAAGTCGAGCAGGCGCTCGCGACGACGCCCGGCTTGACAGTGGAACATTTCGACAACGGCGCTCCCGGCGCGGTCGCGACGATCTCGATCCGAGGTGCCGGCGGATTTGGCAGCAGTAGCGACGGCGGAGGTAACACCGGCTACGAGGTGCTCGTGCTCCAAGACGGCGAGCCGATGCGCAACGGGCAGTACGGCGACTTCGACGTTTCGACACTGACGCCCGACGTCTACTCTCGTGTTGAGATTGTCAAAGGTGTCGGCGGCACATCGCTTTTCGGCGCGAACACGATCGGCGGCACGGTCAATCTCGTGACTCGCGACCCGACGAAGACCGAGAGCGGCGAAGCATCGATCGGCTTCGGCGGTTTTCAGACGAACTACGTCAACTTGCTCCAGTCGGACACGTTCGACCGCTTCGGATACGTCCTCGACCTCCATCGATACAATACATACGGCTTCTATCCGCCTGGGTTCAAGGTGTCGTACGCGCCGTTCGGCACACCGGGCGACGCGGCGTTCCCTCAGCAGGTCATGGATCTGAAATCCGGTTTGTTCAAGATGAAGTATGCGTTCACGAACACGACATCGGCTGCGATCACCGTTTCGGATGAAAGCGACTATCGCTCCCAGGACGGCTTGATCGGCGATCCGCTAGGTTACATCGATCCTTCGAACGGGTTGCCGGCATTTTACGGTTTCCCCGGCGATTGGGTGTGGAACATCCAGCCGAAGTACTCGCTTGACGTCACGACGGCGCTCGGCGGCGGCACACTCGACCTTCGCGCATACACGCAGTATCTCGAGCGCGTGGTCGACGGCCTGGGCGAACCGTCCGACCTGTGCTGTTTCTTATCGCGTCAGGTCGATCACCTCGGCGGCGACCTCGTGCAGTGGACGAAGGGGTTCGGCAATCAAACGCTCACGCTGAGCGTCGGCGGCAACGGCGACGCGTTCTTCTTCGGCGAGGGGTTCAATCAAGCCGAGACTTTCGCCGAACTCAACGCGTCGGGCGGGCAGCAGACGTACCGGACCTACTTGATCCGCGACGACGATGAGCTTTCGAGTAAGTTCGATCTGACCGCCGCCGGCTATTACAGCGACTACGACACGGTTGCGGTGAAGCGCTTCGACCCCCGCATTGCGATGGTCAACAAACCCGACGCGTCGACCGTCGTCAAAGCATCGGTTGGCACGGGCTTCGCGGCGCCGCGCTTGTCAGATCTCTTCACGCCGGCCGACTTCAACATCAACGACGCCTCTCCGAACGCCGTCTGCCCGACGCCTAGCCCGTGCTTCGGCAGCGCCGGCAATCCATCGCTAAAAGCGGAGACCGCTAACGGCGAGGATGTGAGTTATCAGCACTTGTTCGGCGCAAACGGACAGATCGGGGTCGATTTCTACCGGACAAACCTGACGAACCACATTCTCGACGGTCTACTGCCGACCGCGCCTGGCACAGTCTTCCAAGGCACGAACCAGCCGATGCTTTTCATCCAAGAACCGTTGAACATCGCCGGCGCCGTGTACACGGGCATGGAGCTGTCGGCGACGATCCCGTTCGATGCTCGAACAGGTATCGACACGTACTACGACACGCAAGCCGCATACCCGACCGGCGTCGACCTGCCGACTGAGACAGTGTTGCAAGACGTCGTGAACAATCAGCAGTTCCTCGGCGTGCCTTTGCACAAGGCCGGCTGGTCGCTTGACTACCAGAATCCGACGGGCGGCGGCCTCTTCTTCGGCGGCGACTGGTATGGGCCGAATAACGCGTTCAATCTGCCGGCGTTCTGGACGTACCGAGCCGGGTGGAATGTGCCATTCTCGGGCGACAACGTCATCAACATGGCCTGGAGCAATATCTTCAACAAGAACGCCAACTACTATCAGTCGTTCCGCGGCGGTGTCGCCTACCCAGGCTTCACCGGCCCGTATCTAACCAACGGATATAACGTCGCGCCGCATAGCCTGTCGATCACGCTCACGCATCGATGGGGCGAATTCGGCGGGTAGTCGATAGCTTGTAGACGCCACGGCGGGCCGGCATATTGCCGGCCCTTCTTTTAGAGACAGGTTTGCGTTTCGCCGCTGTCTTGAACCTGAGTCAGCTTATCTTCCAGATCGAACATCAGGGTCAACGTTTCGTCTGAACCGCAAGCGATGTTGAAGCCCATGCTGAAGTCGACCGTAGCGTTTGGGTTTGGAACGAATTGACGTGGCCGCGTGTCTGAGGGGCAACCCGACGCCGGCAAGGGCTCGTTCATCGTCGGCCAATCGCCCTGGGCGTCATTGTCGAAGGAACAGCCGTTGGGTCCGGCCGGCTTGCCTGCGACGTACATATAGTTGAAGGCGGTGAGTCCGCGCTTCTTGAGGAGCGCGTAGGCGTCTGACCGAGTCATGCCGACGACAATCGTCTTCTTCACCCAAGCGATGTCGCGGATCGACTTTGCCCTCGTTTCGATGCTGAAGTGGTTGAAGGCCTCAGCGAACGTCCGCCCGAGAAGAACGTGATCTTTTGCGTTGTCGAACTTAGCCTTAAGGGCTGGACCCGCTTCGCCCGAGTCCATCGCAGCTAGAGCGAATGCGGCAGTGTACGACAGCACCTCATCTGACGCGTGAGCCGCACTGGAGCTGAACCACACCACGTACGTTCCATCGATGGGGCCTGCGTAGTGGCAGGTCGAATCACCGGCAGGCATCTCCGAAGGCGATTTTGTCACTTCTTTTATTCGACCGGACGACGTGCCGGTAAAAATGGCCGACACGACTTTCTTGATGTCGGTATTTGAGAACGTCGTCGTGTTCGAGCTAGAAACAGCGGCGCTAGCGGATGCGCCCGCCGATGCGGCGGTGACGGCGGCGAGAACTGCAACTGTCCGTCTCACCAAGATCGCAGCGAAGCTCATCGGCGCCCTCTTCTTTGTCGAGACCGGCGTACCCACTCGCTAGTCCGCATCATCGGGTTCGGTCCATGGGCTAATGGCGTGGCGCAGGTCGTTGTACGCGCGGCGGTGGGGCAGATCAAGGTCGGCAGATCCAGCGCACTCGTAGAATTCGCGGATCAGGTTGTCGCGACGAAGCTGCTTCGCATCGTCGTCGGGCATCGCTAAATAGGCCGCGACCTCATCTCGGGACCGGATCGGAAAATCGGCCGGAAGTTTTTCGAGCGCGTCTCGTATCCGTTCTTCGTCTGGATGAGCACTGGGTTCCGGAGCTGCCATGAGTCCGCCGCGCCGCATCCATTCGGTCGGCTCTATCTCGCCGTGCGAACGATAGAGCGTGACGCCGCCGACGACGTAGAGGACGAAAATCGAATAAGCTACCAGGATGACGAAGCCCGCCGTTACGACGACCCCGGGCCACGTGCTCCAGGTCATCATGACGAAGCCGATAACGACGATATAGATCGGAAGCGTCGCCCACCCGAGAATGAAGTTCAGGCGGCGTTTGAGTTTCGATCGCGCCGATTGCTCGTCAAGAGGGCGCATCGATCCATTTGTCCACGACTGGCAGACGCGGCTCGCCGGATGGATACGTGCCGTCGGGATGATCTGCCATCCAGCGGCGCGCGCGCATCGCGAGATATTCGAAGTTCTGAAACGCCCAGGGTGCGCGCCGGCGCATTAGTGCGATTGGTCCTTGAAGAAGCTCCCAATAGCGGGAATAGGCACTGCCGCTCCATTCCATCAACGTCGCTTCCGATATCAGCCCCTTTTTCAAGAACGTTCCGATCTGTTCGAAGATAAGGCAGAGGTACAACTCTGGGAAGCGTTGCGGGTCCACTTTTCCGCGGATGATCGCCTCTCGATAAGCCGGATCGGCCATCTTCGCCTCGAGTTCCATGGCTGCGATGCGAGCGCCATTTTGCGAGATCTCCGGCGGTATCGTCAGCTGGCTGATGCTGATGAGCGCTGATAGTTCGTTGTTCGAGCGGAGGTGGCGCAATTGGATCAAAGCGGCGATCGCAGTCGCCGCGATGACGATGAACGTGCCGAACGCGGCAATAGTGTTGAGCACCTCGAGCGACATCTTCACCTCCTTCGGCTCGTCAGGCAAACGACGACGGCCGACGTTCACACGCGGCGGGTGTGGGCTGGCGTTCGCTTCCGCAGTCGTAGAACCCGGGCGTTTTATGGGATGTAGCCAGATATATAGGAAGACAGGCCGCTTGTGAGCGGCCCGTCTTGTAGGTCGGGTTGATACGCGCTGAGCGCTAGATCCGTACGGTTAGCGTCAGCGTGACGTTGGCCGGCTGCAGGCCGAACTCTTCATTCGATGCGATGCCGGCGATGTTCTGGGCGAGTCCGTTGTTGGCAGACGGCGGCGCGAACGGATTCACGGCTTGCGGTTCGCCGCTGCCGATGAATCCGTACTCCTGGACCGCCGAGTTGAAGATGTTCGTGCCGCCGAGCGTCACGATCTCAGCCCCGCCGTTCAGCGGATGGCTGAGGAACGCGTTCGTGAACCAGTACGCCGGACGATCGAGCGGGTTATTGTTCCCGATGTAATAGTTGTCGATACGGAGTTCAAACGTGCCCGGCTGGAAGTCGAGCGACGCGGTCCCTTGATGAAGCGGGATGCCGTTCTGCTGCCCGCCGTTGAGCAATGTGAGGTTGTTGATGAGGATCGCATTCGGGAAGTTCGCGTCCTGCGACGACTCCACCGAGTAGCCGTAATCCAGATACGCCTTCTTCGCGAAGCGGTAGCGACCGTTGATATCGACGCCGCGAGCGAGTTCATCCGCCGCATTGAAGGTGTCGTCAATGCCGAGGAACGGGTACGTCGCCGACGGCTGCGAACCCGGCGGCAAGCATCCTTGTGCGATGAGTCTGGCCAAGTACGTTTGCAGGGTCGTCGATGCGAACTGGACGTTCTGCAAACCGTACTGGAGCAGCGGTTCCGTCGCGCCGAATAGGAACTGGTGGACCGACGTCTCGTAGGCATTCACTTCGAACGTGCTGTCGTCGGCGAAACGATGGCCGAAGCCGATCTCGACGTCGTTCGACGTTTCCGGAATGAGGTTCGGGTTGCCGCCGGGATTCGGCAACGAGTTGAGGAGGCACGAGACGTGCGTGAGCGAGCTGCCCGGATCGGGCTCGAACACGATGCCCGTCGACTTCAACTCGGGCGCCGGCGCACCGACCGAATGGCCGTACGTCAGCCGCAGAACGTCGTTCGAATCGGGCCGGAACTGCGCCGTTAAGCGCGGATCGAACGACGTCTTGTTGGAGGCGTTATCGTTCTTTATCCACGCGTTGAGGAATCCGGAGAAGCGATCGTTGAACTCGTGCTGATCGCGCACGAAGAAGCTGCTCGTCCGGTACGTCGCCGTCGTGAAATCCGGCGCGTACGCGAATATCGGCTCACCCGATGACATGGACCCTGGCGCGACGAGCGCTTGTCCCCATTGCAGTTGGTTGATGAGCGCGTACCCGAAGCCGAGATCGTTGTTCTCGGAGACGAGGTCGTCGGACAGCAAGTAGCCGTGCGTGTCGAAGTAGTCGGTGAAATCGGGCGTGCCGAGCTTATTGCCGCTCGCATCGATGCCGCCCGACAGCGAGCTGTCTTTTTCAAAGAAATAGTTGTTCACGTAGCCGTCGAGCGAGATGTTGTTGACGCCCTCTTTAGCGGTGAAGTTGATGTCGTAGTCGCGCATGCTCGCGGAACGGTTGCGGCCCGCGCCGCCGCCATCGGGTCCCCACGAGACTGCCGCCCACTGTTTTGCCGTGTAGCATGCCGTCGTGTTCGTGATCGGATTCGTCACGACCGTGTAGCCGTTGTCCGTCGACCCGCTGCCGATGATGCAATCCGGCGTCTGGCTTTGGACCTGCGCGAGCCGCGTCGCGTAGGGCAGGAAGTCGTTATCGCCGTTGCCGGTCGAGTTCGCGGCCTGTACGGTGGAGTAGGCGGAGACGGTGACGGCCGTCGTGGGCGTCATCGAGTAGCGGAAACGGCCGAGCTCGGTGGTCAGCTTCGACTCCTGACCGACCGCGTACGTCTCTGCTCCCTGATTGCAATTGCTGACGTCGTTGCCGTTCGCATTGCTGCAAGCGAAGTTCGGATTCACCGACCCTGTCACGAGCAACGCCGGACGGGCGCTTTGGAAGATGTCGCCGTTGAGCGTACCGGTCAATCCCGAGACGCCCGCGGCGGCGACGTAACCGAAACGCCCCTGCGTTCCGGTGGTGCCGAGTGAGGTCGAAAGGACGCCGTCGCCTCCGACTTGCTGTTGGAAGATATAGTGAGGCGTCAGCGTCGGTGAGAGCAAGTGCATATTGACGGCACCTGCGATGGTGTCGCTGCCGTAAAGGCCCTGTGCTCCGGATCCGTATGTGACGTCGACGCCATCAAGCGCAGTGATCGTCGAATTGGCGAAGTTGAAGTGCTGCGGTGCGAGGACGCCGAGCGGACCGGCCGGCCGGCCGTCGATGAGCGTGGCGGTCTCAGAGGGGCCAAAACCACGCATATTGAGCGCGACGTCATCTCCGGGCGACGAGCTCGTCTGCTTGTTGATTCCAGGCAGCGTGTTCAGCTGATCGACGAAACGGATCTGGCCGGTTTGCGCCAAGTTCTGCACGCTCACCGACTGCGTGATCGTCGTCGCCGATGCGAGCGCGCCAGCGGTGACGGTCACCGTGCCAAGCGAATGCAGGTTCGATGAGTTCGCGGAGATCTGGAGCGCCGCGTTGACCGTCACGATGCCGGCGCTCGAGACGGCGACATTCAGGTTCGACGAAGGAGCGTAGCCCTTCGCGAGAATGCTGATGTCGTAAACACCCGCAGGGACATTAGGAATTGAAAACGTGCCATATTGATCGGTCGTGCCGGACGCGATGATGTTGACGCCCTGGAAGAGCGTGACGGTCGCGCCGCTGATGGGAAGAGCGTTGCGCTGATCGACGACCGTGCCGATCACCGTCGCGGAACCCGGAGGGGGTGCGGCCGCCTCTGCCGGCACAACCGAACCCATAACGCTACCGAGCAACATCGCGGCGAGGGCCACGGCAAGAACATCCGAACGGCGCAGGAGCCGTCTTATCATTACTTCCTCCAGTCGAAATTAGCCACACTGTTAAGGTGGCTACAAGACCTAATGTAGTGCTCGAAGGTTAAGAGGCCTAACGACGCGCGTTAAGCCTTCTTAACACTCTCGGTTTATGAAATGAAGCGGAGCTAGGGTTTTGTCGATCAGGGCTGTGTCAGCCGTAGCAACACGAGGAGCGGTCGGTAGGATTGCCTTGTGGCGTGCCTACTTTTCTACCAAACGGGCCCAGTCTTGGTTGATGCTGACTTCTCGCACGCTCCAGGTGCAAGTGACCTCGAACTAGATGGAACGAAGGGTTCGCTGTTTACGAGCGCCGGATCGATCCCGGCGGTTGCAGATCATTTCGCGTTAAATCATTGAGTTCCCGAATGCCATGCTCGAGAACGTTCTTCAGCTCGGCCTGAGTTACGTCACGCCGGACGTTTGGGTTCGCCGACCATCTGCTGGAGCCGCGATCCTCCCATCCTAACAGCGCAACGAAATAGGTTTTCTGAAGTTGATCGCTAGGATCGATTTGGATCTTTCTATGGATACCTTCTCGCACCCATAGCAAGTCGCGGCCCGGACGGTCGTGGTCGTCTTGGATGAGTTCGAGATGATGCGCCGTCGCAATCTCTTTTAGCGTCTCGTCTATCTCGAAAAGCGTCCGGCGCTGCCGGTTCCACTCTTCCGAAAACTTCTCGAACTCACTTACCATTGTGGCCATCTTCGCAAATACCAAGTCGGCGCCCCGGTCTTGCGATCGTGCAACTCAAAAGGCGTGCCACGACGCATGGGCGACAAAGTCATCGTTGCGGCTCCGGCTCCGCTGCGTTTGTCGCCTGATCCAGCGCGGTATCCGTTTTGCTCTTGGGCTATGATGCGGGACATAGGAAGCCGGGGTATAATGCACGCGGTGAAAACGGCTATTTGGTGACGCCACCCACCCGAGCCCCCACGCTCCGATCTTGGCGCCAGGCGCTCGCGCTTGGGGGTTAACCGTCATTTCTGCCCGGGGCG
>Ga0126371_10004865_pt1 | contig 11878 bp, 10 predicted proteins | sample PanSoiMetaPlot_4_FD_110145 | JGI IMG/M metagenome (GOLD analysis project Ga0126371, IMG submission 110145) | Tropical forest soil microbial communities from Panama - MetaG Plot_4 | ecosystem: Environmental > Terrestrial > Soil > Tropical forest > Bulk soil | place: Panama | collected 2016-02-17
ATTCCTGCGGGACTGCCGCATTTCGGATGGCCTCTCGTGCATTGGAACGAGGCCGACGATCTGCTGCCGTTAGCTCTGGCATGTTTCTTGTTGTCCTACGTCGAGAGCATATCGACTGCGCGTACTTTCGCGCTGAAGTACGGATACGAAGTCAACGCTGACCAGGAACTACTGGCGCTTGGGGCCGCCAATCTGGCTGCTGGCCTCGGGCAGGCTTATCCTCTGGCCGGAGGCATGTCGCAGTCTGCTGTGAACGAGAAGAGCGGGGCGAAAACACCGCTGTCTCTAGTTTTTGCCTCCGTGACAATCGGCGTAGTATTGCTGTTTCTCACAGGGTTGATGAAGAATCTGCCCTCCCCGATCCTGGCTGCTGTAGTTCTCATGGCCGTCAAGGGTTTGATTAGTCCTTCGGAGCTACGCCACCTCAATCGCGTCAGTAAGTTTGAGTTCCGCGTTGCCATGGTTGCTATGGTAGGAGTGCTTCTGTTCGGGATTTTGAAGGGGGTGCTGCTGGCAGCAGTTTTCTCCGTCGTCGTCCTCTTGAGGCGTGCATCGCGGCCACGAGTTTTGACTCTCGGACGACTGCCCGGTACCGACCGCTTTGTGGACGCGGAACGCTACCCTGAGCATGAAAGTGTTCCCGATGCTGTGGTCGTGCGAGTGGAGTCAGGTCTCTTCTACTTCAACGTACAAAATGTCAAAGCCGAAATCCTCGACCGGCTTGACCACTTTCACTCAAAGGGGAAAACGCGGCTGTTGATCATCGACTTTTCTACAACGGCGAACATCGATGTTGCAGGCGCACGAATGCTACGGGAACTGAAAGGGCAACTGGCCAGGAAAGATGTTGTTCTTAAGCTGGCTGAGGTACATGGCGACGTACGAGACCTGCTACAGGCGGAAGGTGTACTAGACATTGAAGGGTCCGAGCGACGAGAAGGTATCGTCTTTTTTGTCGATCAGGCGCTTCAGCCCAACCACTAGGGGTAAGGCAACGCTGGGTGGTGCCTGCGATCGCTTTCTTCTAGACTCTGTGCCTGAGCAGTTCGAGCTCACACGCCGACCGCGCTCCCGCCTGAAACGCACAGTTCCCACTCCAGCACATCGCGCTCCGAGCCAGGCTAACGTTTACCAATCGGTAATGAGGGCTTTCAGACCGCTCTATCTTCTATCCCGTCAACCTGCATTGGGGATAGAGACATGTGGAGACATCTTGGACGATGCGACGCGATTATGGACGAAATGAATATGTGTACTTGACGACGAACCGGTGTTCGTAGAACTGTGCCGGGTTGATCGCTGCCAGGCTCGCAAATTTCTGACCTGCCGTGTAAATCACGTACAGGTCGCTGTCAGGACGATAGTTCCATCGGAGCCGGATGTTCGCACTCACCGCCTGTGCATTCGCCGTATCCATCTGCAGAATCGTTGAAAGCGACAGGAAACGCGAGAATGCGTAATCGGTTTCGAGTGCCCCGAAGACAACGGAAAAATTCCTGAATGTCGGCGTTGCGCCGGGAGTCCCGTCGGTTACACCGAGGTGGAATTTGTTCCATTGTTCGCTAAAGCTGAAGGCCAGCCGCCGATTCGCACGGTACGTTGCACGAAGACGTAATTCGTTCAATCTACCGTTGTAGTAGGAGCCAAATCTCTCGAAAATACTGGCCGTCACTTTACGCTCTGGCGACGAACCATAGGTCAGTTGGTGACGATCCCAGTTATAAACTCCGACCGGAATCCACAGATTCTGATAGATGTTGAACGGCTCTGTAAGACGCTGCGCAAAAACGTCGACAATATCATTATCTGTGTACGATCCGTTGTGAAACTCCGCGCGAAATGTAGCCTGCCACTCTTGTGTCTGCACGTTCCCGTGGGTATCAGGATCGTGCACGATGAAGCTCTCAAAGTTTAATTCCCGTAATCCCATCACCTGCGGACGCACCTTGATGTTCGCGTCGGCAAAGTCGCAAACGCAATCCGCCCTTTCCAAGAACCCTACAGCGGGATTGAAGTTCGGTCCGATTTTGCGATGCTCTCCGAAGAAATCCAGCCAGTTTGAGCGATAGATTACGCCCGCTCCCAAGCTCGTCTGCCCCGACGAGCAGTCTCCCGGATTAATGGAGCAAAGATAAAAGGCGGGGCTCTGCGTCTGCGCCATATACCCAGAGAGCGCAAGGTCCTTGAACAATACCAACTTCCCGTCCACTCCCCCAGTCTGGTTATAGTTCCCCGCCGGATTACCAAAGCGTTTGTCGATCCCCATGACGCCGAGGTATGACCCGTTTTCGCCGATGGATCGCTTCGCCCTCGCTACGGCGTAGTTGGCATACGGATTCGGCCCAGATGACCGCGTGCTCACGTCCATGATGCCCAGTTCAAACCCATCAATCTGGCCTGTAACCCGCCCGCCGCCATTAATCGGCACTTCCTGTCCCGTCACCGGATCAATGCCAATCTGCCGACTAAAAAATAACTGGTCGGCACTCTCTCCGATACTTAGCGGGAAGTTGAAGACGTTCGCATTCTCCAGAAAAAACTGCCTCTTCTCCGGGTAGAACAACTTGTACGGAGTCAGGTTGAACTGCTGCACGTCCACATCACTGTCGGCGAAATCGGTGTTGCCGGTGAGGTTCGCCACCAGATTGGACCTGATTCCGTACTTGATGTCGAGTCCGCCGGTATACAGAGGCGTGGTTCCAGGTTTCAGCCCACTGATCACAGCGTCCGGAGGAAGATGGCTGAAGCCGCCCAGCGCGTACGGCTTTACGATGAATAGTCGCCCACTCCCAATGTCGGTAATGCCCCGCAGTTCGCCCGCTTCGCTGATCTTGGTGATTCCAAATGTCCGTTTCCAGCCACTCCAAAGATCCTCTTCGTTCTTGCGACGAATAAATCGCTTAAAGTTCAGGCCCCAAACCACATCCTCGCTGCGCATGAAATTCAGCGTGGAAAACGGAATTGCAACTGTTGCTGTCCACCCGTCGTCGACAATGCGTGCCTCCGAAGTCCACACACCATCCCAGCCCGGATCGCCATCTTGCGTCTCAGAGAACTGCTGCGGTTGGTCGCTGAGCAATCCATCGCGTTGCGTTCCCAGGGGATTGATCTGAAACACGTAAGCATTGCGGCGGTCGCGTCGGGAATCGATGACAATTTCGAAGTAGTCGTCGTATTCCTGGCTCACATCTCGGCGCAACTGAGAAGCGATAACGCCGTGGGGAGTGGAATCATGGCATGTGATGCCGAAATAGACGTCATTGTGGGTATATAGAATCCGGACTTCGGTTGACTCCGTGGCCAATTGCCCCTCGAAGGGCTCGCGTTGTCGGAAGGCCGTAAGCGGCGTGGCCAATTGCCAGATCGGATCATCAAGCGTTCCATCAAGTTTCGGTGAACGCTCGACGCGAATCGCGTGAGCTGTCCGAATCGGCTCGATACTTTGAGCTGGGGCCGGATTCTGGGCGCAAATACCTGCTCTGCTCCCCAGAAATCCGAGCAGGCAAACCCCGAGCCGTGCGAATCCCCATCTCCGCGCCGTCATCGATGACTGTACCCGAGCAGTTCAAAATATCAGATGAAGCTGAATCGATTCTGAAACTCTTGTGATATTGCTCAAACGCTGTCCCGGGCCGGGTTCGTTACCAGTCCTAGTTCGGGGGATTCAGGCCGATCCGCCAAGGCGAACGATCTTCCCAGTTCGTGCATCGCATCGCTTGTCCACGCCGCCGTCTTAGCTAAACGCCGTCCCTGCCCGTTTACGCACCGGGGCCGGGAATCCAGTGAGAAGTAAGCGCGGTACCGTGTTCTTTATTTACAATATTGCGCATGTCGGACTCATTGAATATCGCCGGACGTTCCTTCCGCTCCCGGCTCATCGTAGGCACGGGGAAATACAAATCATTTCAGGAAACCGCGCGTGCGCTCGAAGCCAGCGGTGCCGAGATGGTCACCGTCGCGGTGCGACGCGTAAATCTCGATCGCAGCAAGGAATCGCTGCTCGACTACATCGATTCCAAAAAGTATTTCCTGCTTCCCAACACCGCAGGATGCTACACAGCCGACGAGGCCATTCGCGCCGCGCGCCTCGGCCGCGAAGTAGGACTCTCCGATTGGGTCAAACTTGAGGTGATCGGCGACCAGGCCACGTTGTATCCCGATGTGCAAGCTACACTCGAAGCCACTCGAGTGCTGGTGAAAGAGGGCTTCACCGTTCTTCCCTACACGTCGGATGACATTGTCTTCGCCAAGCGTCTGATCGATGCCGGGGCGGCCACAATCATGCCCCTGGGCGCTCCCATCGGCAGCGGCATGGGAATCCAGAATGTCGCCAACATCCGAATCCTACGCGAAATGATCAGCGGCTTGCCCTTAATCGTCGATGCAGGAGTCGGCACTGCCTCGGATGCCGCCATCGCCATGGAGCTTGGCGCCGACGCGGTCCTGATGAACACAGGCATTGCCAACGCCCAAGATCCGGTTGTCATGGCCGAAGCCATGAAGTATGCCGTCATCGCCGGACGGCAAGCATACCTTTCCGGCCGCATGACGAAGAAGCTCTACGCAACGGCGAGCTCGCCGCTCGAGGGCGTGGTTCGCTAATCGCCGAATGGAAACTTCTCCCTCCGCTGTTTACAGCAGCCTGCGAGGGAAAGTTGTGCTCGTGACCGGGGGCGCGAGCGGCATCGGCGAGGCCATCGTCGAAGCGTTTGTCCGGCAGGGATCGCGTGTGCTCTTCGTCGACATCCAGGATGACAACGCGCGTGCCCTGATCCAGAAATGTCATGCTCCTGATTGCGCTCCGCCCGAATACTTCCACTGCGATCTCACCAACACCGCAGAATTACAGTCGGTCATGCAGGACATCTTTTGCTCCTTCCCGACGATCGATGTGTTGGTGAACAACGCCGGGAATGACAAACGCCACAAGATCGAAGAAGTCACTCCCGACTTCTGGGACTGGTGCATGCAGACGAATCTTAAGCACCAGTTCTTCATGGCGCAAGCTGTTTTGCCCGGCATGCGGAAAGCAAAGCGCGGGTCGATCATCAACATGAGTTCGATCGGCTGGGTGATCCCTTCCACAGGAATCCCTGTCTATGTCACAGCAAAAGCAGCCATCGTCGGGATAACACGCGCTCTAGCGCACGAAGTCGGCGCGGACGGAATACGCGTCAATTGCGTAATGCCCGGCGCAATCGTCACCGAAAAGCAGCGCAAGTTGTGGTTCACCGAAGAATACAAAAAAGAAATCCTGGCCAGGCAAGCGATCAAAAGAGACATCCAGCCAGAAGAAGTAGCCAAACTAATTCTCTTCCTGGCGTCAGACGAAAGCCTGTCGATCACAAACCAAAGTTTCATCATCGACGCAGGATGGGTGTAAAGGTTTGTGTAGCCCCGGACGCCTTCGTCCGGGGCGCCCCAAGCGCAAGTCTTTGGCGCGGGGCGTAGGGAGCGATCCACATTTTTGGATGTGTCACAACAGCTGGCGTGTCAAGCCCCGTCACGTCCCTTTGACTCGCCCAAGTCCGCGCGGCGGACGAATGCGTCCGCCGCCACACAAAACAAAAGGGCGGCTAAAAGCCGCCCTCGGAAACTCACCAACCAAACTCACAGCATCTTCATGCTGTCGACGTGGATCGAATCTCCCTTCACCGAGCCAGTCACAGCAATGTGATGTCCTTCGTGCCCTTTCAGCGCGTCCGGATTATCGACCATCAGAACCTTCTGGTCCTTGTCGGTCACGATCACCATCTTCGCTCCGCCATCGAGGCACTTCTTGGTGCAGGCTGCGGCACCAGCGTTGGCGCCCTTGGCGCCGCACTTATCGTCCGATACCCATCCATTCACGGTTGAGCTCTTCCCCATGTCATCGAAGGCCAGCGCCGACAGGGCAAGCACAAAGCAAACGGCGAGACAAATCAGCAGCACTTTTTTCATGACCCTTCCTTCTCCTTTGGAGTTCAGATTGCGGCCCCACGCCGCAGGAATCATGGAGCACTGGAATTGCGTCCGTCTCCGGAGGCACTCCCATTCATGATCTTGAAGTGAACGCTGTGGAACTATATCACAGCGAAACTCAGCAGTTGTCGGCGGCCGCGGTACTCGAAAGGTGCATGCCAGTGCTGGCCAGTAGGCCTATTTCCGGGCAGAGTGATTGGCGGGCGCCGCGGGCTTCGCCGGGGACGGCGGGACATAGACATACTCCCCGGGCTTTGCGTATCCCAACTGCTCCCGGGCTTCTTTCTCGATCGCGGTCTGGTCACTCTTCAAGTCCTGGACTCTCTGCGTGTAGCGGTCATTCTCCTTTTGCACTTCAACGATCTGCTTGCGCAGCGTTTCATAATCGGCGCGCTTCTGCTTGTAGACCACCATCCCGTTCGCGCCAAACATAACATGGACAAACAGTGAAACCGCGAGTACGGCAACGGCGATCGTCGCAATCCGGCGGCGCAATCTGTAGACCTCCACCGCGAACGGACGAACCCGCCCAATCCAGGATGCAGCCAGAGCCTCAGCCTGTGGCGCACGTTCAACTACCGCGCGCAGGCCGTCCTCCGGACGTGGAAGCTTCGCGAATTTGTGAACCGGGATCACGGAATAAAAACCTTATTCAAAAATCCAGTGCTTGGCCGCGCTACTTAGCTTCTCCAGCCCTGCCTCGTTGCGCGCTTCGCTATAGACGCGCACCACAGGCTCGGTTCCAGACAAGCGGTAGCAAGCCCACGATCCGTCACTCAAGACGAGTTTCAATCCGTCGGTGCGGACGACCTCGCTTACAGGATGGCCGCAGAATTCGCGCGGATCGCTCTTCAACTTTTCAGTGAACTTTGCCTTGACCTCGGGCGTCAATCGGAAATTCTCCCGCTTCGGATAGAAGGAACCAACTTTGTCACTGATACCCTTCGATTGCTCCTTCAGCGACTTCCCTCTTCGCGCCACGGCTTCGCAGCAAAGCAGTCCGGCCAGAACTCCATCCTTTTCCGGAACGTGATGGCGAATCGAAAGCCCAGCGCTCTCTTCGCCGCCGATCGCAATCTTGTCCTGCATGATGAGTTCGCCGATGTACTTGAAGCCGACCGGCGTTTCGTACAGCTGCACCCCATGGTGCTTCGCCAATGCATTCACCAGATTGGTCGTAGCCACTGACTTCGCCACGCCGTTCTTCCATCCGCGGCTCTCGACGAGGTAATCGAACAGGATGGCAATAATGTAGTTGGGTTGCATGAAGGTCCCGTCGGCATCCACGATGCCGAAGCGGTCCGCGTCTCCATCCGTTGCGATCCCCAGCTTTGCGCCCGTTTCCCGCATCTTGTTGCGGAGATCTTCCAGCAAATGATCGTCCGGCTCGGGCGCATGCCCTCCGAACAGGACATCGCGATAATCGTGTACCGTCGCGACCGGAATCCCTGCGCTGCGCAACAACTCGTCGGAATAGCCGCGCGCCGCTCCCCACATTGGATCGAACGCCACATGCAAGCCTGCTTTCTTGATCGCATCCAGGTCAATAATCTCGCCGAGCCGCTTCAGGTAAGCCGGTTTTGGATCGAGCGGCTCTTTCGCCACGCGTTGCGGAATCATGATCTCCGAGGTGACGGATGTATCCCCTTTGATAATCTCGGACTCGATCTTCCTCGTCACTTCCGGCAGGGCGGGACAGCCATCCGGCGTCGAGAACTTGATGCCGTTGTACTCCGGCGGATTGTGGGATGCGGTGAAGTTGATGACCCCATCAGCTTTGTTGCTGATGACGGCGTGAGACAGTGCAGGTGTCGGCGCGGGATCGGCTGCAACGAGGGGTGTGATTCCCTGGAAAGCCAGGATGTCCGCAGCCATGTTCACGAAGGTTTCACCGAGAAACCTCGGATCTCGTCCGACGATAACGCGCGCTCCTTTGCGCTTCTGCGCAGACACATAGCGCGCAATTCCCCCCACGGCGCGCTGGACGTTGGCAAAGGTGAATTCTTCGGCGACCACTGCGCGCCATCCCGAGGTGCCAAACCTGATCTGCGTTAGCATGTTCTCGCTCCGAACGTTTAAGCTTCTAGCTGCTAGCTCCCGGCCTCTAGCGAACTAAGGTTCAGCAAGCCGGAGTTGAAAGCTATCAACCGACGGCTGATTTTATATGACGGATAAGCGAGTCGTCCTCTCGACTGCTGGCTCTGAAGACGAGGCGCGTAAAATCGCGCATCATCTCGTGGAACATCAACTCGCAGCCTGCGTCAACATCGTGCCTGGAATCGAATCCATTTATCGCTGGCAGGGTAAGGTGGAAACTGCTCGCGAATGGTTGCTGCTGATCAAGACAACGACTGAGAAATTCCCGGCAGTGCGCGATGCCATTCGGAAGCTGCATTCCTACGATCTTCCCGAATGCATCGCCATCCAGATTGAGGACGGCAGCGCAGAGTACGTGCAGTGGATCGGAGACTCCGTAAAATAATTGCCGCGGATCTTCGCCGATACTCGCGGATCTCCAAGTATGGGTCGACCCAAGACTCTGTCATGCTGAGCGAAGCCGGAGTGCAGCGAAGCGGAACTCCGGCGCAGTCGAAGCATCCCTACTAACGCTCCTACTGCTTCGTTCCCCGGGCTCCATCAATCTCTCTCAACGGTGTATCCGTGGAAATCCGCGCCAATCCGTGGCTCACATCGTTTTCAGCGCCTGATCCAGATCCTCAACAATGTCATCGACGTCCTCGATCCCCACCGAGATTCGCACCAGACCGTCAGTGATGCCGATCGCTTTGCGGCCTTCCTCGCCCAGCGCAGCGTGCGTCATCGTGGCAGGATGAGAGATTAGCGTCTCAACGCCGCCCAGAGATTCTCCCAACGAGCAGACCCGCACCTTCTTCAGCATCTTGTTGGCATTCTTCAGTGATCCAGTTTCAAAGGTGATCATCGATCCGAAACCGGTCATCTGACGCTTGGCCAACTCATGCTGCGGATGCTCTTTCAGCCCAGGATAAAAGACCTTCGGTACTTTCTTGTGCTGGGAGAGAAAGCCCGCAACGACGCGGCCACTACGGTCGTGAATCTCCATGCGCGCGGCAAGCGTCTTCACCCCCCGCAGAATAAGCCAGCATTCGAACGGAGAAAGAATCGCCCCCGCGGCCTTCTGCAGAAACGCCAACTGGTCCGCGTGCTCCTGGCGAGCGCAGACGACAACTCCGCCGAGACCGTCGCTATGTCCGTTGAGGAACTTCGTGGTCGAGTGCACAACAAGATCGGCACCCAACGCCAGCGGCCGCTGGAAATACGGGGACATAAAAGTGTTGTCAACGACTAGCAAGACTTTCTTGCGGCGGCAGATCGCGCCAATCGCCAAGAGATCGCTCAGGCGCATCAGCGGGTTCGTAGGCGTTTCCACGTAGACCATCCGCGTGTTCTTGCGGATCGCACGCTCGACATTCCCGGATTCGCTGGTATCGATGTAAGAGAACTCAAGCCCGAAATTCGACATCACCTGATTGAACAGCCGAGGCGTTCCACCGTAAAGATCGTTTCCGCAGACAACGTGATCGCCGGACTTAAGCATGCTGACAATGGCATTGATTGCCGCCATGCCACTGGCGAAAACTCGCGACGCAATTCCTCCCTCGAGTGAAGCAAGATTCTGTTCCAGGCGCGTGCGCGTGGGATTCGAGACGCGGGAATATTCGTATCCCTTGTGCTCCCCGATGCCCTGCTGGACATAGGTTGAAGTTGGATAGATCGGAACGGTAACAGCTCCAGTAAGTGGATCGGGTTCCTGTCCGGAATGGATAGCGCGGGTAGCAAAACCAAGCGTCTTATCAGCTTTCATGACTTTAATTGCAGGAAGTTCCTGACCTTGGAGTGCGAACCCCCTGTGTTCCTCTGTGTCCCCTGTGGTGAAGATTTTTCGATGCTGGCGCGATCTCTAGCAGCATCATCGAATGATCCAGTTCAAGTCAAGGAAGCTGAGCATAGGCGAGCGGAGCAAAGGTGAACAGTGCGATCCCGCGAGGCAAGACCGAAAGCAAATCAATGAATGGTCGTCTCAGGCATCCGGGAACGTCTGTATTCTCTGGTAGACTTGTGCGCCCATGAAAACGTTTGCTGTTCGACTCCTGTTTGTAGTGCTGTCCATCTCAGCCTTCGCCGCCGCGCAAGATGTCGTTCCCCTTTATCCCGGCACCCCGCCCGGCTCGCCACAGGAGAACTATCCGGAGAAGCAATACTTCTCCAAACTGTGGAACACTGAGGTTGTTGCGAACGTCACGCGGCCCACCCTAACAATATTCAAGCCCTCTCCGGACGTGAAAAATGACGCGGCGGTGGTCATTTGCCCGGGTGGAGGATTCATGGCGCTTTCCATCGCGAGCGAAGGTACGGAGGTGGCCAAATACATGGCTTCGAAGGGCGTAACCGCCTTTGTACTGAAATATCGGCTTGCGCACACCGGCGAAGACGCTACCGAGGAGTTCAAAACTCTTTTCGCGAATAGGCCGAAGTACGATGCGATGATCAAGAATGTCACACCGCTGGCTCTCGCAGACGGGTTAGCCGCGGTCGCTTACGTCCGGCAGCACGCGTCCGAATGGGGCATTTCTTCCGATCACGTCGGAATCATCGGATTCTCCGCGGGTGGCTTTGTCGCAGCCGGAGTTGCTGTTCGATACGCATCCGAAAGCCGACCGGCATTTGTAGCGGTGATCTACGGCGGATTGATGAGAGACGCGTCCGTTCCAACGGATGCGCCGCCTATGTTTATTGCCGCCGCGTCCGACGACGATCTCGGGCTAGCACCTGCCAGCATTGCGCTCTACCAAAAATGGACCACCGCTCAAAAATCGGCTGAATTACACATGTACGCGAAGGGCGGCCACGGCTTCGGAGTGCGACCTCACAACCTTCCTACGGATCACTGGATCGACAGGTTTGCGGACTGGCTGCAACTAGAGGGTTTTCTGAAAAAGTGACATAGATTTAAGGGACGGCTGCCCCACCTTTTACTTTTTCCCTTTGTTCAATTCACCACGAGTGAGGGTGCCCCACCCTTGCGTTGTTTGCAAGGGTGGGAACCACGGACCCAGATCTCTTAGCGTTTTGCCTTTGAATTAAAGCCGGTGCCGCCCACCCTTTAGCACAAATCGCGAAAGGATGAGGCACATGAGCCTATCGCCTGCTTCCGTCAGTCTGAGTCGTATAATGGCCAACACAAGAACACGGAGGCAGCTATGCCCGTACGGATGCCGATCGCTTTCCTAGTTCTTCTTCTGTTAGTTCCCGAAGCGAGCTCAAAAAACAAGAAAAAGCAGGTGCTCCCCGAATACGTGCTCAGGGCACAGACCGTTGCCGTTGTAATTCGTCCCGAGGCAGGCGAGCCTCTAACGAGTCCAAACGCAAATCGAACCGCGCAGACTAACGTGGAAAATGCGATAACGAAATGGGGCAGATTCAAAGTCATCTATAACGCACAGGCTGCGGACTTGATCATCGCGGTGCGGACGGGACATGCGAATGGCCCAACCATCCTCAATTCCCCAGCGGACAGGCGCCCGAACGACGAGATCGGAAATATTCCCGACGCTAATCAGCAGGGCACATCACCCGATCTCACCAATCCCGGCCGTTCAACCGTGACGGACCGACGGCCGCATATTACTAGCAACGAATTGGGTCCGTCCGAGGATAGCTTTGAGGTTTACAGGGGGCGAGTCGATTATCCGCTAGATGCTCCAGCGGTTTGGCGGTACCTGGCAAAGGACGCATTGGACGAATTTCCTGAGGTCGCCGCTGTCGAACAGTTCAGGAAGGTGATAACTGAGGCCGAGCAGCAGAGTCAACAGAAGCCCTGAGCCTAGTCAACCAGAGTGTCGTTCGCAATGTTGTTGGCGACATCGCGATAGCACTC
>Ga0126371_10004866_pt1 | contig 11878 bp, 11 predicted proteins | sample PanSoiMetaPlot_4_FD_110145 | JGI IMG/M metagenome (GOLD analysis project Ga0126371, IMG submission 110145) | Tropical forest soil microbial communities from Panama - MetaG Plot_4 | ecosystem: Environmental > Terrestrial > Soil > Tropical forest > Bulk soil | place: Panama | collected 2016-02-17
ACGGTGTCGGCGACGGAGGGCACGTCGGGAAGCGCCGCCGAGCGCGTCGCGGTCGTCACGCCGAGCGCGCGCAGCTTGCCGGCGCGCACCGGCCCGATCGCGGCCGACATCGGCTCGAACATCATCTGCGCATTGCCGGCCGCGAGCTCGCGCAGCGCCGGCCCGCCGCCCGCGTAGTGCACGGTCTCGACCGCGATGCCGGTCAGCATCTTGAACAGCTCGCCGGAGACGTGCGGCGAGCTCCAGGCGCCGGTCGACGCCATCCGCACCTTGGCCGGCTCGGCCTTGGCGTAGGCGATCAGCTCCGCCACGCTGTTGGCCGGCACGGCCGGATGCACCAGCAGCACCAGCGGCTCGCGCGTGATGCCGCCGACCGGCGCGATATCGCGCAGGAACACAAAATCGAGCTTGTCGGGCAACGCGGCGCTGATCGCATTGGCGGGGCCGCACAGCAGCAGGGTGTAGCCGTCCGGCGCCGCGCGCACCACCGATGCGGTGGCGATGTTGCCGGAATTGCCCGGCTGGTTCTCGACCTCGAACGGCTGGCCGAGCCGGGCACTGAGCCATTCGGCCACAAGCCGCCCCAGGATGTCGTTCGGCCCGCCGGCCGGGAAGCCGACGACGAGGCGGATCGGCCGCGTCGGATAGCTCTGCGCGTGAGCGGTTCGCGGGAGTATGGGAAGCGCGGCGGCCATGGCGGCAAATCCCAGCAGTCGACGTCGCAGAAGGGTCATGACGTCCTCTCGATTATGCCTGCTTCGTAAGCACGACGTGGGTGGCGTTCGCGGTCGGGACGTGCTCGGTGCACCGGTAGCCGAGCTTCGGCAGATCGAGGCCGGTCAGAAGCGTTTCGCCCGCGCCGAGCAGCGTCGGCGAAATCGCCAGGTGCATCTCGTCGATCAGGCGCGCGCGCAGATATTGCCGGATGGTGTCGACGCCGCCGCCGAGCCGGATGTCGCGACTGCCGGCAGCCTCGCCGGCGCGCGCAAGCGCGGCATGGATGCCATCGGTGACGAAATGGAAGGTGGTTCCTCCATCCATGGCGATCGGTGCACGCGGATGATGGGTCAGCACGAAGGCCGGCACGTGATACGGCGGGTTGTCGCCCCACCATCCCTTCCAGCAGTCGTCCGGCCACGGCCCACGGACCGGCCCGAACATGTTGCGCCCCATGATCCAGGCGCCGACGTTCTCGAAGCCGCGCGCCGCGAACTCGTCATCGACGCCGGTCGTGCCGCCGTCCTGGCCGAACATCTTCCGGAACGTGCGGGTGCCGAACACCCATTCATGCAGCGCCATGCCGCCGACGCCGAGGGGATTTTGCAGGTCCTGGTTCGGCCCGGCCCCGAAGCCGTCGACCGAGACCGCGAAGCAGTGGACGCGCAGCCTGGGTTTTGTTGGCGTGCTCATCGGATTTCCGCCGCGACCCGCTCGCCGAACGCCCTGGTGCCGAGCGGCCCGCCCAGATCGGGCGTGCGCCACTCCGGCTTGGCGATCACCGCATCGAGGGTGCGCTCGATCGCGTCGGCGGCGCGCGCGAGCCGCTCGTCGCCGCGCCGCTCGCCGAGCCAGGCCAGCAGCATGGCGGCGGAGCCGATCAGCGCCGCCGGGTTGGCGATGTCCTTGCCGGCGATGTCGGGCGCCGATCCGTGCTGCGCCTGGGCGATCGCGTGCGTCGTACCGGCGTTGATCGACTCGGCGAGGCCGAGGCTGCCGGAGATCTCCGAGGCCTCGTCGGAGAGAATGTCGCCGAACATGTTGGTGGTGACGATCACGTCGAACCGGCTCGCGTCGCGCACCAGGAGCGCCGCCATGGCGTCGATGATGCGCTCCTCGTACGTGATCGCCGGATAGCGCGCCGCAACCGCGCGCACGCAGTCGAGGAAGAACCCGTCGGAGACGCGCAGCACGTTCGCCTTGTGCACGGCGGTGACGAGCTTGCGCGCGCGGTGCGACGCCATGCGGAAGGCCTGCTCGGCGATGCGGGTCGAGGCCTCGCGGGTGATCTTGCGGATCGAGATCGCGAGATCGGGCGTCGGCATCAGGTCGGCGATGCCGACATGCATCGAGCGGTCCGCATAGAAGCCTTCGCTGTTCTCGCGCACGATCACGAGGTCGACCGGCCTGCCGCAGCGTGGCGGGAAACCCGCGCGCGAGCGGGCCGGCCGGATATTGGCAAACAGCTCGAGGCGTTTGCGCATCTCGGCCGACGGGTTGAGGGCACCCTCCGGATAGTCGGCGGTCGACACCGGTCCCATGATGACGCCGTCGGCCGCCTTGGCACGCGCAAACGACTGGTCGGACAGCGTAGATCCCTGCGTCCGCAGGCCGGCGAGGCCGATCGGCGCCTCCTCGAACGCGAGGTTGAGATCGAAGGCGCGATCGGCCGCCGCGAGAACCGCAAGCGTCGCGGCGGTGATCTCCGGGCCGATGCCGTCGCCCGCCATGACGACGAGGCGGATGGCTGAGTTCGAGCGGTCGATCGGCATGGTCAGGCGCTTCCTTGGCTTTGCATCACGGCCGCACGCCGGGCGTCTCGATCGTCATGCCGCGCGCGCGCTGCATCAGAAACAGCTCGAGCGCGACGTAGTCCGGCGCGCCGAAGTCGAAGGGTTCGGCCCGCATGCCGGCGATGCAGTTGCGCAGCCGCCGCTGCAGCGAGCCGACGCTCTGCCACTCGAGCCGATAGATCGGATACCCGGTCGGATGCGCCTGTGGCACGATGTTGCCGGCGAGCTTCTTGCCCCAGTTGTCGTCGTGGCATTGCGCGCAGGACATGTTGATCTGCCCCTGCCGCAGCTCGTACAGCGCGCGGCCCTGCGCGATGAACGGCTTAAGCCGCGGGTCGGCCGCCTCCGCGATCGGCAGGCCGCGCGACTGGCGGCCGATGAAAGCGGTGAGCGCCAGCAGCTCGTGGCTCTCGAACTTCAGCGGCGGCGCATTCTGCCGGTCACGGCGCTCGAGATTGATGCGCTCCTCGAGGTCGATCGGGCGGCCGAGGCGCTCGTCGAACGCCGGATAGCGCGCGGCCACGCCCTTCATGCTCTGCGCCGCGTCGCCGTGGCAATCGGCGCAGGATTTGTTGGCGCTGCCCGCCTTGGCGTTCCAGAGCGCCTCGCCGTCGAGCACCCAGAACGTCGCCGGATTGGCCGTATCGTCGTCCTCCATGGCCTTGCTGTCGCGGCTGAGGTCTTCGTAGCCGGAGCGGCGCTGGTCGAGCGGGATCTCGGTGGCGAGGAGGGGCGTGCAGAGTGCGAGCAGCAGAAGCGTAGGGTGGGCAAAGGCGCAAAGCGCCGTGCCCACGCGGCCGACACCGCGGTGGGCACGCTTCGCTTTGCCCACCCTACGGGTCCGTGCCTCTTTCATTCCACGGTGATCTTCGCCGAGCCGGTCTCGTGGAAGCCGTTGTCGCCGGTCCACTCGAACTCGATCGTGCCGCTCTCGGTCGCGACCGTGTGGAAGCTCACGAACGGGTTGGCGGCGATCGCCGGAAACAGGTCGGTGCGGAAGATCTCCTCGCCGTTGTAGCGGGCGACGAAGGTCGTGATGATGTTGCGCGGGATCGCCTTGCCGACGTTGTCGTGGCGGAAACCGGTTTCCATGATGTGCGAGATCAGCGTCTTGATCTCGATCACCTGGCCGCTCTTGGCTTTCTGCGGCACGTTGATGAGCGCGCGGGCCATCAGTCCAGGCTCTCCAGGCAGGCTGCGAGGGTGACGATGACGTCGGCGGACGCCGACCAGAACGAGCCATCGCTCAACTCGGCGACCGCCGTGATGGTTTGCGTGTCGGCGAGGCGGAAGCGGGTCGAGATCCTGGCGCGGCCGGCGCGCGGGCCGAGATGGGCGCTGATCACGTTGGGCAGCGGGTTCTTCTCGTTGAACACGTGGATGGCCTTGACGTAGTCGTCCTTGGTCATCGGGCTCTCGACCTCGATCGCGAGCGCCACGGTGTTGCCGTTCTCGACCAGGGTGGGCACGTCGATGGTGACCTTGCCGTTGCGCACCGGCGCCTCGCCGACGACCTGCCGGATCGCCCGCTTCATCGAGTCGGGCGTCGCCGCGGCCGGCTCGATCCGGATCAGCGTTGCGCCCACCCCTGCCATGCCGGCGAGCAGCATGTCGCGGCGGGTCGCGCCTCTGATGTCATTGTCCATCATGATCTCCACCATGACTGCCGCGATCGATTGATCGCTCAGTCCTTCAACGTCGCCAGGAACGCGACCACGTCCTCGATCTGCTCCGCCGTCAATATAGGCTTTCCGCGGAACGATCGCGCCACCCGGTTCATGCCGTCGACCACGTAATACGGCGGCATGATGGTGTCCGGGTTGAGCCTGCGGGCGTCGACCAGGCGCAGCCGCAACTCGCCCTCCGACCAACGCGAACCGGTACCCTTGAGGTCCGGCGCCATATTCCCTTGGAACCGCTCCTCGGGAAAGGGCCCCGAATGGCACAGCAGGCAGAGCCCGACCTGCCGGTTGAGCACGATCGCCTTGCCGCGCTCCGGATCGCCCCTGGCGCCGGTCAGCGATGCCGGGATGGCATCGCCCACGATGGTGTAGGGGCGCAAGGCCTCCTCGGCGCGGCCACCGGTGCAGCCCAACGCTGCGGTCGCGAGCGCGACACCGACCACACCTCCCTTCATCCAAACACCGCGGTCGTGGTGTCGACGTACCAGGCGGCGGCTTCCTTCGCCTCGGCGCTGCGCGTGTCCGCCGACGCGTTGACCGGGCTCACCACGATGCCCGGCTCGGACTCCTGGTACTGGCCGTCGATCACCCGGTAGGTGCCGCGCTGCGAGATCGCGTAATCGGGTGCGAGCAGGCTGAAGCACGAGCTGGTCAAGGTCGGCGCGGCCGGCGTCTTGCCGGCGAGCAGCGCCGCGATCGCGGCGGCGCAGAGTTTCGCCTGCGAGCCCGCCGCCGAGGCCGAGCGCGGCATCGCGCCGGCGATCGCGGCATCGCCGATCACGTGCACATTCGGCTGCAGCTTCGATTCGAACGTCACTGGATCGACTGGGCACCAGCCGGTGCGGTCGGCGGCGCCGGCCAGCTCGGCCACATGCCCGGCCTTCTGCGGGGGGATCACGTTCGCCACTGCGGCCTCATACTTGTCGAAGTCGGTCGACAGCGTGCGCGTCTTCGCATCGACCGAGGCGAGGCCGCCGCCCGAGCCCACTGGCACCCACTCGATCATCTCGCCATAGAGCGCCTTCCAGGCGTTCTCGAACAGCTTCTGCATCGTGAAGCTGTCTTTGGCGTCGAGCACGATCACCTTGGAGCGCGGCTTGTTCGTCTTGAGATAGTGCGCAACGAGGGCCGCCCGCTCGTACGGCGCGGGCGGGCAGCGCGACGGCGTGACCGGCGACACGATCACCACCAGACCGCCGTCCGGCATCGCCTCGAGCTGGCGCCGCAGCAGCGCAATCTGCTCGCCGCCCCGGTAGGCGTGCGGCATCAGCGCGGACGCGGCCTCGTCGTAGCCCTGGATCGCGCCCCAGCGGAAGTCGATTCCCGGCGAGAGCACGAGGCGGTCGTACGACAGCGTCTTGCCGTCGGCGAGCGTCACGCTTCGCGCCCGCGAATCGATCTTCGTCGCCGTGGCGATTGCCACCTCGACGCCGTCGCGGCCGAGCTTGTCATAGCCGAATTGCTGCGCCTCGAGCGGGCGCAGGCCGGCGATCACGGCGTTGCTCATCGGGCTTGCCGTGTAGGTGCGGCTCTGCTCGACCAGAGTGACGGCGAGCCGCGCGTCCGCCTTGCGCAGTGCGCGCGCGCAGGAGGCGCCGCCGAAGCCGCCGCCGACCACGACGACGCGCGCGCCGGCATCCTGCGCGCGCACGGCCGGAGACGCGATGGCGGCCGACGCGGCGGCCGCCATCGTGGTCTTCAGGAAATTCCGTCGGTCGATCGGGGTTCGGGTCATCGCCGTATCCCCGCGCTGGTGGGCGAAATCGCTCCTGCGATTTCGCCCACGTAGCGAGTGGTCACGCCAGCGTCAGGCCGGCGTCGCGCAGCGGGAACGTACGGTGGCGCGTGCCGGTCGCAGCCGCGATGGCGTTGAGCACCGCCGGCGGCGCCACGCAGATGGTCGGCTCACCGACGCCGCCCCAGACGCCGTCGTGCGACGGCACCACGTAGGCCTCCACCTTCGGCATCTGCGCGAGCCGCATCATGTCGTAGGTGTCGAAGTTCTCCTGCTCGATGCGGCCGTCCTTGACGGTGTTGCCGCCGAGGAACAGGCCGGTCAGGCCGTAGACGAACGAGCCGGCGACCTGCCGCTCGATCTGCGCCGGGTTCACGGCGTAGCCCGGATCGGTCACGCCGACGAGGCGATGGACCTTCACCTTGTTGCCGGTGACCGAGACCTCGGCGGCGGCCGCGATGTAGCTGCCGAAGCCCATGTGCTGGGCAATGCCACGCGAGACGCCCGCCGGCGCCGGCGTGCCCCAGCCGATCTTCTCCGCCGCGACGTTGAGCACGTGGAGGTGCTTCGGATGCTTCGCCATGATCTTGCGCCGGAACTCGAGCGGATCCATGCCCGCTTCCTTCGCCAGCTCATCCATGAAGCATTCGAGGTAGATGGCGTTGTGGTTGATGTTCACGCCGCGCCAGAAGCCCGGATGGATGTGCGGGTTGCGCATCGAGTGGTCGACCAGCACGTTCGGGATGTCGTAGCCGAACGCCGCCTCGGCGCCGCCCGGATAGAGGCCCGAGAAGGTCGCGGGGTCGCGGCCCTCCTGCATGCGCGCCGGCGCCACGGTGGCGAGGATCGACTGGCCCGAGATGCGGATGTGCATCGCGGTCAGGTTCTTGTCGGCGTCGAACCCGGCCGTGAGCTTGGCCTGGGTGACCGGGTGATACCAGCCGTGGGTCATGTCCTCTTCGCGCGACCACAGGAGCTTGATCGGCACGCCCGGCATCTGCTTGGCGATGAGGACGGCCTGCTTCACATAGTCGTGCGAGGTGGAGCGCCGGCCGAAGCCGCCGCCGAGGAATTGCTTGTAGACCTCGCATTTGGCGATCGGCAGGCCGCTGGTCTCGGAGACGAGCGCGAGCGCGGCTTCGCCGTTCTGCGTCGAGGTCCACACCTCGCACCTGTCGTCCGTGTAGCGCGCGGTGGCGTTCTGCGGCTCCAGGGTGACGTGGTGCTGGTACGGATAGGCGTAGACCGCCTCCACCTTCTTGGCGGCACTGGCGAGCGCCGCCTTGGCGTCGCCGGTCTTGTTGCCGACGAGCCCGGTGTCGGCGTCGAGGCCTTCCTTGAGCCAGGCCGCGATCGAGGCACTCGACACCTTGGCATTGTCGCCGAGATTCCACTCGATCGGCAGCGCGTCGAGCGTCGTCTTGGCGCGCCACCAGCTGTCGGCGATGACCGCGACCGCGTTGTTCTCGACCGCCACGATCTTCTTCACGCCGCCGACGCTCGCCACCTTGAAACCGGTGTCGAAGCTCTTGACCGTGCCGCCGTTCACCGGGCAGGCCTTGATGGCAGCGTACAGCATGCCGGGCAGGCGGACGTCGATGCCGTACTTCGCCTCGCCGTTGACCTTGATCGGCGTGTCGAGCCGTTTCTTGGGCTGGCCGATGACCTTCCAGTCTTTCGGGTCCTTGAGCTTGATGTCCTTCGGCGGATCGAGCTTGCCGGCCGCAGCCGCGACCTTGCCGTAGGTGACCTTGCGGCCCGAGGCCGCGTGGGTGATGACGCCGTTCGCGGCCGTCAGTTCGGAGGCCGGAACGCTCAGCTCGGCGGCGGCGGCCGACACCAGCATCATGCGGGCGGCGGCGCCGCCCTCGCGGACGAACTTGTTCGACGCGCGGATGCCCTGGCTGCCGGCGGTGAAGAAATCGTTCCACACACGCTTGCGGGCGACGTTCTGCCCCGGCGTCGGAAACTCGTAGGTGACCTTCGCCCAGTCGCACTCGAGTTCCTCGGCGACCAGCTGAGCGAGACCCGTCAGCGTGCCCTGGCCCATCTCGGAACGGGCGATGCGGATGACCACGGTCTCGTCGGGCTTGACGACGACCCAGGCGTTGACCTCGGGGGCGCTCTCGGCGCCGGCATCGGCCGCTTCGGCGGCATCGATCGGCAGGCTGAATCCGAGCGCGAGCCCGCCAGCCGCGGCAGTGGTGCTGACCAGGAACGAGCGGCGGTCGATCTTCGGCATGTAATTCATGACATCCTCCCCGCTCAAGCGGCCGCCACAGCGGCGTGGATGCCGGCGCGCACCTGCTGGTAGGTGCCGCAGCGACAGATGTTGGTGATCGCCTGGTCGATCTCGGCGTCGGTCGGCTTCGGCTTGTCCTTGAGCAGCGCCGCCACCGCCATGATCATGCCGCTCTGGCAGTACCCGCATTGCGGCACGTCGTTGTCGACCCAGGCCTGCTGCACCTTGTGCAGCTTGCCGTTGGCGGCGAGCCCCTCGATCGTGGTGATCTGCTTGCCGGCGGCGTCGCTCACCGCCAGGGAGCAGGACCGTACCGCCTTGCCGTCGATGTGGACCGTGCAGGCGCCGCATTGGGCGATGCCGCAGCCGTACTTGGTGCCGGTCAGGCCGATGCTGTCGCGGATGACCCACAGCAGCGGGGTATCCGGTTCGACATCGACGTCGTGCGATGTGCCATTGATGGTGAGCTTGACCATTCGACTCCTCCTGGCGATGGTTCGGGCAGCGATCTTGGTCGCTTGCCCGCATCATAGCTTGTTTCAACTTGCTCTAAAAAGCCCCTCCCGTCACATTCGTGTGTGCCTTCTCTTCTCCTCTCCCCCTTGTCCACCGAAGCGTTAACGAAGGCGGATGCGGGGAGAGGGAAGAGACGAAAGTCAGATTCTGCGCAAATCGTGATTCTTGAGTGGGAGCGAGCGGATGCGCTGGCCGGTCGCCGCGAAGATCGCGTTGCAGACCGCAGGAGCCACGATCGCGGACGGCGGCTCGCCCACACCGCCCCAGAATCCGCCCGACGGCACCAGGACGGTCTCGACCTTGGGCATGTCGGCGAGGCGCAGCATGCCGTAGTCGTGGAAATTGCTCTCACGCACGCGGCCGTCGCGGATGGTGATCTCCCCGTAGAGCGCCGCGGTCAGCCCGAACGCGACGCCGCTCGCGATCTGCATCTCGACCGTCATCGGGTTCACCACGTGCCCGCAATCGATCGCGCAGACGAAGCGGTGCACCTTGAGCGCGCCGTCGGCGCCAACCGAGACCTCCGCCACGGCGCCCATGAAAGCGTTGTCGACCTCTTCCAGCGCGATGCCGCGGTAGTGTCCCGCCGGCGCCGGCTCGCCCCATTCGGCGGCTTTCGCCGCGGCATCGAGCACGGCGCGGAAGTTCTCCGCCTGCGGATGCTTTGCGATCAGGCGCCGGCGGAATTGATAGGGATCCTGACCGGACGCGTACGCCATCTCGTCGATGAAGCATTCCTTGAAGAAGCAGTTCTGCGTGTGGCTGACGCCGCGCCAGAAGCCGACCGGCACATGCGCGTTGCGCTCGACGAAGTCGACGCGAAAATTCGCCACGTCGTACGCCATGTCGTCGGTGAAGCCTTCCTGCGCATGCTTGTCGATGCCGCCGCCGAGGAATCCGCCGGAGAACAGCGTATGGATGATCGAGTTGCCGGAGAGCCGCACGTGCCACGCCTGCGGCAGGCCGTCGTCGCCGAGCGCGGCCGTCATGCGCGCCATCATGGTGGGCCGGTAGTAGTCATGCCGCATGTCCTCCTCGCGCGACCAGATGGTCTGCACCGGCCGACCGACCTGCCTGGCGATCTTCACCGCATGCGGGATGAAGTCCTGCACGATGCCGCGCCGGCCGAATCCGCCGCCCAGCATCATCTTGTGGACCTTGACGTTCGCCGCCGGCACGCCGGCCGCGGCCGCCGCGACCGCAATGGCCGACTCGCCGTGCTGCGTCGGCACCCAGATCTCCACCTGGTCGCCGACCACATGCGCGGTGCAGTTCTGCGGCTCGAGCGTCGCGTGGGCCAGATAGGGCAGGTGATACTCGGCAGTGAGCCGGGTCGGGCTTTGCGCGAGGCGCATCGCGGCGTCGCCCTGCTCGCGGCCGACGCCCGCTTCGGCGGAATCGAGGCCGGCGCGCAGCAGCGCCGCGATCGAGTCGCTGGTGACCGCGCCGTTGTCGCCCGCGTCCCACGTCACGGCGAGCGCCTCGAGCCCCGACCTCGCCTGCCACCATCCGTCCGCCACGACGGCGACAGCGTCGTCGAAACGGACGACGCCGCGCACGCCGCGCATCCCGGCGATCCTGCTCTCGTCGACGTTTGCGAGCCTGCCCTTGAATACCGGGCATTGCGCCAGCGCCGCGTACAGCATGCCGGGCAGCCGCACGTCGATCGCGTAGATCGGCTTGCCGCTGACCTTGTCGGCGACGTCGAGCCGCCTGCGCCGCGTGCCGATCAGCGTCCATTCGTTCGGCGCTTTCAGCCGCACGCTTTTCGCCGGCGGGACCGCCGCGGCCGCGGCGGCCACCTCGCCGAAGCGCAGCACGCGGCGGCTCGACGCATGGGTGACGACGCCGTTCTGGGCCGCGCATTCGCCGGCCGGCACGTTCCAGCGCGCCGCGGCCGCCGCGATCAGCATCTCGCGCGCCGTCGCGCCGGCCTTGCGCAGGAAATCCTGCGAGGTGCGAACCGAGCGGCTGCCGCCGGTCGACATGTCGCCCCAGGCGCGGCTGCGCCGCAGGTTCTCCTCCGGCGCAACGAATTCGGTGCGCACTTTCTCCCAGTCGCAGCCGAGCTCCTCGGCAACGAGCATGGGCAGCGCGGTGGTGATGCCCTGGCCCATCTCGGAACGGGCGATGCGGATCGTCACGCGATCGTCGGGCGCGACCACGATCCAGGCGGTGATCTCGGGCGCCGCATCCGCGGCGCGCGCCGGCGCGCCGAACGGAATGCCGAAACCGAGCGTGAGGGCACCGCTCGCCGCGGAAGCGCTGAGCAGAAAGGCGCGGCGATCGACCTGCGGCACCCGGACCTCCGTCGTCACGCAGACCGGGCGATGGTTTGCCCGAACACGGCAGCGGCGAATTGCGGATAGACCTCGGCAAGCTCCGCCGCCACCGCTCCGCGCATCAGCCGCAGCGTCTCGGTCGATGGCGGCTCCGTCTGCGGCACGTCGGCGGGTCGGTCGAAGTCGAAGCCAGTGTGCTCGATGACCTCGTCGACGGTGTGGCCCGGGTGCACGCTGTCGAGGCGGAACCGGCGCTTCGTCCTGTCGAAGCCGAACACGCATCGATTGGTGACCAGCGCGATCGGGCCGCCCGGGCGATAGACATTGTCGGGGCTGCCGCCCGGCGCGCTGACGAAGCCGACGTGTCGCACGAGGGTGCGGCGCGAATGCTCGGTGCGAAACAGGATCACCCTCGGCACGACGTAATAGAGGTGCGCCGAGCCGAACGAGCCTGGAAAGCGCACCTTGGGGTGGTCATGATCGCCGATGCTGACCAGGTTGATGTTGCCTTCGCCGTCGATCTCGCCGCCCGACAGGAAGAACACGTCGATGCGGCCTTGGCCGGCGCAGTCGAACAGCTCGCGCCCGCCGTCGGTGAAGAAGTTGTGCTTGCGGCTCTGCAGCAGCGAGACGTAGGGGCGGCCATCGCCGCGCGCACGGCAGAGCAGGGCGGCGGTCGCCGGGATCGGGGAGGCGTTGCCGACCGCCACATGCCGCGCATCGCCGATCAGGCGGGCGATCACGTCGGTGAGAAGTTCTTCGGGGCGGAAGGAGGTCATCGTCATGTAGCCCGCATTGAGCGCAGCGAAATGCGGGAACGGCGGTCCCGGATGTCGCTTCGCTCCATCCGGGCTACGTTGCTAGGCGGCCTTGCGCTCATACACATACTGCTCGAGATATTTCGCAAATCC
>Ga0126371_10004867_pt1 | contig 11878 bp, 10 predicted proteins | sample PanSoiMetaPlot_4_FD_110145 | JGI IMG/M metagenome (GOLD analysis project Ga0126371, IMG submission 110145) | Tropical forest soil microbial communities from Panama - MetaG Plot_4 | ecosystem: Environmental > Terrestrial > Soil > Tropical forest > Bulk soil | place: Panama | collected 2016-02-17
CCACTGGTTAAGATGGTTCGCGAAAGCGTTTGGTTGATGGATTTGTTCACCACGCTCGCGAACGGCTCTCTGCGAAGCAGCCGGTTGTTCTCACGAATGCGATCAAAGATGACGATAGTGTCGTTCATGGAATAACCGACCAGGGTAAGCAGCGCCGCGATGACCGTGAGGGAAATCTCGAGTCCGCCGAACCGATCGCGAAGCAACGAGAAAAATCCCAGCGTGATCAACACATCGTGAAACACGGCCAGAACGGCGGCCGCCCCGTAAACCCATTCGAATCGGAAGGCAATATATACCAGCATGCCGCCCAACGCATAGAGGGTAACGTAAACGGCTTGTGAGCGGAGCTCGGCGCCGACTTTGGGCCCGACCATCTGGATCTGTCGAATGGCAAAAGGGCCGAGGGAAAAACCCGACTTGATGGAGTCGAGAACGCCCGGGGTGACACCAGGCACCTTGGAAAGATCACCGAAATTCGTGAGGATGCCGTTGGCGTCTGAATTGCGGTAGTCGAGCAGCTTCCCGGCAAGCTGCTGATAGCGATCACCCGCGTTGACAGAGAGCAGCAACGGATCTCGCTGGGTAAGAAAAGTGGACAAGGAGGCCGGCGTGGCAAAATTGAAATCGGGCTTGCCGGCAGCCACTCCGTAGGCGGCGTTCAATGCGTCGAGGACCTTGGTCCTGCTGCTCGATTCTACAGCGGCCGGGTCCTCACCCTTGCCTTCCACGAAAATGAGGACTTCGTTGTTGTTAGGGTTAGCGATGTCCCGGATGCTTTGGATTTCGGTGTTGCCAAGCCCCTGAGCAGCAAGGCTGCTGCGGAGTTTGTCGAGGTCGGGCCGGCTAGCGAAGCGAACGTCCACGTTGGTGCCACCACTAAAATCGATTCCGTACTTAATACCGTGTCCGAAGAAAATCGAAGTCCATCCGGCGAGAAGAAGAATACCGCTCAGGGCATAGAAATACTTTGCCTTGCCCATCCAATCGAGATTGGGCTGCTTGAAGAGCTCGATCATGCCTTATCGACTACCCTCTCTTAGACACCGCCAACCGCACTATGTTCCCGACCCGCTTCTACCCAAGGGCCGCCCAGGATAGAAGATCGCGGAACGGGAACCTACTGCCCGTTCGTTTCGAGGCAAGTAGGCTGCGCATCGGCAGTGCTAGTACTCATTTAAACACTCAGCTCGGCCTGACGGTCCATTTTCGTTAGGTGATATTGAAAAATCGCCTTGGACACGTAGACCGCAGTAAAGATATTGGCAACAAGACCGACCACCAAAGTGATGGCAAAGCCGCGGATCGGGCCCGTGCCGAAGAAACCCAAAAAGGCGGCGGAAACGACGGTGGTCACGTGCGTGTCAATGATGGTCCGGAAAGCGTTGTCGAAACCCGCGTCGACGGCGGCCGCCGAGGATTTGCCGTTGCGGATTTCTTCCCGGATACGCTCGAAGACGAGAACGTTGGAGTCCACGCCCATGCCAATCGTGAGGATGACCCCGGCGATACCAGGAAGGGTCAGCACGGCACCGGACGTGGCCAGGAAGGCAAGAAGAATGACCAGGTTGAGGATCAGTGCCAGCACGGCGTTGCCCCCGGACATGCGGTAATAGATGAGCATGAAAAACATCACCACCAGGAGGCTCAAAACCGAAGCCTGCACACCGTGACGGATCGAGTCGGCCCCCAGTGAAGGTCCAACGGTACTCTCTTGCAGATATTTAATGGACGCGGGGAGGGCGCCAGCGCGAAGCACCAGGGCCAAGTCGTGGGCGCTCTGCTGACTGAAGTTCCCTTCAATCATTCCCGAGTCATCGATGCGGCCATTGATAACGGGATCCGATTTGACGCAGTGATCCAGGACAATGGCCATGTTGCGGCCGATATTTTGCTGCGTGAACGGTCCGAAGCGGCGCGCGGCCTCTGGCGACAGGGTGAAGTTTACCTGCCAGGTGCCGGGATTCGTGGTGTTGCGACTTTCCGTTGCACTGCGCAGGTCGCGGCCTGTGACAATCGGTGCGCGATTCAGCACATACCAGACTTCCCCGGTCTCGGAGCCGTTGGTCCGGGCGCGATTGTCGGAGCACCCCTGCACCAGTTCATCAGTCGCGGGAAGCACGGTGTGCTGCGCCATATAAGTGGCGACGGAGGGATAGGTCTGGGGATCGTTGACCAGCCTTAACTCCAACTGGCCGCCGGCCTGAATAACGGCTTTGGCTTCCGCCAAATCGCTTACCCCCGGCAGTTGCACGAGGATTTCATTGTCGTTGCTGCCGCCGCGACGCTGCACCGTCGGTTCGGTAAGTCCCAAGGCATTGATGCGCTGCTCGATGGTTTCCTTGGCCTGTGTGACGGTCTGTTCCTGGATCGCCGCCACGGCGCCGGGGCGGAGGGTCAAAGTGTAGCTGTTGGCTTCCCCGGCGGTCGCGGCCATATCCCAGACGTTGTTGTATTGCGTGCCGACGATGTCGCTCAAAACACCGTATTGGGAAGGATCAATATTCCGGACGAGGATATGGGTATCGTCGACGCGGCGGATTTCGTCGTAATGCACGTTCTTCTCGCGAAGGGTGGTGCTGAGGCGATCGACAGTAGTGTCAGTCTCCTGGGCGATGGCTTCCTGCACCTGGACCTGGAGAACCAGGTGACTGCCACCCTGGAGGTCGAGGCCGAGTTTGATCTGCTTTTTGAAGTTGTCCTTCACCTGCGCGAAGGAGGTCGGGAAAGTCGGCGAGCCGAACAGAAAGTAGAGACAGAATACGATGACTGCCAAAATGAACAACGCTTTCCATTTGAGATTGGGATTCATGGTTATAAGATGAGTCGCGCGATTCGGTGAAGCGTGCGCCTATTTTGCATCTTGTGATGTCTCCACCTGAGCGATCGCCGCACGCGCGATGCGAATTTTGACTTGCGGCTCGGACGAGATTTTCATAATGACCGACTCCCCATCGATGCCGCTGATGGTGCCATAGATGCCGCTTCCAGTGATTACTTTGTCTCCGGTCTTCAGGGCGGAAAGCATCGCCTGGGTCTTCTTACGCTGGCGCTGCTGTGGCAGGATCACCATCAAATACATGATGCCAAACATGAGCGCCAGGGGAACCAGGAACGTCGTGAAGCCGCCGCTCGATGCCTGAAGAATCGCCGCTGTCATGATCTGCATTTGTTCTAAGCTATCAGTTTTTGGTTCTGAGTTAAAACCATACCCCGGCTATAAACCGTGGCGCTATTCCCGCGATCTTCCGGGCCAGATAATAAAGCAACCCTGCGGGCAAATGGCCCGCTTCCCTACTCGCCCGCTTTTCCACTTCCTCTTTGTGAGCACCCTTGCAGGCAACCCGACCGAGCCGAGGTTGACGTGATGCCCCGCCGATGGCCCCGCGCGCTTGCCAAAACCTTCCGCCTGAGAGCTAGGGGTTCTCAAGCTGGGTCCGCCGCGTAACGCGCGTGCATCTCAGATGAGAATTTCGCTAGGTTCCCAAACTCGATAGCCTCTCGGATTCGGCGCATGATGTCAAGGTAAAAGTGGACGTTGTGGTGGGTGGCCAGGATGGCGGCGGTCATTTCCCCGGCCGCGAAAAGATGGCGGAGATACGCGCGCGAATACCGGCGGCAGACACCGCAGGAGCAATTCGAATCGACCGGGCGCTGGTCTTCGGCGTAGCGCAAGTTCTTGATGAGCACGCGGCCTTCGCTGGTGTACAGGCAGGCATGACGGGCGGCGCGGGTAGGCAGAACGCAATCCATCATGTCGATACCGAGGGCGACGTAGTCCGCGATTTGCTCCGGGCGGCCGACACCCATGAGGTAGCGCGGGCGGTCTTTGGGAAGCAGCGCGGTAACCTCGGCGGTCATGGCGCAAGTGACTTCGTGAGGCTCGCCGACGGCGAGTCCGCCCACCGCATAACCCGGAAAATCAAGATCGAGAAGCTGGCCGGCGCTTTGCCGGCGCAACTCGGGGAACGTGGCACCTTGCACGATGCCAAACTGCCATTGTGCTGGGGGGGCGCCGTTGCGACGGGCCGATTCTCGAAAATATTCGCGCGCGCGGCGCGCCCAGCTGGTGGTGCGCTCGAGTGCGGCCTCGGCGATTTCGCGGGGCGCGGGCGTTTCGATGCATTCGTCGAGAACCATGGAGATGTCAGAACCCAGGGCGAGCTGAATTTCCGAGGCTTTCTCGGGCGTTAGCAGATGTTCGGAGCCGTCCAGATGCGAGCGGAAGCGTACGCCTTCGTCGGTGACTTTGCGAAGTTCCGACAGGCTGAAAACCTGGTAGCCGCCCGAATCGGTGAGAATGGCGCGGGGCCAGGACATAAATTGATGCAGGCCGCCGAGGCGGCGAATCAGCTCATGGCCGGGACGCAGATAAAGATGATAGGTGTTGGCCAGAACGATTTCCGCGCCGAGCCGTTCGAGGGCTTCCTGCGTGAGCGCCTTGACCGAGGCTTGCGTGCCCACCGGCAGAAAGAACGGAGCTTGCACCACGCCGTGCGGCGTGGTGAGACGGCCGCGGCGCGCGCCGGTCGAGCCGGTTTTCAGGACCTCAAAGGAAAAACTCACCGGCCCAGTGTATCAGGAGAAGATGAGGGCCCCGCCGACGCGAATCGCGGTAAATACCGCCCAAACTGTAAAGGCAATGGTGAAGGGCTTCGCGCCTTTCAATTTCTTGGGGTTGACGGCGGCGAAACCGATGGCCAATAGAATCAGAATCCAGAACACAAAAATGTCGAAGGACTTGCCCAACGCCACCAGCCACTTGGCGGAGTCTTCAGGCAAGAGGACCGCTAGGTTGGAAGCCAATGGATTTTCGAGATCGAGGGTCCCGTAAGGCTTTAGAAATGCTGTAAGGATAAACAACGGACTGCTGACCAGGCTAGTCATAAAGGCGTGACTGGTGATGCCTAGCGCCGTGCTGAAGTTCGTGCTTACGCCCCCCAGCAGGCTATACGCACCCCACATAACCAAGGTCACGGCGAAAACGATGATGATTTGAAGGCCGATACCGAAAACATAGGTAAAGACAGGAGCGAGCTTGACTCCGGCTTCGATGCGCTGGTCTCTCTGTTCGGCGGAGAGCTGCGAGGCCTGGGGGCTCTTGTCCATTTGCTGGCCGATGTAATCGTGCCAGTTCATTCTCAGATTGATGGAAATGCAGACCGCGACCACCAGGGCAACGAAGAGCGCGAAAGGCAGCAGCCAACTGGGCTTCCGGACGATGTCTTCAAAGGTAGCCTTCGGCGAAAAAAAGACGCCTATAACCCGACCAAACGGGCTGATCGTCGCTGCCGGCGCTTCGGCCATCGGCGCAGGGGTTGTAGCCATCGAGGACTCCTTCCACCACAGGATTTTGGAATCGGCTGCTGGATAAACTACGCACCCGAACAGGAGAAGATTTCAGCGCCGGGATTGTAGCCCAGATCGCGATCAGAGACCAGCGATCCTGAGAGCAGCAAGAGCGGCAAAGACTCGGGTTGGGGCGATGAAGGGGAGAAAGCCGAAGTTCGGGGGACGGCGGAGAGGAGTTCGCGGGCGTAGCAGTCTTTCGGTTAGCGAAGGATTTCTACCTCGGGCCCGTTTTCGACGAATTGGCCAGGACGCATCAAGGCAATGCGGTTAGCGCGCTAGCGACTGGAGAGCGGAATCACGAACTTGAGTGCCGTGTGGGTGGGGGAGAAGCCGACGACCTTTACGTCTTTGAGCCCGGACTGGCGGCCAGCGGAGAGGACGTCGTTTTCCGTAATGTGCTTCTGGCCCTTGGGATAGACGATCCACAGAGCGGCGGCGGAAGAAAGGGCTTTGGTGATTTTGGACAGATTGGAGAAGTCGCTTCTGGCATTGGCGGCGAAGAAGATGTGGTCTGAGTCTGCGGCGGCCCTGCCTTTGCTGACAGATTTGGTGAGGGCCAGAATTTCGTGGAGAAATTCTGTGTCAAACTTGCCCATCAACGAAACCTTTGCGCCGGATTTGACTGAAAGTTTTTCGATACGGGACTTCGGGTGAAGAATTTTTTCGAGCCATCCTTCAGCGCTGGCTCCTAATTGAAAGACGGCCGGGCCCTCGGCGGTCTGGAGGCGGAGTTCGCCATCCACAGCTTTCGCCGATTTGACGGTCGTAAAAGGAATCTTGAGGCGAAAGTCGCCGCGGAAGAGAATTTCGCTGGTCTCGAGCAGGGCCCTTCCCTCGGACTCCTGCTCGCCAAAGCGCACTTTGCAAAAGGCTTGGTTGCCCATGGCTCAGTTCCCTGCTGCTGGCTGTTCACCAAGCTTTTTTGCCAGCGATTTCAGGTAGGCGTCCATTGTGCCGGAATAGCCAAACACAAATCGCGACAGGAAGCGAAAAACAGGATTGTACACTTCCCCGTCTTCGCGGATTCGCAGGCTGCTCCCGGCGGCGACCGGAGTGATTTGATAGGTCCAGGTACCCCCGAACGGCAGCTTGGGATCGGCAATGCGGACAATCAATTTTGAGGGAGGCTGTGAAACCACGGTTTCAAACGGAATCGTTCCTGAGGCGGAAGTCTCGACCCAGGAAGGCAACCCGTTTTTGTCGGGAAGATGTTTGACGCTTTTCAAGCCTTGGCGCCACGCAGGCATGGCCTCGATGTCCGTGATGGCCTTCCAGATTGCTTCCGGCGGCTCGCGAAACTGGACTTCGCGACTGACACTATGGGCTTTGGGCAGCAGCCAGCCTATCAGCGTGATGAGAATCAAGACTCCGATGAGAGCGATGGAGATCCACAGCATCCATTTCATGACCCACCTCACAAGACCCGGCTGCCTCGATCCCCCGGCACCGGAAGCCGCCCGCGATCTTTCGTTTCTCGTTTGCTATGGGCTTCCATCTGTTCCCGTCCTGCGCGCGCCAGAAGCGCCAGGCCGCGGATCCCGGCTTCCTGCTCCTCGGGCGTGAGGCGTCGAAGCAAGGCGCGCACGCGGTCAGGATCTAGAACGGATTTCGCTTCTCTCACGCGAACCCCAGCCGGCGTGAGGAGCAATCTGAGCCGCCGGCCGTCTTCGCTGGCCCGCAGTCGCGAAACATACCCGCGGCGGACCAGTCTCTCGACATGCAAAGACATGGTTGACGGCGTTACGCCCATATGCCTTGCCAGATCGAGCAGCGTGAGCGGCTCGCGCTCGTCCAAATGATCGAGAATGCTGGCCTGGTGGGCGCTCAGGAGCCGCTGCGTCCGGGGATCACGAACATGCCGCGTGTGACAGGCAAAGTAAATGCGGGGATAAAGCTCCATCACCTGTCTGGCGGCATCCTGCGTCATTCTCGGAGCAAGCTATGCGAAGTACTTTGATTTGTCAAAGCAAATTATTATCCCGGGAAGCCTTGGAAAGTAACCAGTGGGACCCGGCCGGCCGGTCGCTCTGGAAACAAGCCGGATGAGCTGCGTGGCTTGTTCGGAAAGCCGCTAAAATGGTGCTTTTACTCTTGGGCTATGGCCACGGCAACCACACATCGAGTCGACTGGAGCCTGATCTGGGCACAGCGCGGGTTCCGTTATTTTTTTGTGGCCATGTTTGTGTCGCTCTTTGGCAGCGGCATGAACTTTGCCGGCGTGAGCTGGTATATCCTCGCGGCCACGCACTCGACGGTAAGAGTCAGCTGGCAAGTCATGGGGATGACCCTGCCGGGCCTCTTCGTGCCTTTCCTTGGCGGCGTCCTTATTGACCGCATCGACCGGCGCTATCTCGGCGTGATGCTCGACCTGGTGCGCGGGTTTTTCGTGCTGCTAACCGCTTACATCGCCTGGCGCGGGCGACTGCAACTCTGGCACCTCTATGGCATGACGCTGATCACCGGGACGGGTTCGGCAGTGTATTGGGCCACCGTGAATGCGCTGGTGCAGGAAGTGATTCCGCCGAGCCAGTTCACCGGCGCAAATGCGGCCGTGCTCGTTGGTGTGCAGAGCGGGATGCTCATTGCCGGCGCATTCGTGGGATTCCTCTACAATACCGCCGGGATTGCGGGCATTCTGGCCATCGATGGCGCCACCTATTTTGTTTCGGCTTATTGCCTGTATCGCTTGCGGGGCGGCTACGTCTCGCCGCGCGACCGGCAAAGGTATCCGCGGGAGTTCAATGAGGCAACCGAGGCCACGGCCGAAGCGCTGGAAAGCGGCGAGATTCCTGAGATCGCCGAAGCCGGCCTTTCGCTGGCGATGTATGCCGACATGCGCGAAGGGTTCGGGTATTTGCGGCGCCAGCCTCTGGTGCGAGCGCTGGGCATCACGCACTCCATCATGATGGCGGGCGTGGTGAGCGCCAACATCGTGCTGGTGGCACTGGCGAGTGACATCTTGCATGCAGGAGCGCCGGGATTGGGCTTTTTGGAAGCAGGCTGGGCCAGCGGCGCGATTTGTGGTGGTTTGATCGCGAGCCAACTCCCCGGTCGAAAGCGCATGCCGCTGTATGTTGCCGCCTGCGCGGTGTTGGCCGCGGGGCATATGGCGACGCCCTTCGTAGCTTTTCTTGTGGGTGCGGTGATGATGCAGATGATTTTCGGATTCTGCCGCGCACTGGGCGGAGTGGTGGCGCAGTCCTCGCTGATGTCCATCGTCCCGAAGCACTTCATGGGTCGAACGCAATCGGCCATGGCGATTCTGACTACGGGAGTGCAACTGGCGATGAGTTTTGCGCTCGGGTGGGTGGCCAAAGGAGCGGGGCTCGTTGCGGGGTACGCGTTGTTGACGCTGCTTTACACCGGCTCGACTGTTTCGGCGCTTCGCGCGCGGCAACTGATGCGACAGCCGTCAGCCTGTCCGAAACTTCCGGCGAAGGCGATTCTGGACTAGGAAACGGGCACGTTTTTGTGGCCGAGCATTTCAACGGCGGCCTGATAGAGCTGGGCGCGCAACTGATAGCGCTCGTTGGCCCTGGTGATGTAGCGCACGGCCACTTCCACACCGCCGACCACGGGCTTGATGCTGATCGCGGGATCCACCGAGAAGGAGCTCATCTCGCGCGAGCGTGTGGCCAGGCGCCACTCCTGTTCGGCTTGTTTGGCCCCCTCTTTGGTGGCTTCGGAAACTTTCTTTCGAATCTCCTGCACCACCGGATAGGGATCTCGTCCGGCGGGGAGAACCAATTGCAATTCATCCCAAAGCCACTGGCCGGAGGTGGAGAAATTGAAGTAGTGGCCTTCGATGGCAAAACTGTTGGTGAACGTCACGCGCCTGCCCGTCGGATGTCCGGAATCGGTCCAGTTGCCGGTTTCGAGCAAAACCGTGTGGAACGGTCCGATCTCGACAACCTCGCCGGTGACGCCATTGATTTCCACCCAATCGCCCAGGCGAATGCCGTTCTTGCCCATCAACACAAACCAACCCATGAAGCCAACGATGAAATCTTTCAGTGCGACCGTCAGTCCCGCGCCAGCCAGGCCGAGGAACGTTCCGAGCTGTCCGGGCGGACCGATGATTACCAGCAAAATGAGGAGAAATGCTACCAAGCGCACGGTTACATGAGCTACGGTGTGCAGGCTCTGGGTCTGACGGCGGTCCATGTTGAGCCGGCCAACGACCTGATCCAGCAACGTGGCAAAGTAGACGCCAAACAGCGCGATCGAGAGGATGATCGTGAGGCCAATCAATATGCGATGGAGGACCGCGCGCTGGCTGGCGGCAACCACGCCGATCCATTTCGAATAGTTGTCGGCAAGTTGCTTCTGATCGTCGATTCTCTGGTCCAGGCTGGCAAGGGTCTTCTTGAGCGACGCACTTTGCCGGGCAGCTTTCACCAAGTCCGCAGATTTCTGTTGCCCGGGGTTCTCGGGTGCGCTGGCGTTCGCCGTTGCTTGGCCGGCCTCTCGAGGCGCCACCGGGGAGGCGGCCACGTTCGCCGACCGCGCTTCCAACGCGTTGTGGCTTGCCGAAAAAGCCGCCGCTGCGGATTCCGCTTGTTGTTTGGCCTGCCACAGGAGCAGCTGCTTTTGATGCAGAGCCCACCACTCCGAGAAGCGGTGAACAAGGCCGCTTTGCTCGACGGCCGTACTTGCAGTGGCTTTCAAATCCTTCTTCAAAGGATCTATTTCGTTCGAAGAAGCCTCGTGCTCCTGAGTCAGCGCTGCGACGCGGCTGCTTGCATCCCCTCCCGCCCGGGCCAAATCTTCCTTCGCATCGTCGACTTCATCTTGGTGGTCCTGCTGGGTGGCTTGCGCGAGGACGAGTTGATTTTGCAGATCGTCCTTTCTGGCCCCGCTGGCCTTAGCCTCTTCGGCGGTTAGCCGCTCAACCAGTTCGTCGTCCGCTGCTAAGGCGTCCTCGGCTTGTTTCAGGCGTGCCTGGATCTGCTTGGCCTCCGCGCTTAAGGGGACCGGGTGCTCCTCCAGGTCGCGCTTCGCGGCGGCGTAAGCCACATCCATGTAGTGATCTGCAGTCTCTAGGGCCGCTTGTGCGAACGGCTTTTCATCCTCGCTGAGCGGCATCTTCGCCAGTTTTAGGGCTGTGGAAATGGGGGTCTGGTCGACGGTAGGGGTGGCCGAAGCGGCGCGGGGGGAGGGGGCATTGGGGGACTGGGCCGTTTGGATCAGGAGGTAGACGGTCACAGCCAAAAGCAACACGAGCGCGATGGCGAAGATTCTCTGCATCGGTCTCACGATTAAGGCCTCGCTTCCCCATTCTAATGTGGTAAGGGCCTATCTACAACAAAGCGCAAGGTGATTCATTGTTTCGTCAAGCGGTTCGCGGTTTCTTGGTTCCGGTGTGACGGTAGCGCGGTAGGCTCGGGATGGAGGGTTTTCTTGGATTCCCGACTGCCCAAGTTGATTTTCGTGTTTCTGGTGTTGTTTGCGGTAGTCCATTTTTCGTCGGTTTACTCGCAGTTGCCCGGGGTGGTTGCTTCGCATTTCAACAGCCCTGGGGCGCCGAGCGGTTGGCAGACAAAGGAAGCTTTCTTTGGAGTCTTTCTCGCCGTAAGCGTCCTTGCTGCGGCGATTGGATTCGGCATGCCAAGGATCATTGCCGCCATGCCCGCGCAACTGATCAACCTGCCCAACAAGCACTATTGGCTTGCGCCTGAGCATCTCGCAGAGACTACGGAGTTCTTGAACAACTATTTTGCGTGGTTTGCCTGCGCCGTCTACCTGATCCTGGTTTGTGCGTTCGATTACGCTGTCCAGAACAACCTGCATCCCGAAAACCCGCCCGATCCCGGTCGGATGTGGTATGTTCTCGCGGGTTTCATCACCTTCACGCTGTGGGGGACGATTCGAATGCTCGCAAAATTCCTCCGCCCGCCCGAGGAGCGCTGATCCCTAAGTCAGAGCGCCTGGGTTTTCTCGGGTCCGTTTCGACTTCCCAACTTCGACTTTTCGACCTGCTGGTTTTTCTAAAGATAATCGCGCGAAGGGCCTTCGAGGAAGGCGCGCAGCTTGCGTGAGCGAGAAGGATGCCGCAGCTTGCGCAGCGCCTTGGCCTCGATCTGGCGGATGCGTTCGCGGGTGACGGCGAAGGACTGACCGACTTCTTCGAGCGTGTGTTCGCTGCCGTCATCTAGGCCGAAACGCATCTTGATGACTTTTTCTTCGCGTGGCGTCAGCGTCTTGAGCACCGAAGAAGTCTGTTCCTTCAAATTCAAATTGATGACGGCATCGGAAGGCGAAACCACTGCCTTATCTTCGATGAAGTCCCCGAGATGCGAATCTTCCTCTTCCCCGATGGGCGTTTCGAGCGAAATAGGCTCCTGCGCGATCTTCAGAATCTTGCGCACCTTGGACACGGGAATGTCCATGCGCTTGGCGATTTCTTCGCTGGTCGGCTCGCGACCGAGTTCCTGCACCAGCTGGCGGCTGGTACGCACAAGTTTGTTGATGGTCTCGATCATGTGCACGGGGATGCGGATGGTGCGGGCCTGGTCAGCGATGGCCC
>Ga0126371_10004868_pt1 | contig 11877 bp, 8 predicted proteins | sample PanSoiMetaPlot_4_FD_110145 | JGI IMG/M metagenome (GOLD analysis project Ga0126371, IMG submission 110145) | Tropical forest soil microbial communities from Panama - MetaG Plot_4 | ecosystem: Environmental > Terrestrial > Soil > Tropical forest > Bulk soil | place: Panama | collected 2016-02-17
GACGGACGATCAGCGGTTGAATAATGCCATGCTGCCGAATCGAATCGATCAATTCCTGCAGCGCTTCGCGTCCAAAATCTTTGCGAGGCTGTAACGTGCTTGGGACAATGGCTGGCAAATCGATCTGGTGTACTCTTTCGCCCGACTCGTCCCCATCTGTGCGCGCGGCGACCGAAGGCGTGCCAATCAGCGCGCCAAGACCTTTACCGAGACCAGACCGTGCCATGCGCCTGAGGCTACCGGAACAGGCTCAGCAACGCAAACAGCAATCAGTGCCAACACCTCGCCGATGCAACGTTTAAAGGGCGGAGCTCTACGACACTGGGGAGCAAGGCGTCCTAAAAAAGATTTCTGGAAAAGCATTGACACTCACAGGCGAAATTCCATATGAACGCGGATGGCTCGACAGCAGACAGGGAATTTTTGCCCGGTGGGGTTTTTTGTCTGTTCGAAGCCCAGTGATCAAGAACCAAACAAACACGACCGGGAAAGAGAAAGAACAGATCCCATGTATTCAATGATTCAACTTAAAACGTTAGTCTCGTGCGGACGAGAACCGGCTCGCTCGCTGCCATCAGGGCGCGGGTTCCTTCTCATCCCACTCGTTCTGGTGTGCTTTGCGCTTGTGCTGCAACTGCAGGCAGCTCCGAATGTTGCTCCGCCGCCGGATGGGTGCTATCCCGGGTTCACGACTGCGGAAGGCTGCCATGCACTTGACTTCCTCACTACCGGCGCTGGAAACACAGGAATTGGTTGGTATTCGCTCTTCCTTAATACCACCGGCAGCTACAACAGCGGTCTTGGCGCGGGAACGCTGGTTCTCAATAATGCGGATTCAAATACATCCGTTGGTGCCGCGGCGCTTTTGCTCAACACGAAGGGCACTGGAGCAAGTAGTGGTACTCAGAACGTGGCCGTTGGAACAGACGCGCTTGTCTATAATAGCGGTACTGCAACTGATGGTTCAGGAAGCTACAACAACGCTTTCGGTGCTTTTGCGCTGTTTAGCAACACTGATGGATACAGCAACAACTCTTTTGGCAATCACGCGCTTTTTGAAAATATTCACGGCGCGGCAAACACTGCCGTTGGCGATCTGGCGCTCCAGAATAATGACTCAAGCGGAAATGGCGATGGCAACATTAACACGGCCGTGGGTGCTCAGGCGCTCAAGGCCAATGTTGACGGCGATTCAAACAACGCCGTCGGCTATTCAGCGCTCCAGATCAATACTACTGGCGCACAGAACAACGCGATGGGCGTTTTTGCGCTGCAAAATGCTACCGGCGCCGCAAATACTGCCGTTGGTGACTCAGCATTCATAAACGGTGCAACCGGCTCATTTAACACAGTCATCGGCTGGCAGGCAGGAGCAGGCACCGGCGTCGATGGCCATGATAACATTTACATCGGCGCCACCTCTGGCCCTGCCAGCGGTGCGGAAAACAGCACCATCCGCATCGGCGACCCTGGGTTTGTGACAACCTGCTTTATGGCCGGGATCCAGAATTCGACTGTTACGGGCAGCGCGGTTCTCGTTGATGCAAATGGACAACTTGGCGTAGCCACGTCTTCGGCCCGTTTCAAGGATGACATCAAGCCGATGAATAAAGCCAGCGAATCGATTCTTGCGCTCCAACCCGTCACCTTCCACTACAAGAAGGCGATCGATGCCAACGGAACGCCGCAGTTCGGATTGGTGGCCGAAGAGGTAGCGAAAGTGAATCCTGATCTGGTGATCCGCGATCGTGATGGCAAGCCGTACACAGTGCGCTACGAAGCGGTAAACGCGATGTTACTCAACGAGTTCCTCAAAGAACATCGCACCGTGCAAGAACAGCAGGCCACGATCGCCGTGCAGGAGAGCCAAATTAAGGCGCTGACTGCCGGCCTCAGAGAGCAAGCTGCGCAAATTCAAAAAGTGAGCGCTCAGCTTGAAATGATCAAGCCAGCGCCGCAAATGGTGGAGAATCGATAAACCTGTTGCCGGGGGGTGCTGTTCGAGAAACCAGCACTTCCCGGAAACAGTTCTGACAAGCAGTTGAGAGACCAAGCCGTGCCATGCGGCTGAGGCTACCGGAACAGCCTCAGCAACGCAAAGGAGAAGCCGTGTACACCAGCCCGGCGATCCAATATTTACAACGGCGCAGCTCTACGGCGTTGGGGGAGGCCAGGCGCTCCAAAAAAAATTCTAAAAAAAATATTGACACTCACAGGCAAAATTCAGTATGAACGCGGGTGGCTGCAAAACAGACAAAGGACTTTTGCCCGGTAGGGTTCTTTGTCTGTTTGTAGTCCAGTGACCAAAAAACAAATAAACACGACCGGGAAAGAGAAAGAACAGATCCCATGTATTCAATGATTCAAACGTTAGTCTCATGCGGACGAGATCCGGCTCGCCCGCTGCCTTTACGGCGCGGGTTCCTTCTCATCCCGCTCATTCTGGTCTGCTTGGCATTTCCGCTAGCAGCACAGGCAGCACCACAAGCATTACCCGCACCAACCCCTGACGGGTGCTATCCCGGGTTCACAACCGCGGAAGGCTGCCACGCGCTTTCGAACCTCACTACCGGCGCTGGAAACACAGGAGTTGGTTGGTATTCGCTTTTCCTTACTACCACGGGCAGCTACAACACCGCTCTTGGCGCAGGAACGCTGGTCCTGACCACTGACAATTCCAATACGGCCACTGGCGCTGCCGCGCTTTTGCTAAGCTTCACCGGCACACAGAACTGCGCCTATGGCACCGATGCGCTTGTCTTTACTGGACAGTCCGGCTCGTCGGGGGCTGACTTCAACGACGGTTTCGGCGCCTTTGCGCTGTATACCAACACTGACGGATATCAAAACAATGCTTTTGGCAATCACGCGCTTTTCGAAAATAATCACGGCGCGGGAAATACTGCCGTTGGCGATCTCGCGCTCCAGAATAACGACTCCAGCGGAGATTCCGAGGGCAACATTAACACAGCCGTGGGTGCTCAGGCGCTCCTAGCTAACGTTGATGGCGATTCAAACAATGCCGTCGGTTATTCAGCGCTCGAGAACAATATCGATGGCACGCAGAACAACGCGATAGGCACTTTTGCGCTAGTAAATGCTACCGGCGCTGCAAACACCGCCGCTGGTGACTCAGCATTCCAGAACGGTGCAACCGGCTCATTTAACACAGTGATCGGCTGGCAGGCAGGAGCAAACACCGGCGTCGATGGCGACGATAACATTTACGTCGGCGCCACCTCTGGCCCTGCCAGCGGTGCCGAAAGCGGCACCATTCGCATCGGCGACCCTGGGTTTGTCTCGGCTTGCTATATCGCAGGCATCACGGGTCAGAGCTCTGATGGCGGCGTGCCGGTACTCGTCGGTGCCAACGGCAAGCTTGGTACTGCCCCTGCGGGTTCGCCTCTCTCGATGAACAACTTGCTCAAACAGCAGCGCACCATGGAGGAATTGAAAGCCACGACTGAAAAACAAGCGGCCGTTATTGCCCTACAGCAAGCGCAAATTAAATCACTAACAGCAAGCCTGAGAGACCAAGCCACGCAAATTCAAAAGGTCAGCGCCCAGCTTGAAATGATCAGGCCGGCGCCACAGATGGTGGAAAATCGATAAAACTGTTGCCGAGAGCGCTGTTTAGAGAAGTCAGAGCTTTCTGGATACAGTTCTAACAAGCAGCCGCCGCGCGAAACCGCGCGGCGGCTGTTTTGTTTTGTGAGGGATCGTTTACTCATCTCACAGTTGCCAGCTCCGTTTTGTTGGAATGCCGGAGCGGCGCTTTTGGCGTGCGATGCGTCTCCGCATCGCTTTCAATGTGCAGGTACGAATTCGAGACAAATGAAAAAGCAAAACACGAAAGTCTTTACGCTGGGTCATTCGCCGGATCCGGATGACGCCTTCATGTTTTATGCCATCGCGGAAAACAAAATTGATGTCCGTGGTTATCGGTTCGAACAGCGGCTGGAAGATATTCAGACGCTGAACGAGTGGGCGCGGCACGGCGAACTGCATGTCTCCGCAATCTCAATTCATGCGTACGCCTATGTAGCAGATAAATATGCGCTGCTGCCGTGTGGCGCGAGCATGGGCGATGGATACGGACCGATTGTTGTGAGAAAACGGACAACGCTTAAGGCCCAGCGCCCAACGCCGAACGAGGATTCAATGAACAAAGCGCTTGAATACTTGAGCGGTAAGAAGATTGCTGTGCCGGGCGAGATGACGAGCGCGTTTCTAACGCTACAGCTTTTCCTGGGAAAATTCGATTATCTTGTGGTGCGGTTCGACGAAATTTTTGACGCAGTAAAAAGCGGACGCGCTGACGCCGGTTTAATTATTCACGAGGGGCAGCTTACCTACGCGCAATCCGGTTTTGAGAAGATTGTCGATCTCGGAGAATGGTGGAAGCGCGAAACGGGCTTGCCATTGCCCCTGGGTGGCAATGTGTTGCGCAAAGATATCCCGCCGCCAGTTCGGCACGATCTCAGCGAGATTATTCGCGAAAGCATCGATTACGGCCTGGCGCATCGAAACGAGGCAGTGCGCCACTCGCTTGCCTACGCTCGCGATATGGACGCGAAACTTACCGGCCAATTCATCGGCATGTATGTAAATGAATTTACGCGAGATTACGGTGAGACTGGTCGTGCGGCTATCCGCAAATTTCTAACGGCCGCGCACGATAAAGGCTATATCGACGTCCCAGTCGAAGTGGAATTCGTTGATTGACTCAAAAAGCATCGTCTTGGGTAACCCAAACACCCCTCCGGGCTGGGAAGCAGTCGTTCCCTGACTTCTAGAATTTTCTTGCCATGGCGTTTCCGACAAACGTATCAATAGTGTCTCGGTGAAGGCGTTGCTCCCAGCCAGGGATGACTTTCTCCCTCTCGCGCGAGCCGGAAGCTGGTCTCTTGCGTGCCCGGTTCTGGCATTTGTCAGCTTCAAAAAAGAGGAGCTGATGCACGAAGCGAAAGCTGCTGGCGTAACAACCGTCAATTTTCTGCAGATCACTGCGGAAGGAAGCGACCATGGCAGACAACGACAAACCAAAGATTGACATACCCTGGGCGACGCTATTGCCGTTGGCGGCAGTTCTCGCGGGCGTCATCGCGACGTATAAGCCGCTTGTGAGCGAACGCCCACCGGTTCCGAGCGAAAAGACTACTCCGGTGATTGCCGAACAGGACGTGGACGCGCGCCTGTGGCAAGACCCGATTGACGTGGCGCAGAAGCAAAAGGAGTTGCTGGATGAAAAAATCGACAAAGGCTTAGCCAAAAAAGGTGCCACCGAATTGCATGACATCGCTGCGTTGGCACAGCTCTTGGACGAACGCGTTAAGACTTTTCACGATCCCGATCACAAGAAGGTGCTCTTGCTAGCTGTGATGCTCGATGCCGGGCCGTACAGCGAACAAGCCGAGTCGCGGTTGCGCGCGCGTCAGGCGGTGCTCGAAGGATTGAGCGAAAGTGGTTTTACGCCAGTCGATGGCGAGCACATCGGGTTCGTGACTACAAACTGGCCTCCACAGACTGACAATTTGCCATCGCCTTGGACGCCACCGCCCCCGGCATGTGCAACGCCGCCTCCGATGGAGCGCGCCTTAGTACTTCCGTGGGAGGAATGCGAAGCGATCGACGATCCCCTAAAGGTTTTCCCGCAATACACCAAGCGGATTTTTGTAGTCTGGTTGCCCGCTGTAAATTTCAATCCGTATCCGTTGCGCTACTTCGCCGCTGTGATTGACCAGCTCGCCCCGTTAGAGATCCGCGATAAGATCGACGTGAGGTTGATCGGCCCGGCAAATTCCACGGGCTTGCAGGACATGGTTCGCGAGGCGCGGTGGCAATTGGACTGCTTAAGCGTCCGGATGCAAAACGCACTCTGCGGGGTCTCAATCATATCGCCGCGGGCGACTGCGTCCGATCTGACGCTTCTCGCTGCAGCAGATAACCCCACGCCCTCTCCATCGCCTGGGGCGACGCCTTATAAACTCGTGAAGGACTTCTTAGAGGAGATATCCACGCCATTCGGCCCCCTGGGCCTGAAGTTTCATCGCACGATCGCGCCGGACGACCGCGTTTTAGGTGAATTGATCAATGAGTTAGCCCGACGCAGGATCGCCGTCACGCCCCGAGTAGATCCGGATGGAGGCCTCATTTCGCAGCCGGCTCACATTGTGATCCTCAGCGAATGGGATACTCCGTATGGACGATCTTTAGGGACGACCTTCGCGGATCAAGCCGCCGTACAGAGTGCCAATGATATCTTTCAGCACCCGGAAAACCAATACATTCATGCTTACAATTATCTTCGCGGAATAGATGGGCGGTTACCAGGCGACTCGGGCAAGGACCATCAACCCGAGCAAGAGCAAAAAACGCAGCTTGGCCAAAACACCGTCGCTGTCGAGGCGACGGAGGGTTTGAATCAATCCGATTATCTCCGGCGTTTAGCGCGCCGGATGAAAGAGAACGACATGCGCTGGCGGCGAAAGGACGGTTCAGGTATTTCCGCTATTGGGCTGCTCGGTTCGGATATTTATGACAAACTGATGATTCTGCGAGCATTGCGTCCTCAATTTCCCAGCGCCATTTTTTTCACGAACAACTACGACGCGCATTTTGAGCGGCGCGATGATTGGGACGCTGTACATAACTTGGTTATCGCCTCGCCGTTTGGCAGCACGGCGCCAGACATTCAGGCGCACCGTCACATCCCTCCGTTTCGGGACAATAATCAAACTTCGATGTATGTCGGTACTCTTGTCGCCACCACTAGAATACAACCTGAAAACGCGGACGACCTTTCGCCGCAACCACGCGTTTTCGAGATCAGCCGCCGTGGAGCCTATGATCTCGAAAAAACTAAAACCTGGTTTCGAGATTGGTTATTTCCCACAGTCATTTGGTGGCTCATCGCCATCACTATCGTGGTGCTGGCTACGGCGGTGTGGATCAGTCTGAGTATCGCCAGGCGCATGTTACCCGGAGGCGGTACTGCACTTCAGCGTCTAAAACGCACACTCGTCAGCACGACCTTTTGGTTAGTCTGTGGCGGACCGCTCATTATCTTCGTGGCTGCTCTGGTTGCGCAATACTGGGCACCTCAGGAACCACTGGTATTTTTTTCCGGAATCAGCATCTGGCCAACTGAAATGGTGCGCTTGATCGCGTTCATGCTCGCGATTTTCTTCATGTTCAAAGCCAGCTTCGATCTTCGTGCGAATGCGGAGAAGATCGAGAAGGACTTTGCTTTTGATCCCTTGCCGCTGACGCCATTTCGCTGGCGGGATCTTGGCATCGGGTTTGAGCACTGGCAGATGAAAGATCCTCGGCGATCGTCGCGCTTTTCCGCCGAAGATGCGTGGTACACTTATCTTTGCCGGAATAAGTTTTGGCCGCGCTTTATCCGGATCGGGGTTCTTTTTGCCTTGTATTCCGTTTTCGCCTTAGCGATTTTGCACTTGTTGCCTCAACCACCGCCGCCTGCACGCGGTGATGTGGCGTTTAAGATCGATAACACCGTCTTTTACCTCGCTGGTGGTGGGCTGCTGCTTCTCTCCTTTTACGTGGTCGATGCGATCCAATTGAACAGCAACTTTATTCGTATGTTTGGCCGGGAGGTAACCAAATGGAGCCGTGAGGTCGTTGCGCAATCTCACCGCCATCCGCCGCTGACCGAAAAGGAACTGTCGGCGTATAATGAAATCTTTTTTGTCGCTCAGCGTACACAGGTAGTGGCGCCGTTGATCTGGTACCCACTCGTCGTTTTAACCTTGATCATCATTGCCCGGTTGTCCCTTTTTGATAATTGGACGTGGCCGGTAAGTCTCGTTTTGATCTATGCTATCATTGCCGCCTGGGTGCTAGGCAGCGCCATTCTGCTCAGGCACGCGGCCGAGCAGTTGCGCGAAACTGCGCTTAATGACCTGCGGAGGTTTCGCCTGTTGGGTCAGGAAATCGAAGCGAAACGGCAGACGTTCGACGAGCTCATGGCTGAAATCCGCAACCTCAAGACGGGCGCGTTCGCGCCATTAACTGACCAGCCTTTTATTCGAGCGGCTCTTTTTCCTGGCGCCGCCCTCGGTCTCCTCGCGGTCGGCCAGCGTTTGCTAGATCTTTTCTAAGTTAATATCACCTAAGAATTTTCTTGCTAGACGATTCACCCGACGGGTATCAATGGTGGCGCGGTGAAGGCGCTGGGAAAAGGTAGAGACGACGTTCTCCGTCTCGCGCGAGTCGGGAGCTGGCTTTTTGCGTGCATGGCTCTCGTCAGCTGCACGAAAAATCAGCCGGTCGATGAAGCGAAAGCTGCGGGCAAGAGTACCGCCGATTTTCCGCAGATCACTGCCGACGTCTTTAAGCCAATGGATGGCGGCATCGATCTTTCGCCTGAGGAAATCATGGGGCGCAATACGTGGAACCTCTGGAGCGGCGGAAACCAAGCGTTTTGGAATCACGCCGCGCAGGACAGTTACGGTCTTATGGATCTTTTGAAGATGCTCGATAACCGCAAATTTCCGCGGAGTGAGCGGTTCAAGACTCTCGGCCTTGTAAATGAGCCTGGTTTCCGCGCGCCGAGTAAGCCGGATGAATTTGGTTTGTGGCTCGATGAGCAGGTAGAACCGGAACCAACAGGCATCGACGTAAACGTTTACGGCAAAGCTTCCGGCGTGCTTGGCTTTCGACTTTTTCCCAATCCGGAATTCAACGATGAAGCGCGCAAGAAATGGGACGGCAAACGTTTCTACGAGGACAAGGCGTATTACAATGACAATAAGCTCATTCGACCATATCGCGTTGGCGTCGCTTGCGGTGCCTGCCACATCGCGCCGAATCCAAGCAATCCGCCCGCTGACCCGGAAAATCCGCGCTGGGAAAATCTCGCGTCGGCAATTGGCAATCAATACATCAACGAAGGAAAAGTCTTCGCTTGTAATGTTGAGAAGGGCGGATTTTTTTACGAAATGCTGGATGCCCAGCCGCGCGGCACTTCCGACACTTCGCGGATCGCGACCGATCACATCAACAATCCAAATGCAATCAACGCGATATTTTTGCTGGCAGAGCGAGAACGCATCGCAAAAACCGCGACTCCGGAAAAAATGGCGGGCGGCACGCTTGCTTTGCCAGGAGAAACTGAAGAGATGCCCGTGCCGCATATTTTGAAGGATGGCGCCGATTCCATTGGTGTTCGCGGTGCGACCATTCGCGTCTACGTCAACATTGGCATGTTTTCGGAGTATTGGTTGACGCGGCACAACCGCTTGATCGGACTGAGACCGCAACAGCCGTTCGAGATTCCCTACGCTCGCGAGCATTCGGTTTTCTGGCGTGCGACAGAGGAGCGGCTCGATAATATCGCTGCGTTTTTCCGCAAGCTGAAACCGTTTCACCTCGCCGACGCGTCTGGCGGACAGGCTTACATCACGACGGATTCGGCCGTGATGACGCGTGGGAGAGAAGTTTTCGCGGAAAGCTGTGCGGCGTGTCATTCCAGCAAACAGCCGCCGCCGAATATCGATCCGCGATCCGGCGAGGGGAAAGCGTGGTTCCGCGCAGAGGTGATGAAACCAGACTTCCTGGAGAATAATTTTCTGTCAGACGATAAACGTTATCCATTGACCAAAATCGAGACCAATTCGGCGCGCGCGTTTGCGACAAACGCAAAAGCTCATCACATCTGGGACAACTTTTCCTCGAAGACGTACAAGGAACTTTCCCCGGTGGACGAGCTGGAATTTTTCAACCCCTTTGATGAGACGCATCCGATCAAATTCAGACCGAAAGATAGAGATGTCGCCCCTGGCTATTATCGCACGCCGTCGCTGGTGAGTGTCTGGAGCTCAGCGCCGTTCTTGCACAACAACATGCTGGGAAAATTTACCGGCGATCCCTCAGTGGCGGGCCGCATGGACACGTTTAACGATGCAGTGGAAAAATTACTCTGGCCGGAAAAACGACTGAACAAGGATTCCATCTGGCGGACCCAAAACGAATGCTCATTCCACTTGCGCAAGGAATTTGTGCCGCCCCCATTTGACAAGCTGGCAGGCTCGAACGGTTACGTAACCATCGGACGAATTCCAAAGGGAACACCGATTAATCTGCTGGCGAATCTGCAGCCGGACTTTAAACACGCGGGCGCCTTCCTCAAAGCCGCGGGGAAATTGGTCAACATAAACGCCGAGAATCTTTCGGCCGAAGTAGCCGACGCCGAGCTGCGCAAACTGGTTCCCGACCTGATCGCGATGAACAAGTGTCCGGACTTTATTGAGGACAAGGGGCACTACTTCGGCACAGATCTGTCTGACAACGACAAGCGCGCGTTGATTGAATATCTGAAAACGTTCTGATCAAGATCGAATCCAACCAAAGGAGAAAACATGGCTATCACCGTTGAAGAAATGTTGAAAATGTCGCAGGCGCAGCTCGACGACCTGTTTACTCAAAGCCCAACTGCGAAATCCCAAGCGGCGAGGCGAAAGGCACGGCCATCATCGCGCCGGGCACAACCTACACGCAGGACATGGCCAATTTCGTAAATCATTTTGCATGGCAGGGAAAAATTTTCGATCCAACAAAGGGAACTTTGAGAAACAAGATTTTGCCTTTTGGGCTGAACGCCATCATCGCCAAGGTGTACAAAGGCCCAAGCTGGATGGATGGCAAGGAGTGCATCGTTCTTGATTATTCCGAGACTTCGTTGGTGGCGCACTGGGTCCGTGACGAAATTCGCGAAGTCGCGCCGCGGATTTATCTCGGCAAAGTTTATTTGGGCAAAAAGCGATTGATCGATTTCGCTCTCGAGTTTCCGCCGCCGACTTAGTAAATCGTACGGCCATGGGAGGCGCCGCGAATTCGAACGTCAGTCGCCCAATGCCGCGCGCCAATACGGGCTCGTGGTTTCTAAATTGGGTGAGCGACACGGTCATGTTTCTTTTGCAGATGGAACGCCGGATTGATCCCTGGATACGCCCGGCATTCGACGCTACGCTTCGCGATCCGATCGCGCGTCTGGTCACATCGTTGATCAATAAGCAACGTAAGGACGAAGGCTTAAAAATCGCCGAGGAAAAACCGCTGCCTAACGAAGAGGAGTATCTCAACTCCGTCATCCAGAGCTTTACCACGCAAATGCGAGGACTCTGGAAACCCGGCGGGTTTGAGCGCGGCGGGAACACCAAAACTCAAGGCATCGTCCGCGGGGAATTTATCATTCACGACAATCTTCCGCCGCAATTTCGCTACGGTATCTACGCGAAGCCGCAAACGTTCCGTTGCTGGGTCCGCTTTTCCGGGCCGGGTCCTTACATCACGCCGGACATCGACGACGTCGGATTCATGAGCATCAGCATCAAACTGATGGGTGTGGACGGGCCGAAATTGATGGATGAGGAGAAATCTACCCTGGACATGTTCGGCGTCTCCACGCCCACATTTGTCACGCAAGACCTAAAGTCGAATGCGCATCTGCAAAAATGGAGCGTGAAAAATGCGCAGATTTTTCATTTCGTTAATTTCGAGGAACCTCACATCGCCGACATGATCATGCAGGGGTTGTGGGTCAAAACGCAGAGCAGTCCGTTTGAGGCCCCTTACTTTAGCTGCGTGCCATATTTGTTAGGCAAAGACCAGGCGATGCAATATTCGGTCTGGCCGAAGACGAACAAGAAAACGCCTATCCCTAGATTGCCGTTACGTCCGCCGGACGATTATTTGCGCAATGCAATGGTGAAGGCCCTGAATGAAGGCGATGTCGAACTGGACTTTCGGTTGCAATTGCAGACCGATCCGTTCCTGATGCCAATCGAAAACAACGGAGTGCTCTGGCCGGAGAAACTCTCACCACGCGTTTCAGTAGCGACACTGCGCCTGCCA
>Ga0126371_10004871_pt1 | contig 11873 bp, 10 predicted proteins | sample PanSoiMetaPlot_4_FD_110145 | JGI IMG/M metagenome (GOLD analysis project Ga0126371, IMG submission 110145) | Tropical forest soil microbial communities from Panama - MetaG Plot_4 | ecosystem: Environmental > Terrestrial > Soil > Tropical forest > Bulk soil | place: Panama | collected 2016-02-17
GCCGTCGTCGGAGCGATAGATTCAGCCCTTCTCAGCCTCAACAACCGCATAAACTCGGTTCGGATTCCCTCCCGACACCGTCACGCCGATTCGGCCAATCGTGGCTTCCGGCAATCCGTGCCCTTTGATTTCCTTCCAAGTGGTTCCGCCGTCGATCGACTTGTACAGGCCGCTTCCCGGCCCGCCGCTATCCATGCTCCACGGCGTTCGCTTCGCCTGCCAAAGAGCGGCATAAAGAATGTTTGCATTGCTGGGATCAAACGTAATATCGATGCCGCCGGTCTTCGCATCCTTGTAGAGGACCTTCTCCCAGGTCTTGCCGCCGTCCCGCGTGCGGAAGATGCCGCGTTCCGCATTCTCGCCAAACGGATGTCCCAAGGCAGCAACAAAGGCGATATCGGGATTCTTTGGATTGACAATCAGGTGGCCGATAGCATGCGTGTCTGCAAGGCCAACGAATTTCCACGTCGTGCCGGCGTCGATCGACTTGTACACCCCATTTCCGCCGACGATGTTGCCGCGAATGCAAGCTTCGCCCGTGCCGACGTAGATGACGTTGGGGTCCGACTCTGAAACTGCCAGCGCACCGATCGATGGCGACGCATCCTTCATCTTGTCGAAGATCGGCTTCCAGTTCAGGCCGCCGTCGGTAGTCTTCCACACGCCTCCAGCTACGCCGCCAAAGTAGTACACGTCATCCTGTCCCACCACGCCTGAAGCGGCAACCACGCGGCCGCCACGAAATGGGCCAACGAGGCGATATTGCAAGCCTTTCCACGGCCCCAGGTTCTCAGGCTCCTGTTTGGCTTCAGCTTTGGCTGTTTCTGGAGTTGGTTTTTCCGACGCTGCTTTGGCTTGTTCGGCCTCGGAAGCCTGTTGCGTTCTGGTCTGTTGCGCGTTGGCCGATAAGGAGAGTGAGCAGGCAAAAAGCAAGGCGAGTGCAGTCGCTCGCACGATAATTTCCTCCAAAAACCCGATATAAAATGGTATCGGCCCGCAACCTAAGGCCGTGAGTGTAGTTGCACAATAACAGGAAGCTGCTGGTCTGGTCGAGGGTGCCTCCGCGCCGGCCCTCACGGCAGAGTCCTCCGCCACTCTTTCCACAATAGGCAGAGCGTCAAGGGAATGGAATAATCGGGGCGAAAGGACCTTGATTGCACACAGGGTTGAATCGGCTCGATCTCGCCGTTATTGTCGCCTACCTGCTCGGCGTTACTGCTTTTGGGCTGCGCTTTCGTCGCCACCGCAATTCTTTGCGCGACTACTTCCTGGCCGATAACACTATCCCCTGGTGGGCGCTCTCCCTATCCATCGTCGCCGCCGAAACTAGCACTCTCACCATCATTAGCGTTCCCGGCCTGGCCTATCAAACCGACTTCCGCTTCCTGCAATTGGTATTCGGCTACGTGTTGGGACGAATCATCGTCAGTTTCGTGCTCATCCCGCAATACTTTCGCGGACAGCTCGTCACTGCGTACCAGTTGATCGACCGGCGTTTCGGACAGCGACTCCGCACACTTACGGCTGGGCTGTTCCTGATTACTCGTGCCGCCGCCGAAGGTGTGCGCGTCTATGCGATCGCTATCGTTGTGGCCATCGTTCTTTCTGAGGCAATGGCGGGCATATCCCCACTCGGGCGCGACGTTTCCGCGATCGCCATTGTGAGTCTCCTCACCCTGATCTACACCTTCGAAGGCGGCATCGCGGCAGTCATCTGGACCGACGTGGTGCAACTCGCGATCTATTTAGGCGGCACGCTCCTTGGGCTCTCCGTCGTTTTACACCTCTTGCCCGGAGGCTGGTCCACAGTACGCACTCTCGCAGGTGAGGCTGGCAAGTTTCGAGTCTTCGATTTTTCCTGGAACTTCTATTCCACCTACACATTTTGGTCGGGTGTGGTCGGGGGCGCCTTTCTGACTTGCGCAACTCATGGCACCGACCAACTCATCGTGCAACGTTTACTGGCTGCCCGCAGCCAGTCACAGTCTAAGATGGCGCTCATCTCCAGCGGACTTGCGGTGCTGGCACAATTTGCACTTTTTCTCTTCATGGGTGCGGCGCTGTTCGTTTTCTACAAGCTGTTTCCTCCGGCAACACAGTTCACACGTTCGGATACTGTCCTCCCAACCTTCGTCGTGACCCAGTTGCCCCACGGCATCAGCGGACTGCTCATCTCCGCGATTCTTGCCGCCGCGATGTCGAACCTGAGCGCAGCCTTGAATTCGCTCTCATCTACCACGGTTGTCGACTTCTATTCGCGCTGGAATCCGAAAGCCAGAGAGCAACACCGTCTGCACATCTCGCGCATGGTAACTGTGGGATGGACTCTGGCGTTGTTTGCTCTCGCCATTCTTGCACGCCGCGGCGGACGCGTCCTTGAGCTGGGCCTGTCCATCGTCTCTGTGTCCTACGGCTCACTGCTCGGCGTCTTCTTGCTCGGAGTCCTCACCCGTCGCGCTTCCGAACGCGGAGCCATAGCAGGAATGCTGGCCGGATTCCTGTTGAACATCTATCTGTGGATGTTCACTCGTGTTCCGTTCACCTGGTACGTGGCGCTGGGCAGTGCAATGACCTTCGCTGTCGGCTATGGCCTCAGTTTTATTCTTCCCGATGGGACCGTTCTAACCGTGAGGAATCTGCTTGCCACTGAAGACACTCAAAACTGAAAAGCGCAACCGCGCCTCCGCCGGACTTGACGCCATGAGCGCGCTGCAAATCGCCACCATGATGAATCGCGAAGATGCCGCCGTCCCTCGCGCCATCAGGGGTGCCTTGCCGCAGATTGCTGAAGGTATCGATCTCATTGCCCGTCAGCTCGCTCGCGGAGGCCGCCTCATCTATGTCGGTACTGGCACCAGCGGCCGTATCGGAGCGCTAGATGCAGCGGAGGTTCCTCCCACATTTGGCCTGTCAGCCGAAGCCGTTCAGTTCGTCATGGCGGGCGGCGAAGCCGCCCTGCCCCGCGCTGCCGAAGCCAGCGAAGACGATCCCCATCTTGGGCGTCGCGATATGGCGGCAAGAAAGCCGGGGAGAAAGGATGTCGTTGTCGGGCTCGCCGCCAGCGGCCGCACTCCGTACACCGTCGCCGCCCTGCAATACGCCCAGAAAAAACAAGCGGCAACCATTGCCGTCGTGTGCAATCGCGGCTCTGAATTGGCTCGTCACGCGCGGCTTGCCATCGAGGTCGAAGTTGGCCCCGAGGTGCTGGCCGGCTCCACGCGGCTTAAGGCTGGCACTGCCCAGAAGCTGATCTGCAATATGCTCAGCACCGGAGCCATGGCGCGCCTTGGATATGTGTACGACAACCTGATGGTTAACTTGCGTCCCAAGAATCACAAGCTTTTTGAACGTGGAATCTCGATCATCGAGAACGCCGCCGGTGTAAACCACGCTCAGGCATTGCAAGCGCTTCAGTTGGCAGACGGGCGGGTGCCGCTGGCCATCCTGATGCTGAAGACAAAGACAAACCGCACACAAGCAGAGCGCAGGTTGCGCCGCGCTGGCGGCGTTGTGAGAAGAGCTCTGGGCGACTAAAGCGTTTTCAGTTTTTGACGGATGAAGCGCTGCTTCACCGAGGTCCCCCGGGACGCGGACCGATTTTGCGCGCGCTGAGGTCGCTTACCGCTCCACCGCGAGGTGCGTCTCGGTGCGGATCACGCCCGGCATGGAATGTATTTTATCCAGCACCAGGGCGTTGAGTTCCTTCCATGCCGGGAACTCCACCACAGCATACACATCCCCGCCGCCCCAGCACGCGTCCGCCATCTGCACACCAGGTAGCCCAGCCATCGCGTCGGCAATATCGCGTGCCGTGCCCGCCTTTGCAGTGATTACCACATAGGCCTTCATTCCTGATTCCCTCGATCGAAAGAAATCTCTTGCCGGCTACGTCCTCAGAATAGTCCGTTCTCGATTCCTCGTCAGTGATTCCCAACTTTCTTTTCCCGGAACGGATAATCTCCTACTGAGCCGCAGAACTTCTGCACAAACACAAACGGCCGGGCTCTCTTCGCTCGGCCGTCCCGGATCATGTCAACCCTGCGCTACAGCTTCGCCAACGTATCTTTTGCCTGCCGGGCATCATCCCCGGCCAGGGGAGGCGTAAGGGCCAGTGCCTTTTGCAACTCCTCCTTGGCGCGGTCTTTCTGCCCTGCGCCGCTCAAAGCCATGCCAAGGTGGTAACGGTACTCCGGATTCTGTGGCACTTTCTGCACTACTTCGTTCAGCAGTCCCACAGCAATCACGTAGTTCCCCTTCTTGTACTGGATCCACCCCAGCGTGTCATTGATCGAAACCTGATCGGGCAGCGCCTGCTTGGCCTGTTGCGCCAGAGAGAGCGCAAGGTCGAGATTTTGTCCCTCCTGCGCGTAAACCCAGGCCAGGTTGTTCTGCAACACCGCATCGTGCGGCGCAAGATTGCTCGCTTTTTCGAAATACTGCTGCGCTTCCTTCAGGTCGCCTTTGGCCAGGTACGCATTGCCCAAGGCACCTAGCATCGTCGGATTGTTCGGGGAGACCGACAGAGCCTTCTGATAGGTCGCAATCATGTCATCCGGCTTGCCTTGCAACTGGTACACGCTCGCCAGTTGCAGATAGGAAATCAGGCTCTTCGGCTCGATCTGAATTGCCTTCTGGTATTCAGGAATCGCCTCATCGAACTTCCTGCTGTTGGCGAGGGCCGAGGCATAGATGAAATGCGCCGCCGCACGGTTCGGATTCGCGTCCAGGTACTGCTTAGCCACCTGCATTGCCTTAGGCTGCTGATTCGTCCCAAACAGCATCGCCACGTATTCGCCCACCGCTCCGTCGTACTGCGGATTCAGCTTCATCGCGGTTTGGAACTCCCGCTCGGCTTCGGCGTACTTCTTCAATCCTCCATAGGCAAACGCCATATTCAGATGCACCGCCGGATCATTCGGCGCCGCCTGCTGCACGATGGCAAGTTCCTGCAGGGCGGTCTGATAATCCTTGGCTCCCATATCGATCGAAGCCATCACGAAATGCGCCTGCGGGTTCTTGTCGTTCAGCTTGAGCAGCCGGTCAGCGAACTCTTTTGCCGTCGCGTAGTCTTTCGAATCTCGATATGCCTCGGCCTGCGCTTGCAAGTAGAGCGGATTGTCGGGGAACAGCTTGATGGCTTCCTGGAATTCGCTCTTTGCCCCGGTCAGGTCGCCGGTCTTCATGAGCGCCTGTCCCAGGAAATAGTGGGCTTGTGCCGAAGTACGGATCATTTCCGGCTGGTCAAACTTCATCGATCCCGCCGCGCTATCTTTCACCACCTGCCTAAATGTAACGATGGCCGCCGCAAAATCGCCGTGGATCGCTTGTAGCCGTCCCTTGAGCATGCTTGCCTGCACATCTCCCGGACGGTCCTTCAGCATCTGGTCGTCCAGCTTTTGGGCTTCGTCGATATGCCCCGTCATCAAGTACGTTTCCACCAGCGCCACCTGTAACCGCTCGTTCTTCGGATCGACCAAGATTCCGCGTTGGTATTCTTTGATCGCAGCGTCCGGATTCTTTGCCGCCAGGTAGAACTCGGCGATCGCACCCGCAACCTCTGGATTCTTCGGCAGGCGATTGCGCAAATTTCCGATTACCGTCCCGGCGTCGGCGGTCCTGCCCTGCTGCTGCAACAACGCCGCCAGCCGCAGATAGTTCGCCGGAGCATCCGGGTCGTTCTTGATGGCTTCCTGCAGCACCTGCTCGGCGGCCGGCAAGTTCTGCTTGTACTGATAGAACCGCGACAGGTTGCTATTCGCCTCCAGGTTCTTGGGATTCAGCTGTATGGCCTTACGAAAATCGGCTTCTGCCTCGGCATCTTCTTTCATGCTCGCGTAGAGCACACCGCGGTTCAGATATCCGGCCGACTCATTCGGTTTCAGCTCGATGACCCGGTTGTAGGCTTGCAGTGCCTGATCGGGTTCTCTTTCCGCAAACAACGCCGTACCCAGGAGAGCGTAGCCCTCAGCATTATTGGGATCGATTTCGATTACCTTTCGAGCCTCGTCCTCGGCTTGCTTGAATTGCCGGCTCGCCCACAAGATGTTTCCCATTTCCAGGCGGGCTTTTATGTTCTTCGGGTCATAGTTCGCGGCGAGAGTCAGTTCGTTATAGGCCTCCCGCCCACGCTGCTGCCGCAAATACACCAGTGCCAACTGGTAGTGGGCATCGGCGTACTTCGGATCCTGCTGCAATGCTTTCTTGAATTGAATCGCGGCGGCATCATACTGTTTCTTGTCCACATACTTCAGGCCGCTTTCCAGGTACTTCTTCTTGGCCTTATCCGGATTCCCTTTGCACCCCGTCGCCGCCACCAGTGTTATGGCCATCAGCGCCGTCGCTACCGCAATTACACAACGATTCCGCATGAATTCTCCTGGATCACCGTGGGATAACCTGCTCCACATCCAAAGCTACTTGCTGGGCGAACGCAATCGCGTGCTCGCGTGCCGAATTCATATCGCCGCTCTGTACCGGCGCTGTAATTCGCACTAACGCCGCATCCGTGCGATTCAGGCGGATCGCATCCGCCACCAAATAAAACTTGCCCCAATACTCGCTGGCGACCACCCGTCCATGAGATTGATACCAGTACAGGACGATCTGCTGGTCAAGGTCTTTGCGAATTACGTACAGATTCACCGGGACCTTACGGCCATCGGGCAGACTCAACTGGTAGATCTCCGACACCATTGGCTGCCATCCTGCTCCCGGCAGGCAGTTCTTCGGTGAATGAATCGTTGCGCCCGTGCGTTGCGTCCGAAAATACCCGATGTACAGCCCCAAATCGCCAACACCAGAGGCAAAGTAAGCCCGGTTGATGTAGTCGGTGACGCCGAGCACCTTCATGGTCTGCGGATCAAACTCGAAATCCGCCACCGAGCGATAGTCGCCAATCGTCTTCGGAAATTCGCTCAGCGGCCGCGCCGGCGGGGTGGACTCGCCATGATACTGCGTTCCCATCCCGGCGATGCCCGCCAGCAGCACCGCAATCATCGTCCAATAACGCGCTGCACTGCTCATACCTTCTTTTACCTATGCCTTTGCCTCGGCTTGTTCCTTCGGCATCCAACCTAATTTTTTCCGCACCACAATAGTCAGGCTATGCAGCGCCAGAAACAGCACCGTCGCCACCACAAAAATCACCCAACCGGAGAACTCGTGCATGAATCCCTCGGCTGCTTGTGGCCCGATGTAGTTCGTCATCAGCGCCGTAATCATCACCCGCGTGCCGTTGCTGATGATCGCCAGCGGCACCATCGCCAGGATCAGGAACCATCGCACCACGATGCTCTTTTCTGCCAGGTATCCGTAGCCAGCCGCCAAGGCTAGCAGCGACATCAGCGAGCGGATTCCGCTACAAGCTTCCACCACTTCCAAACGCATTCCCGGCATGATCAGCACATTGCCTTCTCTCATGATCGGGAACAGGTTCAGTGTCTCCAACACGCTGGTGGCAAACCGGGAAGCGATGAATTGCAGCGGGAAAACGATCTCGTTATAGATCAGTACTGGTATGGGAATAGCGAACAGCAAAAAGGCCAGCGGAAAAGCCATCGCCCGCAACAATGCCCATCCGGAAAAGTAAATGATGAGCCCACAGATCATGAAGATGATGGAGATGCGAGTCAGAAAAAGCTCGGCTCCCAGGCTACCCAGAAACAGCAACCCCAGCGCGAACAACACAACCAGAAGACCAAGATTCGAAGGCTTCCGCACTACCGCGGCCAGCTTGTCCCGGCGCTGCCAGATCAGGTAAGCCGATAACAGCGGCACTAGAAATCCATGGGAATAATCCGGGTCTTCATACCATTGTCGGCCCAGCCGCCACAGCACCGGCGCGTACAGACCCACAACCACTGCAACCAGCAGCCAGCCGTGCCATCCAAACCTCTTGAGCTGTTGCAGAAATTCTTGGGCAGCTTCCGACTTCGATTTGCGCTTCTCGACGACAACTGCCGGCGCTTCGGTCGAGTTCACTGGTGAGGCGGTCAAATTGACGAACTGCTCCTTGTTGCTGGCCTCGTGCACGCCGGGTGGCCTCCCTATTCCTGCGGAACCCGCGCTGATCGGGATAGGTCCGCACCCTGACTTTCAACTGCACACATCCGCTTGCCGCCATGCTGCCCTGTGAGGGACAAGTAGAGCAGGGTCACCTCAGCGCGCAACACAACTTTATAAGTTACCATCGAAATCGGGCTTCGACATGCCTTAAAGGCTCGACTACACACGAAAGTGACATTTTAGAGAATGTCACCCTACCGACTCTTGACGCGAGTGCGCGTCATGGTGCGTAGATCCTCCCCTCAGACGGTCCACGTACAAAATAAGCAAAGGTGGAGCTGATCCTTGAGAATTCAGCTTCAGCACGCCCCATTTGTGAGATAACCTTGAGTAGTTCTTATCAGGACATGATGAACAAACACATCGTTACGGGCGGCGCCGGTTTCATCGGCTCCGCTCTGGTTCGCGCCTTACTCTCGCCCGGCGATGCCACCGTGGCAGTCATCGACAACCTCTCCACCGGTCACCGCCGCAACCTCGACGAGGTGGTGGGAAAAATTGCCCTCCACCAGGTAGATATTCGGGCTTTCTCTTCTATCCAAAAGATCGTTGCCGGCGCCGACACGGTCTTCCATATCGCGGCCGTCCCCTCGGTTCCCAAGTCCATCGTCGATCCGGTTCCCTCCCACGAGTCCAATATTGACGGAACCTTCAACGTCCTGCGTGCCTGCGTGGAGGGCAAGGTGCGCAAAGTGGTTTACGCCGCCTCCTCCTCGGCCTACGGAGACACCTTCGTGCTTCCCAAGGTCGAGACCATGGTCCCCAATCCGAAGTCACCGTATGCCGCCCAGAAGCTCATGGGAGAGTATTACTGCAGCACCTTTTCCTCCTGCTACGGTCTCGACGCCACCTCCCTGCGTTTTTTCAACGTGTATGGCCCGCGCCAGGACCCCAGCAGCCCGTACTCCGGTGTCATCTCCGTCTTCATGACCTGCCTCTTGCAGGGTACATCTCCGACAATTCACGGTGACGGCGAGCAGACCCGCGACTTCACCTACATCGAAGACGTTGTCGATTTAGTGATCAAGGCTTCGAAGGCTCCGGGGGTCGCCGGCAAGGTCTTCAATGCCGGTAACGGCAACTGCTATTCGCTAAATGAGATCTGGGCCATTCTGCAAAAAATTGAAGGTGTGACCATTCCAGCGAAATACGGCCCTCCCCGCGCGGGTGATGTCCGCGACTCACAGGCGGATACCACGGCAGCAATGAATGAACTCGGACACTCGCCTCGTTTCAGCATCGAAGAAGGCCTCCGCCGGACCCTCGCCTGGTACAGGGAGAGTCTGGTGGCAGCAAACAAGGCGTAGCCTCGAATGGGTGGGGGGGCCGGATTTTTATGGGTGAACGGGCTTTTTGCTAGCTGTTAACTGCTCACAGCTAATTGCGAATCACCAATTACAACCAATTACTAATTACCAATCACTTTCTCCGTGTCCTGCGCGCCTCCGTGGTGAAATACTCCGCCTATGCTCCGTATATTCGCCGTCCTTTTGCTCTGCACCACGACGTTCGCCCAGAGCGAAAATCTCCAATCCCGCACATGGTTTGAGCAGGCCCGCTTCGGCATGTTCATCCACTGGGGCATCTACAGCCTGCTTGGCGACGGCGAATGGGTCATGCAGACCCAACACTTCACCGGCCCGCAATATGAGCAACTAGCGGCGCAGTTTTATCCGGTGAAGTTCGACGCAGCGCAGTGGGTCTCACTCGCCAAGCAGGCGGGCATGCACTACATCGTCGTCACCTCGCGCCATCACGACGGCTTCTCTATGTTCGCCACGAAACAAAACACGTACAACGTCGTCGACGCCACTCCCTACGGCCAAGACATCATCCGCCAGCTCGCCGATGAATGTCACCGCCAGGGCATCAAGCTTTTCGTCTATTACTCGCAGCTTGACTGGCATCATCCCGACTACTACCCGCTCGGCGGCACCGGCCAGTGGGAAGGCCGTCCGCGCAACGGCCAGTGGCCGCGCTATCTCGATTTCGTAAACGCGCAGCTCACCGAGCTTTTCACCAACTACGGCGAGCTCGGCGGCGTCTGGTTCGATGGCATGTGGGACAAGCCCGAAGCCGACTGGCAACTGCCTAAGACCTACTCGTTGATTCACCGGCTACAGCCCGGCGCTCTCATCGTCTCCAACCACCACAAGACGCCCAACCCGGGCGAAGACGTTCAGACCTTCGAGAAAGACCTTCCGGGTGAGAACACCACGGGATGGGGCGGTGCCACCATCAGTCAGCTCCCGCTCGAAACCGCCGACACCATGTATCGCGGCGGCTCCTAGGGCTACAACATGCGCGACACGGAGCCTAAATCGCTGCGAGATCTCATCCAGTACCTGGTTCGCGCCGCCGGCAACAACGCAAACTTCCTGCTCAACGTCGGCCCCATGCCCAATGGAGAAATCCAGCCCGCCTTCGCCGCCCGCCTGCGCGAAATCGGCAACTGGATGAAGACCTATGGCGACTCCATCTATGGAACCCAAGGTGGCCCCATCAAACCCGGCGGCTGGGGCGTCACCACGCAAAAAGGCAACACGGTTTACGTTCACATCCTCGATTGCACGCTGACCGTGCTCGCGCTGCCCGGCATATCGAAGCCAATCCGCACCGCGCACCTGATGAACGACGGGGTAAGAGTGAACTTCAGCACCTCCGAAGGTAACCTCGTACTCCAGCTCCCTCCGCGTTCAAAAGACACCATCGACCAAGTGATTGTGCTGGAAACGGAGTAACAAAGCTGCCAGTGCTTAGCCGCGGGCCGCAGATTGTGTTGCTGCTGTGCAGCGATAGCACCCACAATTTGTTTATAGGAATTTTGTCTACCCCGTAGCTAGCTATAGCTAGAGGCCAAGCTCAAGCTGGACGCTTCGCAGACTGGGGAATGGCGCGGATCAGGTCGTCCAGGAACTGGTCGCAACCCAGCTCGACCACGATGCGTGGTTTAGGCAACAGATGGAAAAAGTCGGACATCGCTGGACCGCGGAATGTTCGTCTCGCACGAAGGAGTACGTCGGAAGATAGACCAGATCCTTGGCTCCTAATGAGAATTCGCTGGTCGCCCGAAGCCACCGATGACTTCTCAAAATTGTTGAGACCTCCGTGAGCAGAATCCAATCAGCGGTGGAGTGCGGCGCCCGCACCATATTTAATGGCATTAGTCCGCTAGAGTCCTTCCCGGAACGAGACCGTCCCGGAAGAGTGAAGGATACCCGTGAACTGGTCTTGGCTCCACTCCCGTTCGTCGTCGTGTACCGCGTAAGAGGCTTCGCTATCGAAGTCGCTCCAGTTCTCCACGGCTCCCAGCACTGGCCTTAGTAAGCGTGACCCACTGGCTCGGTATCCATCACGCTTGCCGGACCTCCTCGAAACCTGAAACTGCTTACTCCCTTGCCAACTCCCCCGCTCTCAGCGCATTATTCTCCGCTGCGGATAATTCACTCTCTCTGGAGGCCCTACGTGAAACGCATCGCGCCGTTCGCTATCCTCCTATTCCTGGCTCTCCCACTCTTCGCCCAATCCGACGGCTGGATCCAGCTCTTCAACGGCAAAGACCTCACCGGATGGCACCATGTCGGCCCCGGCTCCATGACGGTCGAGAACGGACTCATCCAAACCCATGGCGGCATGGGCCTGCTTTACTGGACAGCCGGCCCTGTCGGCAACTGCATTCTCCGCGTGGTCTACAAAATGCGCGACGCGAACGACAACTCCGGCGTCTTCATCCGCATTCCCATCGAGCCTCGCGAAGAGTGGATGCCCGTGCACTACGGCTACGAAGTGCAAATCGACAACCACCCCGA
>Ga0126371_10004872_pt1 | contig 11872 bp, 10 predicted proteins | sample PanSoiMetaPlot_4_FD_110145 | JGI IMG/M metagenome (GOLD analysis project Ga0126371, IMG submission 110145) | Tropical forest soil microbial communities from Panama - MetaG Plot_4 | ecosystem: Environmental > Terrestrial > Soil > Tropical forest > Bulk soil | place: Panama | collected 2016-02-17
CAGCACCGTCGCGTTCGTGACGCTGCCGAACCACCTGCGGACGGAAGGCAGCGCGATCCTCACGCTGGTGCGCAACCTCGGCAGCTCGATCGGCATCTCGATGGTGATCGCGCAGCTCACCAACACGACGATCCGCATGCACGCCCATCTCGCCGAGTACGTGACGCCGTTCAACGATGCGCTGCAGGCGCCGACCGTCTCGTCGATCCTCAGCACCACGACCGCGACCGGCCGCGCCATGCTGGACGCGCTCGTCACCCAGCAGGCGGCGATCATCGCCTATGCCAACGATTTCAAGCTGCTGATGTATCTGACCCTGGTGACGATCCCGCTGGTGTTCTTCATCGGCTCGTCGCGCATGCCGCGCCCGCGCGCAACCGAGGAGCCGGCGCACGCGTTGGAGTGAGCGGGTCAGCCGTGGTCTTGCCGGCCCGCGACGACATGGCGTGCAAGGCGATCGGCGGCGGCCGGATCATGGGTCGGCAGATAGACGGTCGGGCGGCTTTCGACAAAACGCCGGATCGATCCCAGCGTCGCGGCCGCCGCCTCTTCGCTTGCGCTCACGCCGTCGATGCGTCCGTCAAGCATCGTCCGATCCGTATAGGACGCGTCGCCAGCGAGAAAGACCGCCGTATCCCCATCCTCAACGATGACAGAGAGGTGATCGCGCGTATGTCCAGGCGTCGCGACCGCAATGACGTCGCCGCGCGCGGTCAGCCGACGGCTGCGGGCGAAAGGGCCATAGGGCTCAGGCAGCAGATCGAGCGGCGCGGGATCGAACCAGCGCGGCCAGCGCTGGGGCAGATAGCCGCGAATGCGTCCGGCGATGCCGGAGGCCTGCTGGATCTCGCCCGGGCTCACCAGGATCCGGCTGCCGGAAAAATGCTCGAGCCCGGCGTCATGATCGATATGCATGTGCGTAAGCACGACCTGCTTGACGTCCTTCGGCGCAATCCCCAGCGCGCGGAGCCGAGGTCCGACCTCCTGTTCGGGCTCGATATCGAACTGCACCGCGAGACGGAAGAATGGATGCCATCGCGGCAAGCGCTTGAGCTTCGTCGAGGCGCCCGTGTCGACCAGGATGACGCCTTCCGGATGCTCGATGGCCCAGGCGTAGGTGGGCAACCAGCCGGCCCATTCTCGGTCGACCATCGGGGCGAGCCGGCGCCGCCATCCGTGGCCGCGTCCTTCGATCTGAGTCCGCTTGACCCGGACGAGTCCGGTCTCGATGGCGTGGACGCGCATGATCATAATTCCTTCCGTGTCCGCATGTGCCCGGGCAACGACCACGTCGAAGCCGTCGCGCCCAAAGATCGGCATCGGGACGCCTAAACGGAATTGTCGAAATCTCTTGATCCGCTATAAATAAATGTATGACCTCGACCGAGCCCGGCTGGGAGCTCTACCGCTCCTTCCTGGCGGTGCTGCAGGACGGTAGCCTGTCGGCCGCCGCACGCAGTCTGAAGCTGACCCAGCCGACGATCGGCCGGCATGTGGAGCAGCTCGAGCTCACGCTCGGCGCGCGCCTGTTCACGCGCTCGCCGCACGGGCTGATGCCGACCGAGGCCGCCCGCACGCTCGAGCCGCACGCCCGGGCGATGGCCGGCGCAGCCGCGGCGCTCGTGCGCGCCGCCTCGGGCAAGGCGTCGCAGACGCACGGCACCGTGCGAATCGCCGCGAGCGAGATCATCGGCGCCGAGGTGCTGCCGGCAATGCTCACCGAATTTCGGGCCATGAACCCCGGAGTCGTGGTGGAACTGTCCTCGTCCGATCGCACGGAGGATTTGCTGCGGCGGGAAGCCGATGTCGCGGTCAGGATGGTGCGCCCGACGCAAGCCTCGCTGATCGCGCGTCACGTGGGACACGTGACGGTCGGGCTGCACGCGCACCGCCGCTATGTCGAGGCGCGCGGGAAACCCGCCAGCCTGGCACAGCTGGCCCGGCACACGCTCATCGGCTTCGACCGCGAAACCGCGTCGATCCGCGCCTTGCAGCGGCTCGGCGTGAAGCTCAAGCGCAGCGACTTTGCGTTCCGCGCCGACAGCCATGTCGTCCAGCTCGCGGCGATCCGCGCCGGCTTCGGCGTCGGCATCTGCCAGGTTCCGATCGCGCGGCGGGACGCCGACCTCGTCCGCCTCTTGGCCGACGATTTCGCGTTCGATCTCGAGGTCTGGATCGCCATGCACGAAGACCTGCGGGCAAGCCGCCCCGCACGGGCCATGTTCGATCACCTCGCCGCGGCGCTCGGAGACTACGCAAGCGGCGGACGGCTCCGCGCCCGATGAGGACGGGGCGCTGCGCGCGGATGCTCAGACCTTCACTGCCCGGCGGACGCCGTCCTCAGTCGTGCGCATAGTCCCAGTACAGCGTCCGGGCCTGGCGATAGAACGGGCCGGGCTGCAGCGAGCGATCGTCGATGCGGGTCACCGGGGAAAGCTTGGAATAGTTGGCCGACGAAAAGATCTCGTCCGCATTCTGGAAGTCCGCGTAGGTCAAGGTCGTCTCCGCGACCGTCACGCCGGCGCCGCGCAGCAGCGCGATCACGCGCTGGCGCGTGATGCCGTTGAGGAAGGTGCCGTTCGGCACCGGCGTCGCGACCACACCGTCCTTGGCGAGAAACACGTTGGACGTGCCGAGCTCGGCGATATTGCCGAGCGCGTCGCGCATCAGGCAATTGTCGAACCCGCGGCTCTTGGCCTCGAGCAGCGCGCGCGAATTGTTGGGATAGAGGCAGCCCGCCTTGGCGTTGACCGGCGCGCAGTCCGCGGTCGGGCGACGGAACGGCGACAGCGTGACGGCGCTGCCGTTCGGCTTCGGCAGCGGCGCCTCGTAGACGCACAGGCACCAACGCGTCGACTCCGGGTCGTGGCGGATGCCGCCCGGCGCCCCGCTCTCGGCCCAGTACATCGGCCGGATGTAGAGCTCGGCGTTGCGGTCGAAGCGCTTCAGTCCATCGGCGACGAGGCCGAGCCAGGTCTCGAGCGACACGAGCGGCTTGAGCAGGAGATTCTTTGCCGACTCGTTGACCCGCGCGCAATGCAGCGCGAGGTCGGGCGTGACGCCCTCGAAGGCGCGGGCGCCGTCGAACACCATGGAGCCGAGCCAGGCCGCGTGGGTGCGCGGGCCCATGATCGGCACGTTGCCCTCGTGCCACTCGTCCTCGAAAAAAGTCCAGGTCTTCGACCAGCTCGCCATGGCCTCTCCTAGAGCGCCAGCGCCTCGCGTGTCGCGGTCGGCCACATGCGCAGATCGAGACCATGGGCGGCGAACAGGGCGAGCGTGAGGCGATCGATGCCGAACGCGACACAGCACGTGTGCGCGGTCGCGCCCGCCGCGGTCGCGATATCCCAGATCTTGCCGAAGTGATCGCGGTGATCGTTGAAGCTCATGCAGGCAGTCGGCTGCTGGGCGGAGCGCACCGGCAGGAGCAGCTCGAACTTGAGCGACTGCTCGACCTGGTTGATCGCCATCAGCCGGCCGGCGCGGCCGAAGAACGGATCGCTCGCCGGCGCGATTTGGTAGGACAGGCCCAGGAGATCGGCGATCCCGGGCGCGCGCGCGAGCCATTCGGCGCGGAATGCCGCCGCCTGCTCAGGCGAGCCGATGCGCACGAACTCGCGCATGCGGAAGGTCTGCAGACGATCGATATGCCGCGAAGGCTCGTGGCGGAAGCAGTCGCTCGCAACATCGAACACGAGACCGCCGGCCGGCACACGGCCGCGCCCGGCGACCAGCGGATAAAGCGGGTAGCAGGCCGCCGGGGTGAGCACCAGATCGGTGGCCTCGAGCGACTTCACCCACGCGCCCTGCGCCTTGGCGCCGTCAACGGCGGCGCGGATTTCCGCCTCGGCCCCGCCGAGGCAGCACACCGCACCGAGCAGGTTGGGAAAGCTGCCGAGATAGCCCGACCTCTGGATATGCGCGCGGCTCGTCACCGGCGGAAACCGCAGCACTTCCGCGTCGGTGTCGCGATGGCGCGAGATCAATGCATTGAGGCCGTCGACGACGCGCTCGAACATGCCGGTGCGCGCGAACACCCCGTCGACTCCGGTCGACTGGAGCAGCGCGTCGCTCGTCGGCTTGATCGGATCCCGGACAACGTAGTTCACTGCGCCTCCTCGACTTCCATGCTCGCCGCGCGCCGCACCGGCGCCGCCCTACTCCGTCAGCAGCGCCGGGACTTCGACCAGCAGCGTCGCGCTCGCGACGTTGCCGAGAATCCGGTCGTTGTTGATCATGACCGACGAGGACAGCGCGTCGCGCAGCGGACGCGCGACGCTGAACTCGCCGTCGTTGCGGTAGCCCGCGAGCCCGCAGGCCTGCAGCGCGCTCGTCACCACGGCGATCGCGAGCTCGGAGGAGTTGACCTTGAGCAGGTTGAGCGCCGTCTGGAAGTCGAGCGCCTCGAGCGCGGGCGGCGTGTCGAGAATCCTCTCGTAGCGCCGCAGCGCGCCGGTGATGCCGGCCTGAAGCATCTGCAGCGTCGCGCTCGCGCGCGTGAGATGGGCGGCGCCCGGCGGCAGCTCGCCTTTCTGCTTGCGGGCCGCGTGGCGCACGAAGCGCCGCGCGCGCTCGACCGCGCCGGCCGCGATGCCGGCCCAGACCGCGCTCCAGGTCAGATGGGCGACCGGCATGACGGTGCGGGCATGGATCACCTGATAGGGCTCGGGCAGGATCTGCTCGGCGCCGCCTTCCGCATCCAGCGTGAAACCGGCGCTGCAGGTGCCGCGCATGCCGAGCGTGTCCCAGCCCGACAGACGGTCGAGGCGATAGTCATCCTTGACGAAGGCGACCAGCACCTGATCGGTCGCGGGCGCGTCGGGCGACCGGCGCGCCGTGGTGACGATGGCGTCGGCCTGCGCGCCGTAGGAGATCACAGTCGCGCTCTTCGTGAGCGCGATGCCGGAGCGGTCGGCCGCCACGGCGCAGTCGCTCTTGCGCAGGTCGCCGCCGCCCTGGCCCTCGGTCGTCGACGAGGCGAGCAGCAGCTGCTCGGCGGCGATCCGCCGCAGAAACTCGGCGTGCCAGGCGCTGCCGCGCGCGTGACGGACCAGGCACGCGACCATGATCTGATGCATGGCATAGATCATCGCGCTCGATCCGCAGGCGCGGCCCAGCGCGTAGCAGACATCGACCACATCGGAGATCGAGGCGCCCTCGCCGCCGAGCTCGGTCGGAACCAGGATGCCGAGCAGGCGCTGTGCGCGCGCGGCTGCGATGGCCTCGTGCGGGAAGCGCGCCTCGGCGTCGACCGCATCCGCGTGGCCCGCCGCGACGGCCGCCGCCGCCTGGGCGCGGCGCTTGAGATCGCGGGTGAACGGAAAGATCTGCGCCGCCGCACCGGTCGGCGACGACACATGGCGGATATCGGCCGCAATATCGTGATGCGTTTCGACGAGCCTCACTGCGCCAATTCCTTCTCGGGTCGGATCGCGCGGGAGTTTCGGTTGCGTGCGCAGGAATCGCAAGAAAATCCGACGTTTCGCTTAAAAGCATTTTTGTTAATACTGAATGGCCGCGTTTCTCGGCGTGACCGTGAGGCATTCGTTAACACTGAGGGAGACGACCGGCGCCATACGCCGGCGACGGGATGCATTAACGCTGAATCGCGCGTGCGGATGCCGGCGCGGGAAACGAATGGTATGACAGTCCGCAGATGGGTGCGGCCATGCCGACAGCAGCAGTTTCAGCGGATGGGCGCGTGACCGAATTGGTCCGCCGGATTCTCGCCGCGCGTTCGATCACCCGCACGTTCACGCCGCATGACGACCTGCGCGAGGTGGGCCTCACTTCGCTCGACATGGTCAACCTCGTGCTTGCCGTCGAATCCGAGCTCGAGGTCACGATCCCGGAGACCGACATCACGCCGACGAATTTTCGCTCGGTCGCCTCGATCGAATCCCTGGTGCGCGGCCTGCACGGCTGATCAAAGCACGGGCCGGGTTGCACCGCGGGATGCGATCTCGGTGATCAACTTCTTGAGGATCGCCTCGCCGAATGTCTCGAAGCTCGCCGCCGGCACCATGAAGGCGCCCGGCCCGCCGATGACGTTGTCGCGGTAGTACTCGTCGAGATCGGGTTCGATCGAGAGGATCGGCAACCCGTTGATGCCGACGCCGGCGCGGACCGCCTCGTCGCGCGCCGCGATGATGGACCGGCCGGAATTGTTCGAGCCATCCCCCGAGACGTCGATCACGCGCCGCGCCGGACCGACCGGGGCCTGCGCCAGCAGCAGGCGCGCATAGTCGATCGCGCCGCTGATCGAGGTGCCGCCGCCGAACAGCCGGCGCGGGACCGCCTCGATCGCGGACGCAAAGGCTTCGGCTGAGGCCGCGTCCTTGATCACCATCCAGGGCACGACCTCCGCCTGCAGCCGCGCCCCGGTCCATTGGAACATGGACACCGCGATCGACTGGTTCGCGCCGGAACGGATCGCGTTGAGCACCCGCGGGTTGCGGAAGGCCGCGACGTAGCCCTGCTTCTGCAGCTCGAAGCGGTGCTGATCGACGCTGCCCGATGCATCCACCGCCAGCACCAGCGCGAGATCGACGCGGGTCTGCGCGCGCGCGGGAGCGATCATCGCCAACGCGAGCGCCGTCACGCCGCAGAGAAGGCGGCACAACGGCAACCGACCTCGGGCTCTCGAACCGCGCATCAACCGCCCATACCGCGCGCCATGGCATCATCGCAACAGGCGGTCGTCGGACAATCGGTGTCGTGCCGCGAGCTCCGCCAGCCCTGCCCGCAACGATAAGCGGCGGGCGCGGGCGCGGCCACCGAAATCTCGCGGCTTGTGCACCCGCGCGGGGCGGCCGCCCGCATGGACCGGACCCGCTCCCAGCATGGCGTGCAAGGCGGGGCGCAGCGTCGGATGGCGGAATTTGAAGCCGCTCGCCTCCGCCTTGTCGGGCAGCACGCGCTGGCCGCCGAGCAGGAGCTCGTCGGCGAGATCGGCGGCCAGTGCTCGCAGCGGCAACGCCGGCACGCGCAGGAACGCAGGGCGGCGTAGCGCGCGCGCAAGCTCACGGGCAAAGATCCGGTTGGTCACGGGCTCCGGCGCCGTCGCGTTGACGGGGCCGGTGAGCGAGGGCGTCGCGACACAAAAGGCGACGAGCCGCACGAGGTCGTCGCGCGCGATCCACGACATCCATTGCCGTCCGTTGCCGATCGGGCCGCCGAGGCCGAACTCGAACGGCGTCAGCAGTCGGGCGAGCAGCCCGCCTTCGGCGCCGAGCACCAGGCCGATGCGCAGGCGCACGACGCGCACGCCGAGCCGTTCCGCCGCGGTTGCGGCGCGCTCCCACGCCTCGCAGACCCGATGGGTAAAGCAGGCCTTGCCGCCGTCGAACTCGGTAAGCGCCTCGTCCTGCCACGGTCCGTACCAGCCGACTGCCGAGGCGCTGACCAGCACGGCCGGCTTTTGCGCGAGCCGCGCGATCAGGCGCACCACGTCGCGCGTCATCCGCAGGCGCGAGGCGAGAATGCGGCGGCGCCGCGCGGCGGTCCATAACCGGTCGGCGATCGGCTCGCCCGCGAGATTGACGATTGCGTCGATGCGGGTCTCGGCCGGGACCTGGTCGAGGCACGTCACGAGGCGGAACGGCGGCGTGAGCTGCGCCGCCTTGTGCGGATCGCGGACGAGCACGATCGGCTGATGCCCGGCGGCGGCGAGCGCCTCGACGAGGCGGCGGCCGATGAAGCCGGTCGCGCCGGTGACGAGCACGGTCTGCGGCGCCGGCAAGGCCGCCATGAGCTCCGCGGGCTTGGCCGGCACGAGGCGCCGCGCGCGGCGCGACGCCGCAAGATCGCGCACCGCAAAGACCGCGACCCCCGCAGCGGCGAGCGTCGCGACCGCGCTCCAGAGGCCGTAGGAGACCGGCGCCAGGGCCGTCGGCAGCATCGCCCAGGCGAGCAATAGCGGCATGAGCAGCGCCAGGAGCGCGCCATAGTTCAGGGCGAGCAGCGTGTGGTTGATGCGCTCGCTCGCCGGCAGCTTTCGCGTCAGGTCCTCCTCGACGAAATCCGCGAGCGTGACGATCACCTCGAGCGCCAGCACGGCGACCACCAGCATCGCGAACAGCCCGCGCGGCTCGCGCCAGCCGAGCACGAGAAAGAGCGCCGCATAGAGCAGGTTGCGGATGCCGTGCAGCTGCAGCTCGCGGCGCTGCGAGGGGCGCCAGGCGAGGCGCTCGGTCATCTCGTGATGGTAGAGCGTATCGAACGCGCCCATGAGGATCTGCAAGGTGATCAGCGGCCAGAGCGCGAGCGGAATGATGAGCGGGGTCATGGACCGGCCTCCCGGAATGTCGCGGTCTGGCGGATCAAGCCGCCGGCGCGCGGGTGGACGAGATCGAGCGTGAAGCTGAAGGCGCCGTCGCCGAGCTCACCGTGCGTGACCGTGAGCGTTCCCGGGCCCAGCCACGCCGGCCACGCCAAGCGGCGGCCGAACGGCTGGACGAAATAGCCGGCGCTGCGGAAGACGAGCGCGCCGGTCACGACGTGCACGGTGAGCGCCATGCCGATGCCGTAGCCGACGTATTCCTCGAGTCCGGTCGGGCCGGCGAAGCGCTTGGCCGAATGGATGATCTGCGGGAAGCCGGCGTGGCGCGCATAGAGGCGAGTCCAGTTCTGGCCGCCGCCGCGGCGGTCCTCGGTGACGGCCACGACCGCCGGCAGGTCGCGGTCGCGGGCGAGCGGCAGCGGGGCCCCGATGAGCCGCGCCGCCTGGGCGAGGCACCAGCCGGCGCGGCTCATGCGCGTCTCGGTGACCCGGCCGACATAGACGGCGGTCATGCCGCCGGCGAGCCGGCGGGAGAATCGCCGACGCACGGCAGGCGGCAGCGCGTCCCAGTCCGGCGCCGACAGGAGGGCGCGGAAGCGCAGATCACCGAGGCATTCGTCGGGGAGGTCGGCGCGGCCGCGACCGGGCGGCAGTGCGGCTCCGCGGGGTTCGTCGGCGACGCCAGGCAGCCTCACGTCGACCTCCTGCCGCTACGCGCGGCTACGGTTTTCGTCCCGCCGGCAACAGGCTCACGATCCGGGTGCCGAGCCGGATCAGCGCAGCCAGCTTCTGCTGGGGCACGGTCAGCATCTGCGCGTACCAGCGGTCGAGCGTCTCGACGAAATCGAGCAGCGCCGCGAGGCGCGCGGTTGCGACCGGATTGACGGAGCGATCCTCGCGCGCCTCGGCGACGCAGGCGCGCAGGGCCGCGATCGCGGGATCGAGCTCGCGTTCCTTGCGCCCGGCCGAGATGCGCGTGAACATCTCCCAGACGTCGGCTTCGGCCTCAAAATGATCGCGCCGGTCGCCCTTGACCGGGACGCGCCGGATCAGGTTCCAGCCGAGCAGCTCCTTGAGCGAGTTCGACACGTTGGAGCGGGCGATGCCGAGACGGTCGGCGATCTCCTCGGCGGTGAGCGGTCGGTCCGACACGTAGAGGAGCGCGTGGATCTGGCTGACCGAGCGGTTGACCCCCCAGCGCGAGCCGAGATCGCCCCAGTGCAGGACGAAGCGCTCCACCGCGAGCGGGAGCCGTTTTGACCTTTCCGATATTTCTGTCATGACAGAAATATCGGAAAATACGGAATGGAAGTCAAGCCCCGGGCGGAGGCCGCCGCCGTTGCGCCGCCCGCCCCGGTTACTCTGCGGCGATCTGCTCGGCAGGCGGCGGCAGCTGCGGCGTTCTGCGCCGCCGGGTCATCCATTGGCTCGCGCGCTCGAGGTAGAGGTAGATCACGGGCGTCGTGTAAAGCGTGAGCGCCTGCGACACAAGGAGGCCGCCGACGATCGCGATACCCATTGGACGGCGCAGCTCGGAGCCGGCGCCGAAGCCGATCGCGAGCGGCAGCCCGCCGAACAGCGCCGCCATGGTCGTCATCATGATGGGGCGGAAGCGCAGCAGGCAGGCCTGATGAATCGCGTCGAGCGGGCTCTTGCCGTCGGTGCGCTCGGCCTCGAGCGCGAAGTCGATCATCATGATCGCGTTCTTCTTGACGATGCCGATCAGCAGGATGATGCCGACGATCGCGATGACGGTGAGCTCGTAGCGAAACAGCATCAGCATGATGAGCGCGCCGACGCCGGCCGAGGGCAAGGCAGATAGGATCGTGATCGGGTGGATGTAGCTCTCGTAGAGCAACCCGAGCACGATGTAGACGACCAGGATCGCGGCCACGACCAACAGCGGCATCGTGCTGAGCGAGCGCTGGAACTCCTGCGCGGTGCCCTGGAACGTGCCCTGCAGGGTGATCGGCGTGTGCAGGTCCGACTCGATGGCCTGGATGCGCTGGACCGCCTGACCGAGCGAGTAGCCGGGCGCTACGTTGAACGAGAGCGTCACCGCCGGAAACTGTCCCTGGTGGTTGACGGTGAGCGGCTCGACCTTGTTGGAGAAATGCGCGATCGCGCTCAGCGGAATGCGCGCGCCGGTCGGGGTGCTGAGATAGAGGTGCGAAAGCGCCGAGGGGTCCTGCTGGAACTGGGGCTCCACTTCCAGGATGACCTTGTACTGGTGACTGGACGTGTAGATGGTCGTGACCTGCCGCTGCCCGAACGCGTCATAGAGCGTCTGGTCGATCAGCGAGGCGGACAGCCCCAGGCGATAGGCGGCATTGCGGTCGACGGTGACCGCGATGTGCGGTGACGCGATCTGCTGGTCGGAGGCGACGTCCTGAAGCTCGGGCGCCTTCTGCATTTCCTGCTGCAGGATCGGCGCCCAATGGTTGAGCTCTCCGGTGTCCGTATCGGTCAGCGTATATTGATATTGGGTCTGGGTCAGGCGCCCGCCGACCGTGATGTCCTGGCCGGCCTGCATGAAGAACTTCGCGCCCGGCACCTGCGCGACCTTGGGCCGCAAGCGCTGGATCACCTGCTGGGCGGAGGCGTCGCGCTGGCTCAACGGCTTGAGCTGGATGAACAGGCGCGCCGTGTTCTCGGCCGCGTTGCCGCCGGTCGCGCCGGCGAAGCCCACGACGCCGGAGACGGCCGGGTCCTGCCCGATGATCTCGGCAAACTGGTTCTCGATCTTGGTGATGGCCGCGAAGGAGGTGTCCTGCCGCGCCTCGGCCTGACCGAAGATGAAGCCGGTGTCCTGCTCGGGGAAGAAGCCCTTGGGGATCTCGACGTAGAGGAAGCCGGTCACGACGATCAACCCGAGCGTGACGGCGAGCATCAGCCGCTGATGGCGAAACACCCATGTGAGCCCGCGGTCGTAGCCGCGAATCAGCCGATCGAACACGCGCTCCGACCATCGGCTGATGAAGTTCGTCCCGTGCGCGCTCTCGCGGGTGAGGAAGCGCGAGCACATCACCGGCGTCAGCGTGAGCGACACGAACCCTGAGACCAGCACCGCGGTGGTGACCGTCATGGCAAACTCGCGAAACAGCCGCCCGACGATGCCGGCCATGAACAGCAGCGGAATGAACACGGCGACCAGCGAGATGGTGATCGAGATGATGGTGAAGCCGATCTGGCCGGCGCCCTTGATTGCCGCCTCGAACGGCGGGTCCCCCTCCTCGAGATAGCGCACGATGTTCTCGATCATCACGATGGCGTCGTCGACCACGAAGCCGACCGCGATCGTGAGGCCCATGAGGGAGAGATTGTCGAGGCTGTAGCCGAGCGCGTACATCACGCCGAACGTGCCGACCAGCGACAGCGGCACCACGATGCTCGGGATGATGGTGGCCCACAAGTTGTGAAGGAACAGGAAGATCACCAGCACGACGAGGCTGACGGTCAGCAGCATCGTCAGCTGGACGTCATTGACGGATTCGCGGATGTTCTGCGAGCGGTCCGACACCAGCTCGACATGGATCGATTTGGGAAGCGACGCGAGCAGCGTCGGCAGCTGCGCCCTGATCTGGTCGACCA
>Ga0126371_10004873_pt1 | contig 11871 bp, 10 predicted proteins | sample PanSoiMetaPlot_4_FD_110145 | JGI IMG/M metagenome (GOLD analysis project Ga0126371, IMG submission 110145) | Tropical forest soil microbial communities from Panama - MetaG Plot_4 | ecosystem: Environmental > Terrestrial > Soil > Tropical forest > Bulk soil | place: Panama | collected 2016-02-17
AAGTCCAGGCGCGAATCGAGATCGAGCAGGAAGTGCCTGATGCGCACCTTCCAGCTTCGACGCGGCCCTTCACCCGGGTAGAGATGGCTCACCCTTCGAACCCCTTGCGGCCAAACCAACCGCCCGCTCCGAGCGGCCTCGGACCGGCTGATCCGGTCTTAGCCGAACGGAGCGGTTCGGCCAATGACCGTTACACCCCAAGGTGAATTCAGATTGGGGGTATTTTCGGGGCAGCACCCCGCGGGTACGGCAGTTTTCCGGCGACTGTCGTGCCGGGACATCAGCCAATGACGGCGGCGGTATCATGGCGGACGCGAGGGCACGGGGCAAAAACGGCGGGGCACGGCCGACCGGCCCCGCCTGCGATGCGCTGTCGCCGTCAGGCGTCATACTCCTTCGAGATGTCGCGGCCCGTGTAGTCCGGCATCATCGCGGCAGAGACGAGGCTCACGACCGCGCAGAACGCGATGTAGATCGAGATCGCGTAGCCGGACTTGAAGGTGGCGTAGAGCCACGTCGCGATGATCGGCGCGGGGCCGCCGGCGATGATCGAGGCGAGCTGATAGCCGAGCGAGGAGCCGCTGTAGCGCAGGCGCGGCGTGAAGGCCTCGGCGATCAGCGCGGCCTGCGGGCCGTACTGCATGTCGTGCGGGATCAGCGAGAGCACGATGGCGATGAACACCAGATACGGGATCGCCGTATCGACCATGCCGAAGTAGATGAAGCCGAACACGCCGGTCACCGCGGCGCCGATCAGGTACATCTTGCGGCGGCCGATCTTGTCGGAGATGTGGCCCGAGAACGGGATGGTGAAGAAGGACACGCAAGCCGCCACCATCACGGCCGCGAGGATGAGGTCGCGCGACATTTTCAGCGTGCCGGTCGCATACGCGAAGATGAAGGCCGTGAAGATGTAGAACGGCGCCTGCTCGGCCATGCGCAGCAGCGCCGACAGGATGATCTCCTTCGGCTGCTTGGCGATGACCTCCGGCACGGGGGCCTTCTCGATTCGCTGCGTGTTCAGAAGCTCCTGGAACACCGGCGTTTCCATGATGCCGAGGCGGATCCACAGCCCGATCGCGACCAGGATGACCGAGAGCAGGAACGGAACGCGCCAGCCCCACACCGCGAACTGATCGCCCGACCAGGCGCTGAAGACGAGGACCGCGAGATTCGCCAGGAACAGGCCGGCCGGAACCCCGAACTGCGGCCAGGAGGCGACGAGCCCGCGCTGTCCGTGGGTGCGCGACCATTCCATCGCGAGCAGCACCGAGCCGCCCCATTCGCCGCCGACGCCGATCCCCTGGATCGCGCGCAGGATGGTGAGGATGATCGCGCCCCAGATTCCGATCGTCGCATAGCCGGGCACGAAAGCGATCAGGAACGTCGCGATGCCCATGCACAGCAGCGTGGCGATCAGCGTTCCCTTGCGGCCGATGCGGTCACCATAGTGGCCGAAGATCGCGGCCCCGATCGGCCGGGCGATGAAGCCGATGAAATAGGTGCCGAAGGCGAGCAGAACGCCGTCGAGCGTGCTCGCGTTCGGAAAGTAGAGCTTGCCGAAGACGAGGCCCGCGGCGGTGCCATAGAGAAAGAAGTCGTACCACTCGATCGTAGTGCCGATGGTCGACGCGATGACCGCCTTGCGCAACTGCGCGCTGTGTTCATCGGGCGACAGCGGTTGGAATGTGGCTGCGGTAGCCATGGCCGTCCCTCCAAGGATTTCCTCGCCCCGCCGACGCGGGTTCTCGGGCATTTGCGGCGGCCCGCGCTGCATCTCACGATACGCTCGCGGAGGATGCGTTCCAAGTTGTAGTTGCGGTGCAGGAACGATCAGCCGCTGTGCCTGCAATACGCGCCGGCACCGCATGCAGTTCCATGTCAAAGACAGAGAGGTATTCGAATGGGCTTGCCGGGACGCACAGCCGCGGCAGCCGCTCAGGCGCTCTCGTCAGGGGCTGCGATCGTCGAGGTGGTCGGGAGGTTGGCGCCGCGGTCAGGCTGGACACTGTCGCCGCCACCCTCGGCCGCCGCCGTCTCAGCCTGCGACATCAGCTCGATCGCCTTGTTGATGAGCAGCTCGGCGATATCATCGTCTTCGCTCAACAGCGATAACCGCATGCAAATGTCGGCTTGCCGCCAGTAATACTGTGCGCGTGACATGCCCGACCCCAATTACGTCGGAGGCAACGTGCAGCGCAACAAAGCGTTCCGTGAGCACTGACAAATTTACTCAACTTCGGTGCGGCTTTACCGGAGCGATGAACGCGGTGCAGTTCATCGCGCATCGTGAAAAATGACGCCCAGCGTATGACGCCGCCCGCGGTGCAACCGGCTCACGCCATGCCGCATCTTCACCCGATAGGTTCCACGGGTGCCTTGCACGGGCCGATGGTGCACCGGAAAGATCACGAGCTCGCCCTGGCGCAACGGCACGACCTCGGCCCGCGACTGCATGCGCGGGCGCTGCTCGGTCAGCACGAACTCGCCGCCGGAAAAGTCGGCGTCCGGCCGCGACAGCAGCAGGGTCGCCTGCAGCGGGAACACGTGCTCGCCGTAGAGATCCTGGTGCAGGCAATTGTAGTCGCCCTCGCCGTAGCGCAGCAGCAGGGGCGTCGGCTTGCTCTGCCCGGCCGCATGACAGCGGGCGAGGAAATCCTCGTGTGCGGCCGGATAGCGCGCCGCGACGCCCATGGCCTCGTTCCAACGATTGGCGATGGCGGCGAGCGGTGGATAGAGCGCCGTGCGCAGCTCTGCCAGGGCGTCGGGCAGCGGATAGGTGAAATACTTGTATTCGCCGCGCCCGAATCCGTGCCGCGCCATGACGATGCGACTGCGGAAGAGGCCATCATCGTCATAGCGCGCCGCAAGCGCCGCGCATTCGTCGGCGCCGAGCAGCGGCCCGATCACCGCGCAGCCCTGCGCGTCGAGCGCCGATCCGATTGCGGCCCAGTCCAGTCCCGCGACATGCTTGGCGATCGTCGCGCTTTCTTCCGCGCGGGCCTGGCCGCTCGAGCGCGCAGTGCGAAGGGGGCTCACGCCGCCTTCTCCTTGGCGAGCAGCGCGCGCTTGCGGGCAACACCCCAGCGATAGCCGGCGAGATCGCCGTCGAGGCGCACCACGCGATGGCACGGGATCGCGACCGCGACCGGATTGCCGGCGCAGGCCGCCGCGACCGCGCGCACCGCCTTGGGCCGGCCGATGCGCTTGGCGATGTCCGTGTACGTCGCGGTCGCGCCCGCCGGGATTTTGCGCAGCGCTTGCCACACGCGTTGCTGGAACGCGGTGCCGCGCACGTCGAGTGGCAGGTCGAATGCCTGCGCCGGCGCCTCGACGAAACCGACCACCTTGGCGACGAGCTCTTCGAATGCCGCATCGCCGCCGATCAGCCGCGCCTTCGGAAAGCGGTCCTGCAGGTCGCGCACCAGCGCGTCCGGATCGTTGCCGAACGCGATCGCGCAGATGCCCTTCTGCGTCGCCCCGACCAGGATTGCGCCGAGCGAGCACTGGCCGACCGCGAAGCGGATCTCCGCGCCGGTGCCGCCGGCGCGGAAATCGCGCGGCGTCATGCCGAGCATGTCGGAGGAGGCTGCATAGAAGCGGCCGCTCGAGTTGAAGCCGGCCTCGTAGATCGCCTGGGTGACCGAGCCGCTGCTCGCGAGCGCGTCGCGCACCCGCTGCGCCCGATGCGCATCCGCATAGGCCTTGGGCGTGACGCCGGTGGCGGCACGGAAGATGCGGTGGAAATGGAAACGGCTCATGCCCGCGGCCTTGGCGAGCGCCGCGAGGCTGGGCATCTCGTCCGCCTGCTCGATCAGCCGGCACGCCCTGGCGACCGCCTCGGCCTGGCGCTCGGCGAGCGCCGGCTCGTTCGGCCGGCAGCGCCGGCACGGCCGGAAGCCGGCCTTCTCGGCCGCCGCCGGGCTCGCATGAAAGGCGACGTTCTCGCGCCGCGCGAGCCGCGCCGCGCACGAGGGCCGGCAATAGACGCCCGTCGTGCGCACCGAATAGTAGAAAGCGCCGTCCGCCGCGCGGTCGCGCCGCCGCACGGCCTCCCAGCGCCCCTCGTCGCTCACGTAGTCGCCGCCCGTTCGCTTTGCGATCATCGGCTCGTCGTTTCTGATGGCAAGTGCGACCATGATCATGCTCCTTCGGATCGCGACGGGAAATGCCCGTCTTCTGTCCGCCAATGTGGGCCAGGGCGGCCAGGCCCGCACTTCGCTCCTTGCTTTTGAATTGGAAAAATCGGAACCCGGACGCAAGGCGGGCCGCAAGCGTGCAAGGGGCGCGATGGGCGCAAGGGATGCAAGCCGTCACGCCATTGTTACGCCCGAAGGGGCGGGGACGCCCTCATACCAGCCCCGCAATCGCCCCCATTGCCAGCCTGTCCCGAGGGGGCGATACGGTGCCCCGATCCGAACGGCGACGCCTCCACCTGAGACCTTGATGACCTCATCCAATGCGCGGGCCTTGCCGCGCGCTACCGGGCCTGACGTCGCGGAACCGGCGTCCATCTACGCGGCGCCGCTCGATCATGCGCTGGTGCGCCAGATCATCCGCGGCATCATGCTGGCCATGTTCCTGTCGGCGCTGGAGCAGACGATCGTCGCGCCGGCGCTGCCGACGCTCGGCCGCGTGCTCGGCGACGTGGAAAATCTCTCGTTCGTGGTGACCGCCTATCTGCTCGCCGCGACCGCGGTGACGCCGCTGTTCGGCAAGTTCGCCGACATCCATGGCCGGCGCGCCGCGCTCCTCGTCTCGGTCGCGATCTTCCTCGTCGGATCGATCGCCTGCGCGCTCGCGCCCTCGATGGGCGCGCTGATCGCCGGGCGTGCCCTGCAGGGCATCGGCGGCGGCGGCATCCTGCCGATCGCGCAGACCATCATCGCCGACCTCCTCTCGCCGCGCGAGCGGCCGCTCTACCAGAGCTATTCGGCCGTCATGTTCATGGCGGCGAGCATCCTCGGGCCGGTGCTCGGCGGCTTTCTAACCGACTACCTGCACTGGTCGCTGATCTTCTGGATCAACGTGCCGATGGGCGCGGTCGCGCTGGTGATGACCGATCGCGCGTTGCGCAAGCTGCCGCGCCACGAGCGGCCGCACCGGCTGGATTTCCTCGGCGCCGCCCTGATGGTCGCGGCCGCGCTCGTGCTGATGCTGGCGCTGGCCTGGGGCGGGCGCCGTTTTCCCTGGGCCTCGCCGCAGATCCTCGGCCTCGTCGCCGGATCCGTGATCCTGTGGGGGCTGTTCGCGCTGCGTCTCGTGCGCGCGCCCGAGCCGTTCATCCCGACCGCGGTGCTGCGCGATCGCCTGGTGTCGTTGATCGTGGTCACCGGATTCTTCGCCATCGGCTCGATCATCGGGCTCACCATCATGACGCCGCTCTATCTCGGCCTGGTGCTCGGGCTCGATGCCAGCCGGTCGAGCCTCGCGCTGATCGCCTTCGTGGTCGGCACCACGGCGGGCGCCATGGGCGCCGGGCGCGCGTTCGCGCAGATGCAGCATTACAAGCGTGTGCCGATCGCCGGGCTCGTGGTCGGGATCGCGACGCTCGCCTGGCTCGCCGTCGATCCGGCCGACCATACGCTCACGAGCGTCTGCGTGCTGCTGCTCGTCGCCGGCACCGGCCTCGGGCCGATGTATCCGACGACCACCGTGCTGATCCAGAACGTGGTCGCGGCGCACCACACCGGCACCGCGACCGGCGCGCTCAACTTCTTCCGCCAGCTCGGCGGCTCGATCATCGTCGCCTCGTTCGGCGCGATCGTTCTCGGCGGCGCCGGCGAGACCGCGACGCTCGAGACGCTCGCCGGCAATGGCCAGGCGGTGCCCGAGTTCGCCGCCGCGTTCCGCTGGGTGTTCATCGCCGCCGCCGTCTTCCTCACGCTCGCCCTGGTCGCCATGACGGGGGTCGAGGAGCGGCCGTTGCGCGGGCGGGGCGAAGGCTGATGGACGCCACCGCCGAACGCGCCCCGGCCGGCTACCTCTCCTACACCGAGGCGCGCAGCGTCATCTCGGGCATCCTGCTCGCGATGTTTCTCGCCGCGCTCAACCAGACGATCGTCGCGACCGCGCTTCCCACCATCGGCCGTGACCTCGATGATTTCGAGAACCTGTCCTGGACCGTGACGGCCTACCTGCTCACCTCGACGGTCGTCGCTTCGCTCTACGGCAAGCTCTCCGACATCCACGGCCGCCGCGCCATGATGCTCGCGGCCGTCGGCATCTTCGTCGCGGGCTCGGCCCTCTGCGCGCTCGCGCCCAACATGCTGGTCCTCGTGCTCGGGCGCGGCCTGCAGGGCATGGGCGGCGGCGGCATCATGCCGCTCGCCCAGGTGATCGTCGGCGACGTGAGCCCGCCGCGCGAGCGCGGCCGCTACCAGGCCTATATCGGCATCGTCTGGGTCGGCGCCGGCATCGGCGGCCCGGTGGTCGGCGGCTTCATCGCCCAGCATCTCTCCTGGCCGCTGATCTTCTGGATCAACGTGCCGCTCGGCATCGCGGCCGCCTTCCTCACCAACGCGGCGCTCAAGCGCCTGCCGCGCAACGAGCGCTGGCACGAGCTCGATATCGGCGGCGCCGTCCTGATGATGGGCGGTGCCGTCTCGATGCTGCTCGCGCTCACCTGGGGCGGCACCCGCTATTCCTGGGGCTCGCCGCATATCGTCGGCCTGTTCGCGCTCGCGATCCTGTTCGCGCTGGCATTCCGCTGGCGCATCGGCGTCGCCAGGGAGCCCTATCTGCCGCTGCCGATCCTGCGCAACCCGGTGGTGCGCATGGGCGCGGCGTCGAGCGCCTGCGCGGTCGGCGCCTCGATCGGGCTCACCGTGTTCGTGCCGTTCTACTATCAGCTCGTGCACAAGCTCTCGGTGAGCGACTCCGGCCTTGCGCTGATCCCGATCGCCGTGATGACGACGCCCGGCTCGATCATGGCGGGGCGCGCCATGATGTTCCTGACCCACTACAAGCGGGTCTCGCTCGTCTGGCTCTCGCTCGCCATCGCGGCGACGATCTTCCTCGCCTGGCGGCCGCAGGCATCGCCCTGGCTCGTGATCGTCGCGCTCGCCTTCGTCGGCACCGGCGTCGGCTCGGTCTTTCCGCTCTCGACCGTGTGCATCCAGAATGCCGTGCAGCCGCACCAGATGGGCACCGCGACCGGGGTGATGAATTTCTTTCGCGCGCTGGCCGCATCCCTCGTCGTCGCCATCATGGGCGCGATCATGCTGGCGGGCTTCGGGGTCTCCGCCGACCACGCGCACGGCGCCGAGGCGCTGATCGCGGCGGGCGTCGCCGACGGCGACGCGGCCGGCGTGTTTCGCTGGGTGTTCGCGGCGGCCGCGGTTTTTCTCTGCATCGGCCTCGTGGCGCTGATCCGCCTGCCCGAGCACCCGCTGCGCGGCGGGTCGGGGCGGACCGCGAGGTAGCCTCAATACCCCGGCCGCGGGACCAGGCTCATCAGCGTCTGCGAGAAGCCGCCGTCGACGATCAGCTCCTGGCCCGTGATGTAGCTCGCGCGGTCGCTGGCCAGGAACACCGCCGCGTCCGCGATGTCCTGCGGCCGGCCGATGCGCTTGGCCGTCGTCATGGCGCTGCGCCGCTCGCGCACGCCCTCGACCTGATAGAAGGCCTGCGACATCGGCGTTTCGACTAGGCCGGGGCTTATGACATTGCTGCGCACGGCCGGTCCCCACTCGAGCGCGATCAGCCGTGACAGCATCGCGACGCCGGCCTTGCTGACGCTGTAGGCGCCGCTTTGGCCCTGCGGCTCGCTCGCCGCGATCGAGGCGATATGCACGATGGCTCCGCCGGCGCCGGCGCGCATCTGCCGGCCGAACACCTGCGCGCACAGAAAGTAACCGGTCAGGTTGACCGACATCAGCGCATTCCACTCGGCGAGCGTGATGCTCGCGAGCGCGCCCGGCCGCAGGATGCCGGCATTGTTCACCAGGATGCTGCACGGGCCGGCGGCGCGCTCGGCCTTGTCGGCGGCGGCCTCCACGCTCGCCCCATCGGTGACGTCGCACGGCATCGCCACGAATTCCGGGCCGCCCTGCGCCACGAGCTGCGCGGCGGTCTCGACAAGGCTCGCCTCGGCGCGGTCGAGCAGCACGACGCGGGCGCCCGCCGCCGCGAAGGCAAGCGCGGTCGCGCGGCCGATGCCGCCGCCGGCGCCGGTGATCACGCAGGTGCGGTCCTCGAGTCCGAGCCAAGAGGTCGCCTGGTTCGCATTCGTCATGTGGGGGCCCCGTGCAAGTGACAGCCGGGCAAGGCTAGCCATTCGGTGCCCGCTCAGGAAGTCGCGCCGCTACCGGGGCCGCGACGCGCATGGTAGGGAAGGGCTGATCGGCGCCCATCCATGAGCTCGCTCGAAACCGGCCTGCGCGGCGGCGCGATCGCGCTGCTGATCCTGCTCGCCATCACGGGATGGCGCGATGCGCGCCGCGATCCGGCGGCCCGGCTCACCGTGCTGTTCGATCTGTGCGCCATCGCGTACCTCGTCGAGTCGGCGCCGGGTGTCGCCTTCGTGACGCCGCCCTGGATCGTCCTGATCCGCATCCTCAGCATGGCAACGCCGGCAGTGCTGTTGCACTGGGCCGCGTCGAGCTTCGACGACTTCTACGCGCCGCGATGGTGGCGCTGGCTGCCCTTCGCCGCCATGGCGGCGATTGCGGCCTGCGCCATCATCACGGACTGGACGATCGCGTGGCGGGTGGCCCGGATCGCGGCCTTCGCGCTGGTCATTGCCGGAATCTGGCGCATTCTCGCCGGCCGCGACGCCGACCTCGTCGAGCGGCGACGCCGCCTGCGCGTGATCCTCGCAACTGTCATCGGCATCTGGATCGCGGCGCTCACGGCGCTGAGCACGGTCGCGAGCGAGGCGGTACGCGCCGATGCCGGCATCGTCACGGCCGGCGGCGTCCTCGGGCTGGTGCTGGCGGCCGCCCTGCTGCGGCTGCGCGTCGAGCCGCGGGCCGCGACGGCGATCAGGCCGCCGGTGGCCGCATCCGCCGATGCGGCCGATCCCGAGGAGCGTGCATGGCTGGATCGCCTTGCGGCGCTCATGGCGCACGACCGCGTCTATCGCGAGGAGGGTTTCGGCCTCGCGCGGCTCGCCCAATACATGAAGATTCCCGAATATCGGCTGCGCCGGCTGATCAATCAGCGCCTCGGCCAGCGCAACTTCGTCGCCTTCGTCAACGGGTATCGTCTTGCCGAGGCCATGGCGGCGCTGGCTGATCCGGCCCAGCGCGAGGTGCCGGTCCTGACCATCGCGCTCGACGCGGGATTCCAGTCGATCGGCCCGTTCAACCGCGCCTTCAAGGCGCATACGGGCCGGACGCCGAGCGAGTTCCGCCGCGAGCAGCTCGCGCGCGTGCCCGTCGCGGGTTAGGCCGATTTCTTGATCCGCTTGGCGAGGCCGCACCGCTCCTCTTTCGACAATCGGCGCATGTTTCGAGAATTCGGCGAGGCGCCGACGAGGAATCGGCAAGACCGCGGCAGCGGGCGGGGTGAGGCTGGGCTCGATCCCGGAGGTTCACGATGCGCCGTCGCGATGTGCTCAAGGCCCTGATGGGCGTCCCATTCTGTGTTGGTGTTCCGCTCGGCACCGCTCTGGCGCAGGGGCCGGGCGCTCCCAGGGTTCGCGTGCGGCGCAACGATCCCGGCTGGCCATCGGCCGCGCGTTGGGAGGAGTTGCAACGGGCGACGCGCGGGCGACTGACCGAGGTGCGCTCGCCGCTCGATGCCTGCCGGGAAGGGGCAAGCGAGGCGTCCTGTGGAACGCTCTTTCGCGAGCTCAAGAATCCCTACTTCATCGGCGACGAGGTCGGCCTGACGCAAACCACCGCCTGGGTCGACGCCTGGACGTCGACGCCGAGCGCCTACGCGGTGGCGGCGGAGACCACCGCCGACGTGGTCGCGGCGGTCAATTTCGCGCGCGACAACAATCTGCGCCTCGTCGTCAAGGGCGGCGGCCACAGCTATCTCGGCCGCTCGAACGCGCCCGACTCGCTCATGATCTGGACGCGGCGCATGAACGCGATCGTGCGCCACGACGCCTTCGTCGCCGCCGGATGTGGCGATGCGCCCCAGCCCGCCGTCAGCGTCGGGGCGGGCGCCATCTGGGGCCGCGTCTACGACGAGGTCACGACCCGCGGCGGCCGTTATGTGCAGGGCGGCGGCTGTCTCACGGTCGGCGTCGCCGGCCTGGTGCAGGCGGGGGGCTTCGGCAGTCATTCCAAGCAGTTCGGTACCGCGGCTGCCAATCTGCTGGAGGCCGAGATCGTCACCGCGGACGGCGCCGTGCGGATCGCCAACGCCTGCACCAACCCGGATCTGTTTTGGGGCCTGCGGGGCGGCGGCGGCGGCAGCCTCGGCGTCGTCACGCGGCTCACCTTGCGCACGCACGACCTGCCGGCCGAGCTCGGCGGCGTGTTCGCGACCATCACGGCGACATCCGATGACGCGTTCCGCCGCCTCGTCGGCGACCTCGTCGCGCTCTATGCCGACAAGCTCCTCGATCCGCGCTGGGGCGAGATCGTCACGCTGCGGCCCGGCCGTCGGATGGACATCCGCATGTCCTTCCACGGGCTCGACCAGCCGGCGGCAGAACGCATCTGGCAGCCGTTCTTCGACCGCGTGGCGGCGCGCATGCCGGGCGACTTCGCCTACCAGATCCCGCCGATGATCCGCACCATCGCGGCGCGCCATGCCTGGGATCCGGCCTACCTCGCGGCCTATGCGCCCGGCCTCACGCGCCATGACGATCGCGCCGGCGCGCCCGCCGGAAACGTCTTCTGGGCGGGAAATCTCGCCGAGGCCGGCCACGTCATCTATGCCTATCAGTCGCGCTGGCTGCCGGTCGGGCTGCTTCAACCGGCGCGGCAGGCGGCGCTCGCCGATGCGCTCTGCGCCGCGAGCCGCCGCGCACCGGTCGAGCTGCATTTCCAGAAGGGTCTTGCCGGCGGTGCGCCGGAGGCGGTCGCGGCAACGCGCGCGACCGCGATGAACCCGGACGTGCTCGACGCCTTTGCGCTCGCGATCATCGGCGGCGAGGGGCCTCCGGCCTGGCCGGGCGTCGCGGGTCATGAGCCCGATCTTGCGGCCGCGCGCCGATCGGCGCGCGCCGTCTCGGCCGCGATGGCGGAGCTCGCGCGGCTCGCGCCCGCGGCCGGATGCTATTTCGCGGAAAGCGATTTCTTCGCGCCCGACTGGCAGCGCGCCTACTGGGGCGCGAACTACGCGAGGCTGATGCAGGTCAAGCGCAAGTACGATCCGGCCGGGCTCTTCTTCGTCCATCACGGCGTGGGGAGCGAGGATTGGAGCGCCGACGGGTTTGCGCGGTTGGCGAAGTAGCCCGGAATCGGACCCCCGGCCGTTGCACCCGCGGCGATTCTGCCGCGCCGAAAAATCGGTTAGCCTGGGCCGGCGAGCGGGCTATCCACGGCCCCTCCGAAATCGAAGGAGCCAAGTGTTGGAAGATCCATTTCGCGACACACGACTGATCGTTGCGGACTTGCTGCATCACGTGCTGCGCTCGGGCCACAGCGCCTTTGCCGAATTGCCGTTCATGGAGGGGGTCGAGGTCATTGTGATCGTGACGGCGATCTATTCGGCAGAGCGCCGCGGCGAGACGTTCACCAAGCGGGGTCTTTCGATTCACTTAGGGATGCCGCGCCCTACCTTGCTGCGTCGGCTGGCGTATCTCGAATCGAAAGGACTCGTTCAGAGAGATGCCGAAGGCCTGCGAATCAATCCGCAGATGTTCGAGGCAATCAGCGACGAAAACATCCGCGGCCTGCGGGAGATGATCATCGATGCCGGCACCGCGCTGTCTGCGGTGGAGACCTGATCCCGCGCGTCGCCCTTAGC
>Ga0126371_10004874_pt1 | contig 11870 bp, 6 predicted proteins | sample PanSoiMetaPlot_4_FD_110145 | JGI IMG/M metagenome (GOLD analysis project Ga0126371, IMG submission 110145) | Tropical forest soil microbial communities from Panama - MetaG Plot_4 | ecosystem: Environmental > Terrestrial > Soil > Tropical forest > Bulk soil | place: Panama | collected 2016-02-17
GAGGCTAGAGGCTAGAGGCTAGAGGCTAGGGGCTAAACTATGGCTGGTCCAACGATAGCTGCAACAGTCAGCGCTAATACTGCACCGTTTCAAGCAGCGATGCAGAACGCTGGAGATGCTATCCAGCGGCTGAATACTATCGCCTCTGCTGGCGGACAGTCTGTCCTGGGCATGTCCAACAATATGCAGCAGTTGGCTGCGGCTATCAACCCAGTCATCGGTCGTCTCGTAGCCCTAAACGCAGCTTTCCAAGAAGTCCAAAACAACGCAGCAGCCCTAGGAGCTGAGCAAACTACTGCTCTGTTCAGTAGAATTGGTACGGACGCCGATAGAGCTGCAGGCGGTATCCGTGGAGTCCACGTAGCTACTTCCGGTGCCATCAGAGAATTCATCGTCCTAGGACACGAGGCTATATCTGGGAACTGGACTCGTATGGGTCCGTCTCTGATCGTGCTGGCAGAGCGCGTCGGAGGTCTATCCACCCTAATCTCAGGCCTAGGAGCTGCTAGTGGTGTTGCAGCAGTAGCTGTAGGCGGTATTGCTGTCGCCTTGGGATATGTTATATACCAAGCGTACGAGACACATAAGGCTATATCTGAGATAACTGGACACTTCAATATAATGGGTCAGGGTATTCAGTACAACAAGGCCTATGTGAATTCATGGGCAGAAGACTTCAAGAACAGATTTAACGAGTCAGGAGCGTCACTCAGAGAGTTCGCAGGATATCTGGACAAGCTAGGTCCTGCAGCATCGGGCTCATTCAGACAGATGGGTGATATATTTGAAGGATTCAAAACAATCAAGAATCTCGGTACGGCTGATGCTCTGAAGGAGTTTGAGAGACAATTCGGACATACAGCTGAGTCCATGGGTAAGGGGGCTCTGCAAATGGGGGCTATAGGCCCCGTTATGGAAGGATGGATCAAAGAGCTTCATGACGCAGGAGAAGAAACGACCGCTTTTGGCTTAGTATCGGATCAGTTAGCGGAACACGTCAAGATAGGAACTGAAGTAGCAGAGACTAGAGCCCAGCTTGAGACCTATAACGTTGCGCTTGCAGGAACGGCCGAATTCGCCAGTGCTGCAGCTCTATCCTTGAGTAATCTAAAGGAGGCTCTTCCTAAGGGTCCTCTGCAGGTAGGTGAGGTAGGCGGAGCCCTGTCTCCAGAAGAGATAGCTGGACAGACTGCCGGGAGACGTCGATCTAAAGAAGTCCAAGAGCGTCGAGACCTTCAGAGAGACCTTCAGAATATCGATATTGAAGAGACGAGACTACGGAAGGAGATGGCAGACAGGGCTCAGCAACGCCGCGGCGGAGCTGATAGGGACGACTCTTCTATAGATACTGCCAGGGACATTGCCAACCAGCGCGAACTGGCGGAGCTTCAGGCAGCTAGGGCAAATATACTCGCGAAGCTACCTGAGGTCCATGGTGAAGGAGAGCGAGAGCGATTCCGTCAGCAAATGCAAGGCTTCGAAGCAGAGCTGAAGGCAGCAGGAGACAACAAGACAGAGATAGCTAAGATCCAGCAAAGAAAGTCAGAAGTTGAAATTGCCTATCACCAGGCCGGTACTTCAGAGGCTATGAAGGCCGGTAACGATCAAACCAATGCTGAGCGAGCAGCTGCTGAACAACAGTTCAAACTGTACGAGGAGTCGGTCAAGAGAAGGCAACAACTATCTCAACAGAATATTGCATATCAGATCCAGCAACAACAAGAACTTCTCGACAAGATGGCCCAGCCTACTAGGGAGGGAGATAAACCTTTCAAGGAAATGTATCCTCAGCAGTACGAGGCTGCTCAGGAGTATATGACTGAGCTTCTAGCGAAGCAAGCTGATCAGAGACGCCAGATCCAAGAGACTGAGGTCAAAGAACGTCAGTCACTAGCTGGCCAAGATATACAGACACAAATCGAGCTCCAGAAGGGCCTCGTATCCCAGATGGAGCAGCCTATATCAACAAGAGGTGGACAGACAGAGGCAGAACTGGAGCCAGAGAAGTACAAGCAGGCAAAAGACAAGTTGATGACGCTTGAGCAACAGGCAGCTGATCAGCAGTTCAAGATCTTCGAAGACGGTGTACGCCGTAGACAGATGGTGGCTCAGCAAGACGTGCAGGAGCAGATCAGGCTTCAGCAGGAACTGTTGGAGAAGATGAGGACGACTACCGAGCCCTCAGGAGAGCCGTACATACTAGCTCACCAGAACGAGTACCAGTCAGCTGTAACTCACCTCTCTCAGTTGCAAATCGAGGCTGCCAACAAGGTCTATGCAGAATTTGCCGCCAAAGAGCGAGAGAAGATTGCGGAAGCTGGACAAGACTGGAGCAGGATCGCTCAGATCTATGCAGAATGGGCTGAGGTAGCTAAACAGCACTTCCAAGGTGTAGGTGCAGAATGGGAGAACTTACAGAGGGAGATGGTACGTAAGGCTCAGGAGGCGGTTAAGACTATCGTAGCCGAACAGTTGTCTGCAGCTGGAGGACAGGAACACGTAGACCGACTCTTCCTTGATACATTCAAGACTCGCATGCAGGAGATGGTCAAGGCCAAGCAGATCACCTCCGAACAAGCATACGGTTTCGACATTCAATACACTGCTCAGCTGTACTCTGAACTGGCTGCTCAGTACCAAGCTGTCCTAGATAACTCCAATGCTACTGTGCAACAGAAGCAGGAGGCTTACAATAAGCTCATAGAACTTGAGGCTGACTATACCAAGCAGGTTACAGACGACCAAGCTAAGATCCTTGCAGCGTCCGAGAAGACCGCTAAGGAGATGAAGGATACCCTTAGCAAGGCATTCGACGGTATCGGCTCTGCTATGGAGAATGCCCTAGAAGGTTCCTTGACTGGGCAAAAGAATGTGCTCAGGACATTCTTGCAGTCAGTCATGAAGGATCTTATAGGCACTACTGGATCCATCCTGTCAGGGTTGGCAGGCAAAGGCCTGGCTAAGATGCTAGGCGTTGATACAGGCGAAGGAGGCATCAAAGACACTTCGATAGGTAATGTACTGGGCACTTGGCTGGCTGATGCCTTGGGCTTCGGGTCCAAGAAGCCAGACTCGATGAACAAGTCTCAAGCAGACCTCACTGCAGTCATGTCCAGATCGGCTGACTACACCAAGGCCCTTACTACTGCCACAGAGAAGCTGACCCAGGCAATCACTGAAGCCCAGAAGATTAAGGCACCTGTAGGTTCTACAGAAGGTCAGACTCTAGCTGACAGGAAAGGTCAGATAGGACCAGGTGACGAAGGAGGCGGTGGGGGTGGGGGTGGTATACCTTCTCAGGCAGTGAACAGGGCCGCATCCTACCTTCAGAATAGGTTCAATCTTACTCCAGAGCAAGCTGGTGCAGCTGCCAAATATATGCAGGTCAACGAGTCTGGTCTTGACCCCAACAATGTCAACAAACAATCTGGGGCGTACGGGATCGGACAATGGTTAGGCTCCCGTAAGGAGAGACTGTTTGCAGAGTATGGTACTCATCCCACTTTTGACCAGCAACTGAAGTTCCTAGGTGACGAACTCGAAACTGGGTCTGAGGGTGGTAATACTCTCGAGAGACTGAGAGCAACTAAGACAGAACGCGAGGCCTGGAATGTCTGGGGTGCTGCATTCGAGAGACCAGGTGAGCGTGATCTAGCTAGGGCTAGAGCCAATTTCAGACCGTCGGGCTATACTGGCCCAATGAAGGAAGAGCCCAAAGTTGCTACTGTCCCCACACCAAAGCCACCTGAGGAACCAGAGAAGCCCAAGACGGAAGAGAAAGGGCCCACAGGTTCAACTGGACCATTAGGTCCCGCAGGATCTAAGGGTATCGAGGTAGCTGTCGGTGACTCGATTGCTGCTGGCGTCGGTACCGCAATGAGGTTCCAGGGCAAATATGAACCCAGGGGTGGTGAGACTCCTGAGATCAAGAGAGAGCGTGACGACCCGTCTTACGATGCGGTGGCAGGCCGTACTACTCAGCAGGTCCTTGCAGAGATCAGGGCTAGTAAGGGCAGGTACGAAGGCCAAACAGTGGACCTATCCAGCGGCATCTCCAATGATGTAGCAGGAAACCTACCTCTCAAACAAGCCTATGCAAACATACGCCAGCAAATCACGGAGCTTCAGGGAGCCGGTGCCCAGGTCAACCTTATGGGCGTAGGTATGGGCCTGAAAGACCACGATATAGTCAATGCAGAACTACGTAAGATCGCCGAGGAGAAGAAGACGGAGTTTACTGGAGGTATTCAGAACGCTCGAGGCGTGCATCCTAGTGACTATAGGGAGTTCTACGAGCAACAGATAGCACCTCTTGGTCCCCGAGCCCAGCACGATGCTACTCCTGTACCTGTCAAGGTGGTAGATGGTGGGAGAGCAGATACACATGACAAGACAACTGAAACAACTTCTACTGAGACCACTACACAGAACCAGCAGACCTCAGCAACCCACTCGAATACTACTGCACTCGATGCTACCAAGAATGTACTTACAGAGATGGGGGCCAAGCTTACTCAACTGGGGCAGACAATTGCCCAGAACATGCAAGCAGCTTCTGCAGCGGGCCAAGCAGCTCAACAACAGAAGGCCTCTGAAGACAATAACACCAATGCTGTCAGGCAGAATACTACCTCCCGTCAACAGGGCGGGGGAGGGGGTGGAGGAGGTGGAGGTACGACCTCGACAACTCCAGGAGCTACTACGGGCCCAGGTGAAGGAGGGGGTGCTAACAACTTCGTCTCGTCTGTCAGCTCTGCTACATCTGGCCTCCAGCAGATGGCCAATGCAGCCTCATCAGTTAACCCGAACCTGAACTACCTCAGCAAAGCCCTATCTCTGGTCACTGGTGCATTCTCTGCAGTCGAGAAGGTCTTTAGCTTCATCGGCAAGATCTTTGGCGGAGGAGGAGGCAGTGGAGGCGGCGGGATCGGTTCCTTGTTTTCCTCTCTGTTCGGCGGCGGAGCCGGCGAGAGTGCACCTGCAGCCTCTACAGGTGGTGGTCTGTTTGGGGGAGGAGGCGGTCTCTTCTCGATGTTCGGCAGTATGTTCTCGGGGATAGGTAAAGTATTCACTTCGATCCTTTCCGGAATCGGTTCCCTGTTCATGCTAGAGGGCGGAGGTGTCATCCCCATTCCTTCGATGGCAGGTGGAGGTATAGCACACAACCCAGGACTTGGAGGAGGCCACTTCTCAGCCCATCATGGCGCTCACCATATGAGGATCCCTTCGGCAGCGGGAGGCATGGCAGTAGACAGCAGGGGCGGCCAGCTAGCAGTTCTCCACCCACAAGAGATGGTTCTCCCGGCTCACATCTCTAATGCAGTCCAACGCAGCGCCAATGCAATGACCAATGGAGGGGGCAACGGGGGAGGTGGCAACACGTATAACGGCGGAGATAGTCATTTCCACATTCACTCTTTAGATACGAGAACTGGCGCGGCCTGGCTAATGAAGAATAGAGCTCACGTCGCAGCAGCGATGAACTCAGCTGGCCGTGACTTCAATCCAGGTACCAACTACAGCCTCTACGACCGGGGTCGGTGAACGAGATCCTTGGGTCTTGGGCAGGAAGTGCAGGAAGTGCAGGAAGTGCAGGATAGACAATGAGCGACGTACAATACCCTTCACTACCAGGCCTTACGTACTCAGTACTTAAGGCACCTGTGTTTCATACTCGTAAGCAGACATCGGTCTCCGGTAGAGAGACGACCCTTAATGACTGGCTCAATCCTAGATATGACTTTACCCTTACATACTCCGTACTACATGATGAGGCATTCTGGGACGTAGGTCCGGCAGACTACTCTACTCATTACCGTATCATGATGCAGTTCTTCATGGACATAAGAGGTGGGTTTGATACCTTCGTATTCTATGATCCTGATGATATGGTTATCAACAACATGTACACCTTGCCCTCTGTTGCCGACGGATCCAATTCACAGTTCCAGCTAGCCAGACAGTGGGCCAACTTCGGACTGAACACTCTACAGCCTGTGTACGGAATCTCTGACCTCGTAGACCTCAGGGTAGGGGGAGTGTCACAAGATCCCTCGATGTATACCATAGATCCCAATACAGGTATTATAACATTCTATTCCCCTCCTGCAGCTGATAGTGTCATATATGCCTCTTATTACTTCTTCTACCGTTGTAGGCTCTCTGAGGATACATTGAGCTTCGAACAGTTCATGCACAACTTGTACGAACTGAAGACGGTAAAATTCAGGAGTGTGATTGCATGACTCGCTTCTCCTCAGTCGATCCTGGGTATATGGGCAAGTACTGGAAGGTCACTGACCACTGGGCTATGCCTGAACTGTACACTTGGAATTTCGCTACAGGAGAGACTCTCAGGTATACCGACTGGCAAGTCCCCCTGAACAATGTCCCTAGACCTGATATGACAGCGGCAGACAACTACGCTGTGGGTCCTGGCCTCAAGAGGACCTCAGCAAAGTTCAGAGTAGGTACAGAGGTTGACGAGATCGAGATCGACATCTATCCGAGGCCGTTCCCCACAGATCAGATCTCAGGGTTCACCTGGCAGGAGGCATGCCATCTAGGATTCTTCGACGGGGCGTACTTCCAGCTGTACAAGTGTCTTCTAGACATCGACATGTCTCTAGGTCCTCAGCCTATCATCCGAGGGGCCATACAATGGTTCTACGGTCGAGTAGCAGACATTGATGTCGGTCGTACAGCCATCAAGATGAAGTGCAAATCCCTCCTTGACTTGCTGACAGCTCAGATGCCTAAGCGTCTATACCAAGCTGCTTGTGGATACCACTTTGGTGACAGCAGGTGTAGTTACGATAGGTGGGGAGGCAAGAACGGCCACGGAGACTCCACTGGTCTAGGCATGATCGAGTTCCAATGCGATCTAGGCTCCAATCAGAACTACATCATGTCACCTGTAGGGCTTGCGCCTGACCCCAAGGATGCCTATGACAACGGCACTATATTCAGTATCTCGGGAGACAACGAAGGTTTCTTCAGATCTCTGATGCAGTGGAACTCAGACACAGGGGTCATGTATATGATTAAACCCTGGTTCTATCCTGTCGAACAAGGTGTAGATTGGTTCCAGGTCGTCCCTGGGTGCAACAAGTCTCTGAACAGGTGTAACGACTTCCAGAATCAGGACTTCTTCGGCGGCTTTCCATACATCCCACCTCCAGAGACTGCCGTCTAGCGAGACAAGGTAAAGGGGCACTCGGCAGGAAGTGCAGGATGGGGGTCTATCAACAACCGCTCCGCTCACCGGAGGAGGTCGCCAATCTAAGACGGGCGATCATCGAGGAAGCCATGACTTGGGTTGGTACCCCTTACCACTCCCAAGCGAGGCTAAAGGGAGTGGGAGCCGACTGCCTCACGTTCATTGCAGGTGTTCTGATCAATGTGGGCATCATTCCCCCCAGTGTAGAGATCCCCTTTTACCGTCAAGACTTCATGAAGCACCTACACTCTGAGAACTATCTCAATGGTCTTCTGGACTACGGTCGAGAGATCCATGACTCTGAGAAACAGCCTGGGGATGTAGTCCTGTACAAGCTCAAGGGAGCAGGGGTCTATTGTCATACAGGCATCATTATTGAGTGGCCCAAGATTATACATTGTTATATGCAAGGCGTACTCGTAGTGAATGGGACACATCTAGGTTTCGGCTCACGGCCTAGGAAGATCCTAACTGTCTTCCTTCCGCAGCCCGGTGAAACTCCTCTGCTCCCGACGCCAGAAGAACCTACTATCTATCCACCTATTATTCAACTACCGAGTTAAAAAAGTACCATGGGGTTCCTTAAGCAAAAGCCGAGAGGTTGGTTAGAGACCAACGCGTGGGCTCGACAGTATATTAACGCTCTCCAATACAATACCTCTCAAGTAGGCAGCGTGGTTCCACTGATCTTTGGGACGACCAGGCAGAATATCAACCTGATCGGGTTTGGCAACTATCGCGGTCCTAAGGGCAAGAAAGGGAAGGGTGTCGGCCCCCTGCCGATCACAGGGACATCCCATACGGGTAAGGGAGGTGGCGGGAAGTCGAAGAAAGCCCCTCCTGACTATTCCATTGACGTATCCTTCGGTGTATGTGAGGGCTCGTACGACCATGGCACCGTGAGGTTCCTAGGTAACTCTCCTGTCTGGGCTAGTGCAGGCAGAGCTGGATTTGGTCACGGACTGAACCTCTCTGGGTACAACGGGGATCTAGGTCAGGCTCCCAACCCTGTAATGGCAGGTCTGGGTCAAACTGTAGGCTATTCAGGTACAGCGTACTGTACTGGCACTCCTCTGGACTTGGGCTCTTCGCCAGTCCTACCCAATGCCTCGATAGCTATCGCAGGTATCCATGCTACAATAGACGACGGTGCACAAACCTCAGGTGACGCTAATCCTGGGCTAATAGTTAACACCTTCCTTGTTGACTCTCAGGTAGGTGCTGGATTCCCACTAGATAACTTAGGACCGCTAACAGACTACTACAACTACTGTGCGGCATCAGGCCTCCTGATGTCTCCTGCACTGACCAGCCAGACAGAAGCTCAAGAGTGGCTCTCAGGATTAATGCGTCTGACTAACACAGCTTGTGTATGGTCAGGCTACTGGCTCAAGTTCATTCCTTACGCTGACTTACCTGTATCAGGCAACGGTGTCACTTGGTCACCCTACCTGACACCTGTCTATGACTTCGATGACGACGACTTCCTAATGCATGATACCCCCAGCAGCGGCGAGTCTATTGTCGAAGGAGAAGCTGACCCAGTACTAGTCACTAGAACCAATCCTGCTGATGCAGTCAACTGGATGACTATCGAATACTATGACTCTTCCAACCAGTTCAATCCAACAGTCCTGCCAGTGTATGATCAACAGGCTATCGACTACTATGGTCGCAGGGCAGGTGACAACATCCCCGGTCATGCTTTCACTAATGCCTCAGCAGCTCAGGTAGCTGCACAAGCTATCCTGCAGAGGCTACAGTACGTACGCAACATATACAAGTTCACAGTTGGCTGGCAGTACTCCGTTCTAGAGCCTATGGATCTAGTGACTGTGACAGACTCTACACTAGGGCTGTACAAGCAAGGTGTACGCATCACCTCAATTGAGGAGAACGAGAACGGAGACCTTACCATTACTGGTGAGGAGGTCCCGAGTCTCATGGGTACGGTCCCTGGCCCTTCTTGTATGTCAAGTACGGGCACCGACCCGTTCCTATGGTTCAGTAGCGCCTGGGCTACTAGTGGTGCAGGAGGCTTCACTGCTATACCTTACTCTGCCAAGCTTGATGTACTGGGTGGCTACCATAACTTCTTCGAGTGGAGGTCGTCCGATGGATTTATGTACACCTATCCCACTACCTTAGGTCTCTATGTCAACGATAAAGACATAGCAATGCGGACTAATATACATTTCAGCGGTGCAGGAGATGGTTCAACCGGAGTCATCAATGTTGCCAGCGTCCCTTTGTCTGTTGGCGGTCCTTACATTATGGTCAGCGGGACTGGCAATCATATGGTATCCTTCATCCAGGAGAATGCAGGAACGTTTCTCTGGTTCTGGATGATAGTAATGGATCCCATGGGAGGAGGATCCGTCAACGTCAACGGTGCCTTGAGATTCAGGCAGCCTGTTACGAAGATCCCATATAACAGATGGTACCCTACATGGAACTCAGACAAGGGTGATGACGGTAAAGCTATGCTTATGCTGGGCAGCTACAACCTGGGAGGATTCAGTACTGGTGTGCTTATTATGCCCTCCATAAACGACATTATTGATGAGAGCATATTTGGTGGGTTAGCATCCAAGACTAAGAACTGGGTAACCCAGACTAAAGATGGTCCAGAAGAACATACGTTCCCAATAGGTCCTCCTACCTATCAGTCATATGAGGTTCCTCAGGTATGGCTCAGTATCATCTCCAACGCCTCTTTGTCTGTGAACTTCGCCTCTGAAGGGTATGGTAAGAACACCTACAGGCACGGATTCTGTCTGCCAGCCTTTGCTCCAGGACATCCTGAAGGTACCAACTACTACTTCTACTACAACAGGTATCAGGTTGCAACCGAGCTGGAAGGAGGAAGTATAACTAACAACGAGATATACAGCATTATCGGGCCCGCTAATCCCCTAGGGTTCCTGCTCAAGACCTTTATACCGGGCGCCGGAAGTTTCGAGGATTACCTTTCAGCAGACTGGACGAACTTCAGCCAACAGGCCCAATCGATCTACGGAGTCGACTTAGGCAAGACCGACCCCTCCTCTGGCTCAGGAGGCTACTACCTGGACCCGATGGGCGGTCAGATGCCTTTCACTGACGAGTACATGGCTATACGGTCAGGAACCGTAGATGTTACTAGCGACTGTTACAACGCAAAGCCCGCAACGGTACAGACCCCGTTCACAGGTAATGGTAGAGGGTCAGGAGGATACTATGTCATCTTTGCTATGCCTGGAGACGGAGATCTACAGTACGCTCTCGAGACCGGAAGCGACGACGATGAGCATCACTACATGATGGTAAGGCTGTTCCAGTATAATCCTACTACAGAAGAGTTCACTCAGAAGTTACAGATGGTCTGTCTGGTATGGACTCGTGCTGTAGACATGCCTACCCTTAGTACCAGTGGATATGAGTATCCGACTATAACTTGGGATGGTCGTCAACTGACTATCGTTTCCTACTATGTTAACTCCGGGTATGTCTGGTCCTCCGTATTCGGCTATACAGGAGTCATTAAGTAATGTCAGGTCCTATACCTATTACTCCTATCGGTGCTAATACTCCGTACACCTTCACTACCTACACCCCTTCGGGGGGCGGCATCATGGACCAGGTCGATGCTGACCCTGGTAACACCAATGACCCCATCATATACGAGCCCCCCTCCTCCTTTACTGAAGGTGAAGCACAGGTATGGGTTATCGCTACAGGGTCGTCCCCCAATTGGGGAGGGTGCCAGGTCTGGCTCTCCGTCGATGGTCCTACGTCAACATATGGTCAGCTAGGTGTCATTACATCAGGCTGTATCCAGGGCAAGTCGATGAACGACTACCCTATAGGTCCTGACCCTGATACGTTCGACCCTTTACAAATAGACCTTACAGAGTCTGGATCTGGTGAAGAGCTAACGTCGTTCACTCCTACTGATGCTGATAAGAGTATCTCGTTGTGTATCCTAGGCAATGAGCTAATCGCATTCACTAATGCTGCACTCATCTCGACAGGTCAGTACCAACTGGACACCTACATCAGGAGAGGCCAGTACGGGACCCAGATAGTAGACCACCCCTCAGGAGAACGATTCGGTCAGTTTACCAATACTACCTTCATCCAAGGCTATAGGCCTGCTCTGATCGGGACTCCTATCTATCTTAAGTTCCCAGCTTTCAACGGCCTAGGTGCTAACGTACAAGATCTGTCTGCTTGCAACATCTACTCCTACACCCTCAATGGTGCAGGCTACTCTCCTCCTGCATGGTTCAACTCTTTCTCAGTAGGGCATCCTCTCAATGCCTTACCAGTAGATACTGTTGACGGGAACTTCGAGATCTTCGATGTCCAAATGCCTACTGCAGTGCTACTCCCGAACAACTTTGCCACCTCTCAGTTGCCTGGCTGCGAGGTTCCTCCTATTGGTACTGTTACTCTTACTATTCAACATGTTTCGGCCACTACGTACTACAACATCGGTACCCTCACTATACCCGGCGGTTACAACGTCGGGTTCTACACAGTGCCAGGTCCTGTTACCATACCTGCGGGCGATAGACTCAGACTCTTTGCACCACCTTCAGTCGATGGGACCATGTCAGGTCTATACGGAACCATTACCGGATCCCGGTGACCAGGAATAGACGAAGGA
>Ga0126371_10004875_pt1 | contig 11870 bp, 9 predicted proteins | sample PanSoiMetaPlot_4_FD_110145 | JGI IMG/M metagenome (GOLD analysis project Ga0126371, IMG submission 110145) | Tropical forest soil microbial communities from Panama - MetaG Plot_4 | ecosystem: Environmental > Terrestrial > Soil > Tropical forest > Bulk soil | place: Panama | collected 2016-02-17
AGAAGTTTCCTTGCCGCTGCAGAGGCGATGGAACCGTTGCCGCCACCGTTTTACCCTGCCGATTGCGAAAGCCCTCGTAGTAGCCGAACACGAAACTCCGATCCTTCACAATCGGACCGCCGAACGTCGCGCCGAACTGGTTTTGCTTCAAAGGCTGCACGCTGTGCGTGGAGAAATCCGACGCATCCATCGCATCATTGCGCAGAAACTCCCAAACTGCGCCGTGATACCCGTTTGTGCCCGAGCGCGTGATGATGTTCGTGGTGGATCCGCTATTTTGTCCGAACTCGGCATTCGCGTTGTGAGTGAGTATTCGGAATTCTGATATCGCGTCGATCGGGGGTTTCAGAACGAAACCGGCGTCGACCGCGTTGACATTATTCGCGCCGTCGATCAGGAAGTTGTTCGACTCCGGCCGCTGCCCATCCACTGCATAGGCTTGCCCATCGCGAAGTGAGCCGGATGCTTCTTTTAATCCCGGCGTCAACGGAGCGGCTCCCGGCTGCAACAATCCCAGCTGCGAGAAGTCGCGCCCGTCAAGCGGAAGATCAAGCAGCTCCTTTTCTGTCACTACGAGGCCTAGACTGCTGGTCGTTGTCTGTATGAGGTTTGCGTCGGCTTGGACTTCGACCTTCTGCGTCGCCGCGCCCACCGTAAGCCGCACGGGGACGGTGGCCGTCTCGTTGACGTTCAACGAGATCCCTTCCTGGACGTACATCTGAAACCCGCGCGCCGAGACCTCGAGGGAATAGTGTCCAACGGGAAGCTCAACAAGCAGAAAGCTTCCATCCTTGGCAGAAGACACTGTGCGGATTAGCCCTGTTTCTACCTGCTTTGCCGTGACCGTCGCGTCCTGAACAACCGCGCCGCTAGGATCAAAAATACTTCCACGGATACTGCCGGTGATCTGTTGTGCCACCACATTCAGTGCCGTCAACAACAAAATCAAAAAGCAAAGCAGATTTTTGAGAAAACGCATCCCCCTACCCTCCCCGGGTGCATCTTTTTTGCGAGGCTTGATGGAACTACTTCGCAGCTAGTGCTTCAATTTTCTCGATGACGAATGCGTGGGAGCCTCCACGCTCAAAGACTTTTCCAGTTACTGTTACCTTCTGTCCCGCAAACGGAACCAGTTTCTCGTTTTGTCCGCTCGAAGGAGTTGTCTCCGCAATGGGCCAGTAGATGGTTCCATTCGCGGTGAGAATCACCAGCGGCGAGCCCGCCTTGGCACACGCCAAGGCGCAATCACGGCTAATCGGTTTTTCCAGGCCTTTGGTGAAAGCACACGCGGAATCGAGCACGTAGCCTTGTATGGTCTCCGTTTTTCCTGGAGCCGCCCACAACACGGCTGCGGACAGAAGCACTAATGCCGACCACAAGATCAGTTTTTTCATTGTGACTTTCCCCACCGAATTCAGAATCAGAACCCACCCCAAGTACAGAACTCGTCTGAATGCCTCAAAAAAGCCCCAGCTAGCTTTCTGGTGTTGCCAGCTGGGGACACATGATTCCCCGGCGGTGCCCCGCCGGTTTTCTCTAGGGGGTGCCTCAAGAGCGCGGGCGTGGGTGTGCGCAAAAGAGGACCAATAAATTGCTCGGCAATCTAAAAGGAAAGGAGTGTTGGAACAATACTGAAAAAGTATTAGAACGCGTGGAGTGCTTGAATTCCCTTGGATTCGGTGCAGACATAAGTCTTGCCCGTCGAGAGAGCCTTGTACTCTTCTGTCTGGCCGTTCGGCCACCGCACGATCACACGCTCAATCTGATCACGCGTCCCTACCCCAAATGTGACCGGAAGTTCTGATTGCGAGAGGTAGCTCGATCCGCTCTTCACCATCCGCGACTGACTGACACCGGCATACTCGATTCGCACGATCGCACCAATCGCGTCGCGATTCGATTTCGTACCGATGAGTTGAAATCGAATACTGCGATGGCCCGAGCTCTGGTCGTTACGGTACAGATAGGCGGGTCCGTTGTTGGTCGTCAGCAGAAGATCGAGATCGCCATCGCGGTCAAAGTCCCCATAGGCAAGTCCGCGCCCCACCTTGGCTTGCGAGAATCCAGATCCCAGGTTCTCGGCGACATCCTGAAACGTACCCTTCCCGTTATTGAGGAACAGTTGCGGCGGCTGCGCATATCCGACGTTCCCGCGAATGTTGCGTACGGTCTCATCGATGTGTCCATTGGCGATCGCCAGGTCGAGATAGCCATCCAGGTTCACATCGAAGAACGTGCATCCAAAGCCGAGACTGTTTTTCGTAGGAAGCCCGATTCCGGTTTGCGTCGCGATATCGTCGAACGATCCGGAGCCAGTCGCGCGATACACACCCGCCATCTCGTTATCGAAATTCGTGATGGCTAGACCCTGTGCGCCTGAGTTTGTGAAATCTCCTGTATCAACACCCATCCCCGCGCGCGCTTTTCCATCCGGGCTGAGCGCGATTCCGGCTTCCATGCCGACGTCCTTGAAAGTCCCATCGCGCTGGTTGCGGTAGAGCTTATTCGGTTGCGTGTCGTTGGCGACGAGCAGGTCTGGCCAGCCGTCGCGGTCGTAGTCGAACATCGCGACGCCCAAAGACTTCGAGCTGCTGTCGAAGACCCCGCTCTTGGCTGTGATGTCCTCGAACGTACCGTTGCCGCGATTGCGGAATAGCCAGCAGGTTTCGCCGCGGTAGGCTTCCGGGGTGCAATAGGACTTGTGTTTCCCGTCAAGACTGCAGAACACATCGTGCTCTGGCGACCAGCGCACGTAGTTGCAGACAAACAGGTCCAGCAATCCATCCCGGTCGAAATCGAACCACAGAGCCGACGTGCTCATCGCCTGGCGACCGCCCAAGCCGCTCTTCGCTGTCACGTCCACGAATGTGCCTTTTCCGGTATTGCGGAACAGCCGATTCTGGCCCACGCATGTGATCAAGATGTCTGGGAACCCGTCGTTGTTGTAATCGCCTACAGCCACACCCATCCCGTACATCTCGAAATCCAGTCCGGCGTTTTTTGTGACGTCGGTGAATGTCCCGTTGCGATTGTTCCGGTAGAGTTTGAGCGTGCTGCGTTCGCGCTTGTGCCCGGCCCAGTCCATCCCATTAACGAGCAGGATGTCCTGCCACCCGTCGGCGTCGTAGTCCAAAAAGGCGCAACCCGACCCAAGAGTCTCGGGAAGCAGCTTGCCTCCGTAAGCGCCGCTGTTGTGGTGAAACTGAATTCCCGCGGCGGAGGTTACGTCGGTGAGAGTGAATCCCGGGTTGGAAGGAGAAGGGGCGTAAAGGCCCCATGAATTAGGCGCGCACCAGCGGGAGACGGCGAGCCCTGCCATGCTCGCCAGGAACGACCTCCGCTTCACGGGACGTTCACCAGCCCATTGCGGATGGCATATACCACCAGTTCGGCGGTCTTATGAATGCCGAGTGCATCCATGATGTTCGCGCGATGTACTGCGACCGTGTTCACACTCAGGCCAAGGTGATCGGCGATTTCCTTGTTCGATTTGCCGTCGACGATCAGTTGCAGAATCTCGAGTTCGCGTGTTGTTAGCCCGCCGTTCCGCTCGCCCTTGAGTGACGCGCGCTTCGACACCTGGGGATCAAGCACGACTTCACCGGCGACAACTTTACGGATTGCGCCTGCCAGTTCCAGATCAACGGCGTTCTTCAGGACGTAGCCCCGTGCGCCAGCCTCGAGCGCTTGCCGCACCAGCGTATCTTCAGAGTGCATGCTGAGCATGAGGATCTTTTGATCGGGCGTGTCGGAAAGAATTTTGCGAGTCGCCACCAGGCCACTTGTGCTTGGCATCGCGCAGTCCATCACGATGACATTCGGCTTCAGTTCCTCGGCCAATCGAACCGCTTCGTTACCGTCGCCGGCCTCGCCCACAACCTTGATGTCCGGCTCATCTTCGAGGATCCTTTTGAAGCCGCGGCGTACAAGGGAGTGATCGTCCACCAGCAACACAGAAATCTTATTCGGCATGCGCCTCCACTTTTTCCTTCGGCACCGACAAACGAACCACAGTGCCACCCACCGCTGGCGGGATGAATCTGAGCGTGCCACCCAGCAACTCCGCCCGCTCCCGCATCGCCACCAACCCGATGCCTGGACTGCCGTTCTGCTTCACAAACCCCTTCCCATGATCTTCTACTTCAAGTTCCAGGCGATCCGCCAGAAATCGTATTCGCACCCACGCCTGATTCGCGCCCGAGTGCCGTGTCACGTTGTTCAACGCCTCTTGCAACACGCGATAAATGTGAATGCTTGCACTACCGCTGATCGGAAATGGTGTTCCCGATTTTTCGTAGGATATGCCAATTCCCGTCTGTTTTTCTACGTTGGGTAGATACCAATCGATCGTGCTTTCAAGTCCAGACTCATCAAGCATCACGGGGTGCAATGCCTGCGAGAGACTTCGCACGCTGTCCAGCGTCGTCTGCGCGATGTCCCGAACTTCTTTCAGTTCGGTGCGCACCGGTGAGTCTTCGGGAGTGTGTTTCTCCGCGCGCCCGAGCATCGACCCGACGGCCGTCAGAATCTGCCCAAACTCATCGTGCAGCTCACGCGAAATATGGCGAAGCGTCGACTCCTGCGTCGCAATCAACTTTTGCGCAAGTTCGCTGCGCTGGCTGGAAAGCGTCGCCAGTTGTGCGAAGAGCTGTTGATTCGTCTTGATCAGGTACAAGCTGGTCAGCAGGATGGCCGCCAGCGTCGCGCCGAGGAATACGTACACTTGCCGTTGAACCTTGTCATAGATCTGGCGAATCTGTTGGTCCGCCTGCTCCTGACTTTCATTGTTCTGTACCAGTAAGCGCGCCACAGCCGTGCTCAGCGCCGCCTGTCGCGCCTGCAACGTCACCCGAATCTGATTGCGCGCTTCCTCCACTTTACCTGCTTGCGCCAGCGCAAACGTACGATCCACGGCGTCCCAGAATTGAAAGAGCGAATTGGCCAGATACTGCCGCTGCTCAGGACTCCGCTGGGTCGGCGCCAGCTGCTCTTCGACCTTCAACGCATTGTCCAGGTCCGAACGTACCCGCTCAAATTGAGCCGACCATGCGCTCAACGGATACGGTTCATCGTTGTCAAGCATGTCGCGCATGTCGAGTGCGAGCGTGTTCAGATCGTTCTGAATGCGCAGCAGTTGTAGTGAGTCTTTGCGGTTGCGATCGGTAAGATTGTTTTGCAGCGCGCGCAAGTACGAGATCTGGCGAGTCGTGTACCACGAGTACGCCACCACGGCCGCAACCGTGATGATCAGGCCGAGCAATAGCCCTGCCGTAGGAGACCGCACCGTGGATCGTTGCACGCCCCGAGCATATAACGCGCAGAGCGCAACCACCAAGCAAGGGCGGAATCAGAGAATGAAATAGGATTACGGGAAGCGCTTCGGCTAGTTGTTCACGAGCGACTGTTCAGCTGTTTCGTGCACGAGCGGTGGCTGCTCGTTGATCTCCTGGATCGGAGAGGTCACGATTGGCGTGCGGTATCCGGGATGGTGAAATTCCAGTCGCATTCCGCGTCCCACGTACCGCACCTTCAACATTGTTCCGCCCCAGGTCGATCCAGCGATTGCAACAGGTACCGGCTGCGGACAGAATTCCGGATGCCCCCAGATCAGCGCCTGATTGTCTCCGAGAAACAATGCCGTGTAGCAATGATGTTGTGTCTGGATCTGCAGAACCGTGCGTGGTTCGAGGTCGCTCAGAAATACGCCGCCCTCGATCTCCGACTGCACAATGTTCCTGTTGACGTCATCGCTCAGGTTGGCGTGCGGCTGGAACAGCGCGATGGGGTCGAAATTCACGGGCGCTTATCGTACCAAACTTTAGACGCTTCGCATTATTCCTTGGTTAGCCAGGGAATTGGAAGGCCTTTCTACAATCAGACGTCCTTTCGCGCGTGCAAGGTTGGATCAAATCCCAACCCTGCCACCGCCCAAGGCGTCCGTTTAACTGGTTCGCATGACTGTCGAGACGGCCAGAATTCCTGCCGCCATCTCCAGTTCGTGCAAGTCCTCGCGGCTGAAATCGGCACCGGCGAATGTCGCTTCCGATCCCTTCCGTGAAATCTGGATTACACCTAAAACCTTCGCATTCTCATCGACCACCGGGGCCGACATCAACTTCTGAATGGGTAGCGGTTCGCTTGTATCCATACCTTCCGATGTTCCCAGCTTGACCGTCTCAAATACGCTGGCATGTTTGACGCGGGCAAAGTTGTTAAAGATCTCCGATTTCTTGCTGATCGCCGTGTGCGCCGCGATCGACGAACTCGAAATCGGAATCGATCCTGCCGTCCTTAACTCTTCCGGGAAAATAAAGTGTAACAGTCCGCGGTCCAGGCGCAGGATAGCTACCTCTGTTTGTTGCACTTGAAACATCTTGGCGAGCACACCACACACCTGACGGGGCGTTACGTCCTGGTCCACAAGGTGCTCCAGTGGCGACATATCCGGAATCATCGAATTTGGGGAACCCTGGTTCATGTACTTTCAGGCCTCGTTCTTGTCAGAAACCACTCCAAAGTCTCCGCAGATCGAGCACCAGATCACACTAGCTTTCCGCACGGAGCCTGAAACAGCCATAACCCTCGCCGATTCAGCAAGAACCGGGTACATGACGATGGTGAAAGACCCGGATTTTTCCTCCCAAAACGGCATCGAATTGCCGATTTTTTGACAGATTTTGTCATTTTCGGCAGGCCCCGGTGTCGAAGTGTGGCGGCGACTCCGGTCGCGTATGGCCGCCTAAGCGAGTGGACGGCGTTTTCGCTCGAGTACCGTTTACCGCTGAATTCATCCCGCGTTAGAACAAAATTACAAACGCGTTCAAGCATGCTTTGCACTTCGTTGGAACTTCTAACCGGACAAGATCATCGAAAGAATGATTGCGGATGTTTGCGGTTCACCTATGAAGGCAGCTGCTCTTGTACTAATCGTCGCGTCGGCCGTTACATTTACGCTCTTCGCTCGAAGCGGCGATAAACCCAACCCTTCTACACGAACTCCGGTCTTGGTGGAACTGTTTACTTCGGAAGGCTGCTCCGACTGCCCTCCCGCCGATACGTTCCTGCAAAAACTCGATCAGCAGCCTGTTCCTGCGAAAGAAATCATTGTTCTGAGCGAGCACGTCGACTACTGGAACCACGATGGTTGGGCCGATCCCTACTCGTCCCGTGCTCTCACCGAACGACAGGATGAGTATGGGCAACATTTTCATCTGGCCAGCGTCTACACGCCGCAGATGGTCGTCGATGGCTCTACGCAGTTTGTGGGGAACAATGTGAAAGAGGCCGAAAAGGCACTCACCACCCCTACGTCCAGCCTGCTCGCACCGGTTCAGATTGGCGCTGTATCCCTGGAAGGGAACACCGTTCGCGCACACATTGACGTCGGCGCTCTCCCTGACCACTCCAAAAAGTCCGACATTATTTTCGTGGTGGCTTTAAATCACGCCGAGTCGCAAGTTGCAAGCGGAGAGAACGCCGGTCGGCACCTCGTTCACGTCGCCGTTGTACGCAGGCTCGAAAAGGTTGGGACCATCGACTCGAAAGCTCCCTTCTCGCGCGACGTTTCCCTCAAACTCGAGAAGCTCGCTGACAAGTCCGACCTCCGCGTGATCGCTTTTGTGCAGGAACCCGGTCCCGGCCGCGTGCTCGGAGCGGCGATCCAGCGACTCGGCGAGTAACGCACGCGAGTTCCAAGATCCAGCTTCAATTCAATTTCTACGGTTCCGCTCTGATCTGCGCCTCGGTCTTTCCGCGTTCGCGCCAGCCCTCAATGATTAGATACAGCACGGGAATAAAGAACAAATTCAGGATCGTACTCATGATCATGCCGCCGAACACCGTGGTTCCCACAGAGTGACGTCCCTTTTCGCCCGCGCCGCTCGCGACAACCAGGGGAACGACACCCAAAATAAAAGCCAGGGATGTCATCAGAATCGGACGCAGACGGATTCGCGCCGCTTCGACAGCGGATTCAATCAACGGAATGCCTTGGTGCCTCAATTGTTCCGCAAATTCTACGATTAGAATCGCGTTCTTACTGGCAAGGCCGACCAGCATCACGAGTCCGATCTGGCAGTAAACGTCATTCTCCAAGCCTCGTCCCCACTGCGCAGTCAGGGCTCCGAGGAGCGCCATGGGAACGGCCAACAACACGATGAAGGGCAGCACGAAGCTCTCGTATTGCGCTGAAAGCGTCAAATACACAACCAGAGTCCCGAGCCCGAACAGCAGAACGGTGGTCGCGCCAGACTGCAACTCTTCCAGCGACAATCCCGTCCATTGGTAGGTGTAGCCCTGCGGCAATACCTTCGCGCTCAGATCTTCCATCGCTTGAATCGCCTGTCCCGAGCTGAACCCTGGGGCCGCCGATCCGTCGATCTCGACCGAACGGAACAGGTTGTAATGACTGATGACCTGCGGCGTGGTGGTTTGTGCAATCGTCACCAAATTATCCAGCGGGATCATCCCACCGCTATCCGATCGCACGTAAAACTGCTTGATGTCCTTCGATTCGCTGCGGAACTGCTGATCCGCCTGCACGTATACGCGATAGGAACGGTTGTTGAAATCGAAGTCGTTCACGTACGCCGACCCCATGTACACGCTCAACGTATCGGTGATCTGCGAGAGTGGGATGTGCAAGCTCTTTGCCTTCTCGCGATCAATCGTCACCAGAAACTGCGGATCCGAAGCGCTATACGTGGTGAACAGCCCGGTCAGGTCTTTCTCCTTGCGCTGGTTGCCCTGTTGGATCAACTCCTGCGTCACATCATCGAGTTGTTGCAGCGTGTGGCTGGCTTGATCCTGCATCTCGAACTGAAACCCGCCGAACTGACCGAGTCCCTGCACGGCGGGCGGCAGGAACGGAATCACGAGAGCGCCCTGAATGCCAAACAGTTGGCCGCGAATGCGGTTCACGATCGCATCGGCATTGTGCGCCTCGCCTTCCCGTTGCGCGTAAGGTTTCAGCGGAACAAAGACGAGTCCGCGGTTTGGCGCGTTGCCGCCAAAGCTGAAGCCGGATACGGCGAACGTTCCTTCTGCCTCGGAGACATTGGAAAGAATCTTGTTGATCTGCGCGCCAATGTTTTTCGTGTAGCTCAGCGACGCGCCGGACGGGCACTGAATCGCGATGATGAAGTAGCCCTGATCCTCGTTAGGCACGAAGCCCTTCGGCACGCGCTGGAACACGAACCAAGTCAGCCCCAGGCCGGCGAAGAAGAGAATGACGGCAACCCAGCGAAATTCCAGGAACTTGTGCAGAGCGCGTTGGTACACGCGGGTTGCGGCTTGGACGCCTTCGTCAAACTTATGCAGCCCCCACCACTTTTGTCGATGCGAACCCGCCAGGAAAATAGCCGCCAGCGCCGGCGCCAGTGTGAGTGCGTTGAAGGCTGAAATGGCGATGGAAAATGCGATGGTCAGCGCAAACTGGCGAAACAGAATACCTGTCGTGCCCGGAAAGAATGCTACCGGCACGAACACGGCAACCAGTACCAGCGAGGTGGCGATCACGGCGCCCGTTATTTCCGCGGTAGCGGCGGACGCCGCCTTGCGCGAATCGTGCTCGCCCCCGGCGATATGACGCTCAATGTTTTCAATCACGACAATGGCGTCATCCACCACGAGCCCGGTGGCCAGCGTAATACCGAACAGTGTCAGCGTGTTGATTGAGAATCCCAGCAGCTTCACGAAGGCGAAGGTGCCGATGAGCGAAACGGGAGTGGCGATGAAGTGAATCATCGTGGTCCGCCAGTCCCCCAGAAAAACAAAAATCACCAGGATGACCAGCAGGATCGCCGAACCCACGGTGTACAGCACGTCACGAATGGACTCGCCGACGGCATCGGTCGTGTCGAACGCCAACTGGTAGGTCATTCCCGGCGGAAATCGTTTCGAGAGCCGGTTGAGTTCCGCGATGGCGTCGCGGTCCACTTCAAGGGCGTTCGCGTTGGAAAGCTGTGTGATACCGAGGCCGACGGCATCGCGGCCGTTGAACTCCAGGTCCGAGCTATAGTCTTCGGCTCCCAACTCCGAGTGGCCGACGTCTTTCACTCGCACCAGCGTTCCGTCGTTGTTGGTCTTCAGGATGATGTTGTCGAACTGCGAGGCCTCCGAGAGCCTCCCGATCGCACGCACGCTGATCTGATATTCCTGGCTCGACTTGGCAGGAGGCTGACCAACCTGGCCGGCGGCGACCTCCACGTTCTGTTCTTGGAGTGCGTTGACGACATCGCCGGCTGTCAACCCACGGCTCGCCATACGAACCGGATCGAGCCACAAGCGCATCGAATACTTGCGCTCGCCGAAGATGATGACGTCCGCCACTCCTTTCACGCGCTTCAGCGAATCCTTCACATAGACGTCAAGGTAATTACTGAGAAAAAGCGGAGAGTAGCGGCCGTCGGGAGAAAACACCGCCGCGCCAAATACGAAGTTATTCGACGCCTTTACAATCGTAATTCCATTCGACTTCACCGTGTTGGGCAGGCGTCCCTGGGCCGTGTTCACGCGATTCTGGATATCCACGGCCGCCAGATCCGGATCGCGATTCAGATCGAACGTCGCCACGATGCTGCTCGACCCATCGTTGCCGCTCGATGACGTGATGTACTTCATCCCCTCCGCGCCGTTGATCTGTTGCTCGAGCGGAGTGGTGACCGCCGATTCGACGGTCTGCGCGCTCGCGCCTACATAAAAGCTGTTTACGGAGACCTGGGGCGGCGCCAGGTCTGGGAATTGCGCCACCGGCAACGATGGAATCACGGCCGCGCCCGCCAGGACGATCAGCAGCGAGCACACCGTCGAAAAGACTGGTCGCCTGACAAAGAAATCAACGAACATGGGACGAGTGCTTCAGCGCTCCTTCAGCCCTGTTTCTCGGCGTTGGGATGAGACCTCTTTGTTTGTAGCCCCGGCATCTTGCCGGCTGTTCCGAGGGCGTCTCGCCCTCGTACTGCGGAAATCTTCTCGCCGGCCAGACGTTCCTATGACGCTCCCTGCGGAGTCACGGGAACGCCATCCACCAGGAACTGCGTTCCCGACACAATCACCTTGTCGCCCGGCTTCACACCCTCGAGCACCACGTAGTTGTTCTCCACCATCTGGCCGACTGTCAACGGTTTCTGCCGCGCTACATATCCGCCCTTGTCACCAGGTTCGGCGATGAACGCGAAATACTGGCCGCCAATGCGCGACACCGCCAGAATCGGAACCACAGGATTCTTGTGCGTTCCCCAGATCATGCGGGCACGGATGAATTGCGACTGCCGGAGCTTGTCCTGGCGATTCGCAATCCGGGCCTTCACCAGAATGGTCTGCGTGGTGTTATCCACCTGCGGGGAAATGAAGCTCACCCGGCTGTCTCCAATCACGTTCTCGCTGCCGTCGAGAACCTGCACCGGCATGTTCATTTTGAGTTGCGGTCCCCTCTCGATCGGAACATAAACGTAGACTTCCAGCGACCCCGGCTTGTCCACCGTGGTTAGCTGGGTCGAAGTCGTTACCCGGTCGCCCACATGCACCGGAATGTCACCCACAATACCCGACCACGGCGCCGTGACGTTGTAGTAGTGCAGCTGCACCTGTTGCTCGCGCACGCTCGCATCCAGCGCCTGGACCTGCGATTTCGCAGAGTCGAGCGCCGAGCGGCTCTGATCCAGGTCCTGCTTGCTCACCACGCCCGACGCGAACAATGAGCTCGCCCGATCAAACTGCTGTTGGGCGAACTTTAGATTCGCCTCCGCCGCGGCGCGCGTGTCCTCCTGGCTCTTTACGGTGGCCTGCTGCTTCAGCGGATCGATCTGCATCATCGGCGTTCCCGCGGAAACGCTATCGCCGGAATGAACCGAGATCTGCACGATCTGCCC
>Ga0126371_10004876_pt1 | contig 11869 bp, 10 predicted proteins | sample PanSoiMetaPlot_4_FD_110145 | JGI IMG/M metagenome (GOLD analysis project Ga0126371, IMG submission 110145) | Tropical forest soil microbial communities from Panama - MetaG Plot_4 | ecosystem: Environmental > Terrestrial > Soil > Tropical forest > Bulk soil | place: Panama | collected 2016-02-17
AGACCTGGTCAACTGGCACAAGACATACGCGTATCCAAACAACATGATCGTCGGCGTCGCTGGCGACTTCGACTCGGTCGCAATGGAGGCCAAGCTGAAAGCCGCGTTTGGGTCGTGGGCGAAGGGTCCGGCGGTAAAGAAAGAGGACATTGCCTTCCAGCCCGCTAAACCCGGCTATTACCTGGTGAGCAAAGACGATGTGAACCAGTCGAATATCCGGCTAGTGGAACTCGGCGTCGAGCGGAAGAACCCGGACTACTTTGCGATTGAAGTGTTCAATGACGTCATGGGCGGCGGCTTTTCCTCACGCCTGATTCAGGATATCCGCACCAAACGCGGACTTGCGTACGCCGTCGGCGGCGGCATCGGCACTGCGTTCGATCATCCAGGCATAGTTCGTTTTGTTATGGGCACCAAGAGCGAACGCACTGTGGAGGCTGTGCAGGCTTTATATGAGAACCTGGCCGACCTTCAGACCCATCCCATCACGGACGAAGAAATCAAGCGGGCGAAGGATTCCATTCTCAATTCGTTCATCTTCAACTTCGATACGCCCGACAAAGTGCTGCGCGAGCGCATGGCGTACGAGTTCTATGGCTATCCGCTGAATTTCCTGGAGCAGTATCGAGCTGGTATTGAAAAGGCGACGAAGGAAGAAGTAAACCGGGTGGCAGCCAAGTACATCCACAAGGATCGGCTTGCTGTGCTTGTGGTCGGGAACCCAAAAGATTTCGATAAACCGCTTACGACGCTTGGCGCCGTGACCAATGTCAACATCACGATCCCTCCCCCACCGGGTGAGCAGCAAGGCGGAGGCGAAGCGGCAGGAGGAACCGCGGCTCCGGCTGCGCCCGCAGCCTCGAATCCGAAGGGCAAAGCATTGGCCGCGAAAGTGGCCGAGTCGATGGGCGGTCCGGAAAAGCTGAAATCCGTGCGGGCTCTGCGAGCGAAGATGGAACAGCAATCGGGCGATCAGCCGGCTCCGCCGATGGAAGTCACCATTGTTTATCCGGACCGGATGCATGTAGCGATGGAGTCGCCGATGGGAGCGATGACGGTCGTGTTCACGCCAACGACGTCGTTTATGGCGGCGCAAGGACAGGTGCGCGACATTCCTAGTTCGAGAAGGCAGGAAAGTCTCGAACAGATCAAGCGCGACATGACCTTTATCGCGCAGCATGTGGACGACCCGAAATTCACTTTTTCTGCCAACGGATCGGAGAAGATCGGCGACGTTGAAGCAGACATTGTCGACGTGAATGCCGACGGAACGCCAATCCGCTGGTACGTCGATCCGAAGAGCGGTCACATCTTGCGTGAGGCGTACACAGCCATGGGCACATCGGGACCGTTCAAGGGAGAGACGGACCTTTCCGACTGGAAGACGTTTGATGGCATCAGCCTTCCAGCCAAACACGTGAACAAGGAGAACGGACAGGATTCAAGCGTGGTGGTCTTCACCGAGATTCACTTCAATCCGGAGATCGATCCCAAGCTGTTCGACAGGCCGGCGGGCGGAACGGCGGCACAGTAGACGCAGAAGACCGCATTTTCAGTCGGTTCCTGTAAGCCGTGCCGGTGGAGTCTTCAATTTCAGGTTGCAGCCAAACTTGCGATCCGATGCCTGTGCTTCCCGTCCGCGATACAATGCTGGACACTCCCCTCCGGAGTGAGGCCCGCTTGAAGCGCACTTTGATCGTCTCTCTGGTTGTTGGTGTTCTCGCACTCCTAATGCTCGTTGCGCCGGTCTGGGCGGGCAACCTTGATAACGTCATTCGATCTGAGTATCCGAATCGCATCCTCACGTTGCGGCACTCTTACGGCGGGGATCGCCTGCATTTGTATGGCGACGGAACATTGGTGGAGGATGCTCCGCCGGGGACGTGGACGACCGATTCGCAGGTTGAAGTGCGAGACGCGAGTCTGAACGGATCAATGATGGTGATCCGGGGAAGACGCATCTTCGAAGTTTACGACTCAAAGAGCAAAGAGTTTGTGGACGCCCTTAGCCTGGTGCCGACCTTCCCGGAAAAATGGCAGAAGGATATCGAGAAGACACTGCGCAAACGTCAAGTCGAGATTCAGATTGAAATGCCGCCTACACCCGATCCGAAAGAGATTCCAGAGACATTGCATGCGGTATTTCTGGCGCCGGGCGAGCCGGCCGGCGGAATCGCGCCGGCGTTCTATCGGGATTTTTATGCGACGGGCGGCGGGGGATCTAAGCGAGCGGAACTGCCCGCCGGGGTCGTGCGATTGACTTCTGTTGGCTCGAACGCCGGAGATATCAAAGCGCCGCACGCTACGTCGAGCCCCGATCCTGATTATTCGGAAGAGGCTCGCCTGATCAAGTATGGGGGAACCGCAATCATCTCGCTTATCGTCGATACGAGTGGTTCCGTGCGAGATCCCCAGATGATTGCGCCTCTCGGCGTCGGACTGGATGACAAAGCCATCAGCACGGTCAGCCACTGGAAGTTCGATCCTGCGACGAAGGATGGCCACCCCGTCGCGGTCGAAATCTCGGTTGAGGTCGCCTTTCGCATTCAGTAATGCACCATCTGGATAAGATTTCCGATAGCTCTCCACAAAATCACTGAGCGGATTTCGAACTCCAATCTGAGAAGCTAGGGGCTGTTCTTTGCCCGAGGACACTGCCATGAAAGTGTTTACGGAATACCTGAAGTTTCACACGCGCACGCATCGAGCGTATGTCCATATCACGCCGCAGGTGGAGGAGATCGTCCGCAAAAGTGGGGTGAAGGAAGGCATGGTCCTGGTCTCGGCGATGCACATCACGGCGGGGATCTATGTGAATGACAACGAAGATGGCCTGATTGAAGACATCGATCACTGGTTGGAAGGTCTGGCGCCCTTTCGCAAGGAGTACAAGCATCATCAGACGGGCGAGGATAACGGAGACTCGCACTTGAAGGCGCTGCTGATTCATCATGAAGTGATTGTGCCGATTACCGTCGGCAAGCTCGATTTCGGCACGTGGCAGCGAATCTTCTATGCGGAATTCGACGGCCAGCGCGACAAGCGGGTGATCGTCAAGGTCATGGGAGAATAGTTAGCTTGTCGCTGGTAGCTAGTGGCTGGTAGCTAGTTGCCAGACGTCAGTCAGCGAAAAAGCACTCGTCCTCATAGATCAAAACCACGGAGCAGCCACTGATGAGTTCTGAAGAACTGCACGAGCTGCAGGAACATGCTGAGCATGCGGCACATGATCCGTCGCTGGCGCCGGTGTCGCTGACGATGGCTATTCTGGCAGTGCTGGTCGCAGTTGTCTCGTTACTTGGACATCGCGCGCACACTGAAGAAGTGCTTCTGCAAGCCAAAGCTTCCGACCAGTGGGCCTACTACCAGGCGAAAAACATTCGCGCTCACAATGACAAACTGTTTGCAGCGCTGACTGCGGTTACCAACAGTAGCAAGGCCGAAGCGCTGGCGAAGGTTCGCGACGATTTCCTGAAGGAATCCGATCGATACGCGGACGAACAGAACGAAATCCAGAAAGAAGCACGGGCGCTTGAGAGCGAGGTCGCCACGGAGCGGCGCCGCGCCGATCGCTACGATCTGGGAGAGGTGTTCCTTGAGATCGCGCTGGTTGTGACGTCGATCACTTTGCTGTCGGGGCGCCGCGTGTTCTGGCATGCCGGGCTGCTTATGGGCGCACTTGGACTCGCGATTGCTGCAGTCGGATTCTTCATACATTAGGCCGAGTGGGCGATCCGTCGAGCCCTTCTTTCCATCCATTTCAGACGCAAGGGCCGGGAATTCCTTCGGTTCACAACGTGCGCGGAACACACCGATTCCTGTCCTGGGTCACGTCCAAAAGTGACTCGTGTCACCGCAGGCATTCGCTGATAAGCCGACACTTAGGGTCGTAGCTGAGGTTCGCTGAATCTTGTTACAGCGTTTCTCCGCGGGTTGTGGGTGGCGCGTTTCGCAACAGCCATTTGGCCATGCCATCGCCACCGATTTCATCAGGCGGTTGATATTTCTTAAGGAGAACAAGGTAATCATGAAGACGACGAAGCTGGTCATGCTGGTAATGACGATCGCCGTGGCTCTGTTTGTTCTGATCCCGAATCTGTCCTGGGCCGATGACGGAGCGACGATTTACAAGACGAAATGCGCCGCGTGCCATGGCGCCGACGCAACGGGCAAGCCGGCCGCGAAGATTCCAAGTCTGACCGGGGATGATGCGAAGAAATTGTCAGACGCTGATCTGAGCAAGGCGATCACTGAGAAGCCGAAGCATGCTGGCATTGCGAAGAGTTTGACGCCTGATCAGGTGAAGATGGTCGTTTCGTACATCCGCGACCTGCAGAAGAAGTAAGACCGGCTGTTCCCTTTTGCGCGTCAGCGTTCCTGTGGCCACCCCAGGGAGGCTGGCAGAAGCTGGAGGGCGCCTCTTGAGAGCGCCATTCGCAACCCGGCAACTTGAACGAAAACAAGTTTCCCCGTTCGTTGCCGATGAAGAAGCGCTCCCCGGCTCAGCGCACTACATAGGAACAGCCACCCCGGACCCTGACCCAAGTGTTCCAGGGTCCGGGACAGTTTTCCTCGACTGGCCATCGAGGGCTCGGCTCCGGAGTCACTCCCCCATTCGTAGACTTCTACCTTTCCTCTCTCCGGAGTGGAGGCGCAGTTGTGCACGTGGCCCGGAGAGACCTCAATGAGCAAGGCTCTGTTGTACGACGCCACCGTCTGCATCGGATGCAAACAATGCGAAGGGGCGTGCGCAACACAAAACAAACTTCCATACGACGACGCTGTCGCGGCGGAAGAAGTTCAGTCAGAACATAAATTCACGGTTCTACTCACCAAGGGCGACAAGTTCATGCGCCGGCTATGCATGAACTGCCAAGATCCCGCTTGCGGTTCCGTGTGCCCCGTCGGCGCGCTGCGCAAGACCGTCGCCGGCCCGGTAATCTACGAAGAGAACCGCTGCATGGGATGCCGCTATTGCATGGTGGCGTGCCCCTTTGGCGTTCCGAAATATGAGTGGAACAAGCTGCTGCCGCGGGTGCAGAAGTGCACGATGTGCCCCGACCGCGTTGCGGCCGGAAAACCCACGGCGTGTGCGGAGATCTGTCCCACCGGAGCAACCAGGTTCGGTGAGCGCGACGATCTGATCGCGGAAGCGCAACAACGAATCCGCGACAATCCCGGTCAATACGTTCCGCATATTTACGGCGTGAGCGAGGTGGGTGGAACCTCCGTACTCCTGCTCTCCAGCGTGCCCTTCGAACAGTTCGGATACCGCGCTGACCTCACGCGCGATCCCCTGCCCATGTACACCTACCGCGTCCTTTCTCGGATCCCGGATTTCGTGCCCCTCGGCGGAATGGTATTAGGCGGGGTCTGGTGGATCACACATCGGCGGGAGGAAGTTGCAGCAGCGGAGGGTCCACAAGCACAAAAAACTAGCGGGAAGAAGGAGAGCGAGCAATGAAGATGAAACTCACTTTCTGGAAGCTGGTTTTGTTCGCGCTGCTCGCGCTCGGTTTCTACAGTACGGTCGTCCGTTTCACGGAAGGTCTGGGTCGGTCGACGAACCTCAACGACCAGTTCCCGTGGGGAATCTGGATCGGCTTTGATGTGCTGTGTGGCGTCATGCTCGCGGCGGGCGGGTTCACACTTACTGCGGCAGTGCACATTTTCAACATCAAGCGGCTGCACCCGATTGTGCGACCGACGATCCTGACGGCTTTCCTGGGATACGTACTTGTTTGTATCGCGCTGATGTACGACCTGGGACGACCCTACCGGATCTGGCATCCCCTGATCATGCGCAATCCCCACTCGGTGATGTTTGAGGTGGCGTACTGCGTGATGCTGTACACGACCGTCCTATCGCTAGAGTTCTCGCCGATTGTGCTCGAGCGATTCAATCTGCAGAAGCCTCTGCAGATTGTTCGCGCCGCGCTGATCCCGCTGGTCATCCTGGGGGTGATTCTCTCGACGCTGCACCAGTCATCGCTTGGCACCGTGTACCTAATCATGCCGGAAAAGCTCCACCCCTTCTGGTACAGCCCGTTGTTGCCGGTGTTTTTCTTCATCTCGGCGATTGCGGTGGGGCTGGCAATGACAATTTTCGAGTCATCGATGAGTTCCAAGCATTTTGGACGTCAGCTCGAGTTGCCAATCCTGCAGGAACTTGGCCGCGTGCTGGTGGTCGTTCTCTGCGTCTATGGAATTCTGCGCTTCGAGGATCTGCTGCATCGCGGTGTTTTGAAGTTGATGCTTCACCCGGCGTACGAAATGTATTTGTTCTGGCTCGAGATCGTATTGAGCTTGATTGCCCCATTGTTGCTGCTGTCCCAAAAGAAGGTGCGAAGCACAGCGCAAGGACTCTATCTCGCAGCGGTGCTGGTCGTGTTGGGATTCATTACGAACCGGTTGAACGTGAGCATCACTGGGCAGGAGTCGGCGGCCGGAATGCACTACACGCCCAAATGGACCGAGATCGCGGTGACCGGAGCGATTATCGCGGCCGGATTCGCGTTATTCGGGTTGGCAACCAAGTATCTGCCCATCTTCCCCGAGGAGCAGGAACCGCACGCCACGCCGCCCATGCCGGCGGTGGGAGAGGCTTCGTTGTTGGGCCATGCCGGAGACTGAGCACAAACGGGGCAATTGGGAGCGCCTGAGGCACAGCTTGGGTGTCAAGCTGATCAGCTTGCTTCTGGCGATCATGGTCGTGGTTTTTGCGCTGTTGGGGTACCTCAACATTCAGCTGCATCGCCAGCATCTGGAGGCGTCAGCGCTGACAAGTGCCGAGCGTGTCAGCGACGTCATCAGGCGCAGCACGACGTATTACATGCTGCGCAATGACCGCGAAGGCCTGTATCACGCCATGTCGACCATGGCGGACGAACCGGGCATGGTGAGGGTTCGGATCTTCGATAAAGAAGGACGAATCAGCTATTCGTCGGATCCATCCGAGGTAAGCCATATCGTCGACAAAGGCGCCGAGGCTTGCTATGGCTGCCATACCCAATCGCAGCCACTGGAAAAACTGAATCGGCCGGATCGCTTTCGCATTTACCGCGACGCCAGCGGGCAGCGGGTGCTCGGAATCATCACGCCGATCGAAAATCAACCTTCCTGCTCGAACGCCACGTGTCACGCGCACCCTGCTGAAGAAAAAATTCTCGGGGTCCTCGATACGAATCTCTCCTTGGCGCGAGCCGACGCGCAGATCAAGCAGAGCAGCTGGCGCCTGTTGGCCTATACCTTGCTGGCGCTGGTGGCGATTTCCTGCTTGAGCTGGGTCTTCATTTACCGCCTGGTGCATCTGCCTCTGAGGCGACTCAAAGACGGAACACGCGAACTTGCCGACGGAAATCTTGGATACCAACTTGAGTTCACGTCGGGCGACGAAGCCGGCGACCTGGCAACCTCCTTCAACCGTATGAGCCTGCAGTTGCGGTTTGCGAATGAGGAAACTGTTTCGTGGGCAAAGACGCTCGAGGATCGCGTGGAGGAGAAGACCCGCGAGTTGAAGCGCGCGCACGCGCACGTCCTGCAGGTCGAAAAGATGGCGACCATCGGGAAGATGGCGGCGGTGGTGGCCCATGAGATCAACAATCCGCTGGCCGGGATTTTGACCTACGCCAAGCTACTGAAGCGCTGGGTCGAGCGTGGAGATGTAGTCACTCCCAAAAAAGAGGAAGCGGAACAGTGTCTCGATCTGATCGCTGGTGAGAGCCGACGCTGCGGCGATCTGGTCAAGAATCTACTGACTTTTTCCCGGACCTCGCACATGAATATCCAGAGCTCCGATCTGAATGCAATTGTGGATCGCGCAGTTCGCCTGCTGGCGCACCAACTCAAGATGAACGGCGTTGAACTTCATCAGGATCTTGCCGACGGCCTTCCCGTGCTGCAGTGCGATCCCGGGCAAATCGAACAAGTGCTGCTGGCGCTGATGATCAACGCAATCGACGCGATGCCGCGGGGCGGGAACTTGTGGCTCCGCACCCTTCAACGTGAACAGTCTGAAGAGATCTTTGAAGTACGTGACGATGGGTCGGGAATACCGCCTGAAATTCTTGAACGAATCTTTGAACCGTTCCTGACAACGAAAGAAAGTGGAAAGGGCGTAGGCCTTGGGCTCGCGGTGAGCCACAACATCATCCAGCGTCATCATGGCCGAATCGATGCGCAGTCGGAGGTTGGAAAAGGAACAACGTTCACTGTCTCGTTACCGCTGGCCGGTGCAGAGATTTTGCCTTTGGCCACATCGAGCAGCGCCGTGAAATCGAGGTGACCGAAGTGAGTGCAAAAAGCAGACTGCTGATCGTTGACGATGAACTCAGCGTTCGCGATTCGCTGGGCAAATGGTTTGGCGAAGAAGGCTACGAGGTGGAAACGGCGGAAAGCGCGAGCGATGCCATGACCAAGCTGGCGGAGGGGAAATGGCACGCAGCGCTGGTCGACATCAAAATGCACGGCACTGATGGGATCGAACTGCAGCGCCGCATGCACGAAATCGATCCTGACCTGGTCGTAATTATAATGACCGGCTACGCCTCGGTCGAAACGGCAGTGGCCGCCCTAAAGAATGGCGCTTACGACTACGTAACGAAACCGCTCGATCCCGACGAGATCTCTCACTTGGTGAAGAAAGCGTTAGCTCATAAGCAAACCGAGCAGGAAAACGTGCGCCTGCGGGAAACCGTCGCGGAAGCTGCCCGCCCGGAGGATATCGTCGGCCAAAGTACGCTGATGAATCACGTCTATGACGCGATTGAAACAGTGGGGCCGACGGATGCCACCGTGCTGATTACCGGAGAGAGCGGTACCGGAAAAGAACTTGTAGCGCGAGCGATTCACCATGCGAGCCCGCGAAAGTTTCATCCCCTCGTGGTGATTCACTGCGGGGCAATCACGGAGAGCTTGCTCGAAAGCGAACTCTTCGGGCACGAAAAAGGCGCGTTTACCGGGGCTCAATATCGGAAGAAGGGGAAGTTTGAGATCGCCGAGGGCGGGACGGTTTTTCTTGACGAAATCGGTGATATCAGCCTGAAGACCCAGACTGACCTGTTGCGAGTGCTGCAGGAGCGCGAAATTGTGCGGGTCGGCAGCAATTTGCCGATCAAGGTCGATTTTCGATGTATCGCGGCGACCAACAAAGATTTGGAACGAATGATTGAAGAAGGCAGCTTTCGGCCAGATCTTTTTTATCGGCTTAACGTTTTTCGAATCGAGTTGCCACCATTGCGAGATCGACGGGATGACATTCCGATTTTGGTGAATTATTTCGTGCAGAAGTTCTCGCAGCAAATGAACAAAAAGATCGGACGGGTTTCGCCGGGAGCGATGAATCTCTTGCAGCAGCAGGCATGGGCCGGAAACGTCCGCGAACTCGAAAACGCGGTAGAACGAGCAATGGTGGTGGCGCAGGAGCCGGAGATCCGCGAATCGGATTTTGTCTTCAAAGTGGCAGTCGTGCCCAACGGGGTCCCAAAGAGTCTGGAAGAAATCGAACGCGCGCATATCCTCCGGACTCTCGAATCCGTGAAATGGAATCAGACACGTGCGGCAGAGATCCTGGAGATTGACAGAGTCACGTTGCATCACAAGTTGAAGAAGTACGGCTGGAGCCGACCGACCGTTGAGACGCGATGAAGCTGCTGCAACTGCTCCCGATCGGTAACCTCGATGACGAGCTTCTAAGCCATCTCGGGCCCGCCCTGGCAAACACTTTTCAGTTCCCTTGCGAGGTCCTTCCGATCCGTCTGGATCCGGAATTCGCGTACCACGGGGAGCGGCAGCAATATCACTCCTCGGAAATCCTCGCTGCCATGCAGCCGTACATAGCGCATGACACATGGCGAGTGCTCGGTGTGACGGGTGTCGACTTATACATTCCTATTCTGACGTTTGTTTTTGGTGAGGCGCAGATTGGAGGGCCATGCGGGCTGGTGTCTGCGCACCGTTTGCGTCAAGAGTTTTACGGCCTTCCCAGGGACACCGAATTACTACGACAACGATTGGTCAAAGAAGCTGTTCATGAAATTGGACACACCCTTGCCTTAACCCACTGCGACGACTACCAGTGCGCGATGGCGCCCTCGCACGCCGTGGAATGGATCGACTTGAAAGACGCTTCTCTGTGTGAGGCATGTCATACGCGCGTGTTCGTGGGATGGCGTATGGCCCTCACACATCGCCGGCCTGTCGACACAGATGATGATTCCCGTCTCATTAGAACCAACTAAGGGGAGTCCTAGATCATTCGCGTAAAGGATATTCGCTGCTCAAGATCGCACCATCGTCAGCTCAGTAGCATTGTCGGGGCGTCGACTTAACCGCCGTATAGTAAAACCAGTCTGTGACGTATTTGCTCGGCTCGTTTGCGTAGTCATTGGCTAAGATTTTTACGAGCCTAAACTGGTGTTTCTGGACTTCCGCCCGCACCTGATCCGGTTCTGAGTAATGAGTCAACAGGCCGCCGTGTACCGGATCAAGCAAAAACCCATCTCCTCTCCAAAAAGCTCGCCGGGGCAGGCGGGCGACAACCCGCCGAGCACTTCCCCAAAGGGCTCTGAAGCAGGCTCGTAATCCTGCCGCGGCGTTAAGGAAGCGATAAGTCGCCTGATGCCATCGCGTTCCACCGAAACATTCGCCAATTAACGATCACTCCTGCCCAAGCTCCTTGTCTTCATTGACTTGCCCTCGTGACCCACGTAAGATTCGCTGCGCCCATGATCGGCCAGACCTTCTCCCACTATCGCATCGTCGAAAAACTCGGCGGAGGAGGAATGGGAGTCGTCTACAAGGCGGAAGACACCCGTCTTCACCGCTTCGTGGCCCTGAAATTCCTGCCCGATGAGGTGTCGCGTGATCGCCAGGCTCTGGCCCGCTTCCAACGCGAAGCGCAGGCTGCCTCGGCGCTGAACCACTCCAACATATGCACCATCTACGACATCGGCGAGCAAGACGACCGTGCCTTCATCGCCATGGAATTCCTGGATGGCATGACACTCAAGCACGTCATCGCAGGCCGTCCCATGGATCTGGAACGGCTACTCTCCCTGGCTATCGAGATCACCGACGGATTGGACGCCGCGCATTCCGAGGGCATCGTTCATCGCGACATCAAGCCCGCGAACATCTTTGTCACGAAGCGCGGACATGCAAAGATCCTCGACTTTGGCCTCGCCAAGCGCAGCCCAGGAGCGGCCAGCGTACACTCCGATGCCACCGAGACTGGTGGCGGGGACCCGCACCTCACTAGCCCCGGCTCTACCCTCGGCACCGTGGCTTACATGTCGCCCGAACAGGCGCGTGCCAAAGAGCTCGACGCCCGCACGGACCTCTTTTCTTTCGGCGCAGTACTCTACGAGATGGCGACCGGACAGATCGCGTTCCGCGGCGAGAGTTCGGCAGTCATCTTCAGAGAGATTCTTGATCGCGATCCAGCGCCCGCAATCCGCCTCAACGCTAATCTTCCGCCAAAACTCGAAGAAATCATTAACAAGGCGCTCGAGAAAGATCGCGAACTGCGCTATCAGCACGCTGCTGACATGCGCGCCGATCTGAAACGGCTGAAACGCGAGACTGAATCGCGGCATACCAACATAGTCGGATCGGCGGGTGTGCCTATCTCTCAGGCGAGCGGAACGGTTGCGGTAGCGCAGCCGGGATCGGGATCATCTCCAGCGCAGCCTGGATCCGGGTCCTCTTCAGCGCAGTCAGGTCCTACTAGCGCTGTACAAGCCGCGCAGGCGTCGACGGTCGTGGCAAACCGACCGTGGAAAAAGCTTCTGCTGCCGATAGGCGCAGTTATCCTTGTCATCGCCACGGGCGTCGTTTTCTGGCAGTTCCGATCCACTGCGCCCGCGAAAAG
>Ga0126371_10004878_pt1 | contig 11869 bp, 9 predicted proteins | sample PanSoiMetaPlot_4_FD_110145 | JGI IMG/M metagenome (GOLD analysis project Ga0126371, IMG submission 110145) | Tropical forest soil microbial communities from Panama - MetaG Plot_4 | ecosystem: Environmental > Terrestrial > Soil > Tropical forest > Bulk soil | place: Panama | collected 2016-02-17
ATTGGCGGGGCTTTATGCGGATGGAAAAACCGTTGTACACGAGTCTATTCGGACGCGCGATCACACAGAAGTTGCCTTGCGCGAGTTCGGCGTCGACTTGGAGGTTCGCGGCCGGTCCATCGAGTTGGCGGGTCGACAACGGCTCCATGCCCGGGAGTTGCGTGTCCCGGGCGACCTGTCATCGGCAGCATTTTTTCTGGTAGCGGCCCTGATCGTGCGGGAATCGGCATTGACTATCCTGAACGTCGGACTGAACCCCACGCGCACTGCGCTTCTCGATTTTCTGGCTGGGATGGGCGCGCAGATCAAAATCCTGGACGTGCGCGGTTCCGGCGAGCTTATCGGCGACATCAGCATTCGGAGATCGCCGATCCGAGGCGGCGTGCTTGAGAAGGCCCAGACTGCGGCCCTGATCGACGAGATCCCGGTACTCGCGGTGCTAGGCGCACGTACCGAGGAAGGCCTCATCGTCCGTGATGCCGCCGAGTTGCGGGTAAAAGAGACGGATCGAATCGCCACGCTGGCCGAGAATTTCGAGCGCATGGGCGTGGAGATCCGGGTCCGCGAGGATGGATTCGAAATACCCGGCCGCCAAAGTTTTCATGCTGCCGAGCTGGATTCATTCGGCGATCATCGTATCGCGATGGCGTGTGCAGTGGCCGCACTGGCAGCCGATTCGCCTTCGATGGTGGATGGAGCGGAAGCCGCGAGCGTGTCCTTCCCGGAGTTTTTCGATACGTTGCGGCGAGTAGCGGGGTGACCAGATGGCGGATCTTTCACTGGAAGGCTTGGTTCACGATCTGAACAACGTCTTTCAGACGATTGCGGAAAGCGCGGACCTTCTAATCAACGATCCGAAGTGGGAGAAGCTCGCCCAAACTTTACAGCGCAGCGTCGATCGCGGCCAGAGAATCGCGCACAGCATTCTCGAAACCAACCGGTCTGCGGCCGACCTAGTCCCGGTAATAGAAAACGCCATGCAATTCTGCCAGGACTCGTGGGGGTTTTCGAATCGCCCGAGAATCGGCTTCGCGCGCGATATTGATCCGGGCTTTCGCCTCAAAGGCGATCCCGACCAGTGGGAACGTGTCCTTGTAAATTTGTTTTTGAACTCGGCGCAGGCAGGGGCGAAGAATATCCGTATCGATGCCCACGGCCGGCAAATTGCGGTGAGCGACGACGGCCCGGGGATCGCTCCCGCGCTGCTTCCGAAAATTTTTCAGGAGCGCGTCTCCACGAAATCCATCATCTCTGGCCTAGGTCTGTACGTTGTGCGTTCGATTGTCGAGCAAAACGGCGGAACGGTTACGGCTGTGAACGGCCCCAAGGGAGGGGCTGTGTTTACGATCCGGTTTTGAACGCTGTATAGGCCCGATCGAGGGCTTCTACAACATGCAGGACCTTCTGCCCGCGCCCGAACTTTCGGACTCCGGCCGTGAGTTGCAACATGCAGCCTGGGTTGGCCGTGATAATCCACTGTGCGCCGGTGGCATTCACCGCATCCATCTTTTTGCGAAGCAGCGCGAGCGACATACCCGTATTCATTACGTTATATATGCCAGCACTTCCGCAGCATAAATCCGGTACTTGCATTTCGCGAAGCTCCAGGCCCGGGATATTTCCGAGTAATGTGCGCGGAGCAACGCGAACTTTCTGGCCGTGCGAGAGGTGGCATGAGTCCTGGTAGGTTGCGGTCGCGTCTGTCGATGCAAAGTCTTCGTTGAAACCGATGGATGCCAGGAACTCTGTAACGTCTTTCATCTTGCCGGCGAATGCCCGCGCTTTTTCTGCATATACAGGGTCATGCTCGAGAAGCTCCCCGTATTCCTTCAGAGTAGAGCCACACCCCGCGGCATTGGTGATGATCGCGTCGAAGTCGCCCGCCAGGATCGCGTCGATGTTTTTCCGCGCCAGCGCGCGAGCATCCTCCGCCAAACCCGCATGGACATGCAGCGCACCGCAACAGGTTTGAGCCTCCGGTGTGGTTACTTCACAGCCGTTTTTTTGCAACACCCGAACTGTCGCTTCATTCAGACGCGCGAAGCAAATATTGGCTATACACCCACCCAGGAACGCGACTCGATACCGGCGCTGGCCTTCGGCGGGAAGCGTTTTTCCGTAATAGGAGAAAAAGAAGGGCGCTTCGATCTCCGGCGCCAGGCTTTCCACATCTCGTAGCTTAGAAGGCAGAAACCCGAGCACTCGAACCAGCCATTTCAATCCACTGACCTGGTAAAGGTACAGCAGCGTGCCGGCGATTCCGAGATTGATTCGTGACGGCAACAGCCGTTTGAAGAAGAAGGCTCGCAGCCGTTGCGCAAGCCACGGACGTTGGATGTGATTTTCGATCTCCGCGCGCGCTGCCTCCACCAGGCGTCCGTAACGGACGCCCGAAGGACACGCAGTCTCGCAGCCACGGCATGCCAAACAGAGTCCGATATGCTCGATATAGGAGTCGCTGATTGGCGCGCCGCTCGCGACTTGAGCCATCTGATAAATGCGCCCGCGCGGAGAGTCCATTTCGACTCGCAGTTCCCGATATGTGGGACAGGCGTTCAGACAAAGACCGCAATGAACGCACGTATCGAGATCGGATTGGCGCGGACGGTCGAGCGTGACGAAATCAGATGCGGCCATACAGCCTGCCGCGATTGAGCAGCCCTAGCGGATCGAACATTTCCTTTACTCTTTTCATCATCGCAAAATCGCTTCCCGGCGACGGCCAAAGCTCTGCGGTCTCCCTATAGGCTTGGGGTGCGAACTCCACTACGCTATTCCCCAGGGCAGGAATGCGCAGCCCGCCGACATCCGGAAAATAACCGTAGCAAACTCCCGATCCGGTGCGGGCGATGGCCGGCGGCGGCAGCGCTTCGAGTACTGCGCCTACTTCCGACAGCGCGCAGGAAACGCGGACCACGGCGCCTGCTGGGTGCGCGCGCAGAAAATCCGGCGTAAATTCGCGGACCTTACTCCAGAATGTTCGCGCTTGTGCATCCTCCAGCGCTCGAAAACCGCTAAGCTGGCGCGTATAGCGATCCAGCACCGCCGGGCTGCCGCCCGCTTGAATCGCCAGATCGTAGCCTTGGTTCGATTTCACAATATCGATTGCGGCGGGTTGCAACACGCTCTTCAATACCTTGTCGCTCGCGGCGATCGTCTCCGTCACACGCAGAAACTCCTGAACGAATGTGCGCGTAGCCAACGGCTGGGGATGCAGCTTGAAGTTCACAACTGCGATCGCGGCAAGCGTTCCGAACGAGCCGATCATCAGCTTGCCCATGTCGAGACCGGCGACATTCTTCACCACCATACCGCCCGTCCGGATCAATTTTCCTTCGAGCGTGGCGAAGGTCATGCCGATCACCATGTCGCGCACCGATCCGTACAACCTGCGCCTTGACCCGCTCACGTTGGCCGCCACCACGCCTCCAACCGTAGCTTCGTCAGAGAAAAAAGGGTCGAGGGGGACCATCTGCCGATGTTTAGCGAGAGCCACGCTGAACTCGCGCCAGCTCAAGCCCGCCTCTACGCTTACGGTCAAATCGCGCGGCTCGTACTGCAAAATGCGATTCAGGCGCGACGTCGAAATGGCGATATCCGGCTGAACCAGCGGGCCGGCCATCCCGCATTTCGAGGCGTTCCCACGAAGCGAAATGGACTGCCGCTTTGCGCTCGCGTCGCGGAGTTGTTCGGCCAGCTCTTGTGCCGCACAGGGGTAAAGGTTCATCAGTCTTCGCTTATTGCAATATCGCTATCGTATCAACCTCCTTCGCACGGGCACGTCAACACGGCGACAATGAAATTTCATGCTCCTGACCGATTTTTTCCGGTCGTTCCTGCCCATGCGAAACCCGATCGGCTTTGGCGCGAGCGATTTCATCGAGCTGGGCTTGGCCGCGCTGCTGTTGGTGCTGGCATTGATTTCGCGGCCATGGATCGAGCCCTGCAGTTCGCGTTTCGCGCGCCGAACCGGTTGGTGCATGCTGGTGCTAGCCGTTCTGCCAGTGGCGCTGCGTCTGATACTGATCCCTCGCCACCCCGTCCCAACGCCGGATCTATACGACGAATTCGGGCATCTGCTCGTCGGCGAAACGCTGCGGCATTTTCGTCTTGCGAATCCCGTGCATCCGTTTCACCGGTTCTTTGAAACGTTCTTTGTGATCCAGGAACCGAGCTACAGCTCGATTTATCCCATCGGTCAGGGTTTGGCGATGGCGATCGGCCGCGCGATCTTCGGACTACCCTGGGCCGGCGTTCTGCTCGCGTGTGCCGCCTTCTGCTCGCTCTGCTACTGGATGCTGCGCGCTTGGATTTCGCCGGGTTGGGCGCTGCTCGGCGGCCTGCTCGCTGTCATCCAATTCGGACCGCTCAACCAGTGGACGAACAGCTACTGGGGCGGACATGTCGCCGCCGCCTCAGGGTGTCTGGTCTTCGGCGCGCTCCCAAGAATTCGCCAGGCGGTCCGCGCGCGCGACGGACTCTGGCTCGGTATTGGCTTGGCCCTGCATCTCATTACGCGTCCCTACGAGTCGCTATTTTTGTATGCGAGCATCGCGTTGTATTACGCTCCTGCTCTTCGATACACCGCCGATTTCCGGCGCGCGCTCCGGCCTGTTGGGACGGCGACGTTGCCGCTGCTAGCGGCCGTCGGAATGACGTTGGTGCACAACCAGCGCGTAACGCACAGTTGGAAGACGCTACCCGAAGCGTTGAGCCAATATCAATACGGAGTTCCGGCGGCGCTCACTTTTCAGACCGATCCGATTCCGCATCGCGCGTTGACGCCGCAGCAGGAGCTCGAATATAAATCGCAAGTTTCCTTTCGAAGCGCCTCGGAGACGCTTGTGAGTTACCTCACGCGGCTTGAATTTCGCGTGCGCTTCCTGCGTTTCTTCTTGCTCGCGCCGCTTTACATCGCGTTACCCTTCTTTCTCTTGCGGCTTCGCGAATTTGACTACGTTTGGCTCGTCGTGACCATCCTGCTTTTCGCTTTCGGGACGAATTTCTTTCCAGCGTTCCAGTTTCACTACGTCGCCGCGATCGCGTGCTTGTTCATTTTGATGAGCGTCACTGGGCTTGAGCGCTTGAGCCGAATCACGATCCGCGGAACCGACGCCGGCGGGGATGGGGCTCGCGTCATTGTGTTCCTTTGCTTCGCGCATTTCCTGCTGTGGTACGGTGTGCATCTTTTCGACGATCGCGACTCTGCGCTGAAACTCGCCCAATACGAAACCTGGGACAACATCAACCATCGCAATCCCGAACGGCGCATTCAGGTCGCTCGCGAACTCGCCGGACTTCAGGGAAGGCAGTTGGTCTTCGTCCGCTACTGGCCGAACCATATTTTCCAGGATGAATGGGTGTACAACGCCGCTGATATCGACGCGGCTAGGATCGTCTGGGCGCGCGACCTTGGCGCGAGCGAGGACGAGAAGCTTCTGCATTACTATCCGGACCGAACGGTCTGGCTGCTCGAACCCGACGCCGCTCCGCCGAAACTCAGCCGGTATGTCCCCGAACCGCCACCGCAAGTTTCCTCACCAGCGCCGGCGAATAAACCGGGTCCACCCAAAGAGCAATCTCATCCAACTTTGCGATTCGAGCAGGTGCACTGACGATGTTCGTGTTCGATGTCTTCCGCTCATTTCTTCCGATCCGAAACCCGATTGGTTTCGGCGCTTCAGACTTCATCGAAGTCCTGCTCGCAGCGGTCTTCGTCGCGCTGTTGCTCCTCTCGCGCCCCTGGATCGAGCCATATGGTCGGCGTCTCGCCCAGAAAACCGGCTTGAGCATGTTGCTGCTCGGACTGCTTCCGATCGCGCTGCGTCTTGCCTTGCTCGGGCGATATCCAATTCCCGAGCCGAATGTCTCGGACGACTTCAGCTATGTGCTAGCGGCCGACACACTGTGTCACTTGCGGCTTGCGAATCCCGCGCACGCCTATCCGCAATTCTTCGAAACGTACTTCGCGCTGCAACAACCCACATACAGCTCCATCTTTCCGCTCGCGCAAGGGATAGTCATCGCGATTGGGTGGATCGTCTTCGGTCATCCCTGGGCAGGCGTCGCGCTCTCCGTGGGAGCATATTGCGCGCTCTGTTATTGGATGCTTCGCGGCTGGATCTCACCCGGCTGGGCATTTATCGGCGGCCTGCTCACGGTGATTCAAGTGGGACCTTTGAATCAATGGATGAACAGCTTCTGGGGTGGCGCAGTCTCCGCCACCGCAGGGTGCCTGGCATTCGGAGCCCTGCCCCGCGTCTTCGACCAAGGACGGCGCCGCGATGCCGCGATCCTCGGTGTCGGGCTTGGATTGCAGATGTTGAGCAGACCGTTTGAATCTGTCTTTCTGGCTGCAAGCGCACTCATTTTTTTCGTGCCGGCGGTGCGAGACCATTTCCTTCTCCGTCGTTTGTTAGCGCTGGTACCCGTCGTGGCAGTGGCAACGTTGCCCGCCTTGCTGCTCATCGCTTTCCAAAATCATTCTGTAACGGGAAGCTGGACCACTATGCCCTACATGCTGAGCCGCTATCAGTACGGTGTTCCCACCACATTCACGGTGCAGTCCCTGCCAGTCCCCCACCGCGAGCTTACGCGACAGCAACAGCTTGGTTTCGAAACCCAATCGAAGGTTCATGGAGCGGGAGTCGACACGCTCTCGACATTTTGGGCGCGCCTCCTCGGCCGCGTGCGCTATTACCGCTTCTTTCTTCTCGCGCCGCTTTATCTCGCAATCCCCTTTTTCCTACTAAGAGCGGGGCAATATCGATACTCATGGGTACTTCTCGCAATCCTGATGTTTGCTTTAGGGACAAATATTTATCCCTATTTCTACACACATTACTTCGCCGCCGAGGCATGTTTGTTTATTCTGATCGCAGTGGTTGGACTCGAGCGATTGAGCCAGGTCAAGGTCAGCGGACCACCCACTGGTCAAACTGCCGCTCGCCTGATTCTGTTCCTCTGCCTGGCTCATTTTTTGTTCTGGTACGGCCTGCATGCGATCGGTAATGAAGATATGCTCTCAGCAACGCGGCAATTTGAGACCTGGGACGCGATCAATCACGGTGACCCGGATGGTCGAATGGCGGTGAATCGTGAATTGCAGACGTTTCCGGGAAAACTACTGGTTTTCGTGCGCTATTCACCACGCCACGAACTGGTGGAGTGGGTGCACAACGGCGCCGATGTGGATGCCGCTCGGATCGTCTGGGCGCGCGACCTAGGCGCTGGAGAGAACGAGAAACTTTTGCGTTACTATCCCGATCGAAAACCGTTGCTGTTCGAGCCCGATGTCCGACCGCCGAGGCTGTCCCCATACTTGCCGACTCCTTAAGGGGATACCTCTCGTCCAAGAAAGAGCCCGGCCCAAGAAAATGGACCGGGCCATCGTTGCGGAATGAAGAATCAAATGCCTATGTGGTTGTTGGAGCGGCCACCGAAATCACGACGTTCGCCTGGGTCTGCGCGCCCGCGGCCTGAATCTGCACCGGCACGTCAACGTTCCCCGTCCCGTTCAGCGCGAGCGTCGATATTCGGCGCGATCGTGGTAAAAAACTCGCGCCGTTAAACACGCCGCTGGTGACGAACGAGGGGGGACCTTGCACGCTGCCAAACAGCCCGTGCGATTCGAGAGGATCGCCGTTCGGTCCGCCCGGCCCTGAAGTGAAGTACAGCGTCGCTTTATCTCCACCGTTCCCGCCATTCCCGAAATTGAGCGACCACAAACCCGGTAGCGAGATCGGATTGCTCTTTGTATCGGTCAGCGTTCCCAGCAGCCCGCCACTAGTTGCGTTGAAGGCGTGAATCAGCCCATCGCCAAAGTTCCCAACCAGGAGCGCGCCCGCGAATTGACCGAATGTGGAGGGCGCTAGCGCGATGCCCCAAGGCGAATTGAGAACGCTCGTGGCGATCAGGTTCTTGATCAGGTTTCCTTTCATGTCGAAGGTCGCTAAATATCCATTCCCTACGCCGGCCACGTCGTCGTGCTTCTTGTCGTTCTGTTTGGTGTACAGCACGTACAGCGTGCCTCCGATATTCTCGATGTCGAATGGCGCGAATCCGGAAGGGATCGTGGCGTTCGCAAATCCGCCGACGGTGGTTAGCTTCTTCAGATTACCGTCCCATACATCTACGGTGCCGGCGTTGAAGTTCGCTGCATAGAGCGCGGGCGCATTGGCAATCGTTCCCAAAGCGCAGCCTTTGTAAACCGCACCTGCCGCAGAATTGTCGACCATAATTTGTGCCTGTGTGCCTTGTGGCACGCTGCCATTCCATCCGATAATCGTTCCGTCTTCGGTGCAACACAAAAACGATGCCGCTTTCGAAGTGCACGGAACCACGAATGACGGTGACGCGCTGTTGAAAAGCACTCCGGTCACCGCACCCATCGCGTTCGCACCCGTGCTTGCCGGCGCCGGGATTGTCACAACCAAGTTAATCGCGGCTCCGCTGGTACCGTAGAGCGTGGAGGTGCGAGTGGCATTATTCGCGATCCAGAAAGGGCTGCCTCCGCTGAAGCCATTGCCCCACATTCACCAGATTCGGATCCGTGTGATCAGCCACGTTCGGCAAGTCGGAAACCAGATTGTGAACCAGATAGTTGTCTTGTGCTGCCAGATGGCTCGCAAGTAAGCCGACAAGCGCGGCCGCGCGAAACTACGACCGCGGCCTAATTTGATTAAATTGTGCACGAGTAACACTATTTGCTGTGAAATTAAGCATTTATTGGAGACCCCCCCGGCGAGATGACGTGAGGCACTTCCCCCGAGTTTCGAATCGGGCTGTGAAAGGGCTGCAAATATTTTGTTGCGCGTCTACACACGACATCGCGTGCATCCGGACACCGTTGACTCTCCGTGCCTATGCAAAGATGTGAACAGATCTTGATTTCAGAACCGCGTGCACAGCTCAAGCTTCGTAATTCGGGACCAGGAACGCATGGCCAAGGCCAAGAACTACCTCGCCTGGCAAGCGCGTTTGATTCTTCCTGAGCTTGGATCGCGCGTGGTGGAAGCCGGATCCGGCTCCGGGAATTTTACCGGCCGGTTATTAGACCGCCAAATCGTGGTGGCTGTCGATTCCGCACCCGAGTGCCTTAATCGGCTGCGCGAACGCTATCCCCGGCAACCGAATCTCGAAATCGTTGCCGACGATCCGTGCAGCGATTCATTCCTGGACCTTTCGCGGTTCGCAGCCGATTCCTGCGTCTGCACGAATGTTCTCGAGCACATTGCTGACGATCGACGCGCGCTCCAGGCCATGGCGCGCATACTCGTGCCGCATGGAAAGATTGCGCTGTGGGTACCGGCTTTCCAATCCCTGTTCGGACCCATGGATGTTCAGCTCGGACATTTCCGCCGTTACCGGCGTCGCGATATTCAAAGCCTCGCGCACCTGACCGGCTTGACTCTAAGGAAGCTGCACTATGTGAATTCGGTCGGATTCTTCTTGTGGGGCGCAAGCTCATATCTGCTCCGCCAGCCAGCCGTAACGGAACAGCAGGTGGTTATCTTCGATCGTTGTATCGCACCGTGGCTCTCGCGATTGGAGAACATTTGGCCGCCGCCATTCGGACAAACGTTGTTCGCCGTACTCGAAAAATCCTGAGATATCTGCGGGATCCGGTCACCAGCCCGACTTCGACATCCGGTCCAGAATTACTGCGCTATAGTCATTCATATGCCCTGGCTTTCGGTGCAAAGGCGCAGGAATAATTGCCGCCAGCCTCGCCGATTGCTCGCGGCCCAACTCCGAAGCGTGCACGTGATAGTAGTTCTCCGCCGCCGCCTCAGCGCCATATATTCCCGGCCCCCACTCGATGACATTCAGATACAACTCTAGAATCCGCTTCTTCGACAGAGCCGCCTCCATGATTGGAACCAAGGCGAACTCCGCACCCTTTCGCAGGAACGAGCGCTCCGTCGTCAAAAACAAATTTTTAACCAATTGTTGAGTGATCGTGGAGCCGCCCCGCCCCAGTTTCTGGTTCTTCACGTCGTCATCCAGTACCCTACGCATCTCCACCCAATCGAATCCGTGATGCTGGAGGAAACGCCCGTCTTCAGCCGCTACCACCGCGTGTTGCAAATTCGGCGCGATCAATCGTAGCGCAACGAATTTGTATTGTTTGTGGTATGGCCGGTGTTGCCACATGGCCTCAACCCGCCGCTGGATCTGTACCGTTGTCGTGGGGGGATTCACCTGGCGCAGGAGGAAGACAAACAGGACGCAGATCCCGTACAGCCCCACTGCCAACGTGAAGGTAGCGAGCAACGCAAATCGCCAAAAACTTGGCCGGCGCCGACCTCGCAGACTCCGGTTCCGCAGACTCGTAGCCCGCCGGACAGTCTGCCCCTTACTAGTCCCACGCGACGCCATCTCATATAAATTTCGCACGTCCTGCAGGACAACTTTAGGTTGCTATCATCGAACTTCAACCCATGACGAAGGTCACACATCTAGAGTGCAGTGTGTGCGGCCAGCGCCGCGAAGCTGGACGTGTTCACAACTTGTGCGAATGCGGCGGACCGTTGCTAGTCCTGTACGATCTCGAGAAAACAAAATCAAGCTGGAACCGGGACAGCATCTGTGCCGGCCCCTGCACAATGTGGCGCTACGCTCCAGTCCTTCCCGTGTGCGATCCGGTCAACATCGTTTCGCTCGGCGAAGGTATGACGCCGTTGCGGCGGACCGATCGGCTGGCCGCGCGGCTGGGCGCGCAGAATCTTTGGGTGAAAGACGAAGGCATCAACCCCACCGGCTCTTTCAAAGCCCGCGGGCTCTCGTGCGCCGTCTCGATGTGCGTCGAGCTAGGAATCTACAAAGTGGCGATCCCCTCGGCCGGCAATGCCGCCAGTGCGATGGCTGCGTACGCCGCTGCGGCCGGGATCGAAGCACATATTTTCATGCCGCGTGACGTTCCGCAATCGAATTACATCGAGTGCAAAGACTTCGGCGCTCGAGTCACCCTGGTCGACGGCTTAATCAGCGACTGCGGTCGTATTGTCGCCGATCGCAAGGATGCGGAAGGCTGGTTCGACGTCAGTACGCTCAAGGAACCCTACCGGATCGAAGGCAAAAAAACCATGGGCTACGAAGTCGCAGAGCAGCTCGGATGGACTTTGCCCGATGCCATCTTCTATCCAGCCGGCGGCGGTGTCGGTCTGATCGGGATGTGGAAGGCCTTCGCGGAAATGGAAGCTATGGGTTGGATCTCAAGCCACCGCCCGAAAATGATCGCTGTCCAAACGGAAGGCTGCCAGCCCGTGGTGCGAGCCTTCGAGCGCGGCGACGCCAAAAGCGAATTCTGGGAAAACGCGCATACGGTCGCTGCGGGGCTGCGCGTGCCGAAGCCGCTGGGCGACGCGTTGATGCTGGATGCAGTCCGAAAAAGCGGGGGCACCGCGATCGCAGTCAGCGACGAAGAACTCCTGGATGCTTCACTGCAACTCGGCACAGACGAAGGCATCTTTGCAGCGCCGGAAGGCGGTGCCTGCATCGCGGCCCTTGGCAAGCTTCTCGCCAACGGATTCCTGAAACCGGAAGAACGAATCGTGATCTACAACACGGGCGCAGGGCTCAAGTATCTGGAGGCGTTCTCTACGCGTTTCCCACGATCCACCGCGTCTGAATACGACAAGCTCGGCGGATTGATCACGCCCCGCTAAGGGCGCTCGCCCAAGCTAACGTGCTTCTTGCGAGATTTTCGCAAGCCGCGTTTTCGCATCTGGATTCGACGACTTCGCATAAAGACGGCTGGCTTCGTTCAAAGCCTTCGTCACTCCGCGGCCCTCTTCGTACATCAGGCCCAGGCGAAACGATGCGTCGCTATCGCCTCGATTCGCTGCTTCCGTATACCAATGCGCGG